>Ga0213831_1000081_pt1 | contig 174462 bp, 158 predicted proteins | sample SWATP12_FD_163421 | JGI IMG/M metagenome (GOLD analysis project Ga0213831, IMG submission 163421) | Coastal seawater microbial communities from Marineland, Florida, United States - SWA TP1 #2 | ecosystem: Environmental > Aquatic > Marine > Coastal | place: USA: Florida | collected 2016-08-06 | reverse complement strand
CGGTGGTTTGCCCACTGATGAGCGGTGTCACATCATTACTATCGGCCAAGGTATCAAGGCTAATCGTCGGTGCGGTAATGTCGATTTCACCAGTGGCACTATCGGTACCAGTATTACCTGCCGCATCTGAAACTTCTGCTTCAATAGTGTAATTACCCTCGGCAAGTACTTCAGTTGCAGCAACTGACCAGCTTCCGTCAGCACTAGTAATAGCAATTAAAGTTTGAATATTACCAGCACTGTCGGTAACCGTTAGTCTAACCTCAGTACCTGCAGGAACGCCTGAGCTTTGTCCTGAGAATACTGGGGTTGTATCATTTGTGATATTTTGAGGATCGATGAATACACTTGGTGCTGTGGTATCGATATTACCCGTTGCGGTGTCAGATCCTTGATTTCCTGCAGTATCTTGTACTGTAGCAACAACAGTAAATTCTCCTTCAGCAATTGCTACGCTAGGCTCAACAGACCAGCTGCCGTCCGCTTGAACAATCGCTGTCGCTGTTTGAACATTACCAGCACTATCGGTGATTTCTAAATTAACAAGTGTACCTGTTGCCACACCATTCGCTACACCACTGATCAGCGGTGTTACATCAGCACTATCTGACAATGGATCAACACTAATAGTAGGGGCTGTTAAATCAATTAAACCGGTTGCCGAGGTTGAAGCAGAGTTTCCAGCAACATCACTCACAGATGCTTCGACAGTGAAGCTTCCTTCAGCAATAATAACCTCAGCATCAACAGACCATGATCCATCAGCTAATGTGGTAGTAGTTAAAGTTTGGGTATTACCCGAACTATCTGTTATTAATAAAGTTACCTGCGTGCCTTGCGGTACACCTGTTGTTTGACCCGTTAGAGTAGGTGTAACGTCATTTGTATCAGCAATAGCATCAATGCTAATTGTAGGCGCAGATAAATCGATGATACCTAATTGAGAGTCGCTCGCTTCATTGCCTGCATTATCTACCACCTCAGCTAATACAGAATACTGTCCTTCAGCCAGCGCATTGCTAACTTCTGCTGACCATGAACCATCTTGCGAGATAACAACAGATGCTGTCTGAACGGCTCCTGCACTGTCAGTAATTGTGAGTGTTACGACACTACCAGCCGCCAAACCTGACGTCTGACCCGTAATGATCGGAGTAACATCGTTGCTATCTACTAAGGCATCAATACTGACTGTCGGCGCTGTTACATCAATTACGCCTTGAGCAGCAGCATCACTGGTCAAGCCATCAACTGTTACTGACGCATTAACAGTAAATGTGCCTTCACTTAAAGCTTGCTGTATCTCTACACTCCACTGACCATTCTGCACTGTTGCAGTAAGCTGTTGGCTGTTGTTATTACTGTCTTCAACAATTATAGTTATGACGCTGTCATTAGGGGCATCTGAGGTGCCACTTATAGTTGGTGTTGTGTCATTGGTTTCGTTGATTGCATCTATTGCAATGCTAGGCGCAGCACTATTTAAAATAAAGCTATTCGTTGCTTGGGCCTGATTGCCTGCAGCATCAGTTATTGACGCTGTAACATTGATGTTGCCATCGTCTAATTCTGCAGGCACATCCCCAGACCAACTGCCATCAGCATTAACGGTTGCGCTAAATTCATAGCTGTTAATACCATCTGAGACAGCAACCGTAACGATACTACCCGCAGGCTCATTCGTTTGTCCGCTAATTGTAGGCGTTGTATCGTTGACCGTTCCCAAATTGTCAATCGTAATAATTGGAGCAGTGAGATCAACAACACCGTTTTGAGTGATTTGCGTTTGATTGCCAGATTCATCCTCTACACTTGCTGTCACCGTGAACGCCCCTTCAGCTAGAGGCGTATTAGGGCTGATTGACCAGCTTCCGTCCGCAGCCACAACCGCAGAAAGCGTTTGTACCACGCCATCGCTGTCAGTAACGTTGACAGTAACAATACTGCCTGCAGTGACATCAGTTGTGCCTGTGATCAACGGCGTACTGTCATTAGTCAAAGGATCAAAATCTAACGTTAATAAAGGATTAATTCCATCGAACGTACCAACTTCAGTATCCGTGCCTGTATTACCTGCATTATCAGTGATGCTGGCTGTTACAGTAAATTCCCCTTGCGACACTGCACTTGTAACAGGCACTGCCCAATTTCCATCAGCATCAACAGTTGTCGTATAGGTTTGGCTATTATTTTGAGAGTCGACAACAGTAACTGTTACTGTATTACCTGCCGTCGCTCCTTGTGAGCTGCCTGAAATTAGAGGCGTACTGTCATTGATAGCGCCTATGGTATCTATGCTAATAAGCGGTGCAGTCGTATCAACCACTGCGGTGATCGAATCATTTGCGGTATTACTAAATTGGTCGGTAACAGTGGCATCAATCGTAAACTCACCCTCTGCAAGTTCATCTGATACATTGATACTCCAATCTCCATTTGCATCAACTGTTGTTGTAAATGTTTGGCTTGGACCCGAAGCTGGAATAATCACCACCGTGACCACATCACCTGCTGTTGCATTTAATGTTGAACCTGAAATACTGGGTGTTGTGTCGTTTGTTTCGCCTAACGCATCAATTAAGATAGTTAAAGATGAACTATCCACCGTACCCGTTTCTGAATCCGAGGCTTGATTACCAGCTAAGTCAGATACCGTAGCGGTAACCGTGTATTGCCCATCAGCAAGGCTGCCTGGTACGTCTGCACTAAATACACCATTATCATTAGTGATTGCAGTAAACGTCTGACTATTGCCATTTGCATCTGTGACAACTAAAGTGACCGGTGTGCCTGCTGCAACGCCTTGCACTGTGCCTGAAATTGTAGGTGTGTTGTCAGCACTACTTCCTAAGTTATCAAGGCTTATAATTGGCGCGGTTAGATCAATGATCCCTGTCGTCGTATCTTGAGCTTGATTACCAGCAGGATCACTCACTGTTGCGGTAATTGTAAACTCACCCTCAGCCAACACTTGATTTGCACCAACTTGCCAGCTGCTATCTGCATTAACTGTGGTCGTCAGTATTTGCTGATTTCCATTACTATCAACGAGTATGATCGTAACAACCGAGCCAGCATCAACCCCTGATACAACACCTGAAATAATGGGTGTAACATCATTAGAATCGTTAAACTCATCAATTGTGATGGTAGGTGCAGTTAAATCAATCACACCCGTTTCAATGTCTTGTGCGCTATTTCCTGCTTCATCTTGAGTTTGCGCAACAACAGTGAACTCGCCTTCAGCTAGCTCTTGATCAATATTAATCGACCAGCTGCCATCGGCATTTGTAACAGTTGCAAATACTTGTGCACTCCCATTACTGTCGGTAACCGTGACTGTAACTGTGCTACCAGCATTTAACCCTTGTGTTGTGCCTGATATTGTCGGCGTGGTGTCATTACTATCAGCAATTGCATTAATATTAATAATTGGTGCAGTTAAATCTATTGTGCCAGTTGCTGTTGCTGAACTGGTGTTACCCGCTTCGTCGCTTGCGCTTGCAGTGACAGTATAATCTCCCTCAGCAAGCTCATTTAAAGTTTCGACTTGCCATACACCTTGTGCATTTGTGGTGGTTGTTATCGTTTGCACAACACCATTACTATCTGTAATGACTAACGTAACTGTCGTTCCTGCTGGTACATCTGCAACAGATCCTGAAATTAGTGGAGTTGTGTCATTAGTATCATTTAAAGGATTGATTGAAATAGTAGGATCGGTTAAATCAATGACCCCTATTTCTGTTGCTGTTGCTGTATTACCCACTTCATCGGTTACTGTCGCGGTGACTGTGAATTGACCTTCAGCCAATGCAGTACTTGCTTCAACAGTCCAATTACCGTTTGCATCGGTAATAACTTGTAAAGTTTCAGTCGCTCCATCACTTCCTGTAAATGTAACAGTAACGACTGCGCCTGGTTCAACATCTTGTGTTGAACCAGATACACTTGGAGTCGTGTCATTAGTATCAATAATGAAATTAATACTGACTGTTAAATCTACATTACCAATCGCGGTTGCTTGTGCTTCATTGCCTTGAGGATCTAATACCGATGCGACAACTGTAAAATCTCCTTCAGGTAAAGGTTCTGTCAATTGAATAGACCAACTTCCATCAGCTTGAGTGATTGCGAGTAAATTAATAACCCGCCCATCACTTGCTGTAATTGTCAGCGAAATTGTCGTTCCAGTAGCTACGCCATCGGTTTGCCCACTCAGCAATGGTGTTGTGTCATTACTATCAGCAATAGAATCAATTGTGATTGAAATAGGAGAAAATGCGACGGTACCTGTCGTATTTGCAGATGCTGAGTTACCCGCAGCATCACTAACGGTAGCAATTGCCGTAAAACTGCCTTCAGGCAAAGGGCTTATTGCATCAACACTATAACTGCCATCAGCAAGAACAAGCGCCGTCAACGTTTGCGACTGACCATTACTATCAACAACTTGTATTGTAACTTCGGTGCCCTCTGGCACCCCTTCAACTCGCCCGACAAAGGTTGGCGTTGTATCATTTGTATTGGCAATAGCTGTTAACGTTATGTCAGGAGCCGTCAAGTCAACAACCCCTTGGGTGTCAGCTTGGGCAGTATTTCCGGCTGCATCAGTTACGGATGCACTTACGTCAAAAATCCCTTCAGCAAGATCTGCGACAACATCTAAACTCCAATTCCCATCAGCATCGGTTACCGTTGTCAATGTTTGAACTTGACCATTAATATCAGTGACAACAACGGTAACAAGTGTGCCTTGTTGAACACCAACAACATTACCACTGATATTTGGCGTAGTGTCCTGCGTATCATCAATTGGCGTGATACTAATCACAGGCGCTGTATTATCAATAACACCTGTGGTCGTTGCTTGCGCCTCATTTCCAGCAATATCAACGGCTGTTGCAGTTACAGTAAACTCACCTTCAACAAGTGCATCAGGCACATCAACGATCCAACTACCATCTTCAGCAACAATTGCAGTTACGGTTTGCACTGTATTATCTGCGCCAGTAATCACGACAGTGATTTCACTACCAACAGTGACTCCACTTACCGTTCCTGAAATAGTTGGCGTGGTATCATTTGTTTCGCCGATGGTGTCAATACTTATAACGGGAGCAGTCAGATCGACTAGACCATTTTCACTATCACTGCCTTCATTGCCAGCCTCATCAACTGCCGATGCAACGACTGTATAAAGCCCCTCAGCAAGTGCTTCAGTTGTAATACTCCAATTTCCTTGATCATCTACTTGCGTCGCTATTACCTGCACTTGTCCTGCGCTGTCTGTAACAGTGATAGTGACAGTATCACCACTGCTGATACCAGACACTGTGCCAGTAATTAGTACATTTTGAATCGCTGAATCAGTAAGTGTATCAATAGTTACAACTGGCGCGACAGTATCAATACTTGCGCCAATATTATCTGATACAGGCTCACCATTTGGATCAAGAGCAACCACATCGACAGTGATTGGACCATCAGGTAATGGGTCAAGTGGTGGGGTTACAAAAGTACCATCTGGTTGGACTACAACAGTCACAACTTGGGTATTACCATTCGCGTCGGTTACTGTCACCGTGACCGTTTGTCCTACTAGGTTTTCAGATGTACCTGATATAACTGGTTGTGGATTATTAGTAAGACCTAATTCATTGACACTCAATGTTGCAATTAACTCATCACCAGGTACAACACCATCGGTTGTATCTCTAGGAGAGAAAATGCCAGTGTTATCAGCGTTAAAGCTGTCATCAAATGCTAAACTAGATGGGTCGATACCTTCAGCGATACGTGCTAGCTCTACAAACGAGGTGCCTCCGCCAGATGCAGCACCACCGCCTCCACCAGCAGCCGTCGCCTCTAAATTATCTAAAATGTCTCCCCCCCCTTCAAGCGCATCTAAAAAATCACTGATATCAGTGCCTGTTTGTTGCTCAGGGGTTGGTTGATTGGGTTGATTTAAACTTGCAATGGCTTCGTCGATACTATCATCGAAAAGGGTATTCTCTGAGTTATCTTGCGTCTCTTTTGCTAGCAAGTCAGGGGTTATAGTCACTGATTTATTGGCAGGGATCGCCAACGACTCTCCTTGTACATCAATTAATATGGTCGAGTTATCTGCGGTAACAACAGTATCTCCTACCGTTATCACATCGCCAACTGAGAGGGCTTTTATAGAACCATCCGCTTGCACTAAGCCTGCAGAACCTTGTACATCAATAACCAGTAATTGATTTGCGTCCATTTGCTTTTCCTCAAACTATGAGTAATACATTTGTATAACTTAAGCTTAGCCAGCAAGTAACACTTTGTTACTGGACTATGGTACAGGTGAACACTAAAAAACAGCACTATTTCACTAATATTCGAATAAACAAAACAATTAATAAAAAACTAAAAGCAACACAAAAGTATCATTTGCAGTATTTGAAATTGTTGGCTAAACCTTAACTTAGCGTGAATAAAATTTAGTCTAAAAAGAGGATCATATGGCTATAAGCAAGCAGTTCACTAGCAAAAAGCTCAGCGCTTTACTTATTTTAATGTTTGCAGCGAATGGAAGTGTATTCGACGCACAAGCAGAACAAACCTCTGTAATGCCTTTGCATTATGTATCTGATAAAGCAATTTCATCTAACCCAGAAGTACAACAAGCTTGGCATGCATTTAAAGCATCAATGTATGGCATTGATGCTGCTCGTTCAGGTTATTTACCAACCGTCGATGTATCAGCGAGTGCAGGTTATGAAAAGCGTAACTACGGTATTGAAGATGAATACAACCGCAATACCGCAGAGCTCACATTAGGGCAAATGCTATACGATGGTTTTAGAACATCGAACACAGTTAAGCGCTTTGAACGAATTCAACTGATACGTTATTTTGAACTACTTGATCAAGCTGAAAAAATTGCACTTCAGGCAAGTATTGCTTACCTAGATGTGCAAAAGTTCACTGAGTTAGTTGAGCTTGCTGAAAATAACTTAAAAGAGCACGAGGCTGTCTATCAGCAAATAGAGCAAAGCGTTGGTGCTGGTGTTGCTAGAGCAGCAGATCTTGAACAAATTAATGGTCGCCTCTCGCTTGCGCAATCGAATGTTATGACAGAGTATGCAAACTTGCATGATGTAAGTGCTCGCTATTTACGTATTGTTGGAGAGCTGCCAACAAAAGGAACTGCAAAAGCAAGACTAAGTGATGATGCAATTCCCATCACCATCAATCAAGCACTTGATATAGCTTACAAAAGCAGCCCTAACTTTTACGCGTCTCTGTATAATATCGAAGCGCAAAAAGCGAATGCTGATTCACAACGCTCCGCATTTCATCCTAATGTAGATTTATCTGCACGCTACGGAATGCAAGATAGAGATGAGTTAGGTTTAAATGAAACTCGCTCTGAGGCAAGAGTTGGTATAGATATTCGCTACAATTTATACAATGGTGGCTTAGACAGTGCGAATCTTGATCAAGCCTATCAAGAGATTAATGTTGCTAAATATCAGCGCGACCAAACCTGTATTGAAATCAGACAAAACCTTCAAGTTGCTTATAACAATGTGCAGGTTTTACAAAATAAGATCCCTTCTCTTGCTAGTCATAAAGAGTCATCTAATAAAGTAAAATATGCCTATAAAGACCAGTTTGATATTGGCCAAAGAACGTTACTTGATGTGCTTGACGCTGAAAATGAAGCATTTCAATCAAATCGTTCTTATATCGCGGCTCTATATGACAGACAGTCAGCTATTTTAACTATGCTTGCGGAGATGGGGAAATTACTCGACACGCTCAACGTTACATCCGACAAGTTTCCAAAAATTACAGAATTAACTGATGACCCAATTGCATTAAATGCAGACAGTATTTGTCCAAAATTTGATGTAGCTGCAACGATTGGCAGACAAGCATTCTTGCAGAAAAAAAAACAGCAAGATAATGCATATATGACAGTAACCGCTATGCCTAGCTACTTAACTATGCCGGCAACTCCTGTCGAAACAGCTACGACATTTGCCGATGATGATAATGATGGTATCGCAAATGCGCAAGATGAATGCCCATCTACGCCTGCATTTACGGAGGTTGATGAAAAAGGCTGCACAAAGTATCGAAGCAACACGAGTAATGTAGAGATTGGCATTCCTTTTCTCGCAGATTCAAGTGTTGTGCGCCCTCAGTATATGCAGGAAATAGCTCGACTTGCTGATTTCTTAAAAGAACACCCCAACAAGAATGTTGAAATTCAAGGGCATGCTTCCCTTGAAGGACCAGCTCTTCACAATAGAAAGCTCTCTGAAGAACGCGCATCTTCGGTTGCTGAGATATTAATCCAGCAATACGGTATTGCCCCAAACAGAGTGAAATCGCTTGGTTATGGTGTTGATCAACCAAGAATAAATGAGATTTCAGTTAGAGCAAATGCTGCAAATCGTCGCATTGAAGCAGTGATAACCGACGCAGGTAGCCGCCCAGCAGTCATGAAAGATGGCTGGTCGTAAAGCTCATGGTGAATTTGATACCAATTCGCTTAATTTAGTATTTTTGCGCATTGGTATAAGTATGGATATTGTATGCAAGAAACTGATGCTCAAGATCATGGTGGCAGCCTTGTTGACTGTTTAGAAACCCTATGCCGCTATCATGATCGAGAATTTTCTCGTGAAACATTATTAAGCGGTTTACCCCTTGAGAACGGCTTATTGACTCCGTCAGGTTTTTCACGTGCCGCTAAACGTATAGGCTTTAAAACTAAAATTGTTCACAAACCCCTATGCGACCTTAATACAGCTTTGTTACCTGCGGTGTTAATCCTAAAAGGTAATAAAGCCTGTGTAATTACTGAGCTAGATATCGAAAACGACAGCGCTGAGGTCATCTACCCTGAATTAAATGACTCTGCCGTTAAAATCAGTATTACAAAACTTGCTGATAGCAGCACAGCAATGGTTATTTATGCACAGCCCGAATTCGCTTTTGACGCACGCTCCCCTGTACTACAAAAATTAGCTAAAGATGGCTGGTTTTGGGGAGTTATCAAAGAGTGTCGAAGTTTATATAAAGATGTAGTCGTTTCTGCCATCGCATTAGGCGTATTATCAATTGCGATGCCGCTTTTTGTTATGAATGTGTACGACCGTGTTGTACCCAATCATGCAGTAGAAACCCTATGGGTGCTGGCAAGCGGTGTTTTAATTGCACTCACCGCAGATTTTATTTTACGGTTAGTTCGAAGTTACTTTGTGGAGCTGGCAGCAAGTCGTATTGATGTCAAAGTTTCAGCTGTCATTATGGAACGCGTACTTGGCATGAAACTAAAAAACCGCCCCGCTTCTGCAGGTTCGTTTGCAAGTAATATTCAATCATTTGAAGCGGTCAGAGGCTTCTTTAGCTCTATGACCCTTATTGCGCTTGTCGATTTACCTTTTGTTTTACTCTATTTAATCGTAATCGCGATCATTGGCGTCGAATTAAGCTTACCAATAATCGTCGGGGCTTTGATATTGCTCTGTTACGCATTAGCAGCCCACCGAAAGCTTGAAAGCCTCTCAGAGCAAACAATGAAAGCAAGCTCTATGCGCAATGCAATTTTAGTTGAAAGCTTAACTAATATTGAAGATGTAAAAAGCTTTCATAGTGAGTGTAAAACTCAGTCCAATTGGGAGAAATCAACAATTTACATTGCTCGCGTTAACGCGCAAAGCCGCTTAATTTCATCTTCTATCAGCAATGCAGGTTCATGGGTTCAGCAATGTGTTGGGGTCATAATTATGATGGTTGGCGTACATCTCATTATTTCCGGTGACCTCACTCAAGGAGGGCTCATTGCAGCCTACTTACTTTCGTCGCGTACTATGGCTCCAATTACCCAATCTGCTGCTGTGCTAGCTCAGTTTCATCATGCCGCGATTGCAATGCATTCACTCAATGAAATTATGGATAATGAAGTTGAACGCCCAGCCGGCAAGCACTGGCTAAGTCACCCAGTACTACTGGGTGATATTGAATTTAATGATGTTCGGTTTAAGTACTCTCAAGAAAGCAATGAAGCATTAAGTGGTGTTAGCTTTAAAATAAAGTCTGGTGAAAAAGTAGCGATTCTTGGTCGCAATGGCTCTGGTAAAAGCACAATTGAAAAATTAATTCTCGGCCTGTATGAACCAACTTCTGGCAGTATCTTAATAGATAATAATGATATCCATCAGATCGATCCTGCCGAGTTACGACATAACATTGGCTATGTACCACAAACAATTTCTTTATTTTTTGGCACCCTTAAAGACAATATCACCCTTAGTGCATGGCATGCTAAAGACGAGCAAATTTTATCTGCGTGTCAACAAAGCCAATTATTTGAGTTAATAAACTCACACCCAGATGGTTTTGACCTACAAGTGGGTGAACAAGGCCGGCTACTTTCTGGCGGGCAGCGCCAAGCTGTTGGGATTGCACGTGCGCTTCTGAACAATCCGCCCATCTTACTGATGGATGAACCCACATCAGCACTTGATCATAATAGCGAAAGTAAAATTATTAACAATATCAAGCGCAACTGCCAAGAGAAGACCTTAATTGTCGTCACTCACAGAACCTCATTACTCGAGCTGGTAGACCGCATCATTGTACTTGATAACGGCAAAGTGGTTGCTGATGGCCCCAAGGCACAGGTGTTATCGGCTTTAAATAACCATACAGTAGGAAAAGTATCATGAGTAATAAAAACTTACCTATTGAACAACGCTCATTTGAGCATCTAAACAAGGTGCTGGAAAAGCAAAAAGCAAAACGTCCCTCTATTTTCTCTAAGCTTTTTTCCGGTTGGTTATCACCGCCAAATAGTCAAGACTGGGTCGTTGACGCACAATGGGAAAAAATGCAGCAACAACCAGCAAGTGCCCGATTACTGCTTTACATTATCTGTATCAGTATTGTTGCGCTTATTGTCTGGTCGGGATTTGCTCATCTCGATGAAGTAGCCAGAGGAGAAGGTCGTGTAATCCCATCTCACAAATTGCAAATAGTGCAGTCGTACGATGGTGGTATGGTCGAGCAGATATTTGTACGTGAAGGACAAGTTGTTAATGCAGGTGATGTTTTAATAAAAATTGATCCCACACGGTTTATTTCTTCATTTAGAGAAAACCAAGCTAAGGTACTGTCTTTGACTGCTAAAGTTGAGCGATTAAGAGCACTTACGCAAAAAAAACCTCTGCTATTTGCTGCCAGCTTGATAGAGCAAGCACCGGACGCGGTTCTACATGAACAAGCTATTTTTGAAAGCAGTAACAAAGAACTTGAGCAACAGGTTACCATTCATAAACGCCAATTAGAGCAGCGTCGACAAGATTATGCCGAAGCTAGGGCTGCATTACAGCAACACACGAATTCATTGAGTTTAGCTAACCGAGAGTTAGCAGTAACTCGCCCCTTACTTCGCACAGGTGCGGTATCAGACATAGATATAATTCGCTTAGAGCGCCAAATTGTTGAACATACAGGTGAAATAAATCGAACAAAAGCGGCAATAAATCGTAGCCTATCAGCTATAAATGAAGCAAAAAACAAAGTCACCGAAGTTGAGCTTGCCATGATAAATCGCTGGAGTAATGAGCTATCAGAAGCCTTACTCAGGCTTGATGCAATGAAAGAAACTGAGTCTGGACTTGCTGATAAAGTTGCACAAACGGAGATCCGCTCCCCCGTCAATGGAACGGTTCAACGCCTATTAGTCAACACAGTTGGCGGAGTACTCCAACCTGGCAGCGACGCAATTGAAATTATTCCACTCGATGATCAATTGGTTGTTGAAGCTAAAATTCTACCTAAAGACATTGCTTTTTTACGCCCAGGTCAAGCTGCAATGATAAAATTTAGTGCTTATGATTTTGCGATCTATGGCGGCTTAGAGGCTGAAGTTACTCATATCAGCGCTGATACGATTACAGATGACAGAGACAATACATTTTACTTAGTGCAGCTTAAAACAAATCGTAATCACTTTGCAGACAACCTAACCATCATTCCGGGAATGACTACACAAGTCGATATTATTACCGGTAAAAAAACGGTTCTTGAGTATTTATTCAAACCAATTTTGCGTGCAACGTCGCTGGCAATGAGTGAACGCTAGCGGGCTTTTTAATGGAGTAATCATGCGTCGCAGTATTTTTATTACACAAGATGATTTGCAATCGCCTCACTGGCTAAATGCATTTCCAAATTGCGTAATTCAGACAGCCTGTCCTAAGAAATTATTAGCAGACACATTAGTCTGGTTACTTGCAGACTCTGCGGATTGGCAAGTGCAGCTACAAAAATTAACCGCACAACGACTACCCGTGATTGTGATGACAACTCAGCTGGATATTCAACAACTGTGTGATGCACTGCAACTTGGTGCACGTGGATACATTGAAGCATTTGCAAACAAAACTGTCATCGAACAAGTTGCTGAAACCGTTAACGCCGGTGGAATTTGGCTTCCTGGGCAATTACTTTCAAACTTGGTTGGCGTGTTATCAGGACAAGCAATTAACTATCCGCATCAATGTGATCTGAGTTCTCTCACCAAGCGTGAAAAACAGGTTGTTGATGAAGTTATAAAAGGTGCAACCAACAAACAAGTCGCGCAAGTTTTAAATATTACTGAGCGCACTGTCAAAGAGCACATGAGCTCAATTTTTCATAAATTAAAGGTACGCGATCGAATGCAATTAATGCTTGCTGTGAAGGGTCATTAAACTGACTCTTCAACCGCAACAACACCATCAAAACCAAGCCCTTTTAAGGTTGATTGATCACTTGGGTTTTTAACCCCTTCAGCAACAACCTTAATCCCTAGCGAGTGAGCTAATGAGCATACCCCTCTCAAAAAGCTTTGGTTTGAGTCATTAAAACTAATGTTATGACAATAAACGCTATCTACCTTTATCATCTCAAGGCCAAGCTCTTGGATTTTAGTTAATTTTGTAAACTCAGCCCCAACGCGTTTTAACGCAACTTTTGCACCTATGCTATGCACCTGACTGCAAAAACGCCTGAATAACGGTAAATCTTTAATGGCAGTGTTTGCTCGTACCTCAAAGCAAATTCGCTTAGCAAGTTCAGGGTAAGCACACAATCCTGTCAAAATTGACGCTACGGCCATATCATCATGTAAGGTACCTGCTGAGAGCTCCATCCCCAGCAAGGCACCGTCTGTTAACTCACCATATTGCTTAATCATCAATTTCATTAGGCTCCAATCAAGCCGCGCTAGTAATTGAAGTTTGTGCGCCCATTGATAGTAAAATCCTATTCCGTACTTCTCTCCTTTGAGCAATAAACTCAGTGAAATTTGTTGTTGTAGAAGAACGTCGCTGAACGAGGTAACGGGATATAATGCAATTTCTAGTTGGTTTTCTTTTAATGCTGATTCTATTGTTTCTCGCCAAAAATTAAGGTCATCATTTCTAAGCTCAGCAGTACCATCTACAGTAAAGTGGGCATTACAACCAGGCTTTGAAATCGCCACTTTTAATAAGCTATCAACCCGTTTTAACAGCGCTCCTCGCGTATCGTTGGTAGTAACTAAACTGCAACTATGAGATACAGCAAGATCCACCTGTGCGTACTGAGCAACTAATTGCTGATGAGACTGTAAAATATTGTCACTCAACAGTGTTAGATCACTCACATCAGAAAACAACACCAAAAAGTCGACATGCGACATTCGCGCAATATGGCTCTCTCTAAAGCTATCTTCATTAGACTCTAGAAATGCAACTAACGACTGCGAGAAAAGACGTAAAAACTCGACCATCTCTACACGTCCAACTTGCTCTGTTAGCTCGTCAAGATTAACCACCCTAAAAAGGAATAATGCGCCATGCCCTTGTGTATTATCTAAAAAGGTATCTAAGGTCGCATTAAAATACTCACGATTTGCAAGCCCAGTCAGGTCATCGTGCTGGCTCTTAAAACGCATTTCTTCAAGCCTTTGACGGTCTTCTTTCACGATGCGGCTAAAACGTGTAGATAGTAAGTTCATTGAAGAAACTAATTTGGCAAACTCGTATGTTCTAGGCACCTTTGATTTAATAAAGCGCTTTTCTCCTAACGCTATTGCTTGGCGCATTACATCGCTCAAAGGGCTTAAAATTTTCGATAAGAAGTAAGCGCTCGCTATACAAGCAACAACTGCAACAGCAAGAAAGCTAAAAAACAAATGCACCGAACTTTGCCAAAGCGCATCTTGTGTATGTTGACTATGACTTTCAACATATAAAGTACCATATTGCTGCCAACCATCACTGACAAGCGCAATGCCGGGTGCTACTTCAAGAGAATATAAATGGCGGAACCAGCTCGGTGCATCAAGCACTAACTCGCCCTTAAATGCACGTTTTATAATAGTCTCGCCATTCGGATCTTTTAATTCAATACGTTGGTAATAACCTGTATCAAACGACGCCGAAAGAAGCAGTTCGATTTCCACCGGGTCCTTATCCATTTGACTCAACATTAGCGCTAATGAATTTGCATTATCTACATTTTTCATTTTAAGTTCGGCTGTAAAATAGTCTTTTGCCGAACTTGTACTAATTAGCAAACTGCTAATAAAGCCAATAATGATCACCACTAAAATGGCAATCCATAACTCTTGTTTCAAAGTAATGGTTTTTTTGCGTTTAAACGCTTTAATTACATTCACCATTTAACTCCTTCTTTACGAGTTTGCTCTAAAATATGTCGCCAACGTGATAGCCTCGCTGTCGGATCGGCTACGCTTTGTGCTGAATTGTTAGCCCAAAGGCCCTTACTGTTAAAGCTGAAAACAGGACTAAGATCGGTGCGCTTTGCAGCAGGCAACACTTTTACGATTAAGCTGTCTAAAATAAGTGGTTGTGCATTGGGTTGACTGTAATAACCCAACACCATGTGGGCTTGGGTCTTCCTAGTTCCAGGTAATTGCGCTTTAACATAAATCAATCGGAGCTTGGTATCGCTTATACCCAAAGCGCGTAAGCTGACGTACTTAGCAATAGCGTAATCTTCACAATCACCAAGCCCTGTTCCCATTGTTTCTAGTGGGGTTGCCCAATAATCATTTTGTTTCCATAGCTGGATATCAGTTTGATAACGTAAACTACGCGCAAAAAAATCATTAACGACCAAAATTTGCTGTTGTTCAGGAAGGTTTTGAGCATGCTGCAACATGCCTTGCCATTGCCTTGCGACAGTAACTCGAGTGGCGCCGTAGCGTTGCTGCATTTGTTGAATAAAGGTTGAAAACTCGATCACTAAGCGCTCAGCTAAAGCACCGCTAGTGACGCAAAATAGAATGACAATTAAAGAAGATAAAAAGCGGTAACGCCCAATAAAACGACAAGCAAAGATACAAGCCTTAGATAACATAAGGCATGCCTTGAAGATATTCAGCTTGAATGTAATCGTGTGTGTTACCCATTATGCTTTAATAAAAAAATATGATTTTTAAAGCATAGCACCCAAGCTGAAACTATGAGAATTTAAGCGCTAATAATACGTTACTTTTTTTACCTGCCGAGGTTTTACTTCGCCGATGTATAAATCGTGCACACGCTTCATATCGAGCTGCAATTCAGTTGCATAGGTATCGCCTACTGCATAAGTCTTGATCACCTGTGCACCTTTGATCACACCTTGTACTTGGCTTTGTAATTGATCATTATGGGCGATACTGTTTTGCACTGTGGTACCTGCGGAAATTTTTTGCCCGTAAACTTGCTCAGCAAGCTCTCGATACGCTTCAAGCTTTGAGGCTTTAATCGCAAGAAGGGTACGCTGCGATTCATTATTACCAGGTTGAGCACTAATAGGCGCATAACCCACGGCTTTTAGCACTGGGTAGCTATCTGGCTCAATGTAAGTGTATTCTACATGTTTATCAAAAATACTACTGCAGCCGGTTAATGCTGCGCAGGCAACCAGCCCGCCGAATAATAATGCTCGCATGATTTATTTCCGCTTAAAACTCTTTGGCTACAAATATGCACGTTTAATGCCACTGTGGTACAGTCCTTGCTCGTTAAGGTTATTCATTGGTTTTAATGCTAGGTGTCAGCATGAAAAATAAAACAAGAGCCAACTTTAAGTGGTTCGCTTTAGCCTTTACAATTTTGTTTTCTAACAATAGCTTAGCGCAGTGGTTTGAATCTACAGGTCATGCTGTTATAAAAAATGGCGATACGAGCCAAGCCAAATCTGCCGCTATTAAAGACGCCATAACTCAGGCGTTAGTGTTTTCTGGCGCTCGAGTTAGCTCAGTACAAACCCTCGTTGACGGGGTTTTGACGCAAGATCAGCTAAAAATAAGCAGCCACGGTGAAATCCAAAAAATAGAACTGATCAGCGAAGACCGCCATAACGACACCTATGCTATAACGCTTCGCTTAGATATTTTTGCTCAAGCAGAAGAATGCCCAGCAAACCAATACACTAAATTTATTGCCGTGACACAAAGCCAACTGGCCAACCGCGAGCAAGCGCGCATGGGCCAAATTTTTGACGTAAACAAAGCTATTAGCGAACACCTCTATGCCAGCTTAAACAATACGCAAATGGCTGCAAAGCCAACAGCCTATTACAATATCCCACTGCGAGTAGATCATTTTTTCACTCAGCAATACGATTACAGTAATGCGCTACTTGAAGAGATCACTAGTCGCAGTAACTCGCAATATGTATTACTGAGCCGTATTCGTGACTTATCGGTTAACCATAAGATCAACAACGATTATGCATTTTGGCAAGATGATAGTTTCAAGCGTGCATACAAAGTAGATTACGTCTTATTTGATGGCACCACTTACGAAAAGCTCTGGCAAAAAAGCTACCAAACAGAAGGCATTTGGCCGTATAAAAAGACTGAGATCATCGATGTATATAGCGACCGATTTTGGGCAACTGACTATGGCCAAGCTATCAGCGATATAAACCAAACCCTAACCTATGACTTACAAGCAGCCATGGCCTGCTTACCCACGCAAGGAAAAATACTGCATATCGAAAACGATAGGCTAATCATCAACTTGGGTAAGGCGCACGGGATTGAGCAAGGGCAAATTTTAAATATTGCCCATCATAATTACCTAACGGATGCTCAGGGTAATAAGCTTCCGCATAAAATCACCACACTTAACCAGGTAAAAGTAACTCAGCTTTATCAGCAATCAGCGGTAGCCATAAGTATTGATCAGCAACCACTACCAAACATTCAAATAAACGATATTGTTGAATTAGCTACTAGCGAGTAAATGAGCTTGTAGTCCCTTATGAGCATTTAGCCAGTCGGCTAATTGCTCAACGCCTGCTATATGTGGGTAATGCTTACGGGTTGCAATAACAACTTGGCGCTGCTGATTTGGTGTAATTGCTAAGTACTTTACTCCTTCACGTGGTGTACAAGCAAGCTTAGGAACAAAAGTTAACCCATCATCCATTGCCACCAGCGCGAGTAAGGTTTCAATACTATTGCCTTTATATTGATTTGACACCTCAACCCCTGCTGAAAAGCAAAATTGTTCTGCTTGATCTTTAAAGCAATGCCCTTCATTTAGCATCAATAAATCACAACCTTGTAATTGAGCCAGCGCAACCTCAGGGTATTTTGCTAATGCATGTTGTTCAGAAACCGCTACTAAAAAATCTTCTTTATAAAGCGGTGACACATGATAAGGCGCTAAATCAGCCACATCAGCAACAATGGCAATATCAATCTCACCATTATCAAGCGCTACAAGCGTTTGTGCTGTTTGCATTTCTATAAATGAAAACTGAGTTTCACTAAAGGCTTGCTTCATCGATGTTAGCAGCGTTGGCAGTAAATAAGGCGCAATGGTAGGAATAATACCGACATTTATTTTACCTTTAAGTGGGTCGTGTGAGCTGGTAGCTATTTCTTTAAGTACCTGTGTTTGCTCTAAAATAACTGTGATCTGTTTAAGTAGTTGCTCACCTTGCACAGTCAACGTAACCTGCTTAGTTGAACGGTCAAAAATAACAACACCCAACTCTTGCTCAAGCTTTTTGACCTGACCACTCAATGTAGGCTGGCTGACATAGCACGCATCGGCAGCTTTTCTGAAGTGCTTATATTGTGCAACCGCTTTTACGTATTCAAAGTCTTTTAAATTCATATCACACCATCAATAGCTTTTACCTATCATACTAATACAAACAAACGATTGGAGCTATCATAAATTAAATTGCATAATGGCACTCAACAAATCAAGAGGAATCAAAACAATGTTAAACAATATCGAAGGCCAAAGAGTACCAAACGTTACATTCGCAACGCGTGTAGACGAGCAGTGGAAATCAATAACCACTGACGAAATTTTTAAAGGTAAAACGGTTGTGTTATTTGCATTACCTGGTGCATTTACACCAACATGCTCATCAACTCACTTACCTCGTTATAACGAGCTTGCAGCTGTATTTAAACAAAACGGCGTTGATGACATTGTTTGTATTTCTGTAAACGATACATTCGTAATGAATGCATGGGCTCAAAACCAAGAAGCGCAAAACATTACTCTATTACCAGATGGTAACGGTGAGTTTACCGACGGTATGGGTATGCTCGTTGATAAAAACGACTTAGGTTTTGGTAAACGCAGCTGGCGTTATTCTATGCTGGTAAAAGATGGCGTTATCGAAAAAATGTTTATTGAGCCACAAAAGCCAGGTGACCCGTTTGAAGTATCTGATGCAGATACCATGCTTGAATACATTAACCCAGCACAGGTAAAACCAGAATCAGTGAGCATTATTACTAAACCTAACTGCCCGTTCTGTACCAAAGCTAAAGCGCTACTAGACGCAAAAGGTTATGTGTACGAAGAAATTGTATTAGGTCAACACGCTTCACTAACGAGTTTAAAAGCAATTTCAGGTCGTGAGACAGTGCCGCAAGTATTTATAGGCGGTGAGCACATTGGTGGCTCTGACGATTTAGAAAAACACTTTGCATAATTTTCAAGTTGGGGCTGCTCGTTGCAGCCCTTTATTATTTTAAAACCTCAACCCATTGATTCAATTATAAATTATATAACTGGTCTGCTCTCGCCATCACCCATATTTATATTCAAAATACCAACACCTTAGTTACCAAATTGTTACATAAAGCCAAGAATAAACTTAAAATGTCTGCAGCTACATTTACTCAAACCGTAACGAATTTAAGATGAATTAAGTGGAATATACAATGAAAAAACTATTACAAGGACTGATCCTATCCTTGCTCTGTTTCGGTGGCCAAGCTCATGCTGCGTCAACTGGTACTATCGATTTACTCACCCACCCTGTTGGCATTATCTGCCTTGTTATTTTTATCTTTGCTTATGTGCTCGTCATACTCGAAGAAAAAATTCACTTACGCAAATCAAAACCCGTATTAGTTGCAGCCGGGATTATTTGGACCCTTATTGCTTGGCAATACAGTGCACAAAACTTATCTGATCTGAGCACCGACGCATTTCGCCATGCCTTGTTAGAGTTTTCAGAGTTAATGCTATTTTTGCTCGTTGCGATGACCTACATTAACGCCCTAGAAGAACGCCGTTTATTTGATGGCCTAAGAAGCTGGCTGGTTGCGAGGGGCTTTAGCTACAAACAATTATTTTGGATAAGTGGTGTACTGGCATTTTGTATTTCACCTGTAGCCGATAACTTAACAACCGCCCTACTTTTATGTGCTGTGGTAATGAAAGTTGCAGCAAATGATAACCGCTTTATTGCTATGTCATGCGTAAATATAGTGATTGCCGCTAATGCCGGCGGCGCATTCAGCCCATTTGGTGACATCACGACACTGATGGTTTGGCAAGCTGATGTTGTTGCCTTTACCGAGTTCTTTGTTTTATTTCTGCCAGCTTTAGTCAGCTATATTATTCCTGCCTTTGTTATGTCTTTATTTATCAATAACCGTCACCCTGATACGGCCGATGAAGATATTGAACTTAAACGCGGTGCGCTTCGCATTTTGTGCTTATTCTTACTGACAATTTTAACCGCCGTGGTGCTAAAAACCGCCTTTGGTTTACCGCCAGTTGTGGGCATGATGATGGGCCTTGGCTATTTACAGTTTTTTGGTTACTTCTTACGCGTGACACTCCCCGGCTCTCTTGCCAGAAAGCGTGCGATGGCAGAGCGTGAAGGTGATAAAGAGCGCTTATCTCGCTTAGGTAACGTTGTTCCTTTTGATGTATTTAGCCGTGTATCGAGAGCAGAGTGGGACACGCTCTTGTTCTTTTATGGCATCGTTATTTGTGTTGGTGGCTTAGGGTTTATCGGCTACTTAGCGCTACTTTCTGATTTACTTTATAACAACTGGTCTGCCACCGGTGCGAACATTATTCTTGGTTTAATGTCAGCGGTAGTCGATAACATTCCAGTGATGTTTGCAGTGTTACAAATGATGCCTGATATGTCGCACGGTCAATGGCTGCTTATCACGCTAACAGCCGGAATTGGTGGTAGCCTGCTATCAATTGGCTCTGCGGCAGGAGTTGCATTAATGGGTCAAGCGCGAGGGATATACACCTTTAATAGCCACTTAAAATGGTCGCCGGTCATTTTACTCGGTTACTTTGCTGGAGTATTAACTCATTTATACCTCAATACAGCCTACTTCGGCTAAACCTTAATAAAGTAAAAACCCTAATCACTCTTAGGGTTTTAACTTTAAACACTCCACAATGAGCAGTTTACAAACAACAGTGTCGTAATAAGCTGTGTTTTTGTCGTAAAAAGTCAAGATAAAGGCAGGCGCTTTACTTTAGTCTAATAATTCACAAATAAGGTGAATTGAGGACACACATATGAGCCAAATGAATTCTGTTGCCATGCAAAGTGGCAAGCTGCATGTAAAACAAATTGATATTCCTACTCCCGGACCCGGCCAAGTACTGGTAAAAAGCCTAGCTTGCGGTATTTGTGGTTCTGATATTCATATTACCCGCCACACCAACGATGTATTCGATATCTATAAGAACCTTGGCATCATGGCTAAAGAGGCAGGCGATGACCAAGAAGTATTATTAGGTCATGAGTATGCGGCAGAAATCGTTAGTTACGGCCCAAATACTAAAGGCGAATTAGCTAAAGGCACCCGCGTAACCTCAGTGCCTATTTTACTTTCTGCGGGCGGCGCTGGCGTAGGTGTAACCCCTGGGCTATATGGTGCCTATTCTGAATATTTTATTGTTGATGAAGCCTTGCTATTACCTATTCCTGATGCAGTTCCATCAGAAGCAGCAGCCATTACAGAACCACTTGCTGTTGGCTTGCACGCAGTGAACCGTGCACAAATGAATAATGACGATGTTGCCATTGTGGTTGGCTGTGGCCCAATTGGCCTTGCCGCGATTGCCGCGTTAAAGCTTCAAGGCGTAAAACACATCGTTGCCTCTGATCCACAAGAAAGTAAAAAACAAATTGCCCTTGAATTTGGCGCCACAGTATATGTTAACCCTATGGCGGATGATGAAGTTGCTACAGCCGCAGCACTTGCGGGTAACAACAAGGTGGTTATTTTTGAATGTGCTGGTGTAAGCCGCTTATTAAACGATTACATTTTACGTGCGCCAGCAAAAGCAAAAATCATTGTAACTGGTGTACATACCGCGCCACTAAACGTTAACTTTGCTTATGCCACAGTGAAAGAGTTAGACCTTATTTTCTCTTATTACTACCAGCCAGAAGAGTTTGCACAATCGCTTGAGAACATCGCGTCAGGCAAAATTGCATGGCAAAAAATGCGTACTGGTAAAGTCGGCATAGACGGCGTACAAGGTGCATTTGATACCTTATTTAAACCAAACGACCATATCAAAATCATCATTGAACCATGGCGCACAGGCGAGCTTGAAAAAGTAACGGGTTAATTTTAATGAGGCTATTAAAAAATTAATAGCCTCATTTTAGAGCTAAAATCTATAAGCGTTCAACTTACTATCAAAAACTAAGCCATCAGTCTCCTCACCTCTACCGCCATTTAAAACAGTTGTAAAAAATGATTTAACTACATCATTTGTCTTTTCATAGAACAGGCCATGGGTTTTCCCTACATTTGGGCCGCCAGTAAAGTCAAAATAAAAAGCATTTGAAGCGACCAAATTCCTAGCAGTTCTTCCTAACCGATCTTTTTGAAAATTCGCATCAGACCATTTTAGGACCCAATCATTTTCATTGATCGTAATATAAACTCGTTTTCCAGCTTCTATATTATTTACCCAATGTTGATGACCTGCGTTATCAACATCAGCTTGGCACAATACAACGTTATCAAACATTCTTGTTTCAGCTTCGTATAAAGCGTTGATAACGTAATTCTGAAACAAATAATTCCCCAAACTGTATGTCATAAAGGTAAATTTAATATCACATGCCTCAAGGGCCTCTTTATTGAACGGCTCTTTCATGTAATGACCTAGCTTTTCCAACGTAGCATCCAAAGCACCAACTGACGCCTGTGCATTTCTCTTAGCGCTTCGGTATTCTTTTGTCTTAAAACCTCCAGGATTAGAGGGCCAAGAAAAAACAACAACCTCAACCCCATGCTCTTTTTCTAATGCTAATGACTTTTCTAAGTTCTTATAAAAGCTTTGATTAAAGCCATGTACAAAAAAAACGCAGTTTTTACCTGAAGAAGTGAGCCGTTCACGAACTTCTGCAAATGCTTTTTTAGAGGGAATATTATTCTCTGTGATTTTAGATGGCTCAGTGACTAGCCGCACTTGCCATACTCCCTCTACTTTATCTGCATGAGCGAGCCTAACTTCATTAGGTCCTTTAGCGTTTGCGTAGTCACCAAAAGCATTGTGATCGCCTACGCCTTTTTTAAAGTTTGATTTATTTATGTTTCTATTCGTAATAATCAACATATCAATATCCTTATTCTGTTTTTAGCCATAGGAAGTAGTTAGAACCTGTCACTTTTATAGGCGGGGTTAAAACTAATCTGCAAAATAATGATTAGTTTAGATTTCAATCAAACAGCAAGAAAAACAGTAAAGAACACGACAAACGTATTGTTTTTTAATATTGAAAATAGACATAGTGTTGAGTAAGTGAAATGCTGGCAGCACTAAAAAACGACTTGATAAGAAGACTGTTCGAATGAAGAAATCTGTATTATTTAATAGAACACTCAAATTTATCGGATATTGATTTAGGCAATCGATTTGGAACTTTAATGCTACAAATTTGCTTCAAAGAAGAACATGACTAACCATTGATTTTATTGGTAGCCCCTACAGGAATCGAACCTGTAACTGCCCCTTAGGAGGGGGCCGTTATATCCATTTAACTAAGAGGCCACTCAAAAGCTGAGGTAAAGCTTGTAACTTGTAACTTGTAACTTGTAACTTGTAACTTGTAACTTGTAACTTGTAACTAAAAGTATAACGGTCTAAGGCTTTGGTAATCAAGAAATTAATCCAACCGGCTTTAGAGCAAGCCGATCGGTAAAAAAAAATGAGGCTAGTTAACGCGAGCAGTTGCTGATTTGATTGACTCATTCTTTAGCACAAAATATGGGATCACTTTTTGTGCGCTAGCAATAACCAGCTTTGAGTTTAAATTAATTACTCGCGCATTCACTTCAACACCATTAGGGCGATATATCAACGTGCCTGTAAGTACATGGCTGGCGATGCGACGCTCGGCTAGCTCTTCTACATCACGCGACATCACAAAATCACCACGTGAAGTCACACTAATGATATCCATCGCTTTAAAATCAACAACGCCAAAGCCGAATTTTTGCAGCTGGTGCATCATTGTTTCAGAGAGTTGATTACCAAGTTGAGAGCTGTTTTTTAGGCTCGCATCTAAATCAACAAAGCTAGTAATGGCTATTCCTAACTCGCTTTCTTGTTGCATGGTATCCACTAATTCAAGGGCCATTTGCTCGACATAATTAACAACGGTTTTATGATGTTGATAAGGCACAAATAAACGATGGTTAGCGTTATCCTGCTGCATATCTTTTTGCTCAAGCGCTTGCAGCATAGCAACATAATCGACTTGAGTACTTGCTGATGCAGGTGCACTTTGAGCGGTATTTTGCGGCTCTGCTGATTGCTCTGGCAGCAATTGGCAGCCAGAAATCGCGAGCGTTAACGATGCGAAGATAAAACCTTTCATAGCTTACTCACTTACTTGTTTAAGTGTAATACCATCACTACGGTTGGTGCTATCAAGGGCATCAACCACTGATTGTGGTATAAAGCCTTGCGCTGACCCTACAACTGCTTTGCTTGCTAAACCAACAATGCGGGCATTAACGAGCACACCACTTTGATGATTAACCAAAGTACCCGCCAATACATAATTGAAGTTTTGATCTTGGCTTAGCTCTAAATAATCACGACTGAAAACATAGTCACCACCTGGCGTGACACGCATATAATCAGTGGTTTTAAAATCAATGACAGGTACACCAAATGCATGAAGCTCATGAATGAAACTTTCGGCAATTTGATTACCTAGCAAATTCGTTGAGTTGTAATCTGCATCAAGGTATACAAAGCTTGAAACAGCAACCGGCGTGTTATCGCTAACATATTGCAAGTTTTCAACTAAGTCCTGCATGATGCCACGCACATAGTGATTAATATTTTTGCGCGTTGGTGCAGCGGTAAAGGTGCTGTTATTCATCACCGCCTGATTGGTTTGAAATACACTGTCGTTACTGTGCGGCGCGGCAACTTCTCTTTGCGCAGCTAATTGAGGATCATTATCGTGTTGTGTTACATCACCAGTTAACATTGACGAGCAACCAAAGCCAAAAGGCAAACATAAAGTTAAAATTAAACGTTTCATTAAATGAGTTCCTCTTAATATTCGCTTCGATACAACTGGCCATCACGTTGCTGAACTTTTTCAGCGCCCCACATCACATTGATAGGGATCTCGGTGCTTGCTGCTGACACTATTCGCAGATCTTTGGTATTTACCAATCGGGCGTTAACTATGTAGGCATGTTGTTGCCGCGTCAGTGTGCCGGTAATAACAAAGTCAATATTCTGACGTTGACGCAAGGTATTTACATCACGACTAAGTACACTATCGGCCGATTGCTGCAAATTTAAAGTCTTTTCTAATCGATACTCTATGGTATGAAAACCAAGCTGAGTAAATTGCGTTAATAAACTTTCTTGAATTTGCTGACTCAAGCCACTGCCCTGATCTTCTGCTAAATCAGTACCTAAGCCATCAGCCATATAGAAACTGGTCACAGCAATACGTGCATTGCCTTTGTAAGGGCCTTGAATACGGCTCAGCTGACTACTTAGATCAGCAACGTATTGATGCACCGTATAAGGTGCCATCGGCGATTTTGGGGTTTCTCTAGGGGGCGCTTTTTGTGGTTTTTCAGTTAAGCTACAACCCACCAACACTAAAAAAACTGAATAAAATAACAGGCGCATAATTGCCATCCTCACTAAACTTAGTAAGTACAAAGCAATAATTATGCCTAAGTATTATTGTTGGTGAGATAAATCAAGCGGATTTTGCACATAGTGCGATACCAAGCATGCCACCCCGACAGATGCTAACTTTTTACAATCATTATCTGCTTGCTGCTTTTGTTGATATGCACCAATTTTCAAACGATGAAAAGTGCTGCCATTTACAGTTACTGACTCTACATTAGCAATAAACTGACCATGAAATAGTGCCGGCGCTTGTTTTTTAATTTCAGCAAGGCGAGCTGTTAGTCGAGGTAATTCTGTTACGGAAGCAAGTTGTAGTGCAAACTTAGCTTCAGGCTCCGCAATAAACTGAGGGGCGGTTACAGATGACTTTTTAGTATTTACAGGCTCAGTTTGCTGCGCATTTAGCAAAGTAAGTTGTTCAGTGACTAAGGTTAACTCACTTTCTATTGTCAGCAAGCGCTCAAGCTCTGGCTTCATCGCTTGGAATTGTTGATGCGACTGTCTCAGCTCTATAAGCTCTTGCTGGCTAATTTTCACTAAGTTTTCTTCACTCACTTGTGGCTCTGATACGCTTTGGCAACCAAAGATAGGAGTAACCAGTAAAACTAACCATACTTTCTTCAGATTTTGAAAAGTCGTAAAAACCATAATTTACTCCTTGCTAGTGTTGAACATGCTGCTCTGTTACATGGCATTTAATTGCTTGTGATATTAGCTGCACACATTGCTGTTCAAGCTCGTTTGCAGATTGTGCGTCATAGCCAATCGCAAGCGTGTAGTGTGCATTTGCTTTATCGTGAATATAAAAAGCGTTTTTTAACCCTTGCTGTAACAAACGCTGTTTCACCAATGAGTAATACACCTTTAATATTTTCAGTGAATTAAACTTGCCAATACTCGCTATATATCCCTGGCGCTTTTCGAGTGGGCGCAAAGTAATGTCAACTCCCACCAGCACATCACCTTTGGGCGATAACTGTATTTTATGTGTTTGAGTACTAGTCAGTGATTTTTGTCCTTGGTACTGCTTATCTACAATCGCCTGATACTTACCGGGCTTAATATCAGTAAACAAGTAATAGCCATCATAAGCCGCTTGCGTAGTTGCTACATCATTACCTTGCTCATCCACTAAAGTAATTTGGGCATAAGGTTGAACATTAGCTCCTTGCTCTGTCTGCTGATAAACAGTGCCTTCTATTTCGCTGGCATTATTTACTGGAAAATCCATGTACTCAACAAAGCCTGCTCGTGGTGTTATGGAGAAACCATCGTGGGCGGGGATCATAAAAGGGTCAGCAAAACTGTCACGATCGAGCACTATATCTGTTGTGCGGTTAGCTGGCATAGCAGAAAGAATCGCGATCCCTTGTTCATCAGTAATCGCTTGGCGATAATTTTGTAAGCCTTTTACTTTAACACCCGCCAAGCCCTTCTCATTACTGTCTTTAATACCATTATCATTTTCATCTAAAAACACATTAACCATTAAACTACCTGTATTGGTCAATGTTCTGTTGCTCATAAATGGTTGATTATATTGGCTATCAAAACCAAAGCTAAATCGGCTATTTAAGCGAATTTGCCATTGGTCATTACTATCGTAATTAACATTACTGCTTAAGTTAATCCTGTCATTTTGCCACGTTAGTCCTAATTCTGCAGACTGAACATCGTAATCTAGAGAGTCCCTTAAAGTTAACTCTGCTTGGAGACTCGGGCCTAAACTTCGGCTAAATTCAGCTTCATAACTTGCTATCTCACTCACTGGAGAAAGACGATAATTAACACCAAACCGACTGTACACTCTGCCTAGTCGTGTTTGTAAACGCGTCATACCATCTACACTTTCTTGCCCGGCGCTTGGGTCTTGCCATTGCAATAAATTATTTATTGAGACGTTTGCATAGCTGTAATTTAAACGGTTATAAATTTGCTTTAAATCACCACTTTGTGCGTGTTGAACTAAAAAGTTGTTTTGATAATTAAGCCGCCCAAAGTTGTTTTGCATCAGCTCACCAGACATATCAAATTGATAGCTTTTCAGCGTTATATCTCGACCATTCAGGTTATCTGTACGGTTCGTAGCGCTGAACAACAAGGACTGATCAGCCAGTTTAGTTCTTGTTGTTAATTCAAATTCTCTTTGTTGTTGATTGTTTTCTTCATATTCCAGATTAACTAATAACCTATCTAACAAGCTGAGATTCGTTCCTAGAGCAACATGGTATAACTCATCTTGCTCTTGCTTTTGCGCCATAAAGCCTGAGTACATAGCAACGTTATCACTCAATCCATATTGGTATCGCCCTGCAGCAACCCAGCCCTTGTTTGCACTATTACTGTAATTACCTAATAACTGCTTGCCTTGCTCTGAAACAGATAACTCATAGACTGCTTCCCCTTGTTCAAGCTGCGTACCATCAATGTAGTAATATTCTGTTTTTCGCTCTACTTGCCCTTGCGGACCATAAAAAATCAACTCAAAGTTATTTTCACCAAACAGTAAATCAACGTCAGCAAAAACATAGCGCCCATCCGCCAAGCTCAATTGCTGCTCAATTAAAATACCATTGCGGTATAATTCAACATCCCAACCTGGCTGTATTACACCAGTTAGATTCACTCGATTATTATTAACTGCTTGCCCAAGTTGATAATTCGAAATTTTAACTCCGCGCCCGTACTGGTTGTTATAACGGCTGCCAACTTGCGTAGCTGTGACATCACCTACCTCAATAAGACTTGCAGCAAGTGGACCTAACAGCTGATTATTCACATCTTGCTTGGAGAAAGTTAGTCTTGAGTTATTCAATAAATCACTTTCACGGCCCGATAAAAAGTATTCCATAGTAAGGTATGCAAAATCTTGCGAGCCAAGTAATGAGTAACTTGCCTGACTACCCTCATTATCTTGGGTATAGTTCAATTGTAAGTCAGCCACAGGGACAGATAAGGCCTGATATGGGCTTGGTTTCCAAGGTAAAGTTGCTTGCTTTTGAGTACTATAGCTTTGTAGTTGTTTTTTATGTCGCTGCGCTTGGGCGACAACCGGATAAACAGACTCAGTTTCAATATACAGCTCTAAGCTTGCGTAATCAGAGCGATGCTGAAATTCTAAAGCCTCAGCGAGTACTGCTGCCTCTATATAAATATCATCATCAACACTAATTTGTTGTTCTGTAAGCTGCCACTTTTTTGTATCTGTAATCAACTGTTTTTGAGCTGTTAATTGAAAGGTTTTATTGGTGTTAATGAACCAACCTTCGGCCCTCTCAGCTGATATATCGACATTAATTGCAAGCTGTAAAATATCAACTAGCCCCGAAACGCCAAGCAATATGTCTTGATCAGACTTAAGGGCAAACAACTCACCTAAATAATTTTCATTTAAATAAATTGAAAATAGCAAAAATTCCCCAGTGGCAATTCGTTGCTGAGCGTCTAAGGTATCTGCAGAATAATTAACAGCAGGTATATGCTTAGATTGTGGAGCGTAAAGCTGTTCGCCATTTAGCTTAGCTCTTATGGCATTGACTCTAGCTAGTACATCCTCTGTACTCACAGTCGAATTAGCAACGCTGATAGGACTTAATAGCATAAGCCCTAACGCAAATAAGCGATTCATAAATTTTTCGCATTAATCCCTAATGTCGAATAGGCAATGAATATGAGCCAAAATCGACGCCTTCATACTCATCGGCACCTTGATATTTAAGCTCAATGTTCCCTTGTTTTGGCATCTGTTTACCAGAGAATAAATCTAACAATACAGTCGCTTGTTCAACTTCAGGGTATAGGCTTAGATTCCCGATTTCTGCGATTTTTTCTTGTTTACCTGCAGAATTAGTAACATACGCGCTAAGTCGACCGTAACTACTAAAACCTTGTTGTTCAGTTAATTTAACGGCAATTTTTGGTTTTTTGTTTAGAGAATCTTCAACTATTTCTGCAGTTTGAAATGCAACTTTTGGCAGCTCACCTTGTTCACGATATACAACTGGAATACTAAAACTCAAAATCATATTCACTTTAAGTCCAGCCTTAGCTGCCTTATCTTCATTTGGTAAGGCTTGAAATAGTAAATGGGAACGATATTCCCCTTTAGCCAAATCCTTAGGCTTTCTAATTGCTATTTTAATCGTTTGCCTTTCGCCAGGTGCTAAGCGAATTTGCTTTGGTGATAAGCGTGCCATAGGAGAAAGGCTCGTGGTTACTGGCTCACTCAATGTTTGATAGCCCCCACCAGGTAGCGCTAATTTTTCGCTCCATACCACGCGGTATGTACGGTACTCTTCTGAGCTATTAATGACGGTGACTTTTGCGCTTCGTTGGCGCTCATCAAATGAAACCCGCGTTGGTGAAATAAGTAAGTTTGCCGTTGCATATTGACTGAAAAAAACAAAAAGAAGTCCACATAAAAGACGTTTTGCGAACATATCTATCCTTAGTAATCGACTGATATTTCTAAATAAGTTGTAGAAGAATACTGACCATCAGCGTATGGTTTAGCGCTACGGTCTGTCGTTAAAATACCGCCAATAAATACTTTTGCTTCACCAAATTCATTGGTAATCACATATTTAGGAAAACCATTAAGGCGTACAGAAAATCCAGCACTCGAGTTGCCATCGATATCATGTGTTAAGTCAACTGGGGCAACTAGATTCATAGTTAGCTGAGTTCTAGCTGGAAAGTCAGTAAGTAATAATTCTGCAGGGCGGCCATTTTTAAGAACATAAACCGAGCCCTGCGTATTGATACTGCCATCATCTTTGACGATTACAGAGCTGGTATTTGTATTAGCTAGAATAACTAGAGTACCAAAATCAAGCGCTTGTTGCTCTGTGCTCGCAGCCTGTAAGGGTGTTGAGAACACACAAAATAAAACAGTAGCTAAAAGCAAAAAGCGCATGACTAATTACCTAGTATTATTAGTAAGCAACTTCTAATTGGAAAGTGCCGGTATACTCAACATCACGATAAGGCTCAGATGACGCCGAATTTGAGGTAGATAAATTGGCACCAATGTTAAACTCAACACTGCCGTCTGCATCTGCTGTTAAATTTGGGCTGCCTGGAAGGTAATAAGCATTTGCATTTGGGCCTGAAGTAATAAAATACTTCCATTCATCAACAATAAAGTTTGGCTCATTTAAACCTTGTCCATCAGAAGCTAAAATATTAGCTGTAGGATCAGTAATCGACAAACGCGCATTAGGCACCGCTTCCGATACCGTAAATGAAGCAGGAGACCCTTGCTCAATAATTGAAATAATCGCAGGAGATGCATCTGTTCTTGTTGAAACAGGGCTTGCATCAGGTTCTGGGTTAATTGTTAAAACAGCTTGCGCAGCACCTGAAGGATCGGCTACGGCACGAATAGTACCAAAATTTAGATCATTTCCTTTTGTTAAAACAACTGAGTTTTGAACCTTTACTGTTGCACTGAAAGATTCAGTAGTGGCATAAGAATAAAAAGCAGAAAATGCTAATGAGCATGCAATTAAAGAAAGAGGTAATTTCATATTAAGTCCTTATAAATAAATGGCTAAGCCATTTTGCTGTATCTTAAGCTTTATCGACCTCTAGAACAAATACTTTAAGGTTAATCCCCTAATTTCCAAGAGGAAAGATACTTATAGCATCTCCCCAATAAAAGGGGCTGTCACACAAGTTTGCCCCATTCTTTTGGCTATCTCACAAAAAGCTGTCGCCTGAGTATAATTTACAAATGGACCTGCTCGTAATCCATACAAGGTTACCCCTTTTTGCTCACGAGTTTTAAAGCGAAAATCTAGGTCATTTAAAACAGCAGGATAATCACGTTTAAGGTTCAAGACCTGATGTCTGACCTTTTTCGGCGTTAAATATAAACCTAATTGCACACCTGCTTCTGCTGCTTTGTTTGCAGCAATAATCGTTTCTAATGAGTCGATTGATGATGATTGCTGAGATTGTATTTGCTCACTTTGGTGATAGATCACATCATTTTGCGGCTCAAATGCCGATGGTTGTGCAGTTAAATCACTATTAGCCGAAAGTACCTCGATTAACAACGCAAGGTCTTTTTCCATTGCTGCAAGACGTTCAATGCTAGGCTGTTGATTTTGCCACTCGGCAGCAAATTGCTGTACCTGCTGTTCAGTATAAACAGGCTGGCTTTGTTCTTGGCTCATCATACATGCTGTTAAAGCAGTTAAGCAGATGGTTAACAATAAATATTTAGAGAAAATAGAAAAATGCATGGTGACGTCAATTCTAAAAAACAGACTTAAATATTAGCAATAAAAATGCCACCTTTAGAGTGAATATTTGACGCTAAAAATAAATTCGATTATCTGTGTATTTACTAACCCAACAATCAATACCTTGTCGCTTAATAGCCGCGCAGTCAGCTTTCGCATTTTTTAAATACTTATAGCCTCCAAACTTTAAGCGGTAGAAAGTTCTATCATGCACGTCTGCAACTTCAACATTCAAAATTGGTTTACCTTGAAAAATACTAGGCGCTTGTTTTGCCATTTTATGAAAGGTGACTTCTATTGCGGTCTCAGAGCTAACTGATGCTAACTGTAACGCAAAAGTATAATTAGGTTTTGTAGGTGCTAATATAGCAGCAGTGGCTAGGGTATTTTTTTGTGTAGCCGTTGATTGAAGCTCAGAACTAGTTTTTACATTAATTTGAAAAATAGGATCAATTAAGCGAAGTGCAAAACTTTGCATAGAATTAACGGTAGAGCTTAGCAGCAGCTCATTACTGCAACCAGAAACAGTTAATAACACCATTAGGTATATACTGCAGCGAAAAGGCTTGAAGTAATCTTTCATAATCAGGATTCTTAAACGTACCGTTAAAAAATTGCTTCTTACTTTGAAGAAGACTATCTGTTAGTACTTACCTGTACATCAAAAGCTAAAAGATAATTTAAGATATTGAAAATAAACACTAACATTATGTTTTTATTATAATTTCAGTTTAGTGCTTTAATTCGCTGCAAATCATGTTGTTAGTAAAAAGTAGCTTTATAACATAAACAATTTGCAGCAAAATTATTAATGCTTTTCATTACTCAGTTAACTAACTGAATTAGAGCAATTAATCACCATACTCATCTTAACAACCCTATAAGACAAAGGTATATCAGAAAAGTCCCTAATTTGTTAATAATCAACAATTGTCAGCTGCTTGTAAATAACAAAAAAGTGCCATATAGGCACTTTTTTAACATAATTTATTACTAAGTAAATAGAATTGGTTATTTAACCAACGACTTTATGAAGTCGCTCAATTCATCTTTGAATTCCTCACGTCGTAAAGCAAATTCAACGATGGCTTTTAAATAACCAATTTTGCTACCACAGTCATGGCTTTTACCTTTCATAGAGTATGCATCAACCGTTTCTTTTTCCATTAGCATGGCTATGGCATCTGTTAATTGAATTTCATCACCTGCCCCAGCTGGAGTTTTTGCAAGTAATGGCCAAATATTTTTGCTCAGTACATAGCGACCCACAACAGCAAGATTTGATGGAGCTTGATCAATAGGAGGCTTTTCAACCATATTCAAAATTGCGGCGCTTTCACCTTGATTGATTGTTACATCACCTAAGTCTACTACACCGAACTTGTCTACTTCGTTTTGCGGCACAGGCTCAACCATAATTTGGCTCTCACCGGTGGTTTCAAAACGCTGGATCATTTCAGCTAAGTTATCTTTTTTAAGATCGCTCGCAACATCATCGATGATAACATCCGGTAAGATAACAACAAACGGTTCATTACCTATAATAGGCGCCGCACAATTTATCGCATGACCAAGGCCTTTCGCTTCACCTTGACGAACGTGGATAATAGTCACATCTTTCGGGCAGATTGACTGTACTTCAGCAAGTAACTGACGTTTCACACGCTTTTCAAGTGTGGCTTCTAACTCAAAACTGGTATCAAAGTGGTTTTCAATTGAGTTTTTACTTGAATGCGTTACTAAAACAATTTCTTTAATTCCTGCTGATATTGCTTCATTTACAACGTACTGAATCAACGGGCGATCAACAATAGGAAGCATTTCTTTAGGGATTGCTTTTGTTGCAGGTAACATACGCGTGCCAAGACCAGCAACTGGGATCACTGCTTTCATTGATTTCTCCTTAAATTTTATTGTTCTTAAACTGAAAACGGATACTTAATTGCATCGTGACACTGATAACCTACTACTTCAAAATCATCTTTTGTAACCCAGCTTTCAATGTCTTCTAATGATTTAATATTTGGGTTTATTTTTAATTCTGGCGACGCGAAAGGCTCTCGCTTAAGTTGTACATCACGCATCAACTCAAGTTGGTTTTCATAAATATGCGCATTCGCTATTTTATGATACGCCTTACCCGGTTTATGTCCGGTTATTTGTGCAACTAAAGCAAGTAACACAAAACATTGAATTTGATTAAAGTTCAGACCCAGCGGCACATCACAGCTACGTTGGTATGATGTTAAGTATAAAGTATCGCCCAACAAAGAAAAGGTGTGCGTGTGCATACAAGGGCGTAAACAACCTAGCTCAAATTCACCTGGATTATAAAAAGTGACGATTTCACCGCGATCATCAATTCCTTTCGATAAGTTATCGATAACTTTTTTAAGCTGATCAAGGTGGCTACCATCAGGGCGTTGCCAACTGCGCCCTTGAACACCATACACACGGCCCATATCATCCTCACCACGACGATGCGGATTTTCAAGCCACGCTTTGTTCTCGTTCGCGTTGGCATTCCAAGTCATACAGCCGATATCACGAAACTGTGCAGCGCTGTCGTAACCACGTAAATAACCCAGTAACTCCGCTATCGCCGCTTTGTAAAAGCTCTTTCGCGTGGTGATGAGCGGAAACTTGTTATTTGCCACATCATATTCAAGATCGGCATTAATTACGGTTAAACATTTGGTTCCTGTGCGTTTGTTCTCAACCCACACACCTTCGTCAACAATACGCTGACATAAATCTAAATACTGTTTCATTGAATTGCTCTTGTTATGCTTTGCTTGCCACGCTTTGCTGCGGCTTTTTATAAGCCCATATTAACAAACCAAGGCCACCAATTACCATCGGCAATGACAGTATTTGACCCATAGAGATAACGCCTGCAAATAAACCTAAATGAGCATCTGGTTCACGGAAGTATTCAACAATAAATCTAAACGCACCATAGCCAAGTAAGAACACCCCAGCAACACTTCCCGCTGGACGAGGCTTTTTGATAAACCACTGTAAGATTAAGAACAGTACTAGGCCTTCTAAAAAGGCTTCGTATAATTGGGATGGGTGACGAGGCTCTGGACCACCTGTAGGAAAAACAAATGCCCAAGGTACATCTGTCACTCGGCCCCATAGTTCGCCATTAATAAAGTTACCAATACGCCCTGCTAACAAACCGAGCGGCACAAGTGGCACTACAAAGTCACCTACCTCAAACAATGATTTTTTACGGGTCCAAGCAAAGATTGCAATAGCTGTAATGACACCCAGGGTGCCACCATGGAACGACATACCACCTTGGTCAATTCTGAATAAATACAGTGGGTTTTCGATAAAGTAGCTGAACTGATAAAACAATACATAACCAATACGGCCACCGAGTATAACCCCGAGCATGCCGTAAAATAATAAGTCACTGACTTGTTCTTTTGTCCAACCTGAGTTTGGTTTTGCTGCTTGGCGATTAGCAAGCCACATCGCCAAAGCAAAACCAATTAAATACATTAAACCGTACCAACGTACGCTGAGCGGGCCTACCGAAAAAATAACCGGATCGATATCTGGAAATTGAAGAGCCATAAAAATTAAAACCTTTAACTAAACACCATTTTAAGCGCAATTATGACAAGTAATAGCGCGAATACTTTTTTTATTGTTGCCACAGGCAAGTAATGCGTGGCTTTGGCACCTATAGGCGCAATGAGCGACGAGGTAACCACAATCCCGACTAACGCAGGTAAATACACAAATCCGGCAAATCCATCACTGAAAGATGTTAATTGCCAGCCGGCAGATACGTAACCCACCGAGCCAAACAGCGCAATGACAATACCACAAGCAGCAGCACAACCAATGGCCTTTTTAATATCAACGGAAAAATAATGCAGTAGCGGCACAATAAGCGCCCCACCACCAATACCAATTAGTCCTGAAAGTGCCCCCATTATGGCACATAAAAAGCCAAGAATAGGCCCTGATGGAAGCGGCTTTTCACTGGCGGCTTTTTTTCGTGTCGATAACACCATTCTAAGTGCGATAAACACCACGCTACCGGCAAAAACAAAGCGCAGCAGCTGCTCAGGAATAAAGCTTGCTGCAAAGCCACTGATCAATGCGCCTAGGCCAACGCCAGTCATAACCCAAGGAGCAATTTCCCATGGCACGTTAGCATTACGATGATGAGCAAGGGCTGAAGACGTCGAGGTAAAAATAATGGATGCTAACGAGGTTGCTATCGCGATAACTAATACATGGCTTGGGTCGGCAACATTGAACGACACTAATAGCGCACTAAGTACTGGCACGATTATAAGACCGCCACCAATGCCTAATAAGCCTGCTAAAAATCCAACCACACTGCCCAAAATTGCGCAGTACACCATTAAAAGTATTACATCATGCATAGCACACTCATATATTCAATTTGTTATATACATATACTAAACTAATATATATACCCAAACCACCTCAAGATGCGAGTTTCAGTTGGAATTAAAAGCGATTTAGGCAAGGCATTGATTGCAAGTAATAGTGGTTCTATTGTTAAAATCAATAACGCAGTATAAATCGCTTTTAAACCAACCCTTTGGGCGTTTCACAGGCACTTACTCTCATCATTGTTACTTCTTAAAAGGGACTGCCATTGTTGCAAAGTAACGCCTTGATATTAAGCACCAGTGAAACGCTGAATTCTACATCTTGAGGTGGCTTGGGTATAGGAGCTTCACAGCACAATTTTCCCTCATGATTGACCTTGGCTTGGGGTGTAAAATAGCTCACCGAGTTGATGTTCAATCATAAAGTTACGCGTTAACCTAAGTACATGTTTTGCAGTGGGTTGTAATAAACACTCAGCAAGTAACTTTTCCATATCGCTGACATTTAATCGCCTAAGCACAAACTTAATTTTACTGATCGAAGCAAAGTTCATACTCAAGCTTCGATACCCCATCGCAATAAGCAATAATGCGCCTTCTGGATCGCCGCCTAACTCGCCACACAAGCTAAATGGCAGCTCATGTTGCTGACACTCCTGTGCTATTTTTAACAACACTCTAAGAACACTTGGGTGATAAGGATTAAATAGCTCAGCAACGCGGGCATTAGAGCGGTCAACTGCCAGCATATACTGGGTTAAATCGTTGCTACCTACAGAGCAAAAATCGACTTTTTGCGACCACTCTTCAAGCATAAATACACTCGAAGGTACTTCTAACATCACCCCGATTTCAGGGCGCTCAATGGCTTGTTCGGGGTATTGCTCACTTAACTCAAAATAGGCTTGTTCGAGCAGCTTTAAAGATTCATCGACTTCTTCTGAGCCACTGATCATCGGCAGCATAATTTTTAAATTCCCCAAACCAATGTTGGCTTTTAACATCGCCTTAAGTTGATCTAAAAATAGCTCGGGGTGATCTAAGGTCACACGAATACCACGCCAACCTAAAAATGGGTTTTCTTCGGTTATATTGAAGTAATCTAAAACTTTATCACCACCAATATCGAGTGTACGCATCACCACAGGATTAGGGTGGTAACTCGTTAGCACTTCGCGATACCAGTTTTCTTGTTCTGACTGTGAAGGAAATTGGCCTTTTTGCATAAACCAGGCTTCGGTGCGATAAAGACCTACCCCATCGCAAAATGGCTTATTGTCATGCTCGGTATTTAATTCAAGACCCGCGTTTAGTAACAAGCTAATGTGTTCGCCATCTTTAGTGACGGCATCTAGGTTTTGCTCTGCAACAAAACGGTCGTTCAATAAGGCTTCTTGATATTTAAGCTGGCTGTATTCCTCTTGCAGCATTTGTGAAGGAGAAATATATAAACGCCCTGCATAGGCGTCTAATATCATTTGCTTGCTTTCAAACTGCAATAACGGCACATCTTCAATGCCCCAAATTGCTGGGATCCCCATAGCACGAGTTAAAATTGAAGCATGGCTATTTGCTGCACCATTAACACTTACAACCCCAGCAAGGTGCCCTTTAGGTACTTCAGCAAGCATCGCAGGAGTTAATGTACCAGCAATTAAAATAGTGTCTTTAGGGTAAGGTTTTGCCGCATGCTCAGTATTAACTAAATGATGCAAGACCCGTAAACCAATATCTTTAACATCAACAGCGCGCTCTTTAATATAAGGGTCTTGCATGGCATTGAATTGAGTCACCAATTTCTCAATAACAATTTTCAGAGCACTTTTGGCGTTCCATCCTTGTTTTAATTGCGCTTCAACATTTTGACCAAGGCTTTTGGCATCGAGTAACTGCTGATAAACATCAAATACAGCAAGTGCCTCTTGCGGAATAGAGTCACTCAGTGTCATAGATAAGGTATTAAACTCGTTACGCGTTGCAGCAACCGCTTGTGTAAATAGTTTGCGCTGGGTGCTCACATCGTCGTCTTTTTGCAGTTCTATAGAGCTAAAGTCAAGTTTAGGGATCACTACAAAGGCTTCGCCTATGGCAATACCCGGCGCACTTGATACCCCTTTTAATACTGAGGTTTGGTGTGAAAACTCATCGACGCGTAATATTTCTTTTATTTCTGCATGCGCTAACTGAGAAGCTAGCTGGGCCGAGAGCGTAATTAAGAATGACTCTTCGTCAGGGCTAAAAACACGGGCTAGTTTTTGTTGAACAACAATAACGCCTAAAACCTTTTTCTGATGCACGACTGGCACTGATAAAAAAGCGTTGTAGCCTTCTTCATTAACTTCAGGTGAGAGTTTAAAACGAGGGTGAGATTTAGCAAAAGCTATATTAATGGGCTCTTCACGCTGAGCAACAAGGCCAACGAGACCTTCGGTAAAACCTATACGGAACTTACCCACGGCATCTGGGTTGAGGCCTTGGGTGGCCATCAATACAAAGTTATCTTGGCTATAGTCGGCAAAATAAATCGAGCAGCACTGTGTTTGCATGGCATCTTTTACCATTTGCACAAAACACCCCAGCGCACTGTTTAAGTCCGCCTGTTGCGACACTGCCTCAGCAATTGATCTGAGCGTGGCTAACATGATGCTGCTCCTTTGATTTAAATAAGGTTGCCCTTATCGTTTATGTCGCCAATGATCTTTGTGTTGCTCTCGTTTATTAAACGGCATTGCAAACGGAGCAAACTCTTTCATTACTCGACGATATACATCGCGCTTAAACGAAACAACTTGCCTAACCGGATACCAATAACTCACCCATCGCCAATCATCAAACTCGGGGTGATGAGTTTTAAGTAAATTTACATCTTCATCTTTACAACGAAGTTTTAGTAAAAACCATTTTTGTTTTTGCCCAATGCACACAGGACTTGAGTCTCTGCGAATTAAACGCTTGGGTAATTTATAGCGTAACCAATGTTTAGAACTTGCGACGATCTCAACGTCTTCAGGAAGCAAGCCCACTTCTTCGTGTAATTCTCTGTACATGGTTTGCTCAGCAGTTTCGCCGTCATCCACACCACCTTGGGGAAATTGCCAAGAGTGTTGACCATAGCGACGAGCCCAAAATACTTGTCCCTGATTATTGCAAATTACAATTCCGACATTGGCACGAAAACCTTCGGCATCAATCACCTTAGTGCCTCATTTGTAAGTCGATTTTTATTGATTGTTCCACATAACCTGCGATACAGCAAACACTTTACACCTAAGCCTAAATTAGATTGAAAAATTATTTTTTAACAAACATGTTTAATCAAGGTGTTACGAAGTAATTATCATAAAAATGTGCTGTTTGATTAAAATAACTATTTACAACCGTATTTTCATCACCTTACCCACAGCTTGTGCATAACTTTTGTAAATCATGCCTAAATTGCAAACAAATCCACAATCCACAGTTTAAATATCCACTTTCTCCACAGAAACTGTGGATAAACATGTTTATATATCTGTATTTATACAAACAACTGATTAATTAATGAAATGGAAACACCTTACAAAAACAGCAAAATAGATAAATATCAATTAGTTAAGGTATGACACCTCAAAATAAAACTGATTATTTTTAGCCCACACTTAACGTGCGCAAAAAACACCCAAACACAAAGATATCCACTAAGGCGTGCATTTGCTATCATGAACCGGATAAATAGACAATAAAATAAACGCCTTATGCGACCAATAAAACCCGCTTCTATAAACGAATTAATGCAACGTGTTGATGCTCTTGCTGGCCTCACCCTAGGGCAATTAGCTGAGCAATATCAATTTAAAACCCCTGACGATTTACTTCGTGAAAAAGGCTGGACCGGGCAACTTATCGAATATGTGCTTGGCGCAACAGCGGGTTCAAAACCAACACCTGATTTTGAAGAGTTAGGCATTGAGCTAAAAACCTTGCCGATTTCATTTAAAGGCAAACCTCTCGAAACAACCTTTGTTTCGGTAACGCCGCTATTAAATGTGACAGGAATGACTTGGCAGCAAAGCACGGTTCGTAAAAAGTTGAATCATGTTTTATGGCTACCGATTTTAGGCGAACGTGAGATACTGCCTTTTCACCGTACCATAGGCAGTGGCTTTTTATGGCAGCCAAGTGCAGAGCAAGATGCCCTTTTACAGCGTGATTGGGAAGAACAAATGGAGCTAATCGCCCTTGGTCGCGTAGATGAAATTTCGGGTCATTTAGGCGATGTAATGCAAATAAGGCCAAAAGCTGCCAATAGCAAAGCGCTGACTGATGCAATTGGCCCGAATGGCCAGATAGTACAAACCTTACCTCGCGGCTTTTATCTAAAAACCAGCTTTACCGGCGAGATCCTAAAACAACAATTTCAGCTATGAATTCCAAATAGAAGCTCTTAACCAGAATGGTTTTTCTCTGAACCATAGAGTACAAATCCATTTTTCACCATCAATTACTGGTTTTCCAGAATGTACTGAACTTTTATCAACTTTAGTATCAAGCATATTGTTAAATTGAATTAACTGACCTGCTTTCGCTGATACTTCTAATTCCCAAAACTTAAAGGCAGTCTCCCCACCTTTAAACCCCTCATTAAGGTTTAAAATGATTGTTTTTTTTCGTTGCCCAAAAAAGTCTATTTCTTTTTGGGCTGCACTATTGCTCGGGGTGATAAAGTCATAGTGCCATTTATACTGCTGTCCTTTTTTATATCGATAAATGATAGCTGGTTCAGCATACTTCAAATCAAAAATATTATTAATACACATATATCTTTGAATAAGTGCCGTGAAAAAATCATTGACTGGTAAAGTAACAATATGTTGATCATTATTTCGAATTGAATCTACTTTCTGATGCTTTTGTTGTTCCGAATAAAGTTTAGCATCAGTTAATTTTTCTTTGGCAAATCCAATCACTTTTTGTAGGGCTTCATCATTCATTTTACTGTCGAGTAAGTTAACTCGAGAATCACCAAGATTTTGCGATACAGGAAGGGGTAACAACATTTGAATTAGTTGAGTCAGCTCTTCAGTTAACAACTCATTAATCTCAGGGACTTTACTAACTAGATGAGGCGAGGCTTTCAATAGCTGACACTTTTGAAACTGCAATTTAGGCCAATACTCAAACAACAATTCAAGTTCATTTAAATTATGATACTTTGCAATTAGAAGGCAGTTAATCAATTCATCATGTAGCAAAGAAGATGATATAGCATGGTAAAACCAAGCTCTCGCAAAGTCTTTATTTTTAACCGCGTAATCAATTATGGCCGAATTTTCAACTATTTTGCCATTGAACCGCGCTTCTAATAATTCAAAAATTAACTTGCCAGCCACATTACCCTCAGATTAAATAGAACAAAACACAATAATCTTTAAAACATTATCATTTTTATATTGATTACAAAAGCTTGCTGTTACTACTTAAAGTTTACGCTATAAAAAAACCTCCCGAAGGAGGTTTTTAAGGTCTTGATGAGCTAAAAGCCAGATTACTGACCTTTAACCTCTTTAAGACCATTGTAAGGTGCTTTCTCACCTAATACTTCTTCAATGCGAAGTAATTGGTTGTACTTAGCAATACGGTCAGAACGGCTTAATGAACCCGTTTTGATTTGACCCGCTGCAGTACCTACTGCTAAATCAGCAATTGTTGCATCTTCAGTTTCACCTGAACGGTGTGAGATAACAGCTGTGAAGCCAGCGTCTTTAGCCATTTTGATAGCAGCAAGCGTTTCAGTTAATGAACCGATTTGGTTGAACTTGATTAGGATTGAGTTAGCAATACCGTTATCAATACCACGCTTTAAGATCTTTGTGTTAGTTACGAAAAGATCATCACCTACTAATTGTACTTTGTCGCCAATTAGTTGTGTTTGGTGTGCGAAACCATCCCAATCCGACTCATCTAAGCCGTCTTCTATTGAAACAATTGGGTATTGCTCTGTAAGGCCTTTAAGGAAGTGGTTGAATTCTTCAGAAGTGAATTTTTTACCTTCGCCTTTAAGGTCGTAGATATTTGCTTCTTTGTCGTAGAACTCAGATGCCGCACAGTCTAGAGCTAGAGTGATATCTTTACCAAGCTCATAACCTGCATTTGCAACAGCGACCTTGATTGCAGCAAGTGCCGCTTCGTTTGATTCAAGGTTAGGAGCAAAACCACCTTCATCACCTACTGATGTAGAGTGACCTTCAGCTTTAAGTACTTTTGCTAGGCTGTGGAAAACTTCAGCGCCCATGCGCAACGCTTCACGGAAGTTTGTAGCGCCAACTGGCTGGATCATGAACTCTTGAATATCAACAGAGTTATCAGCGTGCTCACCACCATTGATGATGTTCATCATAGGTAATGGCATTGAGTAAACACCTGGTGTGCCGTTTAAGTCTGCAATGTGCTCATAAAGCTCTACGCCTTTAGAGTTAGCAGCCGCTTTAGCTGTTGCTAAAGACACAGCTAAGATAGCATTTGCACCTAATTTTTCTTTGTTTTCAGTACCATCTAAGTCAAGCATTACTTGGTCAACCGCTTTTTGATCAACTGCGTTTTGACCTTTAAGCGCTTCAGCGATTTCGTTATTGATATAGCCTACTGCTTTTAAAACACCTTTACCTAGGTAACGTGCTTTATCACCATCACGTAATTCAAGCGCTTCGCGAGTACCTGTTGATGCACCAGAAGGTGCTGCAGCACGGCCCCATGAACCATCAGCTAAATGTACATCAGCTTCAACAGTTGGGTTACCACGCGAGTCCATGATTTCGCGACCAATCACTTTTACGATTTCTGACATCTTGATTCCTCTTTTCCCGAAAATGGTGAGTTAGTGCCAGCTTTATTGTTGCTGGCTTTTTAAAACAAATAAGCCGTGCATATAGCACGGCCTATTTAAATTACGATGACGCTTTTTGGTGAGTGTGTGCAGCTGCAACAAACCCTTCAAACAGCGGGTGACCATCACGTGGCGTTGACGTAAATTCCGGATGGAATTGCGCGGCAATAAACCAAGGGTGATCTTTATTCTCGATGATTTCGACTAGTTTCTTATCTTCAGATAAACCAGTGAAACTTAAGCCAGCTTTTTCAAGCTGCTCTACAAAGTGGTTATTCACTTCATAACGGTGACGGTGACGTTCAACTATTTCGTCACTTCCGTATACTTCGCTTACTTTTGAACCTGGTGTTAAGTGACACTTCTGTGCACCTAAACGCATAGTGCCACCAAGGTCAGATTGCTCATCACGGATTTCAACGTTACCGTCAGCATCTTGCCACTCTGTGATTAAACCAACAACTGGGTGCGCAGAGTTTGCGTTAAACTCAGTTGAGTTTGCATCTTCAAGGCCTGCAACGTTACGCGCATATTCAATAAGCGCTACTTGCATACCTAAACAAATGCCTAAGTAAGGAACTTTGTTTTCACGTGCATATTTAGCCGCTAAGATCTTACCTTCAACACCACGGCCGCCGAAGCCACCTGGTACTAAGATAGCATCAAGGTGAGACAGTAACTCAGTACCTTTGCTTTCTAAGTCTTGTGAATCAACATATTCGATGTTCACAGTTAAACGGTTTTTCAGACCCGCATGCTTTAATGCTTCGTTTACTGATTTATATGCATCTGGTAGTTCTATGTACTTACCAACCATACCAATTGTCACTTCACCTGTCGGGTTAGACTCTTGATATAACACTTGTTCCCATTCAGATAAATCTGCTTCTGGGCACTCAAGGTAGAAACGACGACATACGAAGTTATCTAATTCTTGTGACTTAAGTAACGCAGGGATCTTATAGATGCTTTCTACGTCTGGTAATGAAATAACGGCTTTCTCTTCAACGTTAGTGAAAAGTGCAATCTTCGCACGCTCGTTATTTGGTAATTTACGATCAGAACGACAGATCAAGATATCAGGTTGGATACCAATCGAACGTAATTCTTTTACTGAATGTTGTGTTGGCTTAGTTTTAACTTCACCTGCAGGGCCTAAGAATGGCACTAGCGTTAGGTGGATAAACAATGCGCGCTCACGGCCAATTTCAGTGCCAAGCTGACGAATTGCTTCTAAGAATGGTTGTGACTCGATGTCACCAACTGTACCGCCAATTTCAACGATTGCTACATCGCGACCTTCAGCACCGTCGTATACACGTTGCTTAATGTCGTTTGTGATGTGTGGAATAACCTGAATTGTTGCACCAAGGTACTCACCACGACGCTCACGTCGTAATACATCTTCATAAACACGACCTTGTGTGAAGTTGTTGCGGCTAGTCATCTTGGTACGGATGAAACGCTCATAGTGACCTAAGTCAAGGTCAGTCTCTGCACCGTCTTCAGTTACAAATACTTCACCGTGCTGAATTGGGCTCATAGTGCCTGGGTCAACGTTAATGTAAGGATCCAGCTTTAAAATAGTCACGTTAAGACCACGTGCTTCTAAAATAGCGGCTAATGACGCTGCTGCAATACCCTTACCCAACGAAGAAACAACCCCGCCAGTTACGAAGATAAATTTTGTACTCATGCGAACCCTAGAATATCAGGAATTAAAAGGAATAATATAGAATCAAGACGGGGCGATATTGTAGCAAAGGGACTGCTATCAATCCAGATAAAATTAGCAAATAAGTGAACAAAAAACGAGCTTGGTTACGCTGTACCCAAGCCGTATCATAACTTACTTAGTTTGCCTGCTTTTTAATGGCTTCCCATGCGTTGTCCATTTCTTCGAGGCTAGCCGTCTCTAAACTTTGACCACGTTCACCTAAGTAAGCAGCCACTTTTTCAAAGCGTGACGCGAACTTAGCATTGGCACTTCGTAATAATTGCTCAGGGTCACGTTTAATATGACGGGCTACATTTACCGTTGCAAAAAGTAAATCACCCAACTCCTCTGCACTATGATCAGAGTTAGGGTCATGAGCCAGTGCTTCTTTAACTTCGTCTACTTCTTCAGCAACTTTATCGAGTGCCCCATGATAACTTGGCCAATCAAACCCTAGGCTTGCTACACGCTGTTGAATCTTCTTCGCTTTTGATAAGCCCGGCATCGCATCAGGAATATCTTGCCATAAACTCATTTGTGGAGAGGCGGTTTTTTCTGCTCGCTCTCGTGCTTTAATAGCTTGCCACTGCGCTGAAAGCTCAGCGTCCGACAGCTCACTTTGCTTTGCAAAGACATGGGGATGACGACGAACTAATTTATCATTAAGCGTATTAGCCACATCGGCAAAATCAAATAAGCCCTGCTCTTTAGCAAGTTGAGCATAAAAAATAACTTGAAAAAGTAAATCGCCAAGCTCACTTTTAAGCTCAGTGAATTCACCTTTTTCAATGCAGTCTGCTACTTCATAAGCTTCTTCAAGGGTATGCGGCACAATCGATTTAAAGTCTTGTTTTAAATCCCACGGGCACCCAGATTCTGGGTCCCGAAGTTTGGCCATAATTGCAAGCGATTGCTCAATTGCCTGTTTATCACTCATTACGAATGACCACGCTTTGCATCATGCACACCTTCGATTTGGTGTAGCTTAGACAATAAGCGGTTAGTACTCGATAGGTCATGCACTTCAACCTGCATTGAAAACAGCGCAAGTTGCTTATCTTCAATTGTGTTGACGTTCATGTTCAGCACATTCACTTTTTCGTTTGCAAGCACTGAGCTGATATCTCGAATAAGACCTGAGCGGTCAGTGGCTTCAACTTTAATCGTTAATGAGTAAGAGCCATTAATGTCGTCTGACCAACTTACTGATATCACCCGCTCAGGATGCTTCTGGCGAAGTTTCTCAAACGAATCACAATCCTCTCGGTGAACTGCAATCCCTCGGCCTTGCGTAATGTAGCCGATGATTTCATCACCCGGCACGGGTCGGCAGCATTTAGCAACATGGCTCATTAAGCTACCTACCCCATCAACAACAATACCGTTCTTATCGCCAGTGACACTTTTTGGTTTTTTAAACTTAATTTGTGGTTCGTCATGCTCACGGTCACTAATAAAGTTTAATAACTGGTTTAAGCGAACATCCCCAGCACCTACCGCAACCATAAGGTCGTCAAGGCCTTTAAGGTTAAAACGCTCAATTGCTGGCGCTAGATCTTTGGTCGATAAATCCAGCTTTTGCAGCTCAGTTTCAAGAATCTCTTTACCGGCACTTAAGTTTTTATCGCGATCAAGCTGCTTAAACCAATGATGGATTTTAGAACGAGCTCGTGATGACTTAATATAACCAAGCGATGGGTTTAACCAATCACGACTTGGATTAGGCTGCTTTTGAGTTAAAATTTCAACCTGAGCACCGGTACTTAATTGATGAGTAAAGGGTACGATTTTGCCGAACACTTTTGCACCAATACAGCGATGCCCTACGTTTGAGTGAATGTAATAAGCAAAATCAAGTGGTGTTGCACCCAGCGGTAAATCGAAAATATCACCCTTAGGCGTAAACACATAAACACGGTCTTCTACTACTTGGTTTTTAAGCTCTTCCGCAAGATCACTACCATCAACGACTTCTTCTTGCCATTGCAGTAACTTACGTAACCAACTAATTTTTTGCTCGTAGCCCGACCCACGTCCTGGCAATGCACCTTCTTTGTACATCCAATGCGCAGCGACACCTAACTCAGCATCTTGATGCATTTCGCTCGTACGAATTTGAATTTCAACGGTTTTACCTTCAGGGCCAAATACCACGGTATGGATTGACTGATAACCGTTTTGTTTAGGTGTTGCGATGTAATCATCAAATTCTTTATTTAAATGGCGCCAGTTAGTATGAACGATACCTAACGCCGCGTAACAATCTTGCAGACGCTCTACCACTATGCGCATAGCGCGAATGTCAAAAAGCTGGTCGAACTCATAGTTCTTCTGTGCCATTTTTTTGTAGATGCTGTAGATATGCTTAGGGCGACCATACACCTCACCTTCAATACCCGCCTCAGCCAAGCGTGCTTTAACTAAAGCAACCATGTTCTCCATGTAAGCTTCACGGGCAAGGCGCTTATCATCTAGCTGTTTAGCGATATTTTTATAGGTATCTGGATGCAGATAACGGAACGACAGGTCTTCAAGTTCCCACTTAAGCTGGCCAATCCCTAAACGGTTAGCAAGGGGGGCAAAAATGTCGCGAGTTTCTTTAGCGGCAATAACGCGCTCTTCTTCACTGGCGTCTTTAACATCACGCAAGTGGCACACTTGCTCTGCCAGTTTAATCACTACAGCCCGCACATCTTCAACCATGGCTAATAACATGCGGCGGATATTATCAATTTGTACAGTGCCTTTCCCTTGGTGGGCTAAGGTACTGATGGTCGCCATTTGGCTTACGCCTGTTAGTAATAATGCAACGTGGTTACCCAGCTTTTCAGTGACTGTCTCTATCGAGATTTTTTCAGCTAAAAAATAAGGCGTTAAAAAAGCAGTAGCAAGGGAATCTGCGTCTAAATTTAGTTCAGCTAAAATTTCCACCATTTCAATGGCTGTGTTTTCACGTTTTGCATCATCGCAATGCAGGCACAGTTGGTGAGCCTGCTCTAATAAGGTATGTTTGTCTTCTGTTAGCGCTAACAGCTCGATACGGCTGGCAAAATCACTCGGCTTAGTTAGCTGATGTGACTGTCTAGTGGCTACCATGTGCGCTTTACCTCCTGTGAAATAACGCCATCGTTTCAATATGCCCGGTATGCGGGAACATATTCATAAGCCCAATTTTTTCAATGCTAAAGCCTGCTTGTAAAATAATTGCACTGTCACGGGCTAAAGTAACAGGATCACAAGAGACGTATAAAATCGTTTTAAACTGAGTAAGTGGTAACTGCTCTAAAATAGCCATTGCACCAGTACGTGATGGGTCAAGTACTAACACGTCAAGTTCGGCACTAAACCAAGCAGCTGATTGCAGTGATTTTGTTAAATCAAAACAATAAAAATCGGTATTCGACAATGAGTTAGTTTGCGCATTTTGTTTTGCTAATGCAACCGCAGAATCGACCCCTTCAACACCAATAACATATTTAGCATACTTTGCAATCAATAATGAAAAGTTACCAATGCCACAAAACAAATCCAATACCTGCTCATGACCTTGTAAATCAAGCCACTGTTTTGCTTGATGCAGCATAGCTTGGTTTACTTGCGGGTTAACTTGAATAAAGTTTTCAAGACCAAACTCAAAGCGTAAATCATAAGCCGGTATCTGGTAGTACGGCATTGGATGGTCACTGTGATCAATTTCGCCACTGTGTGACTGCCACACAACACGCCAGCTATATTCATCACACGCTGCGACTACAATAGCTTTTAACTCTGCGTTAATGGCTTTGGTATGCCTAATAACCACAAAGGCCGCGTTATCAGCTTCACATAATTGTAAGTGACTAATGCTACTCAGACCTGAATGGCTGTTGATAAGAACATCAAAAACTGAAAAAACGTCTTTAAAAGTGCCACTCAGCACATCACAGTTTTCTATGCTCACTAATTGTTTAGAACCTTGAGCCCGATACCCTACTCGCATTTTCTTTGCGGCTTTGTCGTGCATTACGGCAATGCGCGCAGAGCGACGATAATGGTGCTCTTCACTAAGCAGAGGTGCTTGCCAATTTAAGTCATCAGCTTTGGCAAACTTGCTAAACAGCTGGCTAACCGCAGCTTGCTTCTCAACCAATTGCTGCTCTGCATCAAGGTGCTGTAGCTGACAACCACCACAAACCTGATAATGCTGGCAAAAAGGAGTAACCCTATGCGTTGAGGCTGATAGCACTTTTTTACAATCAGCACTGGCAAAACGTGCCTTATCTTCAATCAATAACGCTTTTACTTCTTCACCCGGCAAAGCACCATTAACAAAACAGACTTTATTCCCCTGCTTAGCAACGCCCCGCCCTTGGTGATCCATAGCAGTGACATTCAGGGTTAGCATTTTTTGCGAAACGGATTTCTTTTTGGCTTTGAAAATCTGTGCCATTGGGCAACACCTTAATTATTGATAAAGCGGGAGTAAGTATATACTCTTAAACAACGATAATAATGATAACAACATTCTTTATGACTAAATTTGGCTTACGTGACTCAGTCTTAACCCTTACACTTATACCGACTGTGATCATAGGCTTGTTGCTGGGCGGTTATTTTACAATAAATCGTTACATTGAGCTCGATGAAATTTTGTATCAACAGGGCGTGACTATTATTGAGCCCCTCGCCATTGCTGTTGAGCAACCGCTATTAAAGCGTGATAAAGCCTTATTAACTCGCTTAGTTAGTCATACGCACAACAAACACTCCCCTGCTATCCAATCAATTGCTATTTTTGATGAAAACAATGAGTTAGTGATTTTTAGTAAATACCAAAGTGAGTTCAAAGAAATTGTTAGCAGCAATGCAAACAACATGGATGGCATCCAAGTACAAAATTCTGAGCACTATTTAACATTCTCCACTGCCATAATTAATCATAGCCGCCAAGACACGATTTGGAATCATCACAGCTATCAAGCATCACTTGGTACTGTGGTGATCATGCTTAACAAACAACAAGCCATTATTGGCCAGCAACGAGCATTATTGGTCAGTGGCGTAGTGATATTACTCGCGCTCATACTTGCTATCGTATTAGCGTTTAGACTAACTCGCATGTTTATTCAGCCTCTTAATAAGTTAGTACTAGCTACCGACAAGCTTATTGAAGGTAAAGTAGACACTGGACTTGATCAAAAAATGTTTGGTGAGTTTGAGTTATTACGCACAGGTTTAAATACCATTGCAGAAACCATGGTCGTGCAACGTGATGAGATGCAAAAGCACATTGACCAAGCAACCTCTGATTACCGCGAAACACTCGAACAATACGAAACCCAAAATATTCAGTTAAGTATTGCTAAAAAAGATGCACAAGATGCGAACCGAGTAAAATCAGACTTTTTAGCTAAAATGAGTCATGAGTTACGCACACCTTTAAACGGTGTAATTGGTTTTACTCGCCAGCTTTATAAGACTCCGCTGAATAAGCATCAAAAAGATTATCTTGATACCATTGAACTGTCGGCAAATAGTTTACTTACCATTATCAGCGATATTTTAGACTTTTCGAAATTAGAAGCCGGAGCCATGGAGCTTGAGTCAATGCAATTCCAGCTCCGTGACAATATTAATGAAGTTATGACCTTGTTGGCACCAAGTGCTCACGAAAAACAACTTGAACTATCGATATTTATCCACCCACAAGTACCCGACAACTTAACTGGCGACCCGACCCGCTTTAAACAAATTTTAATCAACCTGTTAAGTAATGCCATTAAGTTTACTGAAAAAGGCTCAATCAAAGTTGATGTTGGCTATCGCTTATTAGATGAAGAACGCGCCTCTATTTTAGTGTCTGTCACCGACACCGGTGTAGGTATCCCAATGGATAAACAAGATGCGTTATTTACCCCATTTGGCCAGGCAGACTCTAGTATCACCCGTAAATTTGGTGGCACAGGTCTTGGATTAATCATCACTAAGCATATTGTTGAAGCGATGAATGGCCGCATCACCCTAAACTCAGCACCTGGTAATGGTACCTGCTTTACGTTCAATGCCGTATTCAGAACGCCAAGTAACTCAATTACCAGTGACTTACCGACTCAATCATTAATTAATAAACGTATTCTTTACCTTGAACCTCACGAGCATACACACCAAGCGACTCTGTCATTGCTCAATGAGTGGCAAGCACGAGTAACTGCCTGCTTAGATGAAGAAAGTTTCTTAACTGAGATTAACAAAGACTTCAGTTACGATATTTGTATTATCGGTCATACAGCTGCAATTGATGATATGCAACAGCTCAAGAGTTATGTAAAAGCCGTTCGCCCTGTCACTGACTATCTTTACCTTATGCTCAATACAGTTTCGCATAATATGCGCGAAGCCTTTATTGGCAGCGGAGCAGATGCGTGCTTAAGCAAACCACTTAACCACCGTAAATTATGCGAAGTGCTTGCTGCACCTTATCGCCTTGATCACCCTGTACATAACATTGAACAAGGCGATGAAAAACTATTACCGCTAAAAGTACTGGTTGTAGACGATAACGATGCCAACCTTAAACTTATTTGCACCTTGCTTGATGAACAAATAGAACTGATAGATACCGCACACAACGGTTCACAAGCTTACAGCTTAAGTAAAAGCCACAAATATGACTTAATCTTCATGGACATCCAAATGCCAATTATGGATGGTATTACCGCATGTAAACTTATTCGCGAGTCATCTCTTAATGAAGATACCCCTATCATTGCTGTAACCGCTCACGCCCTAGCGGGTGAAAAAGAACAGCTACTTAAGGATGGTTTTAAAGGCTATTTAACCAAACCTATTGATGAGGACATGCTAAAACAAATAATTAGCGATCATAGTCCACAATCACCGATTAACCGCGAACGCAACAAAGTTCCGGCAATTAATTCAGAGCCTCCATTTGAAAGTGCCCGCTTAGACTGGCAGTTAGCACTACAACGTGCTGGCGGTAAAGAAGAGCTAGCACTAGAAATGCTCAATATGTTATTACTCAGCGTGCCGGAAACCTTGCGTCTGCTCAATGAAGCTATAGAAAAAGAAGATTGTGAACATGTGCTTAGCATTGTGCACAAGTTCCATGGCGCATGTTGTTACACTGGTGTGCCAAAACTTAAATCCCTCGCCGAAACACTCGAGACAGCACTAAAAGGTGATTGCGATTTAAATTACATTGAGCCTGAATTGTTTGAGCTTGTTGATGAGCTAAATAATTTGTTGAGCGATGCTGGAATGCTTGAGCAGCAACGTTAAAAGTTATGAAGGATATCAAGGAAGATTAATGTTTTTTATTTTATTTTTGTTTTTTACATCATTATCGTTCTTTTGGTTCATACTCAGTTCTAAAAAGCTGTGTGTGATAGCAAACGAATACGTAAAAACTAATTACACTGAACAGTGGCAAACATACGAAAGCCAAGCCAGCTTAATGAAAGTAAAACCTGACTCAATGGTTATTCATTCAATCAAGAAAGGTGAATTGTCGGCCGAAGATGATGATGTTTTGAAAAGCTTTAAGAAAAAGCATCAATATTTAGTGGTCCTACTCTGCCTTTCCCCTTGGCTATCTTCATTGCTTGCACAATTTATTGTTTATCTGAGTAAATAAAAAACGCGGTGGATATCACATCCACCGCGCTCAGTATTCAAATTTGCTGGCTCTTATTAAAGGCGTCAGCTTAAAGTCTTGCTTCAATCATTAAACGTTTCATATCGCTGACTGCTTTTTCTAAACCATCAATCGCTGCACGGGCAATAATTGCATGACCAATGTTTAACTCATAAATTTCTGGCATTGCCGCAATGGGTTTTACATTGTGATAATGAAGACCATGGCCGGCATTAACGATTAAACCTAAGCTATCAGCATATTGAACGCCGCTACGAATACGCTCAAGCTCAGTGTGAAGCTCTTCATCATTTTCAGCATCGGCATAAGCACCAGTGTGAATTTCAACGTATGGAGCATTACACGCTTTTGCAGCGTCAAGTTGTGCGTTGTCGGCATCTATGAATAACGAGACCTTAATTCCTGCTGCAGTTAGCTTTTCTGTTGCTGCTTTTACTTTTTCAAAATTACCCGCAACATCGAGACCACCCTCGGTAGTAAGCTCTTCACGCTTTTCAGGCACTAAACAAACATAAGCAGGTTTCACTTCAAGGGCGATGTCGATCATTTCATCGGTCACTGCAATTTCAAGATTCATACGTGTTTGAATCGTTTTTGCCATCACATATACGTCGCGGTCTTGAATATGACGACGGTCTTCACGCAAATGAATGGTGATACCATCTGCACCAGCATGCTCTGCAACAGCTGCAGCATGCGCAGGATCTGGGTAACTCGTGCCACGCGCTTGGCGTAAAGTGGCAATGTGATCAACGTTTACACCAAGAAGAATATCTTTCATTTTTTTACCTGTTTAAAACAACGATTCAAGGCTGAACATCAGCCTACTTAATAAATAACTCACGGCTTTTTAATGGCTTTTTACCAAGTAAAGGCTTGAGTAAGTATCGACTTAATTGCTTTGCCATATATAACACATCAGGGGCGCTAAAGTCATGAGCTGCTATGGCATTTAATTGCTTTCCTGAAAAACCACTATGGGGGTCGTCATGCAGTAAAAAACCGTATTCAGCAAAGTACTGGTAATTTGCTGCATCGATAATTTCATCACCTTCGGCATCAACACTAAAATCAACGCCATAACCAAGCATTTCAAGTAACTGAAACTCATAAGAGCGAAGCACCGCTTGCAGGTTTTTAGTGGTTGATAATTCACCTAGATGCTGTTTATAAAGATGATAAACACTTTCCATCGGCTCATTGATAGGTACGATACGATTGGTTAATTCGTTCATATAGAAGCCGCAATAAAGCTCGGTACCCTGCAACATAGTTTGCCGGCCATGGGGTTCAAAACGATTAATGTATTTTAAATCAGACTTGCCGTTATATTGTACGAGCAGAGATTGGAAAGGTTGTAATTGTGCTTTATGTTTAGTGGCCTGGCGACCACTAACACGGACCAGCATTCTCAGCTGACCTACGCCTTCTACCAGCATATCGAGCATGACTTGCGAGTCGCTAAATGGACGTCGGTGCAGCAAGTATGCTGTGTAGAATTCGCTATCCATGGCGTGTAAGACTTTACTTAGTCTTCACCATAGCCAAGGCTACGTAGCGCACGCTCATCGTCGGCCCAGCCAGACTTCACTTTTACCCAAAGTTCTAAAAACACTTTGTTATCAAGCATATCTTCAAGGTCTTTACGAGCTTCACGGCCAATAACTTTCAGCTTTTCGCCTTTATTGCCGATCACCATACGCTTTTGCGTTTCACGCTCAACGAGGATCAAACCATTAATTTGCCAAACACCGTTTTCTTGCCATTTAAACTGTTCAATCTCTACAGTGACTGAATATGGTAACTCATCACCCATAAAGCGCATCAGCTTTTCACGGATCACTTCAGCTGCCATAAAGCGCATTGAACGGTCTGTTACGTAGTCTTCAGGGAAGTAAAACTCACAAAGCGGTAAACGCTTTTTCACTTCATCTTTGATTAAATCAATATTTTTACCCTGCTTCGCAGAGACCGGCATAATAGCCACAAAATCAAATTTACCACCTAAAAACTGCATGTGCGGAAGCACTAAATCACGGTCTTTAACTTGGTCAATTTTATTCATAACTAATAACACTGGGCGACCGCTCTGACGTACTTTATTTAGTACCATCTCATCGTCTTCGTTCCAGTGTGTGCCTTCAACCACAAAGATGATCAGTTCGACATCGCCAATTGAGCTTGATGCAGCACGGTTCATTAAACGGTTAATAGCGCGTTTTTCTTCTACGTGTAAGCCTGGTGTATCCACATAAACAGCTTGGTATTTACCTTCGGTATGAATACCCATGATACGGTGTCGTGTGGTTTGTGGCTTACGCGAGGTAATAGACACCTTTTGCTCAACAATATAGTTAAGTAAGGTTGATTTACCTACATTTGGGCGGCCAACAATGGCAACCATACCGCAGTGCGTGTCTAGCTCTGCAGGTTCTTTGCTAATTAAATCATCAAGATTCATTTTTAAGTATCTTTAAGGCTTTTTCAGCGGCTTTTTGCTCAGCTTTACGACGCGAGCTACCAACTGAGATAATGCTATCCATCCCTTCAACAATACATTCAACCGTGAATGTTTGATTGTGCGCTTGGCCTTTTGTATCAATTACAGTGTAGCCAGGTAACGATAATTTGCGCGCTTGTAAGTATTCTTGAAGTAATGTTTTTGGATCTTTTTGATTTAAGCCCGGTGAAATTGCATCAAGACGCGACTCGTACCAGCTTAAAATTAACTCACCACATTGCTCAATGTTTGAGTCTAAGAACACCGCACCAATAATCGCCTCAACGGCATCAGCAAGGGTTGATTCACGGCGAAAACCACCGCTTTTAAGCTCACCTGGACCTAAGCGTAGATAATCGCCTAAGCCAAACTCAAGGCCAAATTCAGCCAACGTTTGACCACGAACTAGGGTCGAACGCATGCGGCTTAAATCACCTTCGCGTGCTTTTGGAAATTTAGTGTAAAGCGCATTCGCAATCACAAAGCTCAAAATCGAATCGCCCAAAAACTCTAAGCGCTCGTTATGTTGGCCTTTATGACTGCGGTGCGTCATTGCCTGCTCAAGCAAAGCTTGATCAGTAAATGTATAACCTATTTTGTTGTATAACTCTGTTACGTTTTTTTTCATCGTTACTGAATATTACCTAGGCGTTCAAAACGAACACCAGTTGGAACCCAGCCTGGTAAAAAGTCATCTGGGCCATTCTCAAATTCAAAACTCATCCATATAAAGACGGCTTTACCTACCAAGTTTTCTTTAGGTACAAAGCCCCAAAAGCGACTGTCTTGGCTATTATCACGGTTATCACCCATCATGAAATAATGATCGGCAGGAACAACCCACTCATCAGAGCGTGTACCTGGTTGTTGATAATAACGGCCTTTCATTTCAGGAGCTTGCGGGTTAATTAAAATGTTATGATTCAATGTGCTTAGGTTTTCTTCTAAGCGCACTAAATTCATCGAACCCTGCTTGAACTCGTCACTATTGAGGATTTCCATATCAATTTTGTTGTATTCATTACACAGCAAATCACCTTGCTGCGTTTCACCTTCGGCACATTTTGGCTGAATATAAAGGTGCTTATTGCGATAAACAATTTTATCGCCCGGTAAACCAATCGTACGTTTAATGTAATCTACACGCTCGTCTAATGGGTATTTAAATACCACAATATCACCACGTTCAGGTTCATCAACATCAATTAACTGGCTGCGCCAAATTGGGTCTTTGATGCCATATGAGTACTTCTGTACCAAAATGAAGTCACCCACTAATAGGGTTGGCATCATTGAGCCAGATGGAATTTGAAACGGTTCAAAAATGAAAGAGCGAAAAATCGTGATCGCTGCAATCATCGGAAAAATTGACTTAGCCGTTTCAGTGATACTTGGCTCAGGCGCAATTAATGCGGCGGTTTCTTCGTCTAGTTCACCACCTGCTGCATTTTGAGCAAGGGCAATGCGTTGCTGACGCTTTGGCGCATACATAAAGTGGTCAATTAACCAAATTAATCCTGAGCCTAGCGTTAACAACACTAAGAAAATAGAAAAGTAACCCGCCATGCATTAATTCCTTTATTTACTTCTAATTATTTACCAACTTTAAGGATAGCTAAGAATGCATCTTGAGGTACTTCAACGTTACCTAGTTGCTTCATTCGCTTTTTACCTTCTTTTTGTTTTTGTAGCAGTTTCTTCTTACGGCTCACGTCACCACCGTAACATTTTGCGATTACGTTTTTACGTAATTGCTTAACTGTTGTACGGGCAATAACATGCTGACCAATCGCTGCTTGAATCGCAATATCAAACTGCTGACGTGGAATTAAGTCTTTCAGTGCTTCAGCTAACTGACGACCACGTGATTGTGCAATATCACGGTGAACAATAATAGCTAACGCATCAACACGCTCACCATTAATTAATACGTCAACACGTACCATGTCTGAAGCTTGGAAATGCTTGAAGTTATAATCAAGCGATGCAAAACCACGGCTTGTTGATTTTAACTTATCAAAGAAGTCCATGACTACTTCAGCCATCGGTAATTCGTACGTCACCGCAACTTGCTTACCATGGTAGCTCATTTTAGTTTGCATACCACGCTTTTCAACACAAAGCGTAATTACGTTACCTAAAAACTCTTGCGGAACTAATATGTTAGCTTCAACAATTGGCTCACGGATTTCAAGAATATTATTCACTGGCGGTAAGTCAGACGGGTTATCTATCTGTTTAGTTCCGTCTTTAGTCTCTACTTCGTAGATTACTGTTGGCGCAGTGGTAATAAGATCAATGTCGTATTCACGCTCAAGACGCTCTTGAATGATTTCCATGTGTAGCATGCCTAAGAAGCCACAACGGAAACCAAAGCCTAGTGCTGTTGAGTTTTCTGGCTCGAAGAATAACGACGCATCGTTCAAGCTTAATTTATCAAGCGCATCACGGAATGACTCATAGTCATCTGATGAAATTGGGAACATACCTGCATAAACCTGCGGTTTAATGCGTTGGAAGCCCGGTAAACGCTCTGGCGCAGAGTTACGTTGTAAAGTGATGGTATCACCTACAGGTGCACCATGGATTTCTTTAATACCCGCAATAACAAAGCCTACCTCACCGGTTTTTAGGATACCCGTGTTGGTTTGTTTTGGTGTGAAAATACCCACTTTATCTGCGATATGAACTTGATCATTCGACATGATCTTAATTTTATCGCCCGAGCGTAATTCACCATGTTTGATACGTACTAGTGATACAACGCCTTGGTATGGGTCAAACCATGAATCAATAATAAGCGCTTGTAGTGGCTTGTCTTTGTCACCTTCTGGCGGCGGAATATCTTTAACAATGATTTCGAGTACTTCTTCAATACCAATACCCGTTTTAGCACTACATTGCACTGCATCTAGGGCATCGATACCAATGATGTCTTCAATTTCTTCTGCTACACGAAGTGGATCGGCTTGTGGTAAGTCGATTTTATTTAGAACTGGAATAACTTCTAAGTCCATTTCGATTGCTGTGTAGCAGTTAGCTAAAGTTTGCGCTTCTACACCTTGACCCGCATCAACAACTAAAAGTGCACCTTCACAGGCTGCAAGTGAACGTGATACTTCGTATGTGAAGTCAACATGTCCTGGCGTGTCGATAAAGTTTAACTGGTATGTTTCGCCGTCTTTAGCTTTATAATTTAGCGTTACACTTTGCGCTTTGATGGTAATACCACGCTCACGCTCTATGTCCATTGAGTCTAACACCTGCTGCTGCATTTCACGGTCTGTTAAACCACCACAAACTTGGATAAGACGGTCAGAGAGAGTCGATTTACCATGGTCAATATGGGCGATGATCGAAAAATTACGGATATGCTTCATAAACTGGATTCTAAACTTCTATATAAAATGGACTAAGTGTATAAAGCGACAATTTTACATTTAATTGGCTTTAATCACCATCTATTTGAGTGAAAGGAATAGTAATTGGGTGAATTTTTATTACTTTAATATCATGCTTCAGGCTCTTAACCCTTGATTTTGCTATCGCATAGCCCGTCAAACCACCAATCACGGCGGCTAAAATTTGCCAGCCTTCGGCAAGCGAAAAAACCGAAAATGCGATTAAAGCAAACCCTAAACTAAACAAAAGGGGTAGCATGTAAACAGCCATAGCGTGTTTAACTAAGTGGCTATCATCGAGTGCTAAAGTTACTTTTTGCCCTACTTGGAGCTCTTTTTCGAAGGTATAAGGAAAGGTTTTTTTAGCTGTTCCAAACAGCTTTGCAAAAACTTGCGAACCACAACGACCATTACAGCCGGCACAGGCTTGCTTTTGTTCTGCTTCTAAATTCGCTGTCGTGCCTTTAACTGACACGACAGTGAGTGTTTGTTCAATCATGATTTAAAGAGGTCGCGCTACCGACTCAGCTATAGCTTTGGCTGTCATAGCTGGAATATTACCAACAACCGATACATCAAAGCTACCACCATTGTGCACATACACAGTCGTTGCACCTGAGGTTAAAGCGCCGCTTGCACGCTTTCCAGGTAACGGTCTTTGAATAAAAACAGACACTTCAACAAACCCATCTGAATATAAATAATAGTCAGCAAGTTCATTATTTAAATCAAGTTTATGGCGATCTGACTTTAATAACTTAAAGCCATCAGGGAGCCAACCAATTTTCCAATCATTCGCTGCGCCGTCACCATCGCTGGCTAAATCGTTAGTCGCCAACACCGCAGGAAAGTCACGGTTTTGCATTTCAACTAACATAGGTGCTGGCTGCTCTGTTACGCTGATATGAGTTAACTGTAACTGCTCAAGCATTTCACCTTTGTGATTCACATAGGCAGATTTAAGCAACAACGATGACTCAGTATCTAGCCAAATCCAATAGTTATATTTGTATTCATCTTTTGATTCGATACGCACTAACTGTGCTGAGCGCCCTGCAATACGGCCTTTTCCGCCAAGCACAAAATCATAGTGAGCGCTTAGTCGATTAATATCTTTAAAAAGTACTTCAGGAATTGGCCCGGCTATAGAGTCTGTTTTCACTGAATAAGGCTCAGAATGAGGCTCAAAATAGGTCACTTGATCGTCAACGCGCACCATTTCTAGGCCAGCGCCATTGAGTAAACTTAAATGCTCAAGCTCAATATCGCCTTGTTTTGCATGTAACCAGCGATAGGGTTCCATGGCTTGGCCTTTTACAACCACAAATGATGCGTCAAAGTTGCGAGTATGAACGGCCATAGCCATATCATTTAATAAAGTCTTGGCGGGATTTTCGTCGCTGGCAATGGCTGGAGCCGTTAATACCAGCGACAAAATAAAAGTAAAAACTTTCATTTAATTAGTTTTTTTCCTCGTCTGCATTTTCTGCAGTTTGCGATTTTTCTAGCGAATATGCAACACGTGCTTGACGTTGGTGCTCAAGCACTAATGCACCAATACGCTGTTGTTGTAACTCACGTAAACCTTGCTCTGCATTTTCTAATGCAGGTTGCTCAGATGAGTAACTAACAGGAGAGGCCATACCGGTTAATGGTACAGTTTGTAATGTTGGGATGTCATTTTGTGGCACTTCACTGTTTTGTGGCAAAGTTTGTACGCCCACAATAGCAAACATGGCAACACTAGCAGCAATGGCCACTTGGGCAAATGGACGACGCCAATTAAATGCTACTACGTTATCAGTGCCTGTTGCCGCCACGATTTCTTCGCTTTTTGGTGCCGTTGTTTTATTCGCGAAATCTGCGTAAACAGGTTCTTGCTCTAGTGATTCAGCCACTGCATCTGCAATGTCAAAATTAAAAGCGTTGTTATTTGCCTCAGCACGCATTACATCACCAATCATTGCGTAACGACCAAATGTAGACACATCGTCGTTTGTGATCGCTTGATCAGTTAACTGCTGCTCGCCGTCAAGTAACGCGGACAACTGCTCATTATCCAACTTGTTAACGTCTGCTTTTGTCATACTAAGACTCACCTATTAATGGATTCAATTTATTATCAATCGCCTCACGGGCACGGAAAATACGTGAACGCACCGTTCCCACAGGGCAATCCATAACCACGGCTATTTCTTCATAGCTCATACCTTCAATTTCACGAAGGGTAATCGCGGTTTTTAGATCTTCAGGCAAACTATCAATCGTATTAAAAATTACAGCACGTACTTCGTCACTTAATAACAGGTTTTCTGGCGATGCGTTTGAACGCATTGCATCTGCACTGTCATAAAATTCTGCTTCTTCGGCATCAACATCGTTAGCTGGGGGTTTGCGACCCTGCGCAACTAAGTAATTTTTAGCACAATTTACGGCGATACGGTACAACCAAGTATAAAAGGCGCTATCACCTCTAAAGTTAGGTAAAGCACGGTAGGCTTTAATAAAAGCTTCCTGTGCGACATCAGCAACATCACCTTGGTTCGATACATAACGTGAAATCAAACCTGCAATTTTATTCTGATATTTTCTAACTAATAGGTTGAAGGCGTTTTTATCTCCTTGCTGGACCCTTTTAACTAGCGCTAAATCCAAATCCTGCTCGCTCATTCGAGCCGGTACTCCTCTGTTTGATTCTTGCTTGCTATTCATATACTCGCCATTGTTTACACAAACTCTGACTGCACCATGAATATAAAAGTTCAGTTTAAAATGATTTTTTTATAAAATAGCACGCAAATAAATTGAGTCATACCAATCTTATTACACGACAACCTCAATAACTGCTTAAGAATCAACGGTTATCTAAATTAAACTCACAATTTAAAACAGCTAACAATAAACTGTTTATGTGACGATAAAACTAATAAGATTGGTATAACGTATTAAAATGACTAATAGTGTTAAAGCAAATATGGTACATATACGTATACCACATAAAAATTTATTTGCTCAAACTTTTGGCACTACTAGCCGAGCATTGTAACCGCAAAGACCACAGACATGAACCAAAATAAACATCACATTACTGATGTCGCTATCATTGGCAGCGGCGCCGCTGGCCTATCTCTTGCCTTATCGCTTGCTAATCACTGTAAGGTGACAGTACTTAGTAAAGGCGCATTAACTGAGGGTTCTACCTTATATGCTCAAGGTGGTATTGCAGCAGTATTTGATAAAAAGAATGACAGCATTGAATCTCATGTTGAAGATACTCTCGATGCAGGCGGCGGATTATGTGACCGTGATGCGGTTCACTACACAGCAAGCAATGCTAAAAAATGTTTAAAGTGGCTAATTGAGCAAGGCGTACCTTTTGATATGGAGTTCGATTCAAAAGGTAAAGAACGTTTTCATTTAACTCGCGAAGGTGGTCACAGTCACCGCCGTATTTTACATGCCGCCGATGCCACTGGCCGAGCAGTGCAAACAACTTTGATTAGCCAAGTACAAGCCCACCCTAACATCACCTTGTTAGAAAATTACAATGCCATTGATTTAATCACAGATAAAAGCTTAGCCAAAAAAGGCAAGCATGTTCACGGCTTGTATGTTTGGAACTGTGTTGATAAAAAAGTTGAAACTATCGCTGCCAAGTTCGTGTCACTGGCAACAGGTGGCGCAAGTAAAGTGTACTTATATACTTCTAACCCAGATGTATCAAGTGGTGATGGTATCGCAATGGCATGGCGTGCGGGGTGCCGTGTAGCCAATATGGAATTTAACCAATTCCACCCAACAAGTTTGTATCACCCAGAGCTGCAAAACTTTTTGATCACAGAAGCTATGCGCGGTGAAGGTGCGTATTTAAAACGCCCTGATGGCACTCGCTTTATGAAAGACTTTGATGAGCGCGAAGAACTTGCCCCTCGCGATATTGTTGCTCGTGCCATCGATTTTGAAATGAAACGCCTTGGAGCGAACTGTGTGTACCTTGATATTAGCCACAAAGATAAAGATTTTATCATTGAGCACTTCCCAACTATCTACGCTAAATGTTTAAGTGTTGGCCTCGACATTACCAAAGAAGCCATTCCTGTGGTGCCTGCTGCACACTATACCTGCGGCGGTGTTATGACCGACTTTAATGGCCGTACAGATTTAGATAACTTATATGCGGTTGGCGAAGTGGCTTACACAGGCTTACACGGTGCTAACCGTATGGCGAGTAACTCGTTACTTGAATGTATCGTGTTTGCCCATGCTGCCGCGAAAGATATTCTGAGCAAAATTGATGCAAGCCCTGCCCTTGAAGCCTTACCACTTTGGGATGAAAGTCGCGTAACTAACTCAGACGAAGAAATCGTTATTACCCACAACTGGCATGAACTAAGGTTATTTATGTGGGATTACGTGGGTATTGTACGCTCAACAAAACGTTTAGAACGTGCGCTTCACCGCGTTGAATTACTGCAGCAAGAGATTCACGACTATTACGCGAACTTTAGGGTTACAAATAACTTATTAGAACTTCGAAACCTAGTGCAGGTTGCAGAGCTTATTATTCGCAGCGCCCTTGAGCGTAAAGAAAGTCGTGGTCTTCATTATACGATTGATTACCCAGAGCAAAACGAAAATCCAACGCCGACAATTTTAACGCCTAAGTCGGTCGCTGCACTGCAATAATCGCACGCTTTAAACGCGAGAAACTTTCTTCATCAACACTGGCTGAGCTTATAATCAGCCAGTGTGATTGATAAAACCCAGCCAACCTCAGCACTACAAAATTAGCAAACACATAACTTTTAGCTGTTATCTGGCCTTGAATTTTAAGTTTGTCGTTAACAAACCTGAGCTCTGCTTGCTCTAAAATTATAAAACCCTTTTCAGGTTGTGCTTGCTGGACTTTTTTAAAACTAAGAATGGCTAAGAAGAAGCACGCAAAGCAAACCAACAGCTGAGCGATAACATGCTGATAAACAAAGCATAAAGTGATGGCTGTTAAGCAAAAAAAGACCACAAAGGGTTTGTGGTCGGGGGTGTTATTTGTAACGGTAAACCTATACACGAACTCGGTCTAAAATTAACGCAACCATGCCGTTTAGCTCTGGGTCTTTACACTCTTCATGACCCATAAACCATGCGAATAAATCAGGATCATCGCACTCAAGTAAGCGTTGAAAAACGGCTTGCTGTTCTTTTGATAGTGAGTCAAACGCTTCTTCAACGAATGGCATAAATAAAACATCTAGTTCTAACATACCGCGACGGCATGCCCAACGAATACGTTCTTTACTGTGAATTTCAGTCATTTTAAACCTCGTACTTATTTATCTGCAGTTTACCAAATTGCTATCGAATAAACAGCTATTTAAATTGCTACCCTAACTAAGTTATCATTAGCGCTCATTCATATCGTAAAGAAGGTTTTTATGTCGACTGTTTACGCATGTCCTTTATCTTATTCACTTATCAGCCTAACTGGCAAAGATAAGTTGTCTTACCTTCACGGACAAATTACGCAAGATATCAACAAATTAACTAATGATAACTTCCTTTGGGCTGGCCACTGTAATGCAAAAGGCAAGCTTTGGGGTGTATTTAGGTTGTTTTCACACCTTGATAGCTATTACCTTGCAGGGTCAAAACCTGAGGTAGAGCAATCGCTAGTCGAGTTAAAAAAATACGCCGTTTTTTCGCAAGTAGAAATTCAGCAATCTGAAAAACCGCTAATTGGCTTACTAGGTGATGACCTAACAGCGACACTAGAAACCTTAGCAATTAATTTTGACAGTGAGCACAACGCAGTCGATTTTGCTGGCGGTAAAGCGTTAAAGCTTGCAGATAACCGCGTATTGCTTATGGTCAACGAAGAATTTAGCTTACCTGATAACGTCACAGCTCTTGATGATGACGCGTTATGGCAACAGGCAGCTATTGCCGCAGGCGAGCCGTCATTAAACAGCGACGCTATTGGCGAATACGTACCGCAAATGGTTAACTTGCAAGCGCTTGGTGGTATCAGTTTCAGAAAAGGTTGCTACACAGGGCAAGAAACCGTCGCTCGCATGAAATACCTAGGCAAAAATAAACGTGCTATGTACATAGTTTCGGGCAAAGCTGAAGGCTTGCTTGATGAGCTTGAACTCGAAACCCAACTGGGCGAAAACTGGCGCCGTGCTGGCAAGCTTATTAGCCAAAGTTTTAATCAACAAACGCAAACCTTAATGGGCCTTGTTGTGCTTCCGAACGATAATGAAGCTGGCCAAATTTTGCGAGCTAAACACCTCCCTCAGGTAGAGTTATCTATTCAAGCTCTGCCTTACTCTCTCGAAGATGAATAAATAGGAATGACTATGATCGTAGCAGCAAACAAAGTGGTAAAAATGCATTATTCAGTATTGGATAATAACAAAAACACCATCGACAACTCTTTCGATGGCGAGCCACTGGTGTTTATCGTTGGCACGGGTTTCTTAATTCCAGGCCTCGAAAATGCGCTATTAGGTAAAGAAGCGGGCGACACATTCAGCGTAACTGTTGAGCCAGAGCAAGGCTATGGTGAGCGTCACGATGACCTAATGCAAGCAGTACCAAAATCAATGTTTGAAGGTATGGAAATTGAAGTGGGTATGCAGTTCCGCGCTACGACTGACGCTGGCGACCAATCAGTGATGATCATCGAAATTCAAGACGAAGACGTTATTGTAGATGGTAACCACCCACTTTCAGGTATTACCCTTCATTTTGATGTTGAAGTACTTGAAGTACGCGATGCAACTGAAGAAGAATTAGCACATGGTCATGTGCACGGTGAAGGTGGTTGTGGTCACAGCCACTAAACCATTACTATAAAAAAAGCGCCACTGGCGCTTTTTTTATATCTGTTATTCGACTACTTCTTCTGTATCCACAGAAGCGTCTGTCACAGGTTCTGCAACATGTTCTCTAAGCGCAGCAAGTAAACCTTCTTGGTCATTGGTTCCTAAGCGATAGTGCGTACCGTCTTTCATCGCCAATTCAACAGCACTAAATCCAGATACACTGTAAACCCAGCCATCATGGGTGATACGCAGACCAATACCATGACGAAATGAATTACTTACCGCTCGAACAGATTCAATCTCATCAAAAGTCACGGTTTTTCCAAATACACCCGGACCGAATGCCCAGCTTAGTGTTTTATCGCTCACCTTAATCGTTAAGCCATGAAACAAAAAGGCCACCAGCACTAAGATAGCGCTAAACACCATAAGAGGAATATCTGCACCAATTAAGTTCCAAGCTAAGGCAATGAAGGCGCCAATCCAGCCTAAAATAACAAAAATAAAAATAGCGTACTGTTTATGTCGATACATTCTGAAGTATTCTCTTAAAAGCTATAAACAAAGGTTGCACTCAGCTCAGAATCGTACTTGAGCTTATCTTCCTCTGGTTTTGAGTTATAGCGATACATGTAGGTAAATTTGAGTGATACATCACCCATAATTTTGCTGATCAGGGATGTTTCTGATTTTAAACGCGAGTTTAACCCTGACAATGATTGTTCATAACTGACATCTTGATTAAAGCGAGTACGAGCAGAAACCGTACGCTCCCACTGCAGCGCTAGACGAAGCAGGTAACCGGTTTTTGTTTCATCTTCTTCTGTTGCAGTCTCTTGATCAGCCACCGAGCGGTATAAACCAGGGCCCACATCGATATCGACTTTATTCTTACTGCCTTGGTAAATGCGGTTACCGTAACCCGTCGCTATGGTGCTCTTAAACTCAAGACCACTAAACTTATCTCGCTCGTAGTCACCGTAAATGAAAAATGACTCATTTTTCACATTTAGCTTATAGTTACCTTGGCCTGATACAAAAATACGGTCAGCAGAAACTTCTTCATCACCGGTTTCTTCATTACGGTCACGTTTGTATAAAGTATCGAGCTTAAATTGGTTACGCCACTTTTCGAAATCTTGGTAAAGGTTACCTTTAAGTTTGAAACTAGTTGAGTTGGTATTACCGCGGCTTACCATAAAACCAAACTCCATATCTCCGTACAGCAACTCGCCTTTATGAATTTTATGGATTTCTTCTTCTGATAATTGCCCGTACTCATGAAAGTCTTCAAACGGATCAACAGCAAAAGCCTGCCAACTGCAAACTAGCAGGGCGGGCAAAATAATTCGTTTTATTGAATTAAAACAACTAAAAGTAGAGTCAAACATCGGCTGGAGAGTTATTCGCTACCTTTCCAAAGAATGTGGCAAAACGGTGCATCTTTGTCTCGGCTAATTAAAATTTTCGCAAACAAGATATCTTGATTGTCGAATTCAAGTCCTACTAAGACTTGCACAAATAGCTCAGGTTCAATTTCTAGTGCAACAAAATCTTGCCACTGCTCGTCAGGCTCACCTTCTTCAATAAAGCCAAGCTCTTCTCTGTGCTCGTTAAAATCAGCAATATCTTGCTCGCTTAAATTATCAGGCGCTAATTCTAAAAAGATATCATAAGCCTGATGAGTTACTTCTTCTTCACTGTATAAGCGTGGACCAGCCATTCCTTAAACCTCTGCACATGTGTATCGCTTTGAATCTGGCTATGATAACAAACCTCTTTTGAGTTTTACCAAAAAAAAAGCCAGGTTGCCCTGACTTTTTTGTAATTAATAACAGATTTTACTCAGCACTTGCTGTGCCTTTTATCTTTTCGCGCATTGATTGCACGAGCGTATAAAATAGCGGAACAAGTAAGGTGCCAAAAATGGTTGCAGCTAACATCCCGAATAACACGGTAATACCGAGCGATATTCGACTGCCAGCCCCTGCGCCACTTGCAAACACCAGCGGTAATACGCCAAGTACAAACGACAATGCCGTCATCAATACGGCCCTAAAGCGTAATCTTGCCGCATTAAGAGCCGCTTCAAAAATACCTTTACCTGCCGCACGCTCTTCCATAGCAAATTCAACAATCAAAATAGCGGTTTTGGTGGATAGGCCAATCAGTAGCACTAAACCAACCTGCGCATAGATGTTGTTTTCCATACCAATCACATACAGCGCAAGCATGGCACCAAATAACGCCAACGGTACCGCTGCAATGACCGAAAACGGAATTGTCCAGCTTTCGTATTGCGCAACCAAGAATAGATACACAAATACCACCGCTAAGCCAAATAAGATTGGCGCCATATTACCCGCTTCAATCTCTTGTTTAGACTGCCCAGCCCACTCATACACATAGCCTGTAGGTAATTGCTCAGCTAGCTCTTGCATTGCTTTAATGGCATCACCACTGGCATAACCCGCTGCAGGTTGTCCGCTAATGCTTGCACTACGATATAAGTTAAAGTGCGTTAAGCTTGTAGGGCCTAAAATTGGCTCCAGCTTAGCCAATGTAGTGAGCGGCACCATTGCTCCCTCATCATTACGTACATAGTAGTACTGTAAGTCTGCTGGGTTTTGACGAAAACGGCTTTCCGCCTGCATGATAACGCGGTAAGTACGGCTAAATTGGTTAAAGTCATTTATGTATAACGAGCCAAGTTGCGCCTGCAAGGTTAAGAAAATATCGCTAAGCGCCACCCCTTGAGCTTTTGCCTTATTACGGTCAATTTCAAGGAAATACTGTGGCACATTTGCTCTAAATGTACTGTAAACATTTGACAGCTCTGGACGCTGGTTCGCTTCATAAATTAAGCCATTTAACACTTGTGCAAGTTCAGCAGGCTCGCGTCCTTCACTGTCTTGTAACCTAAACTCAAAGCCTGCGCTTGTGCCAAGTCCAGGTATTGAAGGCGGATTAAAGGCCATGATTTGCGCATCTGGCATCGCCCAGAACTGCCCCATCAGGCGCGTTAGTACTGCACGTAAGCCAAGCTCTGGGCTGGTACGCTCTTCCCAATCCTTGAGTACCACAATACCAAGCGCATTATTAGAACCCGCACCACCGAGTAATGAAAAGCCAGAAACCGCAATAAAGTCAGTTGCCGCTGGTTCATTTTTTACAATCTCGCCCAGCTTATGCATTACATCTTGGGTACGACCACTAGCTGCCGCATCTGGTAATTGCACATCAACAAAAAGAAAGCCTTGATCTTCTGCTGGTACAAAGCCTGTAGGCACTGTTTTTACTAGCCAACCTGCAGCTGCAAAAATAACCACCGCAAACAATGCCATTCTCGCGGTACGTTTGAGGATAAAGTTAATAACTTTACTGTAGCCATTGGTCGAACGAGTAATGATATTTTCGAATGGGGCTAACCATTTAATCGGCTTCATGGCTTTTTCATTTAACAATAAAGCACACAATGCAGGGCTTAATGTCAGTGCGTTTAAAGAAGAAATGAGTACCGCAAATGAAATCGTCACCGAGAACTGTTTATAAAGCTCCCCGGTTATTCCCGGCATAAAGCCTACTGGCACAAACACCGCAAGCAATACTAAGGTCGTTGCCACGATTGGCCCCGATACCTGCTCCATCGCTTTGGTAACCGCTTCTTTAATTGGCAGCTTTTCTTCTTTTAGTATTCGCTCAACGTTTTCAATAACGATAATGGCATCATCGACCACGATACCTATTGCAAGTACTAAACCAAACAAGGTGATTAAGTTGATGGAGTAATCCATCATCATCATAAACGCGAAAGTCCCCACCAAGGATACCGGAATAGCCACCGTTGGAATGAGCGTAGCGCGCCAATTTTGTAAGAATAAAAATACCACTAAAATAACCAAGCCAACCGCTTGGACAAGGGTGACGACCACTTCATCAATCGAGCGATTGATGAACTCTGTGGTGTCATAAGGAATTGAGTACTCAACACCATCAGGTAGCTGTTTAGCCAGCTCTGCCATACGGGCTTTTACATCAGCAGCTACTTGCGTCGCATTCGCTTCTGTTAGCTGATAAATAACGATGAATGCAGTGTCTTGCTGGTTTAACTTTGCTGTTGTGCTGTAGCTTGCTGCACCTAATTCAATACGGGCAATATCATTCAAGCGCACAAAGTTACCATCTTTGCTCGAGCGGATAATGGTTTGGCCAAACTCTTCAGGGGTTTTTAAGCGCCCTTTAGCCTGAATCGAATACTCAAATTGCTGACTCGGTGCTGAGGGTGCAGCACCCAGCTTACCCGCGGCTACGATGGTATTTTGCTCTTGCAGTGCCGCTTGAACTTCTGACACAGTTAAACCTAATGATGCCATTCGATCTGGGCGTAACCACAAGCGCATTGAATAGGTTTGCTCCCCCATTACTTCAGCAGAGGCAACCCCATTAATACGGCCAAGTGGCTCGGTTAAGTAGTTGGTTGCATAGTTGCTTAAGAAAATAGCGTCGATATTTTCTTGGTTAGAGTACAGGTTGATACCGAGAAGCATCGAACTCGACTTTTTCTTAACCGATACACCTTGGCGTTTAACTTCTTCAGGTAACCCAGCTTCTGCAAGTGCCACACGGTTTTGTACGTTAACTTGGGCTATATCTGTGTCTGTACCGACTTTAAAGTAAACAGTTATGTTGGCCGTGCCGTTATTCGACGATGTTGATTCGATATACATCATATCTTCAACGCCATTAACTTGCTCTTCTATGGGCCGGATCACCGACTCTTCAACAATTTGCGCACTTGCCCCCGGGTAATTGGCACTAATTTGTACTTGCGGAGGGGTTATTTGCGGGTACATATTCACTGGCAGCAAGGCCATTGAAATTAAACCCGCAATGGTAATAACAATCGAAATTACCAAGGCAAATTTTGGGCGAGATATAAAGGTTTTACTGATCATATCTCACTCCTAAGAGTTAGCTTTGCTAGAAATAGTGCCGGTTGTTTCATCGACATTTTTTTCAACAGCTTTCACTTCAGCGCCTTGGCGTACCTTTTGTAAACCTTCAATAATGACTTTTTCACCCGCCTCTAAACCAGACTCAACCACCCACATTGCATTAATACGACGACCCAGCTTAACAATCCGCATAGCCACTTTGTTTTCGTCATCAACAACGAGTACAAACTTACCTTGCTGGTTTTCTTGCACTGCAACTTGAGGAATGAGTGCCAAGTCTTGTTTATTCGTACTTTCAACGATTAAAGTGACGAATAGACCCGGCATAACGATGCCATCAGGGTTATCAAAAGCGGCTCTTAGCTCAACCGTGCCTGTATTGCGGTTAATTTTGGTATCTGCAAAATCAAGTTCGCCTTTATCAGCAAAAGTTGAGTTGTTTGGTAAACGCAAAGTTAAGTCGATAGGCACATCACGAGGGTCTTTATCTGAAGGTGCTTGATTATTTTGGCGATAAGAGATGTAGTCAGCTTCTTCAACCTGAAAACTTACATAAATTGGGTCAACATCGGTCAGCTCTGCAAGCTCATTAGATGATGGCCCAACAATATTACCCACATCATAGTTCACTTTACCGATGCGCCCTGCAAACGGTGCGCGTATCTCAGTATAGCTTAAATTAAGTTTTGCTTTTTCAAGCTCAGCTTCCGCGGCTTTTACAGCTGCTGTAGCCTGTTCAAAATTTGTGGTGAGTTTATCGAGATCTGATTGTGAAATAAAACCTTGCGCAGCCACATCTTTACCACGTTTTAAATCTCTTTCAGCGGCGCCCGCTGCGGCAATTTTACTTTTTAAATCAGCTTCAACTTCTGCAACAGTTGAGCGATACTCAGATGGGTCAATACGTAATAAAAGCTGATCTTTCTCAACCGATGAGCCTTCATTAAAGTGGCGTTCAATGAGTTCACCCTCAACTCGGGCTCTAATCGCAACCTCTTGGAATGCTTCAGTACGCGCGACAAACTCTCGGTAATTACCAACTTCCTGTGTGACGACATTAAATACTGATACGGCCGGTGGCGGCGTAGTTTGTTGTTGTGCTTTATCATCTGAACAGCCAACTAATGTGGTTGTTAATGCGACAGAAATTGCAGCAAAAGCCAAAGAACGAGATGATTGTTTAGTTATGCGAGCTGTTTTGCCCATCAGCATATATTTACTCCTAGTAGCGCGACTTAAAACTAAGTCTAGTCGTGTCATGAGATTTTGCGAAAGTATCTAACTAATCACAAAACAAAGCTAGCTGCGAACTAGCACCTTTGTTTTAAAAATATACACCAATTTGTAACTAAATATATGACAAGGTTACCCATTTTTGGAAAATTTAATGATTACTTGCGACACATCAGCAATTCTTTACTTAGATGTAATTAACTCGTAAGCTCTAACAAACAGGTCAGAGGAGTTACCATGATAAAACTAGAAATAAAACAACAAGTCGCATGGGTTAGCCTTGCTCGTCCCGAGAAACAAAATGCACTCAGTTTTGCTATGTTCGTTGAGCTTTCAAACGTAATCAAAGAAATTAAACGTGATCGCAGCTTACGTGCTGTGGTTATCTCTGGCGAAGGTGAGCATTTTTGCTCTGGACTGGATGTTGCTGCAGTGATGAAAAAGCCAAGCAATATCATCAAGCTTTTATTCAAATGGTTACCAGGAAACCAAAATCTAGCGCAAAAAGTGGTGCTAGGTTGGCAAGACTTAAGTATTCCGGTGATAGCAAAAGTAACCGGACACTGCTTTGGTGGCGGTATGCAAATCGCACTCGGCGCTGATTATCGCATCGTCGATAAAAACGCTAAATTAGCGATCATGGAAGCCCGGTGGGGCTTGTGCCCTGATATGGGGGCTAACGTGGTGCTTGCAGGTTTAATGAAGCGTGACCAAGCACTTTGGTTGGCAAGTCATGCAGGTCCTGTCTCAGCTGAAGACGCTAAAGAATATGGCTTAGTTACACAACTTACTGATGACGTTGATAAACAAACCGATGCTGTACTAGAAACCCTCATGGCGCGCTCGCCAGATACCCTTGCTGCAATTAAACGAATCACACAGCAAAGCTTTCGCTCACAGCAGCGCAAGATTCTCGCTAAAGAAACCTGGAGTCAAATTCGCTTACTGATGAATCCAAATACTAAAAAAGCGATTGCAAAAGCGAAAGGCGCAGAGGATATCAAGTTTAATAATTCCAAATCATGGTAAGCTAAAGTCGCATAGTACAACTGACAAGGGTATGATGTAGTTGTACTTTATTCGCAATTATCCTGACTTATGAAATACCTTATCAGTAGCGTTATTATTCTTACCTGCTTAGCCGTTGCAAAGTTTTTAACGGCTTTGCTTGAAAGCTCTTTCCCTGCTCCATTACTCGGTATGGTGTTACTGCTCGTGCTACTGTTAACAGGCCTCGTTAAAGAACAGCATTTAAAACCAACAGCCAGCCCTTTACTTAATTACATGCCGTTGTTTTTCATCCCTGCAGGGGTTGGTATTATTGAACATCTGGGTTTAATTTCACAGAACTGGCCTTTATTACTGACTATTTTTATAGTCGTGCCGCTGAGTAGTGTTTTAATCATAGGCGCTGTTATCGCCTATTTTAAGGGCCGTGAAAATGACAGTTAGTTTATGGTGGCTCAGCGTCCCGCTTATTATTGTACTTTTCTTAGTACTGCGATTTTTAAACACGAAAACCCAGCACGCCACTGTTAAAGCGCTTAGTAACCCTGTGTGCTGGGCAATTGTGTTAATTGCAGCGTTGTTAGTGGCACTGAAGCTCCCCTATGAGCCTTTTGCCCAGCACAGTAAAGTTCTAAGCTGGTTGCTTGAGCCTGCCATTGTGGCATTGGCTTTACCGCTTTATCAGCAATTTATCCATGTCAAAAAGAACCTGCTGCTAATTCTCATAAGTTGTAGTTTAGGGGTGATCAATGCCACCTTTGTCGCGTCGCTTATTTGTTATTTTTTTGCAGCCCCAGCACAGTTAAGCGCATCTTTAGCAAGTTTATCTGTAACAACCCCCATCACCTTGTTAGTAACTGAGTCACTAGGCGGCATACCTTCTTTAGCGGCAGCCATGGTGATTTTTATTGGCGTACTTGGGGCAATATTTGGTAATTTGATTTTCTCGCTGATAAATATTCGCAATGCCCAAGCAAAAGGCGTTGCCATTGGTACGGCTTGCCATGCCATTGGCACAGCATCATTGATTAGTGATCAGCCAAAAGCGGGTGCCTTTGCCTCTGTGGCGATGGCATTAAGTGCGCTACTCAGTGCTATAATCGTGCCGCTACTCTATCCTGTAATACAGCATGTTCTGGTATAGTCAGAATTCGCAGTAACCTTGTTAGGAAAACACATGATTGACTCAGAAATACAACAAGTCGAAAAATACTACAATCTAATCATGGAATATTTGGTCACCTACAGTATGCAAATTTTAGGTGCTATCTTAATTCTATTTATTGGCCTATGGATTGCGCAAAAAGTATCGAACATGGTTGCTGGCCTCATGCAACGTCACAATATCGATATTACCCTCACCAACTTTGTCAGTAATGTCATCAAAGTATTGCTGATCATTATGTTCTTAGTTATTGCCCTTGGCAAAATTGGCATTAGCGTGACCCCATTTGTCGCTGCCATTGGTGCCGCATCTTTAGGTGCTGGTTTAGCAATGCAAGGCATGCTTTCAAACTACGGTGCGGGCCTTGCTATCATTGCAACAAGGCCATTTGTTGTTGGCGATACCATCGAAGTAAAAGGTGTCAGTGGACAAGTTAAAACCATTGAACTTGGTCACACAATTCTAATTAACGAAGAAAAAGTCGAAATCACCATTCCTAACAAACATATTGTTGGCGAAATTATACATAACTCGTTTAGCTATTCGTTAGTTAAAGGTGAAATAGACATCGCTTATGATGCCAATGCAGACCTTGCTATTGAGCTTATCGAAAAGGTGCTAAACGATCATGAGCTAGTTAGTGACTCTCCTCATGCACAAGTCGGTATTGAGCGTTTTGCTGAGAGCGGTGTTACCTTGAGCTATCGCTTTTGGGTGCCAACCACCAAGATTATTGAGACCAAATTAGCGGTGAACCGCAATGTATTTAAAGTAATTCAAGAGGCGGATATCGAAATACCTTTCCCACAACGAATTGTTACCCTCAACCAAACTAATGATAAAGGCGCTTAAAGCGCCTTTTTTGCAGCTCGTCGACAGAGATTGTGTTTACTCAAAAGATTGTAGTACAATTTAAATGATAACAATTACTATCATCAATTAACGTCGGGCTATTTTTACCATGAGTAAACGTCTTTGGTTCCAACTACATGGTTGGTTTTCGCTCCCAGTATGGGTGCTATTTTGCTTTATTTGCGTCACAGGCACTGTATCTGTGATAAGCCATGAGCTTACTTGGCTGACCAACAGTGAAGCACGTGCAAACAACCCAAATGATTTACCAGCACTTGGTGTTGATCAAGTTATTAATAGCGTTGAAAAAGCCTACCCGACTGCCGATGTAATGAGTGTACTCAATTATGAGCCTTACTTGGTAAATGCGGTTATTTTCACTGATACCGACAAACCTTACGCTGTGGCTTACGTCAATCAATACACTGGCGAAGTACAAGCGGTTAATGAAACGATCTCATTCATTGAGTTTATGCGTACCCTGCACGGCTGGCTATTCTTCCCTTGGCAAGAGGGTTACAGCGTAGGTTACTATCTTGTCAGCGCCATGGCTTTTGTTATTTTAGGTGCACTAGTAACAGGCTTAGTGATTTATAAAAACTTTTGGCGTGCATTTAGTCAGCCAAAACTACGTTTTAACCAAGGCAAAAAAACCTTCCTAAAAGATTTACATACCCTAAGTGGCGTTTGGTCAATTTGGTTTATGGCAGTAATGGCACTCACAGGCCTGTGGTATTTAGTGCAAGCCATCATGTGGCATAACGAAATAGACATAGAAGAGCATGCACCGCTCGTGGCGGTTTCAACTTTGCCTGCGAATAAACAAACACCGCCAACCGATTTAAAAGCGGCACTGGCTATTACCAAAGAGAAATTCCCAGATTTCAAACCTAGTTATGTGATGCTGCCAGAGCATAACCGCGGCATGTTTAATATCATGGGCAGTGGCGATACTATTTTCTACGATAACTACGCTTACTCAACTTCAATCAATCCTTGGACGGGTGAAATTGCAGCAAGTAAAAGCCCAGAAACCATGTCGGGATTACTCACCCTTTCGCATATCGCCGATCCGCTGCATTACGGTAATATTGGCGGTCTGTGGACAAAGGTTATTTGGTTTATCTTTGGTTTGATTTTAAGTGGTATGTCGATCACTGGTTTTATGATGTACGCCGCAAAATTAGTAAATAACAAACCTGTAAAAGCGCGCCAATCAGCGCCAGTGAATAACGTTCAGGAGGCAAACTAATGGCTCGTTTACAAGCAACTTGGTGGCAACGTAAAAAGTATGTTTTACATGCTGTGGTACTGGCTTTACCTGTATGGTTTATTTATCAGTCATTAAACCCTCAGTTTCCTGCACTTTGGCAAGAGCAACAAGCGGGCGAATTTAAAATCGCCCCGATGCCGCTAAATGAAGATGCCCCGTACTCACACCACAATGAGTATGTGAAGGATTTCTTTATCGCCTTTAATCAAGGTGACATAAGCAATGTTCGACAGGCGTATTTAAATATTGGCCAAGCGCCTTTAGCACTAACGGAGTTTGCTAAAGATGAAGAAGGCATAATGCATGGCACCAATCATGGTCAGCACGCCCACGCAATAGCTCCTAAAACCATATCAGCAGATGATAAACTGTGGATCACCATCCAAACTTGGCAAGGCCAACTGCATACCCTCAAATGGGATATTCCCAGCCAGTTTATTACTCAATAACATCCGAAAAGCCACTCACTGAGTGGCTTTTTTGTATCTCAGCTAAACACTAAAGTCCCTTCCAAAACAGTTGAAGGTAAAATTTTTGTTAATTATTTTTACCATTAACCTTTACAAAGGTAATAATATAATAAAGTATTATAAATAGTTTTCATTTGCACCATTACTCTTAATTAATTGGTGTTGATCAAAACTCATCCAAGGAGCAGAACACACAAGGAAAGCTCAATAACAATGATTTGGAGACACAATGATACTTTCAAAAAAAGCCCTAGCTGCACTCAGCTTGGCAGCAACACTCATACTGCCCAATGCTTATGCGATTGATAATGGCGTATACACCATTAAATCAAAGTACAGTGCTAAATTTGTTGAAGTAGCCAGCGCGCAAACCAACGATGGTGCGAATGTTAGTCAGTGGGCTGACACTAATCACGACACCCAGCGCTGGTTAATCACTAACATAGGTGGCAGCAACTATTCGGTTATTAACTTAAACAGTGGTAAAGCCCTCGAAGTGTTTGACTTCTCGACTGCCGATGGCGGTAATGTGGTGCAATATGAGTATGCTGATGTTGCCAGCCAACACTGGCAAATTAATGATGAAGGTAGCGGCTATTACAGCTTCATTAACGATCACAGTGGCAAGGCACTCGACCTTTATGCTTTTAATGGCAACGATGGCGCGAATATTAGCCAGTGGAGCTACAACGGCAGCGATGCACAGCAGTGGCAGCTAACCAAGCTTGCTAATGTTGAATCAACCCCTTGGGATCCATCCACAACCAATGGCGCAGCAGATCACTGGCCACTTACAGGTAATTTAGTCACCCACGATCCAACCCTTGGCTATGAAAATGGCACTTGGTGGGTTTTTCAAACTGGCCCTAGTATTTACGGTAAATATTCAAGCAACGGTGTAGATTGGAATGATGCGCAACCAATTTTCTCAAATGGTTTAAGCTGGTGGAGCAACTATGTGCCAGATCATGATGGAATTGATGTCTGGGCGCCTGAATTAAAAAGCTACAATGGTCGTAGCTGGCTTTATTATTCGATTTCGACCTTTGGTTCACGTGTTAGCGCTATTGGCCTTACATCAGCAAGCAGTGTAGCAGCCGGTGATTGGCGTGATGATGGTTTAGTCATTAACACGACCAATAGCAATAATTATAACGCCATTGACCCTGATCTTGTGGTGGCAAAAGATGGTGCACCTTGGCTTGCCTTTGGTTCATGGAATTCGGGTATTAAACTAACACGTATTAACCCAATGACCATGAAACCATTTGGTCAAATCTACTCTTTAGCAAGTCGCTCTGGTGGCATCGAAGCGCCTACCATAGTGTATCGCCAAGGCTATTACTATTTGTTTGTTTCAGTTGGCAAATGCTGTGATGGCACGAATAGTACTTACCGTATTGCGTATGGTCGCTCTAGTGACATCCGCGGCCCATACCTAGATAAAAATGGTACCGACATGCTAGCTAGCGGCGGGAGCATTCTTGATGCGGGTAATAGCCAATGGGTAGGTCCAGGTGGACAAGACATTTTAAATACCGATGTGATTGTTCGTCATGCCTATGATGCAGGTGATAATGGTACCCCTAAATTGCTCATCAGCACCCTGAATTGGGATGCAAACGGTTGGCCTAAATACTAGTTCTCCCCACTAAGCGCGTGCAAGCGCGCTTTTTACAATCTATCTAAAAGACTGCGAACAAATTCAGAATTAAGAATCTGAGTAACTGCTCCGCTACACCACAAATAGGCACGTTGAATCGGATAACCTTTAAAAATCCAACGCTTACGCACATGATTAAAGTCGTGCAAATAATCCGCCTTTGCTTGCGGTAACGAGTCTTTGGCTAACCTCTGCCACGCCTTATAAACCCCACTCATATCGGCACCACGCATAAAACGCTGTAACCAGCGCGGAAAGCGTGCAAAGCGAATCGCTGACTGAAAATCAATAATATAAGGCTTGCCATCTTTTGAACAAATCACATTTCCCAAATTACGTAAATCCAGATGCACCACCCCGCGGCGATGCATTTTTGCTACCAAACGCTCAAACTCTTTAAAGAAATCACCCGGTAAATGCTGCTGTTGCAAGGCAAGCTGGCGAAGTGGCGTGCCTTCAATAAAATCATAAGCGATGGCAATTGATGACAAACGACAAAAGTTATCGACCACTCCGTCTACGTCTTGCAGGCGTGCCAGCCCCTTGTACTCTTGATTGATAAATAGCGGCGCGATGGTTTTTCTCACCCACCACGGGCTGTGCTGAAAGTCTTTAATAATTAGATCAAATTGCGCGTCTTTATAACGATAAACAATGGCATTGGCAAAGCGGCCTGTGTGAACAACCGACAAACCTTCTGGGCTAAATTGATGAGCTGGAAATTGAGCGTGAAGCTGCGCAAGCAAAGATGATTCAAACATAACAACCCGGACTTGTTAAAATTAAATGCCTAGGCAACTATATTATCAAAATGCATCTACAGCGACAATGTACCGCTTAGAGAAATTTATGCTTTTAAATTATGAATAGCTCTAAACAGTAAGCTTGCGAGTTGCTCTTGCTCATCATCAGAGAAGCCTGTGAGTGCTTTGCGATAGATATCATTTACAGTGGGTAAAATTTCCGGGTAAAGCTGTTGGCCTTTTTCTGTGAGGCATAAAAGAGTAGAACGGCGATCTTCAACTGACTGCTTCTTAGCAACTAAGCCCTTGTCTTCTAAACGAGAAAGTAATCGACTCATGGCACCACGGTCATACACCATGTGCTCACAAAGCTCAGCCAAGGTATTTACTTTACCGCGTGCAAGTAGCACAACCACGATGTACTGAGCCGAGGTTAGCTCTTTATCCTCTAACGCATTATCAAGATGAGTCACCAGATTTGAACGTAAATAAGAGACTAAGCGACCTAAGTCTTGCACGGGATCTAAATCTTCAATACAGCACTGGCCAATTGATGCAGGTTCTTTCATATTTCCTCTAAAGCGATGAATAGCAATTCATAGACAGTTAATCGGCAAAATAATTCAATCCTATTAGATTGCTTCAACGGCTATGAATAGTGTAGCGTGAAGAAGCGTACTAACTGTCGGGGGCGTTATGCTAACTAAACAACATATTATCAAGTATTTATCTCTTACAATACTGCTACTTCTTTGTTGGCTAGAGCATTATAACCATTTCATTATGCGCTTTATCGACAGCGCCCTTGTACAATCAACCCTAGTGTATGCTTCATCTCGTACAGTTAATGCTGCTATATCGCTATTGCAATCAGCCGAAGTGGGCATTGGTATTGCCAGTATTCAACCTGCACAACTACTCGACCCAGTAAATGACCTAGCTGAATACATGTCGGATGCTATGCGCCTTGCAATAGGCTCGTTATTTTTACAGCGCATTTTATACACCATTTCTTCTGGGGTTATTTTTAGTGGTGTTTTTACTGTTTCGGTCGTCGCTTACTTTATCTGTGAATGGCGTAACTATTTACCTAACTTACGTCATAAGATTATGGCAAGCCTGATTTTAATTCGCTTTTTAGTGCCTGCGGTGGTGCTGACAACAGGCCTCGTCAGCCAGATATTCTTAGATGAGCAAATTAACCAGCAAAGTGAGCTGGTGAGCGAGAAAGTCGAGACAGTGAATAGCAGTGCAAATAATACCTCGGCCTTATCTGCCAAGCTAAAGGCCGAGGTCGATAGTGAAAAACAAACCATCTTCGACAAGCTCTCTATATTAAATGAGCAGCAGATTAAGAACCACCAGCAAGCGACAGAACTCAAAGTTAAGCTAACAGAGGTCGATACCCAAATAGAAGCGATTCAAGCAACTCGCAGCTTGTCTGAGCGACTGACCTTTACTGAACTTGAACAAGCCAAGCCATTACTTGATAAAAAGCAGCAATTAACAGCGCAGTTTAATGCGGTACTAAACCAGCAAAGACAGCTGAACCTAGACAAAGACGCCTTAAACGAACAACTAGAAAACTTAAATGCATCACTTAACCAAGACCAATCATCGCAAGTGAGCAAAATTATCGATACCGTCACCTCTGGCATTAGCAACATGGTTGCTGCCGTCGAAGACTTATTTATCGACTTTTTGAATATCTTATCTCTACTAATTTTAAAGCTGTTATTAATGCCGCTAATTTTTTTATACCTATTTAACAAAGCCTTTAAGGCCATTTGGCAGCGCCGCTTTATGGATGTGGTAATACAAACAAAGCAACTGGCTGTTAATCGCTGATATTTCAGCTAAAGTTATAAACCTAACTCGTTTTTAAAGGATATAAGTATGACTGAGCAACGCCATAACCACATTCCCCAAGAAGCTTTCGATTGGTACGATGAATACGCCCATGGCTTGATGGACCGCCGTACCTTTATGAAAAAGCTGGGTGGCTTAGTCGCCCTTGGTTATTCAATGGCAATGCTAAGTAGCGCTTTACTGCCAAACTACGCATTAGCTGAGCAAGTGTCCTTTAATGACCCTGATATCAAAGCCAGCTATAAAACCTTTGACTCGTTTAAAGGCCATGGCGAAGGTAAAGGTTATTTAGTCGAACCCGCTAACTTAACGGGTAAGCACCCATTAGTGTTAGTGATCCACGAAAACAGAGGCTTAAACCCTTATATTAAAGATGTTGCTCGCCGCCTTGCCAAAGCTGGATTTATTGCCTTTGCGCCCGATGCATTACACCCTCTTGGTGGCTACCCTGGCAATGACGATGAAGGTCGCGCAATGCAGCGCTCTATGGATAAAGAAAAAATCCAACAAGACTTTATTGCCGCAGCTGAATACATAAAAAGACACCCAAATAGTAATGGCAAACTCGGTGCGGTAGGCTTTTGCTTTGGTGGTTATATGGTTAACTACCTAGCAGCAGTTGATAGCAAATTAATTAATGCGGGCGTGCCCTATTACGGCACTCCAGCTGTTAAAGAGCTGAGACAAAACATCAAAGCTCCACTACTTGTACACTTAGCCGAGTTTGATAAACGCGTTAATGCAACATGGCCAGAATACGAGAGCGACTTAAAAGCGCATCAAGTGCCTTACACTATGCACATGTATGAACAGGCAAATCATGGTTTTCATAACGACTCTACCTCTCGTTATGATGAAAAACAGGCGGAGCTGTCATGGCAACGCACATTGGCGTTTTTCAATGAGCAATTGATTTAAACAGAGCAATTTCATACACTCTCGAAAAAATTTTAGGCTAGAAAAGAGATGGAATCGCAAGTTAGTTATCGCTTTGACTCACAGCAAACCGCCAATCGGTTTTTAAACAAGCTTAAGCATTGGTCAGTGGCTAAGGTCACTGCGAGTCTTTGCCAAGGTGGTTATGGCGTGAAAATACGTTACGAAGTCGATAATAGTGGCTTTGATTACACCCTTGCAGAGCTTGATGATTTAGCGATGCAACACGAAGGCGAAGAGATTTAATCCCCATATTCTAAGCATAAAAAAACGGCTAACCTTGGTTAGCCGTTTCATTTTTAAAGCCGTACTATAAAACGCTACTTATAAATCAAAGCTACGTGAAATAGACGCGACAATACGCTCGTCTGCGGTATCCCAGTCTAGGCTGGTATTTTCGCCAGCAAGCTCAAAATCAAAACCTGCAAAGCTTGTTTGATAGGCTAAACGATAATGGTTGTATGACTTGTCATTACCATCCCAAGCAAACTTATTGCCATCTAATGAGTTAGATACATCAAAACTGGCACGAATTGCATGATTTGGGGCAATTTCAAAGGTATGCGCAAGCATAGAAATTACATGTCCAGCATCGGTACCGAAATAATCCCAAGCGTACCAAAAGTTAAGTTCTGTGAAACCCAGACTATTGGTGTAACCAAACTTTGCATAAGTCTCAAAATAATTACCGTCGCTTGAGTAATCTTCACCATGGTAAGAGTAATAAGCAATACCATAATCAACACTAAGGACATCGTTTATCTCAACATAATTACCAAAATAAGCATCCCACTCAATGTCAGTACCTTCACCAAAATCTACATTTGAAGCCCAAGTACCTACATACATGCCTGAATCGGCAAAGGCGTAATCTAAACTACCTTGAATTGCAGGATCATTCTGAGTCTGGCTTACACCATTGAAGGTGTAATCTGATGCCAATGTAACCGTAGTCGATAAGTCAGCCATGGCTGATGTCGATAGTAATGCCAATGGCAACGCTGCTGCTAATACTGTTTGTCTTGTTGTCATGTTGGTTTCCCCTAGCTAACTGTTTCTATTTTTGTGTAATCTAATTTATTGTCTTTTGGTGAGCCTTCGATATTTTTCACTGTTTTTAACTTGCTGTAGCCAATAAACGCAGCACAGCCGAAAAATAATGCAATAACGAGCGCACCAACCCATTGGATCTGTAAAAAGTCGAACTTAAACAGCAGGGTTAACAATGAAAGCGCCACCACATTTAAGGCAATATAATTAAATTTACCTAAACGTTTCACCGTTAAGTTTAGGTTATCTGTGTATAAACGGATCAAAGAATCAAGTGAGTTGATCACAAACACCACACCAACAAACACCATAGCGATGTTTTTCAGGCCTGCTGTTGCAATACCCGCTTCATGGTATTGATACAAAACACTAAACCAGATAGCGATTGGAATAGACGGGAAAATCAACATAGCTGCCAGCACTTGGTAAGTTTTTAAACCACCCACAAAGCGCGAAGTAAATTGACCAATCATAATGCTCCAAGCAAACCACCAAAACAGGTAGAAGGCATGGTAATCATTTAGTGGTAGTACAAACTCATTGATGTTGCCAAAGTAGCTGCCAATTAACGCAAGATTATCAACAAATGCTGATGTTTGTGCATCAGAACCCACAAAGGCACCGAACCACATAAATGCGATTAAAGCGATAAACAACCAAGTAGTAGAAATACTTAAAAAACGTACATACTTAATGTCTGTGCTCGAATACACAGCAAAACAAATCGCTGCAAACACCATTAAGTAGAATGTCGGAATAATTGACTCACCATCACCAAGCGACGGCAAATACCAAGGTAAATTCGACAGCAGTAAAAATGCAGTAAATGCGCATGTACCAATAATAACGATGTTATTTATTAGTTTTACCCAAGCAATTTCAAAAAATTTTACTTTGGGCTCTATTACGCAGAAATAAAAGCACGTAAGGAAATAAAATCCCCAGATCAAGAAGCCCCAAAAACCAAACTCGATGGCTAATGGATTGGCAAACGCATACTCTGGGCTTGCTTTTATGTCTGCATAACCTGCAAACTCTGTCAGTGGAAACATAATCAAGCCAACATCTAGGCCCGATGTAAATAAAATTGCAATGAACGTAAACGTTCTAACCGGTGTGACGCCAACACACCTTACCGTACCCCATTTAAATAAAATAACCGCAATTGCTAACAGGGTAAAAATGATGCCAGCACTAAGCCAAAAGGTCATAGTTACCCCCCCAAAATAAGTAATAATACTTCATTGTTTCTCCAGTTTTATTCCTCGCATTAACGCATCACAAACAACTCGTGATGCGCGCCACTGCAAGCCCCACAGCCGAAACTGCGGGTGGCCTTATTAGATCTCCGAACTACGCTGCGTTGATTGCCATTGTTTTTCCATAGCAACATCTGCAGTTGATGCCGATAACACAGGCTTACCTAAGATGTGGTCCGCCGCTTTTTCTGCCACCATAATGGTTGGCGCATTTAAATTACCGTTTGGAACGGTTGGGAAAATAGATGAATCTACAACCCGTAAACCTTCGATACCGTGTACTTGAGTTTGCGAGTTAACCACGGCCATCTCGTCTTCACCCATCTTGCACGAACATGACGGATGGTAAGCACTCTCAACCGCTTGACGAACAAACGCATCGATTTCTTCATCGCTTTGAACATCTTTACCGGGTTGAATTTCACCATCGCGATACTCATCAAACGCACTTTGCTCAATAATCTCGCGAGTTAGACGTACGCAAGCTCTAAAGCCTTCAATGTCATCTTGATGCTGTAAGTAGTTAAATTGGATCTTTGGCGCAACCTGTGGATCCGCCGACTTAATCGTTACTGCACCACGGCTTTTTGGTTTGTTATGCCCAACATGAACTTGGAAACCATGACCATCAAAGGCACTTTTACCGTCATAACGAATGGCTGCAGGTAAAAAGTGATACTGAATATCTGGCCATTCAACACCCGGTTTTGAGCGAATAAATGCACATGATTCAAAATGGTTCGTTGCCCCTAAACCTGAGCGGTTTAATAGCCAACGAGCACCAATTAGCCCTTTTGAAACAAGGCCTAATTTGCCGTTTAAAGTAATTGGTTGCTTACACTTATATTGGAAGTAAAACTCCAAGTGATCTTGTAAGTTTTGACCAACACCTGGTAAGTGATGTTTAACCTCAACACCCGCTTCGCTCAGGATATCTTTATCACCAATACCTGATAATTGCAGAATATGCGGTGAACCAATTGGGCCCGCACTTAAAATAACGTCTTTTGCTGCAAATGCCTGCTGCTTAGAGCCAGACACTGAAAACTCAACACCAACGGCTTTTTTGCCTTCGAGCAAAACTTTTTCAGCTAAAGCACCGGTGATTAGCGTTAGGTTTTTACGTGACTTAACTGGGTCTAAATACTCACGGCTAGCAGAGCTTCTTACGCCGTCTTTTACCGTCATATGCATTGGCCCAAAACCTTCTTGCTGGGCTGCATTGTAGTCATCAGTTTGCGCATAACCTGCTTGTTGGCCCGCTTTGATAAAGGCTTTATAAAGCGGGTTAGCCATTTCATTACCGTTATTAACCCCTAATGGGCCGTTATCGCCACGGTAACTGTTACCACCTAAGTAGAATGATTCAGCACGTTTAAAGTACGGTAAGCATGCTTGGTAATCCCAACCATTAGCGCCGTGTTGCTGCCACTCATCAAAATCTTTGGCATGGCCACGTACATACACCATGCCGTTAATCGATGATGAGCCACCTAACACCTTACCTCGCGGGCAGTGCATCTGGCGGTTATCTAAATATGGCTCTGGCTCGGTATGAAATTGCCATGCATATTTGTCAGTATTCATTGGGATTGATAGCGCGGTAGGCATCTTTATAAAAATGCTTTTATCACTACCGCCCGTTTCAAGTAATAACACCTTATTAGAAGGGTCTGCTGATAGTCGGTTTGCCAACACGCAGCCTGCTGAGCCAGCACCGACTATGATGTAATCATAGTTCTGCGTACTCATTAAAATGGACTCTCTATATTGCTCATACCCACATAAATCGATTTAGTTTGGGTATAATGATCTAAGGTTTCGATACCGTTTTCACGGCCGATACCTGATTGCTTATAACCACCTACTGGCATTTCAGCAGGTGAATTTCCATAGCTGTTTATCCAACAAATACCGGCTTGTAATTGGTGGATCACGCGGTGTGCACGCTGAATATCTTTAGTGAACACGCCTGCGGCTAAGCCAAGGTGGGTATCGTTTGCACGCTGAATAACGTCATCTTCATCATCAAACACCAACACGCTCATTACCGGGCCAAAGATCTCTTCTTTAACTATGGTCATGTCGTCTTTACAGTCGACAAAAACGGTCGGTTCAACAAAGTAACCGTTTGGTGCAGATGCAGGTGACAGAGCCTTACCACCGGTTAGCAAGGTTGCGCCTTCTTGAATACCTTTATCGATATAGCCAAGTACAAGCTCTTGGTGTTTTTTAGAGATAAGCGCCCCTAAATTCACCTCCGGATCCATTGGGTCGCCAGCAATAATATTTTGCTCAGTGCGTGTTTTCAGCTCATCAATAAACTGCTGATAAACATTTTTATGCACATAAATGCGCGTACAGTTAGTGCAAATTTCGCCTTGCGTATAAAAATTACCTAACATTGCCGCACTAACAGCTTGTGATACATCGGCATCATCAAATACTAATAACGGTGACTTACCACCAAGCTCCATGGTCACATCTTTAAGTGAACCAGCAGCGCTTGCCATTACTTTTTTGCCTGTGCCTACTTCACCAGTGAAAGACACTTTTTCAATATTTGGGTTTGCTGTTAACCATTGCCCTACTTCAGCAGCGCCTTGCACAACGTTGAATACGCCAGCAGGTACACCCGCTTCGATGAAAATCTCTGCAAGTTTAATTGCACCAAGAGGTGTTTCTTCAGAAGGTTTGAAAATAACCGCATTACCCGCAGCCAGTGCTGGGCCTGATTTCCAACACGCAATTTGCAGTGGATAGTTCCATGCACCAATACCTGCACAAATACCTAAAGGCTCTTTACGTGTGTAGTAAAAGTCATTGCCAACCATTTGTTGCTGACCCACTTGTGCAGGCGCAAGACCAGCAAAATATTCGATAACATCGGCGCCTGTTTCAACATCGACACACTCGGCTTCTTGCCAAGGCTTCCCCGTATCAAGTACTTCTACTTTTGCCAGTTCATCGTTACGTTCGCGTAAGATTGCCACGGCTTTTAATAAAATACGGCTACGCTCAATTGGCGTCATTGCAGACCATGCTGCAAACCCTTGTTTTGCGCTTTCGATTGCCGCGTTTTGAATAAACTCATCAGCGATTTCAACGTGGTAAATCACTTCATCCGTTGCAGGGTTCTTAACCGCAAAGGTATCGCCAGTTTGATTCTTTAAAAAATGGCCATTAATAAAATTTTCGTAAACAGGTGTGGTCATTTTAGGCTCCATACTGTTTTATCAGTGAACGAATGTAGTCTTTAGCTAATTGCTCACAATGTTCGAATTGATCTTGGTCTGACTTACTTAATACAGCTCTTAGCCATAAACCATCGATCATGGCTGCACTTAACTCAGCGGCTAAGTTGGCATCACTATCGCTCATTAACTGTTTGAATGAGCTTAATAAGTTACTAAATAAACGTTTACTATTTACGTTTTGTAAGCGATGCAACTGGACGTCGTGCATTGAATGCGCCCAAAAGCTCAACCAAGTTTTGGTGTTATTGCTTTGCTGCTGAATGCGCGAAAAGTTTGCTTCAACGATAAACATTAATCGTTGCTCTGGGCTGGTCTGCGGCGTTACTTGGTTCATCAGAGCTTGCTTTAAGCTGGTCAATAAATAACGCACAGTGGCTTCAATTAAGCCCTGCTTACCACCAAAATAATGACTGATAATGCCAGACGATAAGCCCGCCTTTTTACTAATGCTATTTATGGTGGTGCCTTGCAAACCAAGCTCTGCAACCGACTCTATTGTGGCGTCAATTAACTGCTGACGACGAACAGGTTCCATTCCAACTTTCGGCATAATTTTTTATTGATTGAACGTTCAATTAAAATAAAGATTAAGGTAATGAGCATGGCAATTCAAGGTTGACAAATTGTAAACAACCGCAAAGCTACACTCGTAAGTTAAGCTAACCCACTGTTCTTACGTTTATTATCCGAAATATAAAAAAGTTTTAAATTTATTCAAAATAAAGCCTAAAAAGTATGAATTTAGGCTGAAATACGGAAAAAAGAGAAAATTTATTGCAGGCGTATTTTTAATAAATAAGCGCTTATAAAAGCGCTCATATTAGGCTAAAAGTTAAGCGAGGCTCATTCGTGGTATTTACGAATAACCGCTATCTTGCCATCTTCGATTTCGAGCACATCCATAATGGTTTGCGTGTATTCAATTTCTTGCTGGTTTTGCGGGTGTATACCTTTAGCATGATGGGTATAACGCAAGGCAATGGCAGAATCATTAAAAATAAAGGTATCGAGTAAGTTTGCTTGGTATTCAGTGTGTGCCCCAAGATAAAAAGTCATGCCTTTACGCATCATCGCTTTGCCATCTGGCTCTCTTGAATCATCTGTTTGATAAGGTAAATGTTGATTTGCTACATCATCAGTTAATAAAGCTAAAAAAGCTTCTAGCTCTTTGTTGGTAGCATTAGGTGCTTGTGTTGCAACCATGGTATTAAAGTACTGCTGTGCTAATGCTGTGAGCTCTGGGTTAGCTTGCTTTGCTTGGCTAGTAAATGTGCTTAACAGGCAAATAGCTAGAAAATAAAGGTGCTTCATCGTTATTCCTTGTGGTTTTAGTTATTGACTAATAATCAAACTACGCACCTAAAATAACGACAAAGCCCCGAACTATCAATATATTAGTTTAAGCTGTTTGTGGCCTTGGGGTCTCGCGTTTATCTAAATAACCGCTGTATCGTGTTGCAATTAACGCCGCTAGACTAATGATAGCACCAATCCAAGCAGTGTCTTGCAATGAGTAGTTTTCAACGACAACACCACCTAACACTGAGCCCAGCGCAATACCGATATTAAACGCTGCAATGTTTAACCCTGAGGCAACATCGACAGCATTCGGTGTGAACTTTTCGGCAAGTTTAACCACATAGACTTGCAGCCCAGGCACATTACCAAACGCAAATGCCCCCCATACAAGTATGGTCAGTACCGCAGCGACTTTAGATTGCATGGTAAAGGTCAGCACTAACAGCACAATACTCAAAGCACTAAAGATAATGGTCAGCGCACTAATCGGGCCTTTTTTATCAGCTAACTTACCGCCGTAGATATTGCCAACAGCAACCGATACCCCATATACCAGCATAATTAAGCTAATGGTGGCTGATGCAAATCCAGTTTGCTGCTCTAAAATTGGCGCTAAATAGGTAAAGGCAGTAAATGTGCCGCCATAACCAAGTATGGTCATCAAGTACACCAGTAAAAGCCTAGGTTGCACCATTACTTTTAGCTGCTCACTCAAAGTAGCTGGTTTACTTTGCTTTAAGTTGCTCGGAATTAAAAACGCGCTACCGATCAGTGCAATTAATCCCAGTAAAGACACCACTAAAAAGGTCGCTCGCCAGCCAAAGTGCTGACCAATCCACGTTCCTAATGGCACACCGGTTACTAATGCAACCGTTAAACCGGTAAACATAATCGCAATGGCACTAGCTTCTTTATCTTTACTGACAAGCCCAGTAGCGATGGTTGAACCAATTGAGAAAAACACCCCATGGGCAAGGCCTGTTAGAATCCTTGCGGTGATCAAGCTACCATAACTAGGTGCTTGCCAAGCCAGTAAATTACCGATTACAAATAGGCTCATTAAGCTAAGTAATACATGTTTTCGATTCCAGCGTCCGGTAAGCGCAGTTAATACTGGCGCCCCCACCGCAACCCCTAATGCGTACAAGCTAACAAGTAGCCCGGCACTCGGTAACGAAACCGCTAAATCATCAGCGATGGTTGGCACTAAGCCGACAATCACAAACTCAGTGGTGCCTATGGCAAACGCACTGAGAGTTAATGCAAGTAATGCTATTGGCATCACATATCCTCTATTAATTTTGAAAGTGCAGCTATTGTGGCTAAAATTAAATTTGCAAAAAATAGCAGTAGTGACAAAATACTTTTGTCAAAAATGAAAAGGTAAAACCATGAGCGTGATCTCCAACACCCAAGATTTAGAAGCATTTATTAGCGTGGTTGATACCGGCGGCTTCTCAAGTGCAGCCAATGCCTTAGATGAGCAAGTAGCAAAAATATCACGGGCGGTAACTCGGCTTGAAAAATCATTAAACGTTACCTTATTCAACCGCACCACAAGACGTATTGAGCTGACCGAAGAAGGTCAGTTATTTTTAGGCTATGCTAGAGAAGCACTCAGTCAGCTAGCACAAGGCGAAGAGGCCTTAAAGCTTCTACACTGCGCCCCTTCAGGAAAATTAAGAGTCGATGCCGCAAGTCCTTTTGTGTTTCACCAATTAGCACCACATTTAAAAGCCTTTAACCAAGCTTATCCTGACATAAAACTTGAGATCACCAGCCACGACAACATTATCGATTTGCTTGAGCATAAAACCGATATTGCTATTCGTATTGGCGAACTTGCTGACTCAAACTTGCATGCGCGCACTTTGGGAGTTAGTAAGTTACAGCTCGTTGCCAGCCCTGATTATTTAAAAGCGGCACCGCCATTAAATGAGCTAACCGATTTAGCCTCGCACCAGCTTATTGGTTTTACCGATGCGCCGCATTTAAATCACTGGCCGCTGACCACGCCTTTAGATCTTAAATTTTCAATCAGTGCATCAAGTGGTGAAACTGTGCGCCAGCTTTGTATTCAAGGTCATGGCATTTCCTTGTTGTCGGAATTTATGATCAACGAAGATTTAAAAGCAGGCCGTTTAGTTAAAGTGCTCGAAGGCGAAGTACTGAGCCCTAATCGTCGCGAAAAAGTGCATGCGGTGTATTATCAAAACAGCGGTGTGTCATCACGAGTATTAGCGTTTTTAGACTTTATAGCACCCAGGTTAACGCTGTAGTTTTTTTGCACTTTTAACAAAAGTGTTTTGTGATTACCGGCATTAATTTCATAAATAATTTTCGTTATGCTGAAAGCATATTCGCTTTCAAGGAGCCGTAATGAACAAATTATTCGATACTATACAACTTGCCGGTCATACTTTAAAAAACCGTATTGTCATGCCACCGATGACTCGCTCTCGCTCATCACAACCAGGTGATATCGCCAATGAATTAATGGCCGACTACTATGCACAACGTGCCAGTGCTGGCTTAATTATTAGCGAAGGTACACAAATATCAGCCCTAGGTAAGGGTTATGCTTGGACACCGGGTATTTACACTGCCGAGCAAATTGCCGGCTGGAAAAAAGTAACCGACAAAGTTCATCAAGCTGGTGGCATTATGTTCGCTCAGCTTTGGCATGTTGGCCGCGTATCTCACCCAAGTAACACAGGTGGCGAGCAACCAATTGCGCCATCTGCGATTGCAGCTAAAGACGTAAAAGTTTTTATTGATGAAGATGACAAACCCGACTTTGTTGCCACTGCACAGCCACGCGCAATGAGCCATGACGACATCAAACAGGTTATAAGCGAATATCGCCAAGCTGCCCGTAATGCAGTTGATGCAGGGTTTGATGGTATTGAACTTCACGCTGCCAATGGTTACTTAATTAATCAATTTATTGATTCAGAGTCGAACCAACGCACTGATGAATACGGCGGCAGTTTAGAAAACCGCTTACGCTTTTTACAACAAGTGACACAAGCGGTATGTGATGAAATTGGCGCTGAGCGAGTTGGCGTACGCCTTGCTCCACTCACAACCCTCAATGGGACGGTCGATGATAACCCGTTTGAAACCTATATTGGCGCAGCAAAAGTACTCAATGACCTTAACGTTGCTTACCTGCACATTGCCGAAGCTGATTGGGATGATGCACCTTTAATGGAGCAAAGTTTTAAGCAAGCGCTACGTGAAAACTATGCTGGATTAATGATTTATGCGGGCAAATACACTGGCGATAAAGCAGAGCAAGCATTAGCCGCAGGCTGGGCTGATTTAATTGGTTTTGGTCGCCCGTTTGTTGCCAACCCAGATCTGCCAGCGCGCATTGAACAAGGCATTGAACTGGCTCAGCATGATCCAGATACCCTATTTGGAGGCGTTGCTAAAGGCTACACTGACTACCCTTTAGCAACGCAGTAACGCACTAAAAAAAGTGGCTCGTCAACCAATAGCTCAATACAATAAAGCTGATGTTGGCGAGCGCTCTTAACCACCAAGGAGCAGAGCTAAACTGGAGTTGGCTGTACTTGCTTACTAATACCAAAGCGCCCATCACAGTAAACCAAGGAGTAAAAAAGAATAGTGGCTTTAACTTCACTAAACTCACCGCTAAATCGTGCAACGCACCACTGACGGCAAAAGTAACAACAAGGGCACACCAAACCGGCATAATGTCATTGCAAGGCTTCATGACATACCGAGATAAGTAATAGCTCCACACCGGATTCCAATATCGCCAAAATAAATAAAACGAGCTAGCACCCAGCGAGCGTGTCAGCATATTGCGCAGCGAATCTTTATGCCCTAGGGGCACACCTGTGCGTTTTTTAACGTATTGAGCAAGGGAAATAGCTGCAGACACTGGCTTTCTCTTTTTACTAATGACTCAATTAGACTACTAAACAGCCAATAAAAGAGAAACCAAAACAGGGTTAGAAATTGTAACGGTTTATTTTATTCGTATTGGTTTTGCGCAGATAGATAGCTGGTAATCACCCATTACCTCTGCTATCAACATTAGAGGGACACCAATGAAAACCTCATTATCATTGATTGGCTACTGAGTGAAACATTGAAAGTGTACCCTAATGGAGTATACTATGATTTATAAAACAAAGGATTTTGTTTCGCGCACGAAAAAAGAAAGTTTGTCTGATATTGATTTAATAAACGCTTGCATAGAGATGTCAGCAGGCCTTTTCGATGCAGACCTAGGTGGTAATGTTTATAAAAAGCGCGTAGCCATGGGCAGTAAAGGAAAAAGAGCTGATTACAGAACTATCGTCGGAGCTGTAATTGGTGATAAATATTTCTTTCTCTATGCGTTTGCTAAAAACGCTAGAGCTAATATAAATGCTAAAGAAAAGTTAGCATTAAAAGAGTTAGCAAAAGAGTTTATTCGATTTTCCCAAAGTGAACTTGAACAACTAGTCGATGATGGCGAACTTTTAATTGTAGGTGATGATCATGAGTGACATATTAAAGTCAGTTCACAAAACAGTGAGTGGATTAAAAAAGTCAGGAGTTATAGACAAAACGACGATGCGTAAATTTGACGCATTATGCCTTACAAGTGTTCATGAATTTACCCCCGAACAAGTTCGTAACTTAAGACTGAAATACAATCTTTCACAACCGGTTTTTGCTCAATACTTAAATGTCAGTGACAAGTTAGTTAAAAAATGGGAGCAAGGTGATAGCTCACCAAGAGGAGCAGCATTGAAAATGCTCACTCTGGCAGAGCAAAAAGGGTTAGAAGTAATCGCTTAAGCCTAATCCAAAGTGTTGTAATTTTGAGCATTCAGCTTCATTAAAATCACATCTTACTTTTTACTTTATTAGTTGCTTGGCTGGTGGCGGGGTTGTCTGGCCAAAAATGTTTTGGATAACGCCCTTTCATTTCTTTTTGCACATCGCGGTAACTTGTTTGCCAAAAGTTAGCTAAGTCTTGAGTTAACTGCAGTGGTCGCCGCGCTGGTGATAATAGCTCCATTAATAATGGCAATTTACCTTGTGCCAGCAAAGGCGTGCTGGTCATGCCATACACTTCTTGCATGCGCACACTGAGCTTCGCAGGGCCATCAAGTTGATAGCTCACTTTTACATTTGAACCACTTGGCACCGTTAATCGTAAGGGGAGCAATTCATTCAATAAACTTTGCTGCTGCCAATCAAAACAGCTTTTAATCGCTTCGCTGTAATTGAACTTTTTTAATTGCTCAAGGTTTTTTATATCATCCAAATAAGGTGCAAGCCATTGGCTATCGGCAATTAAATCATCATGATTTAAACGCGGGAATGACTCTGGTAACAGCTTACTTGCCAAGCTCATTCGAATAAGTAACTGCTCACTATCGGGCTGTTCATTAAATAACGAAAAGCCCTGCTTACTAAATAAGTTTAACCACGCTTTAGTGCGCTCGCTCTTATCTAGAGGCTGTTTACTTGGTTGACTCGCTATGGTGATAGCACCGAGCTTGAGCTCATCTTGATGGATAAAACGCCCTGCTTTTTCATCGTATTCGCAGCGAGTTTGCTCAGTAAATAAATGCGAAAGCTCATCTTCTAGCTCACTTGGCATAAAGGCAACAGCAGCAAAAACCCGGTTTCCCTTATGACCGCCCATATGCGCAATGGCAATATAGTCATCGTTATGCCAAAACTCCTCACTTAAGTCGGCGCCCGCACCATTGGCAAGTAAATAACCATTACCGCGCTTTTTGGCTAACCGGTCAGGAAAGGCAAGTGCCACTAGCAGCGACAAGTACTCTGTTTTAAGCTCATTAACCGGCTTGAGCTTTAAGCGCGATAGCCAATAATTTAATTGCTGCTTAAATACTGGGTGCGGTTTACTGTGCTGACTGTGTAATGCCAAATTAAGATCAGCTGGCATACTAATGCGGCTTTCAAGCAGTGCAGTTAAATACCCCGCTAATACATAAATACCAGGCATGTGCTGCTCTAGTTGCTTTGCCTTAATGAGCATGTGCGAGAGGCGAATATCGGCTCCATAGCTAAGCATTTGGCTGCCAAGGGCTGTTAGCTTTTCATTTTCATCAATGGCTTCGAGCATTTTTAAAAGTGCTGTTGCCTGTTTAATCTGCTGGCTACTAGGTGGGTCGAGTAAGCTAAGCTCAGCAAGTGATGCCCCCCACTGCTTTGTCTCTAATAACAATTGACTAATATCACTGGTCAAAATTTCTGGCGCATCATGACTGTTACGGCGCTCAAAGGTTTGTTTAGAGCCTAATCGATACACAACCCCCGGCTCAATTCGCCCAGCACGACCTGCGCGCTGTATAGCTGAAGAACGAGAAATACTTTGCGTAACAAGCTCTGTAACACCGGTTTTTAAATTGAAATTGGCAGCACGGCGTTTGCCGCTATCAACCACAATGCGTATTCCTTCGATGGTCAAACTGGTTTCAGCGACATTGGTGGTTAGTACCACTTTGCATTTGCCATTTTTAGCGGGCGCAATAGCAGCTTGTTGCTCGTTTTTATTTTGCTCACCATACAGGCTAAATACTTCAACGCTATCACATAAATTATTTAAAGACTGCTGAACGCGCATGATTTCACGCTGCCCAGGTAAGAACACTAAAGCACTGCCCGATTGCTCACTAAGCGCCTGTTTTATTAGTGCAGGTATGTCATCGAGCCAACGGCTTTCGTCTTTAAGTGGAATATACACTTCATCAATAGGGTAGCTTCGACCTTGTGATGAAATAATAGGACAGCTGAAAAACTCACTGTAACGTTCGCCGTCTAAGGTTGCCGACATCAGCAATATTTTTAAATCATCGCGAAGTGCTGCCTGTGTTTCGAGGGCAAATGCCAAAGCCGTATCTGCGGCAATTGAGCGCTCGTGAAATTCATCAAAAATAAGTAAGTCTACATCACTAAGCTCTGGGTCATTTTGCAACATACGCGTCAGCATGCCTTCAGTGACAATTTCGAGTTTAGTTGTAGAACTTACTTTTGATTCGCCACGAATGCGTAAGCCGACACTGTCACCGACTATTTCATTCTGCTGACTTGCCAAATACTGGGCAATATTGCGTGCGGCCAGTCGTCTTGGCTCTAACATAACAATGCGTTTAAAGTGCCCTTCGCGCATTAAGGTAAGAGGCAGCCATGTTGATTTACCCGCTCCCGGTGGCGCTTGCAATAAGGCCATTGGATTACTCTGTAATGTGGTTAACAGGGATTGATAAATATCTTGAACTGGCAGCACGTTAGGTATCTCTTACTTTCTTTTCACGCATTGTATCAAAAAACTAAAAATTGCGATGGCTATAGGATTATTTTCTATTTCGGGCTTTAAAAGTGAAAACATTGCATTCTGCCAGTTTAGATTTATTCTTGATTAAACGACCGCACAAAAGTCAGAATAAGGAATAAACTTGTTCAGGATTTACACCCGTATTTTAATCACCTTGCTATTTTTAGCTTTACCGCTTCAAAAAGCATATAGCCAGCAAAAGATTACGGTTGCACTTGGCAATACACTTCCACCTTGGGTGATGGCTGAAGACAACACAGGCATTATTCCTGACTTACTTCGCGCGACACTGGGTGCTCAAGGTTATCAACTACAATTCGTCTACGTGCCTTATGCAAGACGGATCCTTTTATATAATGAAAACTTAGTTGATGTAGTATCTGATATAAACAATAAAGTTATTGAAGCTAATCAAATGAGCGGTTACTTTTCAGATATTGCTTACAACTATGAGAACTTTGCGTTTAGCCTAGCCAAGCGAAATTTCGACCTCAAGTCCATCGCCCAACTAAAACATCATACCGTGCTATCTTGGCAAGGTGCTAAAGCGCGACTTTCACCTGAATATCGCGACATGGCAAAAGAAAACCCTAATTATTCAGAAACATACGACCAATCAACCCAAGTACGGCTTTTATATCGTGAACGGTATGAAGTGATCCAAATGGACGGAAAAATTTTTGACTACTACCGAGCGTTAATTACAAAACATGGGGAGGTTGATGTGTCTGAACCGGTGCAGCGGTTTGCTTTGTTCGGCAAAAGCCCCAATGGTTTTTTGTTTCATGATGAAGCCTTAAGAGACCGGTTTAACGAGAGTTTACGTAAACTAAAATCAACTGAAGAATACACGCGGATAATCAATCGCTATACATCTAAGAGCCACTAAGTATCTAAAACTAGCGCAACAGAAAATATTACAGGCTGATTCTAAAAACTACGTAGTAATTGCAAACTTTTAAATTCCACTCATTAGATTCAAAAATATAAAACAATTACAAATCAACCACTTAATGAGTTTCACCAAATTGGTACAGCGATTGCTCTTACTAAGGTGAATGTTTAACAGAGTAAGGAGATTATGATGAACAGCGATCGTTTAGAAGGCAATTGGAAAGAGCTTAAAGGTAAAGCACAACGTAAATGGGGTGACCTTACCAATGATGATTTAGATAAAATTGAAGGTAGCCGTAAAGAGCTGGTTGGTAAACTTCAGCAAAAATACGGTAAATCAAAGGAAGAAGCTGAGCGTGAAGTCAACGACTTTGAAAAAAGCCATTAATTTGAGCAATCAATAAAGCCGCTAATTGCGGCTTTATTTATCAAGCTGGCTCATGCTTTGCTAAATCTACTTCAGCAACCGTTTGATTTTTACCTTGTGATTTAGCGCGGTAAAGTCGTTTATCAGCAATGTTTAAGCAATGATCCATGCTCTCATCAGCGACGCGCACGTACAGGCCAATACTTAAGGTGACATGAAACCGATGCTGGTCACTCGTAAATGGCTTTTCAGCGAGCTTCTTATGGATTTTTTCAGCGACTTTTCTGGCTCTAAGCTCATGCCCTGTTGGGATCACAATTAAAAACTCTTCGCCGCCCCAACGGGAAATAACATCTTCTTCTGTGCACACGTTTTTAAATACATCAGCGAAAAATATTAGCACCTCATCGCCCACTTGATGACCGTAGGTGTCGTTGATTTGCTTAAAGTTATCAACATCCATCAGCAAGAACACAGCTCCTTCGCCAAAGTGCTTATCTTGCAAACATTCGGTTGCGTAGCGACGGTTAGCGAGTTCTGTCATCGCGTCAGTGCGAGCCAGCTTTTGATTAAGTTTAAGTTGCTCCATTAACTGCAAACTGTATTTGTTGCGATAATATTCGTAGAAGCCAGCCAAAATACATAAAATAGAGAAGCACAGCATGACCCGTGTAGGAAAATAATGACTCGGATAGCTGTAGTAACCAAATCGATCGGTAAAGTAGAAAAGCACCGAGATAATAATGGCAAGCAAGATAAGATCAAACGCTCCGCGCTTTAAACCACGAATAAAAAAGGTCACAGGAGATACAATAAACAACCACAATGGCCCAGTGCCATTACTACCCCCAGAGACAATTAAAAAACACATCATCGAATAGAGAGCGTAAAGCATAAGTACTGCGATGGTTTCGTCACGATTTTTAATGACAAAAGGTGAGGCAAACACAAAGCCGCCAATAATTAATAAATAGCTAAGGGCATGGTAACCATCTTGATAGCTGGTGATCGCCATTAAAAACGAGGTGATTGAACCAATAAATGCAAAAACACGTAAAAATCGTGCTTTATCTTTGTCACTTGCATTCACTGTATCAATCACAATTTCACCTTAGATTTTTTGATCAATCTCAACAATACCAATCCGCAATAATACTTAATCATTTTGAGGGATTAAACCTGTCGCTACCTGCGTTAAAAATTTCTGATTTAGAACAACTAAATAACGAAATTTTTGCCTTGTTATCAACGAGGTTTCATTGCCTCAAAATAGACCACTTTATTAAGCGAATTGGTATCACTTTAACACAAATATTTAAAATAGAAGGAATTTGCCAGTATTAAAGCAATTAAAAAGATAAAAGTATGATAAAAAATGAGCATAAAAAAACGAGCCATTTGGGACTCGTTTTTAATTTAAACAAAAGCTAATAACTAAAGGTTATTATTCTGGTTCATAGCCCAAATTAGGCGACAACCAACGCTCAGCTTCTGCAAGAGTCATGTTGGTACGCTTAGCGTAATCTTCTACCTGATCTTGTTGAATTTGCGCCACTGCGTAGTACTTAGCTTCAGGGTGAGAGAAATACCAACCGGAAACCGCCGCACCCGGCCACATTGCATATGAACTGGTTAGCTTCATGCCGATACGTTGCTCGGTATCAAGTAACTGCCAGATTTTCTTCTTCTCTGTATGTTCAGGACAAGCAGGATAACCTGGCGCTGGGCGAATACCTTGGTAGTTTTCACGAATAAGTTCATCGTTCGATAGATTTTCATCTACCGCATAGCCCCAATACTCTTTACGCACTTGCTCATGTAAGTACTCTGCAAATGCCTCAGCCAAACGGTCTGCAACGGCTTTAACCATGATCTTATTATAATCATCTTGCTTCGCATCGAAGGCATCGGCAAGGTCGTCTTCTTCAAGACCACCAGTAACCGCAAACGCACCAAAGTAATCAGGAGTGCCTTTTGGCGCAATATAATCAGCTAAACAGTAGTTAGCAAAGTCGGTTTTTTCCGTTTGCTGACGTAAATGACACGATGTAGTTAAAAGCGTTGTACGCGACTCATCGGTGTAAATCTCAATGTCATCCCCTACTCGGTTTGCAGGGAATAAACCAATGACACCTAGAGGTTGCAGCGCACCTGATTGCTCAAGCTCATCAAGCATTGCATTAGCATCAGCGAATAAGCTTTTAGCTTGTTCACCTACAATTTCATCTTCAAGAATACGTGGGTACTTACCAGCAATTGACCACGTCATGAAATAAGGAGTCCAGTCGATGTACTGTCTTAACGTCGCAATCGAAACATCTTTAAACTCAGTCACACCCAGTTTTTTCGGCACAGGTGGTGTGTAGTTGTCCCAATCAAGTTTTACAGCGTTGTCGCGAGCACGCTGTAAAGTAACGGGTTTTGAGCGCGGCTTTTTACGTGCTTGTTGTTCACGTACTTTTTCATACTCAGCCTTGGTTTTCTCTAAAAATGCTGGCTTTAACTCTTTCGACAATAAATTAGAAACCACACCTACAGCGCGGCTGGCGTTATTGACATAAACCACACCTTTATCATACTGAGGCTCAATTTTAACCGCAGTATGCGCTTTAGAGGTTGTTGCACCACCAATCAGTAACGGTAATTCAAAACCACGACGGGTCATTTCTTTGGCAACATGCACCATTTCATCAAGTGATGGGGTAATAAGCCCTGATAAACCAATAATGTCGGCTTTTTCGTCAATGGCGGTTTGCAAGATTTTCTCTGCCGGCACCATCACACCAAGGTCGATAACTTCGTAGTTATTACATTGCAGTACCACGCCTACAATATTCTTACCAATGTCGTGTACGTCGCCCTTAACGGTTGCCATAACCACTTTACCGTTGGTTGCGCCCTCTTCTTTTTCAGCTTCAATGAAAGGGTCAAGATAGGCAACGGCGCGCTTCATCACACGAGCTGACTTAACAACCTGAGGTAAGAACATTTTACCCGCACCGAATAAGTCACCTACTACGTTCATGCCGTCCATAAGCGGGCCTTCGATCACTTCGATAGGCTTAGCTTTGCTCTTGCGGCACTCTTCGGTATCTTCGTCGATGTACTCGGTAATGCCTTTTACTAGCGCATGTTCAAGGCGCTTTTCGACAGGCCAAGTGCGCCATTCTAAGTCTTCAACTTTCTCTGCTTGCGCCATACCTGAGTATTTTGGTGCAAGTTCAACAAGTCGCTCACCGGCACCTGGGTCGGTATTGAGGATCACATCTTCTACAGCTTTGCGCAGCTCGTCGGGAATATCATCGTAAACCGCTAATTGACCTGCATTTACAATGCCCATGTCCATACCCGCTTTAATCGCGTGGTATAAAAACACAGAGTGAATAGCTTCACGTACTGGGTTATTACCTCGAAACGAAAACGACACATTCGATACACCACCCGACACTTTACAGTGCGGTAGGCCTTGCTTAATTCGGCGCGTACCTTCAATAAACTCAACCGCGTAGTTATCGTGCTCTTCAATGCCCGTTGCGACGGCAAAAATGTTCGGGTCAAAAATAATATCTTCTGGCGGAAAGCCAATATCTTCAACGAGTATTTTGTAACTGCGCTGACAAATCTCGAACTTACGATCAGCGGTTTCTGCTTGCCCTGTTTCATCAAACGCCATTACAACCGCAGCAGCACCAAAGCGTTTAATTAGCTTAGCTTGGCGGATGAACGGCTCTTCACCTTCTTTAAGTGAAATTGAGTTAACAATGGCCTTACCTTGAATACACTTTAAGCCTGCTTCAATCACTTCCCATTTAGACGAGTCGACCATGATAGGTACTTTTGAGATATCAGGCTCTGAGGCAATTAAGTTTAAAAACTTTACCATCGCCGCTTTCGAGTCCAACATGGCTTCATCCATGTTGATATCAATTACTTGCGCGCCATTTTCTACTTGTTCACGGGCAACATCGAGAGCGGTCTCGTAATCTTCTTCCATGATCAAGCGCTTAAACTTAGCCGAGCCTGTTACATTGGTACGCTCACCGACGTTAGTAAATACAGCAATTTGGTCAGTCATGTCGGTTTCCTAGTTTAAGTTACACGCTTCAAGGCCCGATAAGCGCATACGCACTTCAAGCTCAGGTAATTGGCGAGGTTTAACACCTTCAAGGCCTTTCGCAAACGCCTTAATATGAGCCGGAGTGGTGCCACAACAACCACCTACAATATTGATAAAGCCAGACTTGCCCCAGTCGATAATTTCTTTTGCCATTTCAGGAGCTTCTAAATCATATTCGCCAAACTCGTTCGGTAAACCTGCATTTGGATGCACCGAGGTAAAGGTTTCACAAACGCGCGATAACTCTTCAACATATTGACGCAGTAAATCAGGGCCAAGGGCACAGTTAAGGCCGATTGATAACGGTTTAATATGGCGAATTGAGTTATAAAATGCTTCTGTGGTTTGCCCTGATAAAGTACGGCCTGAGGCATCGGTAATGGTGCCTGAGATCATCACAGGTAAACTACGACCAGCTTGCTCGAATGCTTCTTCTACGGCAAACGAAGCCGCTTTTGCATTAAGGGTATCAAAGATGGTTTCTATTAAAATAAGATCAGCACCACCTTCCATCAGTGCCAGTGTTGACTCAACGTACGCCGCCACCAGCTTATCAAAGTTGATATTACGATAACCTGGGTCATTTACATCTGGTGAAATAGAACAGGTTTTTGACGTTGGCCCAAGTACACCGGCTACATAACGCGGTTTGCTAGGATCTTTTGCTTCAAGTTCATCACACACGCTGCGTGCAAGCTTCGCTGACTCGAAGTTGATTTCGCGGCTAAGGCTCGCCATGTCGTAATCTTCCATCGAAATAGTCGTGGCATTAAAGGTATTCGTTTCGATGATATCGGCACCGGCTTCTAAGTAAGCACGGTGAATATCAGCAATGATTTTTGGCTGAGTTAGGCTTAATAAATCGTTATTGCCTTTAATAAGTACATGCCAGTCTTTAAAGCGCTCACCGCGATAATCCTGTTCTTCTAATTTATATTCTTGGATCATGGTGCCCATCGCGCCATCGAGGATTAAAATTCGCTGTTTTAGCGCCTCGGTTAATTGTTCGCGTTTATTCACTGCATTACTCGGCATAGTTGTTAGTCCTTACATCTTGGCTAACTAAGTTAATATCATACGGTGTAGTTTGGTACACATAATAGTTTAACCAATTCGAAAACAATAAAAAGGCATGGCTTTGCCACGTTTTCGACGGTTCGTTGTCTGGGTTATCGTCAGGGAAGTAGTTTTCTGGCTTAGGCGCATCCGCTGATTTTTCTTGGTCGCGTAAATACTCCCCTTTTAAAGTATGAGCATCGTACTCTGGATGGCCAGTAATATACACTTGGCTGCCTGATTTATTTTTAATTAAGTAAGCACCAACTCGCTCTGATCCGGCTAACACCACCAGCTCTTCGCAGGCAGTGATCTTATCTATATCAATATGACCATAACGAGAGTGTGGCACTAAAAAGGTATCATCAAAGCCACGCGTTAGCGCTGCATGGTCAAAATAACTTTTATGGGTGAAAACACCGCTTAATTTGTTTGGTTTCAGATCACGTTTAAGACCATAGTGATGATAAAGCCCCGCATGGGCCGCCCAACACGAAAACAGCGTAGACGTCACATGCTGCTCAGCCCAATCTAAAATAATTTTTAGTTCGTCCCAGTAGGCAACTTCGTCATACTCTAAATGAGCAAGCGGCGCGCCTGTTATGATCATGGCATCGTAGTTATTATCTTTCACTTCTGAAAAATAACGATAAAACGTATCCATGTGCTGCTCAGAGTTACTACTGGTGCGATGGGTATCTAAGCGCAACAGCTCAACATTAACTTGCAGCGGTGAGTTTGCTAACAAGCGAATAAACTGCACTTCGGTTTCAACTTTGTTTGGCATTAAGTTTAAGATGGCCAAACGCATTGGGCGAATTTCTTGCGTTTTAGCGCGACTTTTAGGCATAACAAACACGTTTTCTTGACGTAACTTTGCAATGGCAGGCAATTCATCTTTTACTGTAATGGGCATAGCTGGCTCCGAGCATACTTATCTGACTGCTAATTATGAACGGATAGTTAGAAATTTCAACCTCTAGATGTTTAGATGTCCAAATGAAGTAGTATTTCTGAGTGGTCATTAATTAAAATGTATGACTCTTTGAGTAAATAACACCTTGATGATAAGCCTATCATAAACGCTGAATTCTGTATTTTGAGGTAGTTTGGGTATACAATACTTGCTGTTAATTTTTCTTATAAATTGAAGGCTCCTTTCATGGTGTTACCAGATAAGTTTATATTCTCGATGAGTCGAGTTTCTAAGGTTGTGCCACCTAAGCGCACTATCTTAAAAGATATTTCTTTACACTTTTTCCCAGGCGCAAAAATTGGTGTGCTAGGTCTAAACGGTGCAGGTAAATCAACGTTACTTCGCATTATGGCTGGTGTTGACCAAGACTTTGAAGGTGAAGCTCGCCCTCAACCAGGCACTAAAATCGGTTACTTACCGCAAGAACCTGTACTAGACGAAAGCAAAACAGTTCGCGAAACAGTAGAAGAAGCAGTAAGCGAAGTTAAAAATGCACTAAACCGCCTTGATGAAGTATACAACGAGTATGCAATGGACGGTGCTGACTTCGATGCGCTTGCTAAAGAGCAAGGCGAACTTGAAGCTATCATCCAAGCGCACGACGGTCACAATATCGACAACGTGTTAGAACGTGCAGCTGATGCATTACGCCTTCCACCTTGGGATGCAAAAATTGAACACCTTTCGGGTGGTGAGCGTCGCCGTGTTGCGATCTGTCGTTTACTACTTGAAAAACCAGATATGCTTATTCTTGACGAACCTACCAACCACTTAGACGCTGAGTCAGTTGCTTGGTTAGAGCGTTTCTTACACGACTACGAAGGTACCGTGGTTGCTGTAACCCACGACCGTTACTTCTTAGATAACGTAGCAGGTTGGATTTTAGAGCTTGACCGTGGTGAAGGTATTCCTTGGGAAGGTAACTACTCATCGTGGCTTGAGCAAAAAGATTTACGTTTACAACAAGAACAGAAATCTGAAAAAGCACGTCAAAAATCAATCGCGCAAGAACTTGAATGGGTTCGTTCAAACCCGAAAGGCCGTCAAGCTAAGTCTAAAGCACGTATGGCACAGTTCTCTGAGCTTCAGCAAAACGATTACCAAAAGCGTAACGAAACGAATGAACTATTCATTCCACCGGGTCCACGCTTAGGTGATCAAGTTATCGAAGTGAAAGGCCTGAAGAAGAGCTTTGGCGACCGCGTATTAATCGATGACCTAAACTTTGCAATGCCGAAAGGCGCTATCGTAGGTATTATCGGTGCCAATGGTGCGGGTAAATCAACGCTATTCAAAATGCTAAGTGGTGAAGAAACGCCAGATAGTGGTGAGATCATTGTTGGTGACACTGTTGAGCTTGCAACGGTTGATCAGTTCCGTGGCGACATGGACGAAAGCAACACTGTTTTCCAAGAAATCTCTAACGGCCAAGACGTATTAAAAATTGGTAACTTTGAATTCCCAAGCCGTGCCTATGTTGGCCGCTTTAACTTCAAAGGTAACGACCAACAAAAATTCGTTAAAGACCTATCAGGTGGTGAGCGCAACCGTTTACACCTAGCTAAGCTATTAAAAGCAGGTGGCAACGTATTACTACTGGATGAGCCAACCAATGACCTAGACGTTGAAACACTACGTGCACTTGAGAACGCTATTTTAGAGTTCCCTGGCTGTGTAATGTGTATCTCGCATGACCGTTGGTTCCTTGACCGTATTGCTACACATATTCTTGATTACCGTGACGAAGGCCAAATTAACTTCTTCGATGGTAACTACACAGAGTATGAAGAATGGTTGAAGAAAACCTTAGGCGCAGAAGCGGCACAACCTAAGCGTATTAAATACAAAAAAATTGGCTAATTAGCTGATACTCAAAAAGCCCCTACTCAGGGGCTTTTTTGTTGTATTAAGCTTTGCTATCACTCACTCCATTATGATCTATACTATTAAGTAACTAAAGTTGGAGATACAGCTATGAATGAACGCAGAGAGTTTTCGCGGGTATTATTTTCTTGCCCTGCGGTCCTTCGTATCGAAGATAACGACTATCACTGTCAGTTACTTGATCTATCTTTGCAAGGTGCGCTCATTACTAAAAGTGATTCATTTTTAGTGCCTATTCATAGTAAAGCTGACTTAATCTTTACCCTGCCAGAGTCAACTATCGAGATTAAAATGCAAGTGGAGCTGTGCCATGTTGAGCATCAGCATGCAGGCCTTCGCTGCGATCATATCGATATTGATAGTATTACTCACTTAAAACGATTGATTGAGCTAAATCTGGGTGATGAGGCATTATTACATCGCGAGTTAGCTCATTTAATTCACGCGCCAGAGTAAACATTTGCCGTTAGATTCGTTATGCTGTAGCAAATTCAGCTATGTAATAAGCTATGCAGTTAAATCCCCACTTACCCTTGGTGTATCATCCAAATTACTCGTTTAGTTTCGATCCTAACCATCGCTTTGTGATGAGTAAGTTTGCTTATTTATATGAGCATGTACAAAGTCTTGGATTAATAAATGACAACCTAACTCAACCGATGCTTGGCAGCCCTGAGCCCCTTGAGTTAGTGCACTGCGAAAATTATATCCACGACCTTTGGCACAACCACTTAGATGAAAAAGCGATGCGCCGTATTGGCTTACCTTGGTCAAAAGAGCTGATGGCACGTACCTTTACTGCGCCTCTGGGCACCTTACAAACAGCACGCTTAGCTCTTAAACATGGCATTGCTTGCCACTTAGCGGGAGGCACTCACCATGCTCATACTGATTTTGGCTCAGGCTATTGCATGGTAAACGACCTCGCTTTCACCAGCGAAACCCTGATAAAAAGTGGTGAAGTAACCAATATACTTATTTTTGATTTAGATGTTCATCAAGGTGATGGTACCGCAGCAATGCTGGCGCATCAGCCCTATGCTTATACCTGCTCTATTCACTGTGAAAAGAATTTTCCGTTTCGAAAATCAGCCAGCGATTTAGATATAGGTTTAGCACCGAATGTCGCTGATAGTGAATACCTAGGCGTTGTTGACGATACGCTGAGTTATTTATTAAACACCCTAAACCCAGACTTAGTACTTTATGATGCAGGTGTAGATGTATGGCAGCAAGATGGCTTAGGAAAACTTGATATAAGCTGGCAAGGGATAGCACAACGCGACCATTTAGTTCTCAAACGCTGCCTTGAGCACAATGTACCTGTCGCAACCGTGATTGGTGGTGGTTATGATAAAGACCATCGCCGTTTAGCGGCTCGTCATGGCATTGTAGTAGAGCAAGCTGCTCGATTTTAAAAACAACAAAGAAAAAAGGCCCGGTGGAGAAAAAACCGGGCCTTTGCTACTGTAACATTGGGATATGTTAGCAACTTTTTTCTAAGTTAAAACAAGTAGCTGTGGAGCTACCGAATGGTAATCTAAAGCCATCGCTATGCTCAAAACCGTGATGTTTACAATTGAAAAAGCAAACACTTGGCGCGCCCAGCCGCTTACATCAATATTGCGACGATAGCCACGAAGCGCCATTAGCAACCACCAAAAACTCGTTGTACAAGCTACAGCCATAAAGGCTAAACCTGTATAACCACTAATGGTTAATAACATCACAACCAACGCATACACGGCGATATATAAAACAATGTGATGCTTTGCCTTCTCGATCCCCTGCGCTACTGGTAACACAGGAATTCTGGCCGCTTGGTAGTCGTTATAACGAAAGATTGCAATTGCATATGAATGAGGCATTTGCCATAGACTAAACATGACCAATAAAATCACAGCACCAGCATCAAACTGCCCAGTTACGGCACAATAACCCACTACAGGCGGTACTGCGCCAGATAAACTTCCTACAAAGGTGCCGTACACAGAACGACGTTTCATATATAAGCTGTACACACCTACGTAGATGACGTAACCAAAAGTAGCAAATAAGAGTGCCACTACGTTGGTATAAACAGCTAATAACCCGAAACCAATAACACCAAGCACGATGCCATGTGCCATAGCCGCCTTTGCTGACATTTCGCCAGTTACTGTGACGCGTTTGCGAGTGCGCGCCATAGCAACATCAATATCACGATCAATCACGTTATTGATCGCGCATCCTGATGCCACTACCAAAGATAACCCTAGTAAGGTTGCGATCATTAACCATGGGTCAATATCACCGCGAGAGGCTAGCAAGAATCCCCCCGCGACAGAGATCAAATTGCCCATGATAATGCCAGGTTTAGTGACATTTAAATAACGTCGAAACACTTCCTCGACTCCTCTAATTTTCAGCACAAACGCAATATTACGAAAGAAACTAGCTAGTAACAGACTGTAAGAACTGGAGACACAACCTCAGACTAACCAGCTCCTTTCGTAAATCTTTTACCAATTACAAAGTAATTGTTATTAGTACATCATCATGGCGTTCGATTCGTAGATGATCCACACCGACAAACCAACCACCATTACAATGATTAAAGCACTAAAGATAAACGACAATGAACTTGCCTTGCCGTCTTCAGTTTTGAAGTTTAGGTGTAAGAAATATTTCAAATGCACCCAAATTTGCACAATCGCCATGCTCACGATGCACCATGCAGTGGTCGTTTTAGAAAACGAACCACTCATCACAGCCCAAAATGGAATAGCCGTTAAAACCACTGACAGTAGAAAACCAATTAAATAGTCTTTAACGCTGCCATGTGATTGATCATTATGTGCATGAACTTCTAAGTTATTAATTACATGTGATTCACTGTGACTCATTACATTGCTCCCATTAAATAAACAACGGTAAATACACAAATCCACACCACATCTAAGAAGTGCCAGAATAAGCTTAAACAACTTAGGCGTGTCACTGTTTGTGGGTTTAAACCACGGCGCACAACTTCAATCATCAGGACAGTCATCCAAATAAGACCCGCTGTAACGTGAAGACCATGTAAGCCCACTAAAGAGAAGAACGATGTTAAAAAGGCACTTTGCTGAGGGCCATTACCGTGCGCAATTAGGTGATGAAATTCGTACACTTCCATACCAATAAACACTGCACCAAAGGCAAAGGTAACCAGCAACCAAGTTAACGTAGCCGCCTTTTTCTGCCCATGAGCAGAGATCATCGCAAAACCAAAAGTGATACTACTAAGTAGTAGAGCTGCGGTTTCAACCGCAACAAAATCAAGTTCAAAAATATCTTTACCCGACACACCGCCAGCAGTGTTCATAAACAATACTGCGTAGGTTGCAAAAAATGATGCAAACAACAAACAGTCAGTCATAAGATAAAGCCAGAAACCAAATACGGTGTTACCACCTGTATCGTGGTGCTCATGGTCATGTGCATCGACATGACCGTGTGCGCCGTTTAAGGTGTCGAGTCCTGCAGAAATGCTACTCATGCATTCACCTCCTTCGTAGCGGCTGTATTGTGAGCCGTTTCTAGTTCAACAATTTCATCTGGTTGCACGTAGTAATCAACATCGCTGGTGTAACAACGTTTGATGAACACCACGATAGCACCCAGTAAACCAAAGGCTGCAAGCCACCAAATGTGCCAGATCATGGCAAAACAGAAGGTTGTTAAAGCTGCGCTCATTAATACACCTGCCGATGTATTCTTTGGCATATGAATTGGGCTATAAGAGGCTTCTTGCTTGTAAGCTAAGCCTTTCTCTTTCATGTCTGTCCACGCATCGATGTCATCAACATGAGGGATTTTCGCAAAGTTGTAGTACTGCGGAGGTGAAGCAGATGCCCACTCAAGAGTATGACCATTCCACGGATCGCCCGTTGTATCATCAAGTTGCTCGCGGTTTTTGAAGCTCACTACAAGTTGTACAACTTGGAACAAGATACCGAACATAATGATCACCGCACCGCCAGCTGCAATGTATAACCAAATGTTCCAATCAGGGTTGTTCGTGTGGTTTAAGCGACGTGTCATACCTAAGAAACCAAGTACGTATAACGGCATAAATGCCACGAAGAAACCAATTAACCAGCACCAGAAAGATCGTCTGCCCCAGCTCTCGTCAAGTTTGAATCCCATTGCTTTAGGGAACCAAAACGCAAAACCAGCTAAATAACCAAATACCGCACCACCAATGATGGTGTTATGGAAGTGAGCGATTAAGAATAAGCTGTTGTGTAATACGTAGTCAGCACCAGGAATAGCAAGTAACACACCGGTCATACCACCGATAGTGAACGTCACCATAAAACCTAAAGTCCAAAGGACAGGCACAGTAATACGTAAACGACCACGATACATAGTGAATAACCAGTTAAATAACTTAACCCCGGTCGGTACCGCAATAACCATGGTCATAACACCAAAGAAGGCATTAACGTTAGCGCTTGAGCCCATAGTAAAGAAGTGATGAAGCCAAACGATAAAACCTAAAATCGAAATTGCACCGCTTGCATAAACCATCGACTTATAACCAAACAGGCGTTTACCAGCAAACGTTGAGATAACTTCTGAGAAAATACCGAACGCAGGTAAGATCAGAATGTAAACTTCAGGGTGACCCCATGCCCAGAATAAGTTGATGTACATCATCGCGTTACCACCTAATTCATTCGTGAAGAAGTGGAAATCGAGATAACGATCAAGCGTTAACATAGCCAGTACAGCAGTTAAAATTGGGAACGATGCTGCAATTAAGATATTCGCCCACGTGCATGCCCAAGTAAAAATAGGCATTTTCATTAATGTCATGCCTGGTGCACGCATTTTAAATACAGTCGCTAAGAAGTTTACCGATGTTAATAAGGTACCCAAGCCGGATATCTGCAAGGCCCATATATAATAATCGACCCCGACACCTGGACTGAATGACAACTCTGACAACGGTGGATATGCCACCCAACCCGTTTTCGCAAACTCACCAAAGAATAATGAGATATTGATTAGGATTGCACCGCCAGCAGTTAACCAAAAGCTAAGGTTATTTAAGAATGGGAATGCAACATCACGGGCACCAATTTGCAGAGGTAAAATGATGTTCATTAAGCCAATCATAAACGGCATCGCCATAAAGATGATCATGATCACCCCGTGTGCCGTAAATATTTGGTCATAGTGCTCTGGTGGTAAGTAACCACTTGCACCGCCAGTAGCCATTGCTAATTGCAGTCGCATCATAATGGCATCCGCGAAACCACGGAAAAGCATGATAAGCGCAAGAATGATGTACATAACACCTAAACGCTTATGGTCAATTGAGGTGATCCAGTCGTGCCAAATCACGCCCCACTTTTTATATTTTGTTACTAAGCCTGCCACTAACAGACCTAAGACAGCAACAACCGTCATGGTAACCATGATAATTGGTTCATGAAACGGGATTGCGTCTAATGTTAATTTACCTAACAACGACATGATTATTCCTCGTCCTCGCTGTGCTTCTTATGAGCTGAGTGCTCTGGCATAGCGTGTTGCATTGCACCGTGAGAGCCATGCGCTTGCATATATTTCATTACGATTGAATGGAACATATCTTTATCTACGCTGGCATAGTATTTAACTGGGTCGTATTCACTTGGTTTTGCAAGTTCAACATAGCTTTGCTTAGTCAATGCAGAACCAGTATTTTTTACTTTGTTTACCCAAGCATCGAAATCAGCTTCTGTGGCTGTTGCAATGGCATCGAACTTCATACCTGTGAAACCTGCACCACTGTAGTTAGCAGAGAAGCCTTTAAAAGTACCCGGCTCATCAGCAATTAAATGAAGCTTTGTTTCCATGCCTGCCATTGAATAAATTTGGCTACCAAGCTGTGGAATGAAAAACGAGTTCATGGTGCTTTCTGAGGTGATCTTGTACTGCACTGGCACATTGGCAGGAAAAACAAGCTCATTCACTGTGGCGATGCCTTGCTCTGGATAAATGAATAGCCATTTCCAGTTCAAAGAAACAACCTCAACAGTAAGGTGCTTACCTTTACCCTCAAGTGGTTTATATGGGTCAAGTTGTTGCGTTGACTGCCACGTGATCACACCTAAAATCGCAACGATGATGATAGGAATGGTCCAAACTACAGCTTCAATCTTGTTTGAGTGCGCCCACTTTGGAGCGTAAATTTCTTGATCTCGTCCATCACGGTATTTCCATGCAAAATAAATTGTCATGGCAATAACTGGAATTACAACAATCAGCATTAACACCGTAGCTACGATAATTAAATACTTCTCGTCGACACCAATTTGACCTTTTGGATCGAGTACCCCGCCTTTACAGCCAGACAAGGCCAGCACTAAAGACGCTAGAGCAATATTACAAAGGTTTCGAATTGACAAAGGAATATCCTACAACCTAAAAGTTAACACTTGTCGAAATAAGAACACGACGCTTTTCTGCAACAGATGCTACAGATATCCCTCGGCTGACTAACGAGCACGACAAATCGGCACGCTAAGAAGTGAGGGAGTTTAGGTTGGCTGACTGAAATTTGGGCGTAAAAAACCCACTAGGTGCTTAGTAAAGACAACTTAGAAAACGACTAAAATGGCTGAACTTAAGCAACAAAGCTTATTTACAGACAACCACTTACACGAGGAGGAGCACGACAGCCATGAGCGCTGTGTACTACTAAAGACTTTATCGTTTCACGCGCAGCGAAGGCCGCTTTACGTAAAATGACACCTGCACGACGCGCAGGGAAGAAATGGAAGACCAACCAGCATAAACCAATAAGTAATTGGCAAGACACCACAGGGTAAGCTAAAAAACTCAAAACATTAAGCAACGGTGTTTCGTATAAAGCACCTTCACTTAATAAACTTCTTAGCCCGTGAGCATCTTCTAATGTGCCGTTGATTAGCATGGCTGAATTAATCAGCAACAAGGCTAAAACTGACATTAGCTCTTTACCAGCAAAAAGCGCACGCGCAGCCAATTGCAACCTAGCTAAGCTAGACTGTTTGACACCTTGTGACTGATTAATTGCTCGCAAAACTCACGCCTTTTTATCGCTTTTACTGCATTTTAGGTAAATGGCTTACCCTATTTTTTAATGCGGTAACATGATCTTCATCAATAAAGTTTCAGTAATTACTGAAATTTCGATGTGGAGTATAACAAAGTCAACAGACGGTACAAGCAGAATTTTACAGCACACGGTTAAGTATTGTTTATCAATTTGATAATAAACTGTAAAAAAAACAAACCTATTGAAGCTAAGTAGTTAAAAGTAATACTGTATTTTATATAGCGAAAAGCAATGAAGAAAAAGAAAATAGCATAAAAATAGCGATTTAAAGCATACTTAGTCAGTAGCAATCGAAGCTTTAATACTGAACAAGGATTAGCCAAACCATTAAAAATATAATATTCTACATAATATTAAAATAAAGAATAAAAGAGATAATTATGCGCCTATATGTACTCGCCACAGCCCTTTTAGCACTAAGTACCAGTACACTTGCAAATACGATTGAAGACACCGCTGTAGCTGGCTTAGATAAACCTGCGATTTACTACGCCGATATAGAGCCACACTTAAAAAGCGCAGCAAAACATCCAAGCGTCACACTAAAACAAATCGGCACCTCTTTCCAAGGACAGGCACTTAATTCTCTAAAAATCGGCACCGGCCCAATCAAAGTGATGATGTGGAGCCAAATGCACGGCGACGAAAACACAGCTACTGCCGCACTAATGGATTTTTTAAGCTTTATAACTGCCGATGAAAACGCACAATGGCTAGAAAAATGGCAACAGAAAATAACTCTTCTCATTATCCCTATGGTGAACCCAGACGGCGCCGCAGCTCAAACTCGCCATAATGCACAAGGTATTGATTTAAATCGTGATGTTAAAGCCCTTCGCACAAAAGAAGGACAAATACTCATGACTGCGGCTGATGAATTCAAACCTGATTTCGGCTTTAATTTACATGATCAGAATGCCTATTACGGTGCCGGAAAAATGGGTAAACAAGCCTCTATTTCAGTGCTAGCACCCGCCTATAATGAAGCAAGAGAAGTGAATAAAATTCGTGGTGAGGCTATGCAGTTTATTGCGCACTTAGCCAAAACGGTTGAAACAATGATCCCTGGGCACTTAGGAAAGTACAACGATAGTTACTCTTACCGCAGTTTTGGGGATACATTTTCTGAAAAAGGTATCCGAACTATATTAATTGAATCAGGTGCTTACCCAAACGACCCAAATCGCCAAATAGCACGTAAGGTTAACCGTGTTTTATATAAAAAGACCATTGATTCAATAACTTCGGGAGAGTGGCAAAGCGCTAAAATAGCCCAGTACCACGCCATTCCATTTAACACTAAAGACAATTGGGTAGACTTACTAATAGATGATGTAACTGTAAAGAGTGAGCTAGGTGATTACCAGATAGATATTGCAATAAACAATAAAGGACAGTCACCCATAATTAAAGAATTGGGTGATATAAGCAGTATCCGCCAAGGTTACACCAGTTTAGATGCAAGCAACCTGAACTTTAGAACCGGTAACAGTTTTGTTTTAAATGAGTCGTTAACGCTTACCGAAAATAAATATAAAGAGCTTTTAATACAAGGGTATAGTTGCTTTTCTGGCGATATTAATATGCTAGAAAACTCCACAAATTGGCCAGTTTACGCATGCAAAAGTGTATTTACATCAATACCTTCACTTCATGCACCTGCCGCCTTTTTCTTACAAGCAAACGGTAAAAATAAGTACGCTGTTTTAGGAGCTAAGTTAATTAATTTAGAATAAACACGATTTAAAAAGACAGGCACTGTTAAAAGTGCCTGTTAAATCTCCAAATTCCTTAAATTTGTTAACCTAAAATAATAGTTGCGTAGGCAAGCTAGCCTATTAGCTTAATCTAACAATAACAACCAAGACAAAAGATTTAGCTTTATGAGAATTGAAAGCACAAGTTAGCTGCAAGTGTTTGCAAAAAATAAAAATTGAGAGAAATTTAAGATTAACTGGCAAGTAATAACTTACAGCTTGTAATGTTACTTCGTCGCTTACGCGCAGTTTTACTGCAATAACTTTCGATAGTACCTACTCGACCTGCAGCTCCATGAAATAAGTTTTCAAATTGAGTTGTTAATGTTAACCAGTTTTTAGCTTCCAAATTCAGCCTTTCAAGAATAGGAGGTAAATGATGCTCTATATATCCCAGCTTATCCGCGCTGATACAACGCCCAGTTTGCTCCACAAGTAGCAGGTATGACTTTAACTCAAAAGGTATTCCCTTTGATTTATACTTGCTCATGCCACCAATAAAACGAGCTAGTAACTTAGGTTGCTTTGACTCCTTCGCGCTTTCGCATCGCTTTTTAAAACTGGTATAGTCCGATTGTTCCGGCGTGCTCGCAGCTTTAGCACGAACAGGGTTTAAATCAACATAGGCCATGCAGGCTAAAAGCGCTGATTCATCAAGGAGAGCTTGGCTTTTAAAGCGCCCTTCCCAAAAATGCCCTGTACACTCGTCTTCTTTATTTGCACGTCTGGCGATATACTCATTGAGCATTCGCATGAACCAACTAATGCTCGAAAGGCGCGTTCTGTATTCTGCAACCTCTTTATTTAAGAAGACTTGTTGACCATCACTTAACGGCTCACCATGAAGGGCTTTTTGACCTAAAGGCGTCATTTTACTGAGCTTATACCAGCGTAAAAGGATGGCCTTATCCGATAACCTATTTGCTTTTTTATCATCAACATAAAGCACAAGATGGGTATGGTTGCTCATCACCGCATAAGCACACACATCAATACAAAATACCTTTGCAAGAGCAAGCAGACGCTGTTCAACCCACCCTCTGCGGTGCTCATATGATTTACCTGTGAGTGTGTCTTCTCCACAAAGGTAGGCACGTCTAACACAGCGAGATACACAATGATAATATTTGGTATTCGACAAACAGATTTGCCGCTTCCTTGCTGAAGCCATCGTCCACTCCTTGAACTGATAAATTGAAATGCATTAGCTGTAACTAAAGTGTAGACAAAATCTTTTTTACTGCAAGAATGAGTTCATGGATAAAAGTGACTGTCTTTGTAAATATTCAAAATAGTTTTAAAGTGACTGTCCTTGTAAAATTTAGGTATTAAAAAAGCGCCTTTGGGCGCTTTTTTTGTGGTTAAAGAATTTGATTCTCTTTCCAGACTTGTTCTTTTGCCATGCGCTTTTTACGCTTGTCACATGGGTCGTCGCAGTCGCAGGCTTTGTCGATACCAACAGCGCCTAGGCCACCACAACTACTGGCCATAGATTTCTTTTGCACAATCATGCCGACAGCCATCGCCGCCACAATTAAAATAAGTAGACCAAATGTAAGAAGAAAAAGTGACATTGCTTTGCCCCTATCGTCAGCAATTAAATCGAGCCCAACTAATTAGGCTGCATGTATTATATACCTAAACGACCTCAAGGTGCGAGTTTCAGTTAGAATTAAAAGCGATTTAGGCAAGGCATTGATTACAAGCAATAGTGGTTCTATTGTTAAAATCAATAACGCGGTATAAATCGCTTTTAAACCAATCCTTTGGTCGCTTCACAGGCGCTTACTCTCATCGTTGTTAGTTCTGGGACTGCCATTGTTGCAAAGTAACGCCTTGATATTAAGCTCCTGTGGAACGCTGAATTCTGCATCTTGAGGCTGCTTGGGTATACACGGCTTCTTGCCCTGCTACAAATAAGGTTTAAAAGCGGGGCTAGAATATGTCACTAAGCCATTCTCTGACTTACCAATTAAGTACACCGGCAAATCGTGCTCTTCGGCGTATTTCTGCGCCTTTTCCATGCCCATTACTGTAATTGCCGTCGCTAAGCCATCTGCAGTCATCGCTGATGGGTGTAAAACAGTAACTGATACCAAATCATGACGGCTAGGCATACCTGTTACAGGGTCAATTAAGTGGCTATAGGTAACACCATCCATTTCGTAAAAAATTCGGTAATCACCTGATGTCGCAATACCATTAGTACCCGGCTCAATTACTTTATGTACTTTACGCACGCCAGGCTCAGCATCAGGCTGCTCAATAGCTATTTTCCAAGTGATGTTGTTTGGCTTAATACCCGACACACGAAGCTCACCACCAATCTCAACCATATAATTAGTGAAACCATGGCTTTCTATCACTTGTGCTACTTTATCAATACCATAGCCTTTTGCTGTAGCAGAAAACGACAGCTCTAAACCATCAATCGTCTTCATAAGACCAGCATCTGTAAGTTCAAGCTTATCAACACCAATTTTGGCAACCATTGCGGCCAAGGCTTCATCGCTTGGGCGTTTAGTCGGCTTTTTATCTGGACCAAAGCCCCACAAGTCAATAAGTGGCCCCATGGTCACATCTAACGTTTTTGTTGATTCGCCAAGGCGAATTGATTCAGCTACCACGTTTCTAAAATCAGCGCTTATTGGCATTACCTGCCCTGCTGGTAACTGGTTGAACTGGTTAATTTCTGAATCAGGAATGTAAGTCGACATAGATTGATTTACATCTTTAAGCACTTGCTTAATTTCCGGGTGTAAATCAACACCTGCAACCTTTGAAGACTCTGCAAATACCTTAATGTGATAAGTGGTGCCCATTGTCTTACCTTCAAAGTAAAGCTCTTCAGCCTTATCAGCTTGGCTGCAGCCAGCCATGAGTAAAGTCATAGTTAATAGAAAAAAGGCCATCAAGCCTTGGCGATAAAACACTCTATTCATAGCATTCACCTTTTAGATACCACGGAGTTCGGTATAGAAATAAAAAAGCCTCGTAACACTAAGTGCTACGAGGCCTGTATTCTAACCAAAACTTATTGTTTTGTGTATGGTGTTAGCCACCGAAGTCATCTAATAAGATGTTTTCGTCTTCTACACCTAGATCTTTAAGCATGTTGATAACAGCCGCGTTCATCATTGGAGGACCACACATGTAGAACTCACAATCTTCAGGCGCTTCATGATCTTTCAAGTAGTTTTCATAAAGTACATTATGAATGAAGCCTGTGTAACCTTCCCAGTTATCTTCTGGTTGTGGATCAGACAGTGCTGTGTGCCATACGAAGTTATCGTTTTCTGCTGCTAAGCCGTCGAAATCTTCTACGTAGAACATTTCACGCTTAGAACGCGCACCATACCAGAAGCTCATCTTACGCTTAGATTGTAAACGCTTAAGTTGGTCAAAGATATGTGAACGCATTGGTGCCATACCTGCACCACCACCTACGAATACCATTTCTGCATCAGTGTCTTTCGCGAAGAACTCACCGAATGGGCCAGAAATAGTCACTTTATCACCTTCTTTTAATGACCAAATGTACGAAGACATTTTACCACATGGAAGGCTTAGGTCTCTTGGCGGCGGCGTAGCGATACGCACGTTAAGCATGATGATGCCTTCTTCTTCTGGGTAGTTAGCCATTGAGTATGCACGAATTGTTTCGTCGTCTACTTTAGACTCCAGATCGAAGAAACCGAAGTGGTTCCAGTCGCCACGATACTCTTCTGGAATATCGAAATCAGCGTATTTAACGTGGTGAGCTGGTGCTTCAATTTGAATATAACCACCGGCACGGAAAGGTACTGACTCGCCATCAGGAATTTGTAACTTAAGTTCCTTGATGAACGTTGCCTTGTTATCGTTAGAGATAACAGTACATTCCCACTTCTTAACACCGAAAATTGACTCTTCAAGTTCAATTTCCATGTCGTTCTTAACATTTACCTGACACGCTAAACGGCAGCCTTCACGAGCTTCACCTTTAGAGATGTGATCAAGTTCTGTCGGTAAGATATCGCCGCCACCTTCTTTGATGTGTACACGACACTGACCACAAGAGCCACCGCCACCACATGCAGATGAAACGAAGATACCTGAATCAGCTAGCGCGCCTAATAGCTTGCTACCTGCAGATGTTTTAATAGCTTTTTCTGGGTCGCCATTAATTCCGATGATGATATCGCCGCTTGCTACTAATTTAGATTTAGCACCAATGATAACTAAAACTAAAATAACAACGATAGCGATGAAAACACCAACGCCTAAGAAAATCTCATTCATGATTTATCCTCGCTACCTATTAAAGTGAAATACCAGAGAATGACATAAAGCCAAGACCCATAAGACCAACAGTGATGAAAGTAATACCTAAACCACGTAAGCCATCAGGAACGTCTGAGTACTTCATTTTTTCACGGATACCAGCAAGTAAAGTAATTGCTAGTGCCCAGCCCACACCTGAACCGATACCATAAACAACAGACTCGCCGAAGTTATAGTTACGCTCAACCATGAAAGATACCGCACCGAAGATCGCACAGTTAACTGTGATCAGTGGTAAGAAGATACCTAACGCGTTGTAAAGTGCAGGGAAGAACTTATCTAATGCCATTTCAAGAATTTGTACAAGTGCTGCAATAACACCGATGAAAGTCAAGAAACGTAAGAAGCTAAGGTCTGCTTCTGGGTAGCCAAGCCACTCTAATGCACCTGGTGCAAGAACAGCGTGATAAACCAAGTTATTTACAGGTACTGAGATACCTAGTACCACGATAACTGCCACACCTAGGCCGATTGACGTTGTTACTTTCTTTGATACAGCAAGGAAAGTACACATACCTAGGAAGAAGGCTAAAGCTAAGTTTTCAATGAAAACCGCTTTTACAAATAAACTAATATAATGTTCCACTGCTCGCCCCTTACGCTTTTGCTTCTACTTGGTCTTTCTTGAAGGTACGAAGTACCCAGATGAATAAACCAATAATGAAGAATGCACTCGGTGGTAAAATCAATAGACCCATTGGTTGATACCAGCCACCATTTTGTACTAATGGGATAATATCAACACCGAATAGTGAACCTTTACCGAATAACTCACGGATGAAACCAACAGTTAGTAGTACTACTGAGTAGCCTAAACCGTTACCGATACCATCTAAGAAAGACATTAACGGTGGTGACTTCATTGCGTATGCTTCAGCACGACCCATTACGATACAGTTTGTAATGATTAGACCAACGAATACTGAAAGCTCTTTAGCAGTTGCATAAGAGAATGCTTGCAGTACTTGGTCAACAACGATTACAAGTGATGCGATGATCGTCATTTGCACGATAATACGTACAGATGATGGGATGTGGTTACGAATTGACGAAATAAACAAGCTAGAAAACGCAGTTACTAGTGTCAATGCGATTGACATGATTAGTGCATTTTTTAAGCTTGATGTTACCGCTAGCGCAGAACAAATACCTAGTACTTGTAATGCGATCGGGTTATTTGCGAATACCGGGCCAAATAGGACCGACTTCATTTCTTTAGTATCAGCCATTATTTCAACGCTCCTTCACGTACTTTCGCAAGGAATGGACCAAAGCCATGCTCGCCAGTCCAGAAGTCAACTGTGTGATCAACACCGTTTGAAGTTAATGTTGCACCAGAAAGACCATCGATTTGATGTTCGTTCTTCGCACCGCTCTTCATGATATTGATTGGTAACTCTTTACCTTGCCATTTAGCAGTCCATTGTGGATTTTGGATTTCACCACCTAGACCTGGCGTTTCGTTGTGCTTGAAGAAGTTGATGTTTTTAACTGTTTCACCATCGCTTTCAAGCGCTAAGAAGCCGTACATTACACCCCAAAGGCCATAACCTTGGATTGGTAGAATGATTGCGTCTGTAGAACCATCAGATTTCTTCGAAATATATACAGGTGAATTTTTTGTCATACGCTGAATACCAGCGATGTCTTTAATTCCTTCTGCTTTCAACGCAAAGCTACGAGCTTGGTCGAATTTTGTTTTCTCGAAGTCAAATGAGTTAGGATCAGCACCTTCAACAAACTCACCTGTGTTCATGTCTACAACACGTGCTTCAATTTTTGAGTTAAAGGTATCTGACACAGTACCTGATACTTCAATGCCTGCAGCCGCTAAGATATTACGTTGGATATCTTGTGTTTTGTTAGCTTGCTGTAAAGGACGAAGCTGAACTGAAGCAAACGATACGATAATTGCACACACTAAACATAGTGCAACAACAACGGTTAGCGTTTTGCCGATTGATTCGTTATTACTAGACATTACGTGCCAACCTCCGCTTGATATTAGCTTGCACTACAAAGTGATCGAATAATGGTGCAAATAAGTTAGCAAATAAGATTGCTAGCATCATACCTTCTGGGAATGCCGGGTTAACAACACGGATCATTACAACCATAAAGCCGATTAACGCACCGTAAGCGAACTTACCTTTGTCTGTGAATGATGCAGATACAGGGTCTGTTGCCATGAAGAACATACCAAATGCAAAACCACCAAGAACTAAGTGCCAGTGCCAAGGCATAGCAAATACAGCGTTAGTTTCTGAACCAATTGTATTTAGTAAGAATGCCGTTGCAACCATACCTAGGAATACACCTAGTACGATACGCCATGAAGCGATACGCACGTAAATTAGGAATAAACCACCGATTAATAGTGCTAGTGTTGACGTCTCACCCATAGAACCTTGAATGAAACCGTAGAACGCATTCCACCATAGCTCCATGTTGCTGTAATCAAGTGAACCAACAACAGCTTGGCCAAGCATAGTTGCACCAGAGAATGAATCTACTGCTGTCCATACTGTGTCACCTGAAATTTGCGCTGGGTATGCGAAGAATAAGAACGCACGACCGGCAAGAGCAGGGTTAAGGAAGTTACGACCTGTACCACCAAAGATTTCTTTAGCGATTACAACACCAAACGTAATACCTAGTGCAACTTGCCATAAAGGAATCGTTGCAGGCAGGATTAGTGCAAATAATACAGATGTTACGAAGAAACCTTCATTTACTTCGTGCTTACGCACTGAAGCAAATAGCACTTCCCAGAAACCACCCACAGCAAATGTTACTGCGTATATTGGTAAGAAGAAGCAGGCACCGTAAAACATTTTCGCGCCCCAACCAGAATCAGCAGTTAATTCACCACCGAATAATTGGAACAAACCAACTTGCCATGTGTTTGCTAGTTCAAAACCTTGCGCTAAAGCACCTGCGGCCTGATGACCGATGTTGAACATACCAAAGAACATTGCAGGGAACGTCGCCATCCACACTAAAATCATCATACGTTTTAGGTCGATGTTATCGCGAACGTGTGTTTTGCCTTTATTTACATAACCAGGCGTGTAGAAAATAGTCGCTGCAGCTTCGTAAAGCGCATACCATTTTTCGTGTTTACCACCCGGTTCAAAATGCGGCTCAATATCTTCTAGAAATTTCTTTAAACCCATCTCTCTAGCCTTCCTTCTCGATCGTAGTCAAGCAATCGCGTAGGATTGAACCGTACTCGTATTTACCTGGACAAACGAAGGTACATAATGCTAAATCTTCTTCATCAAGCTCTAGCGCACCTAACGAAATAGCACCATCAAGATCACGTGCGATTAAATCACGTAATAATAGTGTAGGTAGGATGTCTAAAGGCATAACACGCTCATAGCTACCAATTGGAACCATGGCACGCTTCGAACCACCTGTTGAAGTCGTCATGTTAAATAGACGGCTAGGAGCAAGGTGAGATAAGAAGGTACGTGTTACTGAGAACTTGTTAGCACCTGGTGCGATCCAACCGAATAGCTCTTTTTCGCGACCTTCAAGTAATACTGATACTTGAACATGGTAACGACCTAAGAACGCGTGTGGACCTTGAGAGATAGCGCCTGATAATACAGAACCAGAAATTACACGGTTATCACCGTCTTCTAATTCACCAGCAACTAAATCATCTAAAGATGCACCTAGCTGAGTTTTCACTAAGCGTGGGTTTTTAACACGTGGACCAGCAAGCGAAACAACACGGTCTGTGAAGATTTCACCTGTTAGGAATAAATTACCAAACGCGATTACGTCTTGGTAACCTAAGTGCCAAACCTGCTTGCTTGCAGAAACTGGGTCTAAGTTATGAATGTGTGTACCAACAAGACCTGCCGGGTGCTTACCACCAAACTCATGTACTTCTACTTGAGGGATTGATGAACTAGGCACTTGGCTACCAGCTTGTTTACAAACAAATACTTTGCCGTCAGTTAAACGAGATACCACAGCTAAACCAGCTTCAAATGCTTGAGTGTTCTCAGCAATGATTACTGCAGGATCTGCAGCTAGCGGGTTAGTGTCGATAGCCGTTACAAAGATAGAGCTAGGATTTGCATCCAAAGCAGCTACTCTGCTGAATGGGCGAGCACGTAGTGCTGTCCATTGACCTGACTGAACTAGTACTTCTTTCACTTTTTCACGGTCTAAGCCCGAAAGCTCGTCGGCCTTGAAAGAGTCAAAGGTGATTTGCTCACTGCCATTAACTTCAATAACAACAGATTGCAGCACACGTTTAGCACCACGATTGATTTCTTTAACTACCCCAGAAGCTGGTGCAGTAAATAAGACGCCTGGGTTCTTTTTGTCTTCAAAAAGTACCTGGCCTTTTTTGACTTGGTCATCCACGCGAACATGCATGGTTGGACGCATACCAATATATTCTTCACCTAGCACAGCTACACGTTTGACGGCAGAACCGTCGTGAATAACTTGCTGAGGTGCGCCCTCTATCGGTAAATCCAGACCTTTTTTTATGTTGATCATACGCACTTGCATTACATTAACGGAAAGAAACTGAAAAATCGTACCAACCACGTCGCCATTTGATATGCTCAAGTTAAACTCTAAGTATCAAAGAATAGCCTGTTTAACACCCCAAACAAGCAACGCAGTAAACTCCTCACATATATTGCCCGAATTTTAACATCAATCAGGGTGACTATGCGAGAGCAAATATGAAATTTATACGACAGATACGGTTATTTAGACTACAAAAACCTTTTGAATAAAATTCAATATAGACCAAAGTGCTATTGATGATGTTTTATTTTCATCCAGAAACAAAAAAGTCGCTTAAAAAAGCGACTTTACAAAATCAAGTTTGTTCAGCGATTAATCGATCAACTGTGAAATCGCAACATCAGGATTCACATCTTGCTCGTAATCTACACTCTCGATACCAAAACCGAATAAACGTAAAAACTCATTATGGTAACCCACGTAATCCGTTAATTCGTCAATTGTATCTGTATCTACTGTATCCCAAACATGTTGTACACGAGCTTGAACATCATCTTCTAACTCTTTGTAGTTTTGGAATAAATGACCACCTTCGTCAAAACGTGGTGTTTCACCGTAAAGGTTTTCAGTAAATAGTGAATGAATTTGCTCAATGGTACCTTCGTAAGTACCGTCTGCTTTCATTACTTTGAATAAAGCAGAGATATATAAAGGCATAATTGGAATTGCCGAGCTTGCTTGTGTCACAACCGCATTTAATGAAGAAACATACGCTTCACCATTTAAGTCTTTTGTAGACTCTTTGATTGCTTGAGTTGCACGGTCAAGATCTTCTTTCGCTTTACCAATTGTCGCATGACCGTAAATTGGCCACGTTAACTCTTTACCTATATAAGTGTAAGCAGTCGTTTTGAAGTTATCAGCAAGTACATCTGCTTCTTTTAATGCGTCAATCCACATTTCCCAATCTTCACCGCCCATTACTTTAATTGTATTGTCGATGTCTTCTTGGCTTGCTGCTTCAACCGTTACTTCATCAATCACACGCTTTGAAGTGTTTAGGTTCTTCGTAGTGATATCTGAGCCAATAGGCTTAAGCGTAGATGAGTAAGTCTCACCTGTATTTGGATCAGTACGACGAGGTGAAGCAAGGCTGTAAACAACTAAATCAATTTTACCTAGATCAGCTTTGATAGTATCAATTGCTTTTTGCTTAATTTCGTTAGAAAACGCGTCGCCATTGATATTTTTAGACCATAAACCAGCTTCTTCAGCGGCTGCTTGGAATGCTGCTGTGTTGTACCAACCTGCAGAACCCGTTTTGCGTTCGCTACCTTCTTTTTCAAAGAAAATACCTAACGTTTTAGCACCGCCACCAAATGCAGCCGTGATACGTGATGCTAGGCCGTAACCTGTAGACGCACCTATCACTAATACATTCTTAGGTGCATTGCTCAGTGGTCCTTGCGCTTTCACATAATTAATTTGTTCTTGTACGTGCTCAGCACACCCTACTGGATGCGCGTTAGTGCAGATAAATCCACGAATTTTCGGCTTAATGACCATTGATCATCCTATATCTATCACAATAAAAATTAGCGCTAGTTTAAAGGCTAATAGTTAAAATACAGGTCTGATCAGTAAAACTTTTCAGACCCACGTAAATTTTTCGAGCTTAAAACACCCAAGTAACCAGCAGTCTAGAGTGACTGTCTTTCTAACTTTGAGTGACTGTCTTTCTAACTTTGAGTGACTGTCCTTCTAATTTAGTCGAACTTTGAGCCGCCTAAGCACTTTGGTGATTCAGGTGCCTGTCCATGTTGTTCACTGAACTCTTCTGGAGTAAATGTGTGAATCGCTAATGCATGAATGTGATTTGCTAATTCATTTTTTAATAGCTCATTAATTTGACGGTGACGGGCAAGTAAACGTTTACCTGCAAATTCTTCACTCACAACCACCACTTTAAAATGCGACTCAGTTCCACGACTATGCATATGGCTTTCATTGACAACATTCAGGTGTTTACATTCGATACCCGCAGCAAGCTTTTGCTCAATTTGTTGTTGCATTGACATGTGTCATAGACCTTTCATAAGAAAATAATTGCCAGCTACTATATCAAGGGCATGGCTCAATTTACCAATGATTTTATATAATTGAACGAAAGGTAAGATTAATTCGAGGGTGTTTGAGTCTTTGCTGCTTCGGCAAACTATGCTGGTAATCGCGCTGGCTAAAACCATTCATGATTAAACAGCTACCACTTTGCAGCACAGTGCTATATTGTTCATTTTTATATTTGTGCCTTATTTTAAATACACGTTCGGCCCCTAGTGATACAGACGCGATTGTTGGTTGCTCACCAAGTTCTTTCTCATCGTCACTATGCCAGCCCATACAATCATGACCATCTCGATACAAATTAACTAAAAGCGCATTAAATGGTATCTGCAAAGTTCTTGATAAGCGTACACGCATAGCATCAAGTACCTCTGGCCAAGGCTCAACGATTAATTTTGAACCCGAGTAACCATAATTTACGTTCTGATCAGCAATAAAGCATTGCAAACGCGGGATCACATGGCTTTTTCCGTACACTTTTATAGCCGGTTGCTGCCAATTGAGCTGCTGCTGAAGAAAGTAAAATAATTCGAGGCTTTTTTGCGCACTCAATGTATTGGCTTGGTAAGAAAACCCATCAGGTAGATGATTAGGGTTGGCGTTTGGCTGTTGCATGTTAGAATTTACCTATACATTAATACTTTCGTAAAATCATGATGACCACCCAAGCACAGCTCGGTGATAACACCTATACCCTAGAACGCTTTCCGTTAGATCAAAAAAATCGCAGTCTTCAAGCATGGGACTCTGGCGATGAATATCTTGTCAATTATGTACAAGAGCACTACCCAGATGCAAATTCAATCCTGATACTCAATGACAGCTTTGGCGCTTTAGCCTGTGCCTTTAATACGTTAACAGTTTATTCAGTTAACGACTCGTATATTGGTCATCAAGCTACCCGTTATAATTTACAAGTCAATGAGCTATCGAGCGAATCACTAACACAGTTGAACTCTTTAGCTGCGTTACCTAATCAGGTTGATTTAGTGATATTAAAAGTGCCACGCAATTTAGGCTATCTTCAGCATCAACTTGCCGCAATCAGTACGGCTTTACCTGCCGATATCGACGTCATTGCAGCGGGTAAAACGAAAGACATTCATAACTCAACTATAAAGGCTTTTAGTAAGTATATCGGTGAAACATCAACCAGCTTAGCGGTTAAAAAGTCCCGTTTAATTATCAGTAAAACCAGTGGTCTTAATAAAGTAGCCCCCTTTCCTGTTAACTGGCCACTTGAAGGCAGTGAATTTGAAATTCAAAATCATGCCAATGTATTTTCTCGGGACTCATTAGATATCGGCGCGCGCTTTTTCTTTAACTATTTGCCACAAACAAGTAAAGCCCGCAGCATCATTGATTTAGGCTGTGGTAATGGCGTTGTTGGGTTGATGACTCTCAAACGTTGCCCTAAAGCCCATGTAACCTTCGTTGATGAGTCCTACATGGCCGTTGAATCTGCCAAATTGAACATAACTCACAATTTACCTGAGCAATTAGACCAGTGTGAGTTTGTTCAAAACGACTGTTTAACCGATTTTCAACCTGACAGTGTTGACCTTGTTTTATGTAACCCACCATTCCACCAAGCGCAAGCGGTCACCGATCATATCGCTTGGCAAATGTTCAAACAGGCAAAACAAACATTAAAGCACGGTGGTGAATTAAGAATTATTGGTAATCGTCATCTAGACTATCATGAAAAGTTAAAACGCATGTTCGGCAATTGTAAGCTATTAGGATCTAATAAAAAGTTTGTCGTACTAAGTGCTACAAAGAATAATTAATGGAGCTAACTAAATGAAAAAAATACTTCCTTTATGCTTGCTAGCCGCCCTATCTGCGTGTAGCAATCAGCCAAATCAGTTAATTTTGAACCCCGTTTATCAAGGCGGGAAAATTTCAACTATTAACAGTAATGTTAGCACCAGCGTAATTGACTTACGTGGTGACAATGTGACCCTTAAAATCATTGGTTCAGACAAAGTAAAAACGCTTGCAAGCCCTGGAATAGCTGATTCTGTGAAAAGTGCCTTAGACAGTGCTCTAAGCCGTAATGGTGCAAACATTTCAAACTTAGCAACTACACGTTTTGAATTAGATATTCATAAGTTGCAAGCAACTGTCACCGAAAAGATGATGACGCACAGTAGTGCTGCAAATGTGGAGTTTGGTTTAAGAGTGATTAAAAGTACGAGTAACTTTACTAAGATATACCGCGGCAACGCAAATCTTGAAGGACCACTCAGTCATGACCGTGCAAAAATAGAAGGTCAACTTAATAAGTTGACTGAACAGGTTATAACACGCATTGTATCTGACCCAGAATTAATCGCCTATTTAGAAGGTTAACCATGAAACGCATTTTATTACTTAGTTTTTTATTGTTTTTTGCTCACAGTTCATTCGCAGCGACTGAAGGTAAGTTTATTCAAAAAGACAATATGTTTCCGCGCGTAGAAATTGTTACTACGCTTGGCAGTATTGTGGTCGAAATGGATCGTTCACGGGCACCAATTACAGTAAATAACTTTCTAACTTACGTTGCCGATGGTAGCTATCAAGGTAGTGTATTTCACCGTGTTGAACGTGATGAAGACAACGAACGTGATTTTGTAATTCAAGGCGGTGGTTACGATAAAGACTACGATGGTCTGTACGAAGGTGACCCTATTTTCAATGAAAGTGGCAACGGGTTAAAAAACGATATGTATAGTATCGCAATGGCATATCAAGACCGTAAACCACACTCAGGTACGCGTCAATTCTTCTTTAATATGGACGACAACGACCATCTTAATCCAGGTCGTGATTGGGGCTTTGCTGTATTTGGTATGGTCATGGATGGCTACGAAACTCTAGACAAAATCATGCGTGTCGAAACTGCTTTCAATGAAAAAATTGGTTACAGCTTTGTACCCAAAGATCCTGTAGTTATCTTAAACGTAAAAGTGCTTGACGCTAATCAATAATAAATAGGGGCGCACGCCCCTTAAACTGGCAACACTATGACAAAAACCCTTTCTTTTTCAGAGTATTTCTCATACTTCAAAGATAAACGTTTAATTAATATTTTTATTTTTGGTATTAGCAGCGGCTTTCCGTGGGTATTGATTGGCTCTGTCATGTCGGCCTGGCTAAAAGATGAAGGCCTAAGCCGCAGCATGATTGGGTTGTTTGGCATCGTGTTTGGTGCATATAGCATTAACTTTTTATGGTCACCGCTCGTTGACCGTGTAAAGTTACCTTTTTTATTTAACTGGCTAGGCCAGCGCCGTAGCTGGATTTTACTCTGTCAGTCAGTCATTTTTATTGGTACCTTTTCGCTTGCAGGGCTCGATATCAAAGCCAACCTTTGGTTTGCTGCCGCACTGTGTTTAGTTATTGCAATAGCATCTGCAACTCAAGACATTGCTATTGATGCATTTCGTATCGACACTTTGGCAGAAAATGAGAGCCATAAAGCCACCGCAGCGGCAGCAATGGCAACCTCAGGTTGGTGGAGCGGCTATGCTCTATTAGGCGCCCTACCGTTTTATATGGCCGACATTCCTTCAATTGATTGGCCACAAGTTTACTTTTTCCTATCTGTCGTGATGCTGCTATTAATGAGCAGCGTATTTTGGGCGAAAGAACCAGAATCAAATCGCGATGCAGTTCAAGCAGAGCTTGAGCAAACCTATCAACAAAAGCTGGCTGGTAGTACGCAAACTCGCTTTGCTAAAGTTATTGCATGGCTTGCTGTAACCGTTTTTGATCCTTTTAGAACCTTCTTCGCCCGTAACGGGGTAAAAACAGCATTGGCTTTATTAGCTTTTATTTTCTTATTTAAAATCGGCGAGGCCTTCTTAGGGCGAATGTCTATCGTGTTTTATAAAGAAGTGGGCTTCTCGAATAGCGATATTGCTACCTTCTCAAAAGTAGGTACGGCAGTACTTACTATCGCTTTCACCTTTCTAGGTAGTTTGTTTAACCAACGATATGGCATTGTTAAAGGCTTATTTATTAGTGGTATTGCGATGGCAGCCTCAAATCTCGCCTTCGCTTGGATTGCTATAGCAGGCCCTAAATTGAGCCTTTACGCGTTTGCAATCATTATTGATGGTTTTACACAGGCTTGGTCTCTCGTTGCCATGGTGGCGTTTATATCTATGCTTTGCGACCGAGCATTTAGTGCCACTCACTATGCGCTACTTGCATCATTAGGTAATTTAGGTAGAACTTTACTTTCAAGTTATAGCGGCGTGCTCATTGATGACTGGTTAGGAGGAAATTGGGCGATGTTCTTTGTACTGACAGCACTTATGGTTTTACCTTCATTAATTTTCTTATTTTTAATTAGGCATAAGCTTTATGCACTAGAAAACAACTATCATCAAAGGGATTTAACAAGTTAGATACGAAAGTAATTTTAGAGGAGAGATAAATGGTGAAATTTTAATAGCGCCTCCCTGCACTATTTGTATTACTTTAGTAGTGTTATTTCACCACAAAGCACTAAAAAATTATGCGTCTTTTAGCAAATTAAGACCTTCGTACGGGTCAACTTCTAAAGCATCACAATAACGTATGAATTCAATAACATCTAGTCGACGTTCTTGGTTTTCAATTTTACCGATAAAAGAATGCGGTGTACCTAAAACCTGCGCAAGGCTACGCATTGTGTGACCTTTCTCGTGGCGTTTAGTTTTAAGCCATTTCGTTAATTTCGAGTTTTCTTCAGAAGAAACTGTTTTACCCATCATAAAATACATCTCCTACTAGATGATTTAAATTAATAAACTTAAGAGTGAAATTTGCCCGTCTCACTCTTGGATACATTATATACTAATAATTTTCACTTTGAATTATTAATTATACAAATGTCCACTTTTTAGGTATGGACCTTATTAGTATACATGTCTTAGTGTAGCTAAAATTAAAGCATGTGCTCTATAGTTAACTGGTTAACTGTACCAAAAAATTGATCAATTGGAAGTCAAACAAGATGAAAGTATCGCTTTAAATTCTGCATATTTATGCTTAAAGTGTACGTAAATACTGAAAAAGGCTAAGAAATGTTTCGTATATTATTTTTGTTGCCAATTGTACTGTGTGTAGCATGGTACCTATTTTTAAAACACAATCGAGTACCAATTAAGCAAGGTAAAAATGGCTTTGTATACATTTTGGTCGCATCAGCGTTAGTTTTAGGCTTCTTTTTACTGATGATTAAAGTGACCCAACACTAGGGTCACTCATTTTTAATTAATCGGTAACGAATTTACCTATTACTATCTACGGCGATCTCGCAGCATTAACAAACACGGTGTAAGCACAAGTGTCAACACCGTGGCAAATGTTAAGCCACCAGCGACAGCCGTTGCCAATTGCACCCACCATTGAGTAGATGGCGCACCAAAATCAATGTGACGGTTAAATAAATCAATATTCACTTGGAGTACCATTGGCATCAATCCCAAAATGGTGGTAACAGTCGTTAGCAATACCGGACGCAAACGCTGTGCACCGGTTCGCAAAATCGCATCTTTGGCAGCCAGACCTTGGCTTCGTAAAACATTATAGGTATCAATCAATACTATATTGTTATTAACCACAATACCTGCAAGCGAAATAACCCCAATACCTGACATCACAATACCAAACGGTTGCTGTAATACGATTAAACCTAAGAACACACCCACAGTTGAAAATAGCACAGCACTTAAAATCAAAAATGCTTGATAAAAGCTATTAAATTGCGTCACCAAAATGATACCCATCACAAATAGGGCAACCACAAAAGCCTGCTCAAGAAAGGCTTCTGATTCATCTTGATCTTCAGTTTCACCACGCACTTTAATTTTCACGCGAGGGTCTAATCCTTGCTCTTCTAATTGCGCTTGTAAGCGCGGCAATGCCTTGGCAAGTTGTTCACCTGGCTTCATGTCTGCATTAACGGTTACAACACGCTGAGAATCTACACGACGGATAGTATCGACTTTAGGCGCTGCTTGACGCTCAACAAAGTGACTAATGGGCACTTGCCCGTGTATGGTTTTTACACGCAGCGTTTCAAGACGCCCTAAATCACGTTTGTCATGGGGGAAACGTACGCGAATATCAATCTCGTCATCCACATCATCTGGACGGTATTCCCCTAATTTCAAGCCATTGGTAATAAGCTGAACATTTGCCCCTAACATACTGGCATCGGCACCAAAACGAGCGGCATCAGAACGATTCAATTTAAGTTGCCACTCAATGCCCGGTTTTGAAGCACTGTCATCAACATTTCGAAACGCGCCATCATTCTCGATAGCTTGCCTTACTCGCTTAGCTTCACTGTTAAGCACATCAACAAACCGAGAGCTCAGCTCAATGCTTAACGCTTTACCACCACCCGGGCCGTTTTCATCTTTACGAAGTTCAATTTCTACACCGGCATAACTTGCCGTGATTTCGTTAACTTGGCTGATAATATCTTCTGCGGGCGGACGCTCATCCCAATCTTTTAGATTCATTCTAAACGTGCCTACTTGATCTTTACCACCAGTACGGGCATACAGAGTTTTTATACCTTCCACTTTTAGGATGCGCGACTCAATATCTTTCATGATCACGTCTTTTTCAAAGATGGATAAGTCACTGTAAGAACGTACTTTGATATTGACGCCATTTGGCTCAACATCAGGAAAGAACTCAACGCCAAGCTTAGAAATAGCAAAGGCAAAAAACACCATAATAGAAAACACGATTGCAGCAGCTAGGCTCCACCAAGGGCGCTCTGTTGCATAATCAAGCACTCGAATATAACGCCCAAGCATTCCTTTAATTTGTGTTAAATCGCCAGACTCTGCTAACTCTAAATCATGTTTTTGCTGCTCAGAAAGCGGCCTTGATTTACCTATTAGTCCACCAATAGTTGGTACAAACACCAGTGCCATAAGTAATGACGCAGACAAGGTAGCAATAAGTGTAATCGGCAAGTATTTCATAAACTCGCCCATCATTCCCGGCCAAAATATCAGCGGGGCAAAGGCCGCTAATGTTGTTGCCGTAGAGGCGATAATTGGCCATGCCATTCGTTCTGCAGCCAGTTTATATGCAACCTTGCGCTGTTTGCCTTCACTCATTGCTCTATCAGCAAACTCACTAACAACAATTGCGCCATCCACCAGCATACCGACAGCCATGATGAGCGCAAAGAGCACCACGATATTCACCGTTAAACCAAACACAGAGATCACTAAAATCCCCGTTAAGAATGAACCGGGAATGGCAATACCCACTAAAAATGCCGTGCGCGCACCAAGTACCGCCACAATAACGATAACCACCAATAATACGGCAGACAGCACATTATTTTGCAGATCAGAAAGCATCATCTTTACGTCTTTTGACATGTCGCCGGTGTAATCAACGCGTATATGATCAGGCCATATTTTCTTGGCCTCATTGACCACTTGCTTCACTTGTTCGACCGTATCAATAATATTTTCACCAGCACGTTTTTTTACTTCCAGCGAAACCGCATGGCGGCCATTAATACGTGCGATTGAGGTTGGGTCTTTATACGCTCGACGAATTTTTGCTACGTCCATAAAACGTACCACCCTATCGCCAACGACCTTCACGGGTTGCTCCATGACATCCTGAATCGTCTCAAATACCGACGGGATTTTTACAGCAAAGCGTCCTTTACCAGTATCAAGTGTACCGGCAGCAACTAAGCGGTTGTTATTTGATAGCAGTTGAATGATGTCACTCGGTTCAAGACCATAAGAAATCATCGCCAGTGGATCGACCTCAATTTCGACCATGTCCTCGCGATCACCACCTACATCAACTTCTAATACGCTAGAAATGCTTTCTAGTTCATCTTTAAGATTACGAGCAAGGGTTAACAAACCTCGTTCTGGCGCATCACCGGACAAAGTTAATGTAATAGTCGGTTGCTCGTCTTCCATCAAAATTTCATGAACTTCTGGTTCTTCTGATTCAGAAGGCAGTTTCGCCTTAGCTAAGCTGACTTTATCTCGTACATCCGCTAAGGCTTCTTTGGGATCCATACCCGCGATAAATTCAAGGGTCACAGAGGCATGCCCTTCACTTGCCACCGCTGACATTTCTTTTACGCCTTCAATCGAGCGGAGCTCAATCTCCATTGGCCTAACTAATAGTCGCTCAGCATCTTCAGGGGAAATACCGTCATGAATAATCGACACATAAATAAAAGGAATGGTGACATCAGGATTCGCTTCTTTAGGGATGGTTTGATATGTCACCCAGCCCGAGATCAGCAACAAGATGAAAATAGATAAAACTGTACGCGTGTGAGTCAACGACGCTTCGATTAAGTTTTTCATACTTAGTTGCTCGTAGCTTCAGTAAACACGGGCTCAACTTTATCACCGGCACGCACAAAACCTTGACCAAGGGTAATGACATTTGCTTGTTCGCCTAAACCCCAAAGCCAAACCCCCTGCTCGGTACTTTTAGCCAGATTCACCGATTTAAACTCAACAATATTATCGTCATTCACGACTTTTACGCCGATATTACCTTGCTCATCAAGGGCCATAAAAGCTGGGCTTAATAACATTGCAGGCTCAGTTGGCAACTCAATATTAAGCTGAGTCGAAAAACCTGCTTTATATTTCATTCCTGGGTTTTCAAACGCTGCTTCAATACGAAATGTATTCGTGCTGTCATCAGCAACAGATGCAATATAACGAATACGACCAGGATAGGTTTTGTCATTTAAAACATGAGCAAAAGTAGCTTGCCCGACTTCTAAGCCTTGCACTTCTTTTTGGGTTGCATCGGCTCTAACAATTAACGGGTCTAAATCAGCGAGCTGTAAAATAGGGTCGCCTATGCCAACATAATCACCAATTTCGACTAAACGTTTGTTAATAACGCCATCAAAAGCAGCGCGTACTTCAGTGCGCTCTAGTTTTAATTCAAGGCTAACTAAGGTTGCTTTAGCCTGTTGCAACATAGCTTGCGCTTGCATGGTTAATACTTTGTTCTGTAAACCTTGCTGATTTAGCTTAAGGGCGCCTTCGTATTCAGTTTGATACTGTGCCACTAAGGCTTCTGCTGATGTAATTTGGGCGGCTAAATCAGACTTATCGAGGCGTAAAATAACCTGTTCTTGTTTTACAAACTGACCTTCTTCAACCAAGATTTCGAGTACTTGTCCTGCTTGCCTAGCGCTAATATTTGCGATTTTGTCAGGCTCTGATTTACCGTAAAAGGTCAGGTTTTTATTTATTTTCTTAGCAACTAATGACATCACCTGCACTTTAGGCAAGCGCTCTTGGGCTTGTTCTTTACTTTGCTGCGCGTTTTGATCTGCTTTGCTATCGCCGGATAGCATCCACAATATAATCACCAAAACAATGGCGATAGCTAAAATATAGGGTTTCTTTTCTATTGTTGTAATTATATTTGGCAACGCAAAATTCCTTCTAATAATGCGTAAAATTTAGCAGAGGCAGGATATTATGAGAAGTTAAAGCAATAAAAAAGCCACATCAAGTGGCTTTCATAAATAATTAAACGCTGAAGCTGGCTCCGCAACCACAGGTTGTAGTTGCGTTCGGGTTATTCACAAAAAAGCGAGCCCCTTCAAGGCCTTCTGTGTAATCAACGGTACCATCAACTAGGTATTGAATACTCATAGGGTCAACAACTAGCGTTACACCATTTTTAACAATTTCTAAATCGCCAGGGTTAGCTTTTTCATCAAAAGTAAAACCATATTGGAAACCTGAGCAACCACCACCTGTAACGTATACACGTAGCTTTAGATCAGGATTTTCTTCTTCCTCGATTAACTGTTTAACGCGAACAGCTGCTGCATCGCTGAACTTGATTGGCAACTCATCTGACATACCAAAACCCTCAAAACCTATAATGGTCGCAATTATCTAATACCCGAGTATTTTAATCAAGTATCGCCTCCCATTGAAAATATTTTAGTATAGGATTGGCTAACATATTCGCATTGAACTAACATTTAATTGCAGTACTTTTTACCCATGTAAAAGTTATGCGATGAGGGACCATCACAGTGATAGATCATTTAAAGCTGCATTTCATTAGTCCAAGCTTAACTAGCTCGCAAACAATCCCTGCGCAGTACGATAGTTTACTCGTTTGCTTATCCGTACTTACTGCGGTCTTTGCTTCTTACATTTCATTTTTACTATCAGCAAAAATTAAAAGCTCTCAATTAAGAAATGAAAGCCTTGTATGGACTTTGTTAGCATCGTGCTTTTTAGGTATTGGTATCTGGGGTATGCATTTTGTAGGTATGCTCGCCTATAAACTTCCTATCGCTGTTGAATACAACATCACGGTCACTTTGATCTCTATTTTGCCAAGCGTTTTTGCAAGTTATATTGTTCTTTCCCCCACTATTGGGCGTGGCAAAGGGCTAGTTTTTCGAAGTGTACTTATGGGGGCTGGTATTGGTTGTATGCACTTTATTGGCATGATGGCAATGATGATGCCAGCCCACATGGCCTATGAACCTTGGTTATTTTCATTATCGATTTTAGTCGCAATTGTTCTTTCTGGCATTGCACTATGGATTAATGATTTTAGAAATGAGCGTGAGGTAAACCAAACACGTATAAACATTCTCGTTGCAGTCATTATGGGGAGTGCTATTTCAAGCATGCACTACATTGGTATGATTTCAATGACTGTATTTGAGACTGATTATACCATTTATACATCTGGCCATGATAACGCTGCGCTTGCAAAATTAATTATATCCGTCTTATTAGCCCTAAGTCTGTTCGTATTAGGAATTGTCGAACTTAGAGCACGAAGTTTACTCTCAGCCAAACTTGAAGCCGTGCTGAATACAGTTCAAGATGTCGTTATTAGCTTTAATAATGTAGGAGTAATTGAATTCGCTAACCCAGCAGTTCTTCCTGTTTTTGGCTATGAACCAACCCATCTAATCGGTAAACATATCCACACTTTAATCCCAAAACAATCATCGCAGTTAGATGAGATATTCTGCGACCCACAGCAAAAAAAAGAAAACGTGAGTACAAATAAGAGCCGCCTATTAAAGGGGTTACGTAAAGATAAATGCTACTTTCCTATCACTCTCACAATTAGCTCCATTGGCAAAAAAGAAGCGGGCTCTTACGTTGCAACTATTAAAGACCTAAGCGACATTCAAAACCAAGAAGCGTTTACACAAACAATTTTCGATAACTTACCTATTATGCTGTTCGTAAAAGAGGCCGAGCATCTAACATTTAGCCATGTCAATAAAGCAGGTGAGCAACTTTTAGGTAAAACTAAAGAGCAACTCATTGGCTTAAATGACTTTGATATTTTTAGCGATGAGGACGCCGTGAATTTTATTCAAACTGATAGGGATGTACTTAAAAGTAACGAAACACTTTTTGTAACTGAGAAGCCTATGACCATAAATGGTCGAACGCATTATCTTCGAACCAGAAAGCTCGCAATTAGAGACGCTCAAGGAAAAGCTCGCTACTTACTGGATGTATCTGAAGATGTTACTGAATTAAAACAAGCAAAAACAGATCTTGAGAACTTACATCAACGGATGTCAATGGCTGCAGATGCAGCACACATTGGAATTTGGGAGTGGAACTTTGAAACCAATGAATTAATCTGGGATGACTGGATGCATACCTTGTTCGAAATTCCAAAAACATCTTTTAAAGGCAATTACTCAACATGGGCGAGCACCTTACACCCAGATGATTATGAGGACGTTACAAATAAGCTCAAGCTTTCGATACTAAACAATGAAGAATTTCATGCTGAGTTTCGTATCGTTTTATCTTCTGGCAGAACTCGCTACATCAATGCCGACGGAAGAATCTACGGAAAACGGATGATCGGCGTCAATTTTGATATTACCAAGCGGGTTTTGGCTGAACAACAGATACGAATGTTGGCACAAACAGATCATCTTACCGGTCTTGCAAATAGAAGCGCTTTAAGTAAGTTTATTAATCATGAGTTTGACCGTGTTGAACGCACAGGTGGTAAGGTTGGTTGTTTATACTTTGACCTTGACAAATTTAAGCCCATCAATGACACCCATGGTCATTTAGTTGGTGATTTCGTGCTTGTTGAAATTGCTAAACGGTTACTAGAAACAGCCCGAAAAACAGATTGTGTTGCACGCATTGGGGGTGATGAATTTGTCATAGTCATTACTGATATAGAAAATCAAAATCAGATTGAGCGAGCTCTAACACGTTTTATTAACTCAATATCAACGCCAATTGCATCTGAGGTGGGTTATTTAAATGTAGGCGCAAGTGTTGGTTATGCTTTATATCCTGATGATGCAAAATCACTTGACGACTTATTAAATAAAGCTGATGAGCGCATGTACAAGCAAAAACATAACTCTCCTATGACAGTGATAAGTATGCAACCATAATCTTGGCTCAGTCATTAAATATTATAATCGGCTCGATTTTCCCAAAAAGAAGATAAAAATATAAAATGCCAACGACTTAGTGAGTTTGATTTGGTAAACTGCGGCTCAAAAGTGCTGTGAGGAAATATGCGTGTGGCTTGAGAGACTAAGACGTCGACTAGCAAAGCCTAAAACATCTGTGCAATTGTGCTTACTTGGTGTGAGTGCAGGGTTAATTGCGGCAGTGCTAATCATATTCTTTCGCCTTACGATCATGTTTTTCCAGAGCTTATTCTTAGAAAAGCCTGATGACTTTTCTACGCTTCCTACTCTTGAACGTGTTTTATTACCAGTCGGCGCAGCCTTATTAATTGCCCTTTTTGCAGCTTCAACTGGATTTAAACATTATCGACTTGGTATTCCATTTGTCATTCATCGAATAAAAAAATACTACGGTCATATGCCACTCTATAACACGGTTAACCAATTTGTTGGTGGTGCTTTAGCCTTGATCAGTGGTTTTTCGGTGGGCCGAGAAGGCCCGTCAGTGCATATGGGTGCTACAGGTGCCAGTTTACTGGCCGATAAACTACACCTTCCACACAATGCAATGCGTACCCTCACCGGTTGTGGCGTTGCAGCCGGAATTGCTGCTTCATTTAACACCCCACTTGCAGCCGTTATCTTTGTTATGGAGGTGGTACTTAGGGAGTATAAAGTGCATATTTTTGTGCCCATTATGCTCGCTGCGGTTACTGGTGCTTTAGCCACTCAGTTTGTATTTGGTGATGCTTCAGAGCTTGCGCTTATCACCATGAACCCATTGAGTGGCTGGCATTACCCATTTTTAATCATTTTTGGTATGGCACTAGGGGCTGTTGCCTATGCATTTAACCAAAACTTGATGCTTATAATCCGCACTTTTAAACCGCTTAGCATGTTTCCTCGCCTATTACTGGCAGGGTTAATTGCAGGGTTAATTGCTTATATGGTTCCTCATGCAATGGGTTCAGGTATGAGCGCCATCACTATTGCTATTGAATCACCAGATGATGTGCAGTTTTTAACAACCATCTTGATTGCCAAATTACTCGCCACCTTATTTGCTATTGGTTTGGGTATTCCGGGTGGGATCATCGGCCCTGTTATTGGGCTTGGTGTATTAATGGGCACCTTAATGGCCTTCTTTGCGCAGTTTATTAGCCCAGGAGTAGATATCACGGGTACCTACAGCATGCTTGGCATGGCAGGGTTATTGGCCGCTACATTACACGCACCACTTGCTGCACTCACTACGGTTATGGAGTTAACCTCAAGCCCCGAGATTATTGTCCCAGCCATGTTAGTGATCTCAACGGCTTATGTCACAGCATTGCAGTTTTTTGGTAACCGCTCTATTTTTATGCAGCAACTTGACTTCCAAGGGCTTGAGTATCAAATATCGCCTGCCACAGAAGCATTACAAAAAGTAGGCGTGATGGATGAAATGGATGAGCAGTTCAAACTGCTTTACAGTGACGACAAACAACAAATTAAAGAATCGCTCGATGCCCTTGATAGCCAAACCCCGCTGATTGTTCATGATGAAGAGAATGGCTATCGTCTTGCTGAATATGATTTAAGTTTGATGTCTGACCAAGAAAGTAACATCAAATATGTCAGCCTTGCCGGCCTTAGTAGCCAAGCAACATTAGCCGATGCTTTTGACTTACTAAAAGATAAACGCAGCGGTGCGGTGTATATTTACAACCTACTTGATAACCAACAGATTATGGGCCTTTTGCGTTGGGACCAAATCAGACATATTCTTACCATACGCAATAGTTTGTTATAACAATTAAAATGGATGCTTAAATGACTGCGCTATTAGTTTATAAAACCTTCCACGTATTTTTTATGATTGCTTGGTTTGCCGGTATTTTTTACCTGCCACGTCTTTTTGTTTACCACGCAATGAGTGAAGAAAAAGCCTGTAACTCAATGCTGAAAGTAATGGAACGCCGCTTACTGTTTTTTGTGACGCCGTTTGCCGTTTTAACATTGGTATTTGGCTTACTGACCATTTTTGAATATGGTCGTGATTGGTTTAGATACAGCATGTGGCTGCACTACAAACTGGTGTTAGTAATTATCCTTTATATATATCATGGCTATTGCTTTAAATTACTGGCTGACTTTAAGCATGATCGCAATACTCGTAGCGATCGCTTTTACCGTATTTTTAATGAAGTTCCGGTACTCATCCTTTTAGCTATAGTGGCACTGGCAATTATTAAACCTAACTTATAATTTGCTGCTGTGAACGTTAAAAATTTGCTATAGTACTGCGCAAATTTATGCGGCCTCCCATACCGAGTGCCAGCGCCCTATAAATATGATTAGGAACAAACCCCATGCTAAGTTTCCAAGGTGAAAATATCCTGTCGGTCAATCAGCTTGATCGAGATTGTATTGAACGTATTTTTGCAGTTGCTAAGAAAATGGAGCCTTATGCTAAAAAGCAAAAGCGCACCAATGTTTTAGAGGGCGCAATTTTAGCGAACTTGTTCTTTGAACCAAGCACGCGTACTCGCGTAAGTTTTGGTACAGCATTTAACTTACTAGGTGGTTTGGTTCGTGAAACAACAGGTATGCAAAGCTCGGCGCTTGCAAAAGGTGAATCTTTGTATGATACCGCTCGCGTTATCTCAGCGTATGCAGATGCAGTCGCAATGCGCCACCCTGACGCAGGATCTGTTGCTGAGTTTGCCACTGGGTGTGACGTGCCAGTGATTAATGGCGGTGACGGCCCAAATGAGCACCCAACACAAGCCCTACTGGACTTACTAACAATTGAGCGTGAACTAGGTCGCTTCAACCAAAGCATCGACGGTATGCACATTGCCCTAGTAGGTGATTTAAAATATGGCCGTACTGTGCACTCTTTATCTAAATTACTTTGTCATTATAAAGACGTTAAGTTCTCTATGGTGGCACCTGATGGCTTACAAATGCCAGACTACATTTTAGATGCTGTAGATAACGCAGGTCATAAAATTCAAGTAGTCGATAAGATGGAAGGCAACTTGGCGGCCGATATTGTGTATCAAACCCGTATCCAAGAAGAACGCTTCCCTTCACAAGAAGAAGCTAACAAATACCGTGGTGGTTTCCGTATCAGCCAAGCAATTTACAACGCACACTGTAAGCCAAACTCAGTATTGATGCACCCACTCCCTCGTGACAGCCGTTTAGAGGCAAACGAGCTAGATAACGATTTAAATAGCAACGACAACCTAGCAATTTTCCGCCAAGTGCAAAATGGCGTGTTAATTCGCATGGCGTTGTTTGCTCTAACCTTAGATGTTGCCGACAAAGTTGAGCAATATGAAGTCGACGTGCCTTGGTTTAGCCGTAAACGTAATAGCTAACTTGCTTCGTTTTGGGCTCTTTGAGCCCTCGCAAACCAACTCATTTAACGTGACAACCCAATAGGACTATTCATGACAATTAGCCAAGATCTTTTTAATCGCGCGCAAGAATCAATCCCAGGCGGTGTTAACTCACCAGTTCGTGCCTTCAATGGCGTTGGCGGTACTCCTTTATTCATCACTAAAGCTGAAGGCCCTTTTACCTTTGATGCTGATGGTAACCGTTATATCGATTACGTTGGTTCATGGGGACCCATGATCATGGGTCATAACCACCCAGCTATTAAGCAAGCGGTATTAGAAGCCGTTGAAAATGGCCTAAGCTATGGTGCGCCAACCGAAACTGAAATCTTAATGGCCGAAAAAGTAAAAGAGCTAGTACCATCAATCGAAAAAGTACGTATGGTAAGCTCAGGTACTGAAGCTACAATGAGTGCGATTCGCTTAGCACGTGGTTTCACTGGCCGTGACAAAATCTTAAAGTTTGAAGGCTGTTACCACGGTCATGCAGATTCACTACTAGTAAAAGCAGGCTCAGGCGCACTGACTATGGGTGTACCAAACTCACCAGGTATTCCTGAAGACTTTGCTAAGCACACATTAACTGTGTCGTTTAATAACCTTGATGAAGTAAAAGCAATTTTCGCAAAATATGCTGACGATATCGCTTGTATCATCGTTGAGCCAGTTGCTGGCAACATGAACTGTATTCCACCTGTACCAGGCTTCTTAGAAGGTCTGCGTGAGGTGTGTGATGAATACAAATCTGTGCTTATTTTTGATGAAGTAATGACAGGTTTCCGTGTTGCTTTAGGTGGCGCACAAGCTTACTACAACATCAAACCAGACCTAACCTGTTTAGGTAAAGTGATCGGTGGCGGTATGCCTGTGGGTGCATTTGGCGGTAAGAAAGAAATCATGGATTACATCGCACCTGTTGGCCCAGTTTATCAAGCGGGCACATTATCAGGTAACCCAATTGCCATGGCTGCCGGTTTAAAATCTTTAGAACTTTTAAGTGCTGACGGCCTGCACGACGAGCTTGAAGCAAAGAGCAAAGCAATTTGTGAAGGCTTTGAAGCCGCTGCGAAAAAAGCAGGTATTGCACTTACAACAAACTACGCAGGTGGTATGTACGGCTTCTTCTTTACTGATAAAGAAAAAGTAACTAGCTACCAACAAGCGACTGAGTGTGATTTAGAACGCTTCAAAAAGTTCTTCCACTTAATGCTAGAAGAAGGTGTTTACCTAGCTCCTTCAGCATTTGAAGCAGGCTTTGTGTGCGCTGAACACTCTGAAAAAGAGATCAACGACACCATTGCAGCCGCAGAGCGCGCATTCGCGAAGCTTTAATCTAAAAAATAAAATAGGTCACTTTAATCGGTGGCCTATACTTCGATGCCCCAAAATATAATACAAATACATCCCCACCAGAAAATAAAAACCAATAAAATATTACAATTCAAACATCATTTATACAAAGCAAGTATTTCATTAGTGCATTTTTATTTTCATTGTAACTAAACACACATAAAACCATCCCAACCCACTGTTTTAAAATAATTAAACTTAACATTAAAAAACCTTAACTAAATTACATTTAATTACAATTGTTTTATTTTTGTTTATTAAAATGATTTAAACTTGAATTTAGATCGTTCCAAGGCGTTTTAATGTTGTTTTATCGTATTTATAACATAAATAATTGATTAGTATGTTCCTGCTGTGTTACCAATTTGTTTCACCCTTTATTTAAAGGTAAAAACCTTAGAAAAATAAATGCAAGGTGTGAAGGTTATTAACAAATAACAACAAATCTAAAATTTCACAGGGAAAGCTCAATGAAAAACAACTTTTCAAAAACATTTAAGCGTTCGTTTACAGCTGCAGCTGTTGCTATGACCTTAAGTGCAGCTATGCCAGCCATGGCTGACAATGTTAATGGGGCAATCAAAGGTAATCTCATTACTCAGTCTGGCGTTTCTTTAGCAGGCGCAACAATCACTATTACTGATAAAACAAAAGGTTATGAAAAAACTCTCATTGCAGATGCAAATGGTCAGTTTAACCTTAATCAAGTGCCTGTTGGTAAATATGACATAACCGTTTCACAAGCCGGTTTTGAAAAAGCACAGATCAACGATGTAATTATCGGTGTCGGTAAAACTGCACTTCTCGAAATTCCACTAGTTGAAGGTAATATTGAACGAATTGCAGTTGTTGGTGGCGCAATTCGTGCTGTTGACGTTTCAGTTACTGAATCATCTTTAAATATTAGTTCAGAAGAGCTTGAATTATTACCAGTTGCTCGCTCATTAACATCGGTTGCTTTACTAGCGCCTGGCGCAACTGAAGGTGATAGTCGATTTGGCGATCAAGCATCTTTTGGTGGCTCATCTGTTGCTGAAAATGCTTATTACGTAAATGGTCTGAATATGACTAACTTCCGTAATGGCTTAGGCGGCGCAACAATCCCATTCTCTGCATATGATAGCTTCCAAGTAAAAACGGGTGGGTACTCATCTGAGTTTGGTCGAACGACTGGTGGCCTTATTTCTGCAGTTACAAAGTCAGGTACTAATGACTTTCACTTTGGTGTTGAATCTATTTACTCGCCTGACTCATTGAGAGAACAGTCTCCAAACTCAGTTTACTTACAAAATGATCGTTGTGAGGCTGAAGATGGTCACTGTATTGGAGATTTATATGTCAATAACCAAGATGACTATGTAAACTCATTTGAGACAAATATTTATGCCTCTGGTGCGTTAATTGAAGATACGCTTTTCTTCTATGGTATTTATACATTCCGTGATAATGAAGAAGAATATGGTAACGCTTCTCAAACCTCTTTAACAAAAGAAAAAGATGACGACCCTTATTATCTAGCACGTATTGACTGGAACATTAATGAGGATCATCAATTGATGCTTTGGGGTTTTAGTGATGAGCGTACATATTCTGAGAGTACAATCGAAGACCTGAATGGCACTGGTAATTACACATTAGATGGTGGTACAGCTTACCACAAACGCGGCGGTGAAAGTTTTGCAGTTCGTTATACAGGTAACCTGACTGATGATTTAAGCATGTCTGCTATGTACGGTGAAGTTAAATTCTCAGAAACAGACTACTCTGACTTTGATGACTGTCCTACCGGCTATGACGCAGACTTAGGTGTTGATACTACTTGTTATGTAAACTTCACTGTAGGCGCTAATGAAGATAAGCGCGAGCAATTGCGCGTTGATTTTGATTGGTACTTAAATGATGAGCATACACTAAGATTTGGTTATGACTCAGAAACCAACACATCAGATGCAACGACAATTAACTCGGGTGGTATTTACTACTACTATAGAACATACGAAGAAGGTGCTCGTCTTCCTAATGGTTATGTCCTTCCTGAAGAAATGAAAACAACTCGTGTTCGTGACTATAAAAATGGCGGTGCATTCGAAGTTGAAAACTGGGCGATTTATATTGAAGACCAATGGGCTGTTACTGATACCCTAACACTAACTTTAGGTCTACGTAATGACAGCTTCACAAACTACAATGCGGATGGCGATGAATTTGTATCTATTGATAATCAAATTGCGCCAAGATTAGGTGCATCTTGGGATATAAATGGTGACGGTGACAGTAAATTATTCGTTACTGCAGGTCGCTATTACTTACCTGTCGCTGCAAATACGAATATTCGTCTTGCAGGTGCCGAAACTTATATCCACACGTGGTATGAGTATGAGGGTCTTAATGCTGACGGTACTCCTGTAGGTTTGAGCAATCAATTAGGTGATATCGCTATTTCAAATGGTGGTGACGGGACAGCAAAACCTTCAAATACTCTTGCAGATAAAGATCTTGAGCCTATGTACAATGATGAAATTATTGTTGGTTATCAAGCAGCGATTAATGATGACTGGTCTTGGAGCATCAAAGGTACATATCGCACACTAGGCAATCAAATTGATGATGGCTCATATATCTTTACTGATGAAGATGGAGAGTACCTTGGTGAAAACTGGTTCTTATTTAACCCAGGTAATGGCGCAACATTTAACTTCGATCTAGATGGTGACGGTGTAACTGAAGAGTATAGCTTCACAGCTGAAGAGCTAGGTTACCCTGAAGCTAAACGTCGTTACGCTGCCATTGACCTTTCAATTGAGAAGAGCTGGGATAAAGTTTGGTCATTAAAAGCCCTATATACTTGGTCTCATAACTACGGTAACACAGAAGGATTTGTTAAATCTGATAACGGTCAAGATGATGCAGGTTTAACACAAGACTGGGATTACCCTTATCTTATGGATGGTGCTAACGGTAACTTACCAGCGGACCGTCGCCACAATATTAAAGTTTACGGTGCATATGCAGTTACTGAAGACTTCTTAATAGGTGCAAACTTAAATGTTGCTTCAGGTCGTCCTTGGACAGCGTTAGGTGCAGGGTATACACCAGACCCAGACAAATATTCTTATGGCGACACCTATTATGTAGGCGATCAACGCTACCCTCGCGGCAGCATGGGAACAACTCCCTGGACAGCTCGATTAGATCTTAACTTTACGTACAACTTGCATTTCAATGATCAAAAAGTACGCTTCGCATTAGATATTTTCAATGTATTTGATGCATCTACAGCAACTCGTTATGACGAAGTTGCTGAAGTGGCGGCTGGTGATGATAGTGCAACATTTGGCTTAGCGCAAAGTTATCAATCTCCTCGTCGAGTCCAACTATCTGCTTCTTACGACTTTTAATTTCGATTAAATTAGTAAGAAAAGCAATGACTCTAAAAGCCTCTTTATGAGGCTTTTATTTAAGTAACAACCACTTCAACAATTACTTTCTAACTTTATTGAATAATATGTGCCCCAAACTCGGTCTATCTAGTTTCGACTGACAATGTTTCGAGGCAACTATGAATAGACTCATAACACCTGCTGTTAATTTAATGGCACAACTTAAGTACAAACATAAAATTACTTTATTGTTTAGTTTATTAGTTTTTCCTCTGTGTCTGAGCTTATTTTTTCTAATCAGTCTGTTAAATGAAAATATCCAAGTTTCAAAACAACAATACAAAGGCATCAGTAGTTACCGCTTGCTGTTATCGTATCTTGTCGATAACAAGCAACAAGCCATGCTGAATTCCGCCCAAACTTTAGGTTATGCTCACAATGCATCGAGTGAAGAAAACATACTTGAAACAGTATCAATTGAGTCGCAATTAGCTGTTAGTCAAAACCTCACTATTAATTACTTAAATCGTACTTTAGTCACCCATTTGCCTAACTTGATTTACCATCTTAATAGCACCTACCAAAGTGCTGAAAAAGTATTAAATCAAGGTAAGTTTACGCCAGAAAGCTTTATTGCTTTATCAAACCAAATTAAAGCGATACCCCAGTTATCTGGGCAATTTAAAGATGCGTTATCCATCGCCTTCCAACAAGACAATAAAATAAAAGAGCAACTATCTCCTAGTGCTGAAACATTACTAGAAAACATATCTCAGTTCTCGCAACAAGTTAACCAAAGGCTGTTGGAGCCTGATACGATAGAATTAAGCAAAGCACAATTTTTGAGCCTTAAAGCGAATCTAAACCAAAGTATAGATGAGTACATTGCTGACACTGAGCCTGCCCTTACGAGTATCATTAGTTATAAGCTAAACAATGAACAATTCATTTTGTACCTTGTTATCGCAGCTGCTCTATTATCTTTAATAATAGCCAGTTACTTGATGCTTGGATTTTATCGTTTAGTAGTTGATACCTTAAAGCTTTTTTCAGAAACCGCTAACAGTGCCGCGCAAGGTAATATCTCTGCGCGTTTAAAGTTAACAGGTAAAGATGAGTTAACCTCAATAGGAAAAGAGTTTAATCATGTATTGGCATCATTTTCTTTGATGGTAAATGAAGTCAAGCACACTACGAGCAGTGTAATATCAACCACAGATACAGTGACGAGTCACTCTGAAAAAACCAGTCAAGATGTACAAGTTCAGCAACAAAGTGTGTCAACTATTAGCCAAGCTTTATCAGAAATGAGCCAAGCTGCCGAACATGTCGAGGTGTCTGCCTCTCAAGCCGTTGATTTAGCTTCATCTGCAGCCAAAAAAGTACAAAAAGGTGCTGATGAAAGCGCACATTTAGCCACGCACATGAGTCATTTACAACAAGAGTTCAACGAGGGTCTTGCTGCCTTAGAGTTACTTGCTAAAGACAGCCAAGCGATTAGTAGCGTGAGTAATGGTATAAATGAAATTGCCGAGCAAACCAACCTACTAGCTTTGAATGCTGCGATAGAAGCAGCTAGAGCTGGTGAACAAGGCCGAGGCTTTGCGGTTGTTGCAGATGAAGTAAGAACCCTTGCAAAACGCACTCAACAACAAACTCATGAGATCCACCAAATTATTAATTCACTTCAATCCGCAACAAAGCTAACACAAGATAAAATGCAAGCAAGCGTAGAGAAGATGGAACAAGGTTCACAAAGTGCAGAGCACACTAAAAATAATTTATTAGCTGTCGCAGCATCAATGTCTGATATTGGCATGCAAGGAAAGCAAATAGCAGTTCAAGTCAGTCAGCAAGGCACTGCAATTCAAAACGCTTTACACCACGCTGAAGATGTCAGTGAACTTGCCAGAGACACAGAGAAAAGTGCACTTATGGCAATGAATAGCGTACAAAATTTAGCTCAACTGTGTGTTGAGCTAAATGATTCAATGGCCAAGTTTAGCGCTGACAATTAGGTCTAGGCTCAAACTCGCTTGCACGTATGGGTAGCTGCACCACTTTGCCGCAACCCGGAGGCGCTTGCAGACCAGTTTCTTCATTAATAAAGGCCCAACGGATTGATGCAGGACGAGTATCCGCTATGGCTTCAGGGTTGAGTGGTTTAAGGTAGCGAATGTAGGCCTCTAGTGCGCCAACACTGCCTGTTAAACCTGTGCTCTTGTTATCGTCGCGACCAATCCATGCAACAGTAACGGTGTTTTGATCAAAACCAGCAAACCAGCTATCGCGTAAATCATTACTAGTGCCTGTTTTACCAGCAAGCTGAATTGATGGGAAATGTGCATTTAGGCGTTTAGCCGTGCCATCTTTAGTCACGCGCTTCATTGCATATTTCGTCATGTAAATTGATGCATCATCAAAGCGTTTTTGTGAGCTGACATCATGCTTGTAAAGCACTTTACCTACTGAGTCTGTAAGGGCTGAGATAGACGTTAATTCACGGTACTGACCATCAGCAGCAAGCGTTGTATAAAGCTGCGCTACTTCAAAACTTGAAAGCTCAAGTGCACCTAAAAGTAACGACGGATATTGATCAATACGCCCTTCTACACCTAAACGCTTCAAGGTATCAGCGACTTTATCAACTCCAACATCAAGACCCGTGTTAACGGCTGGGATATTAATACTGTTACTAAATGCTTTATAAAGAGGCATAGGGCCGCGGAACTGCTTGTCGAAGTTCTCAGGTTGCCACACTTTCCCCTGCTCATTAGTCACTTGCAGCGGTGAGTCATCCACCAACGTGGCAACATTAAACTGACCACTTTCAAATGCCGATAAATAAACTGCTGGCTTAACTAATGAGCCAATATTACGTTTGGTATCAAGCACACGGTTAAAACCAAAATAACGTACGTCACGACCTGCAACTAATGCCGACACCCCACCCTTTTCAACGTTTACAGAGATCATCGCCGCTTCAAGCTCTTCTGTTTTAGGGCGTCTTTCTAGATAAGGAAGACTTGCCTCAACCGACTCTTCCATGGCCGTTTGCTTTTGTAAGTCAAAGTAGGTGAATACACGCACCCCAGCATCTAACACTTGCTGATCAGGTAATAAACGCTTTAGTTCTCGATTAACTAATTCTAAGTAACCCGGATACGACTTTTGCAAGCTGTCTTTCATTGGTGCAATATCAATTGGACGTTTTAATGCCGCACGATATTCACGGGTATCAATCAGTTTATTTTCAACCATTAAGCGCAATACTAGATCGCGACGCTCCATTGCGCGCTCACTATAACGACGTGGGTTGTAATACGATGGACCTTTCACCATAGCCACTAAAAGCGCAATTTGGTCGTATTCAAGCTCATCCACAGGCTTTGAAAAATAAAACTCAGCGGCAAGCCCCATACCATGCACGCCTTGATTATAAGACTGACCTAAATACACCTCATTCAGGTAGGCTTCTAATATTTCATCTTTGCTGTAGCGGTAATCTAATATCAAGGCAATAAGCGCTTCATTAAACTTACGCACCAGTGAACGCTCACGGGTAAGGTATATATTCTTTGCTAATTGCTGGGTTAAAGTACTGCCCCCTTGCACTGTACGTCCGGCTTTAATATTGCTGTATAAAGCGCGCATAATTGACCACACAGATACACCATGGTGTTGATAGAAATTGCGATCTTCAACCACCAGCAAAGTATCTTTTAGCATCGGCGGAAATTTATCTAGCGGCACAAACTCGCGATCTTGTTTTGAATCATTACCAATGCGAGCTATTTGAACCGGCTCTAATCGAGCATTGTTTAAACGGCGGCCAAACTTATCTTTGATAGTTGCTAATTTCTGCCCTGAAAAACGCAGCTCAATAACGTGTGCATCTTCAAGGCCATCATAAAACTCAAACTCGCGACGGTACACTTTAATACTGTTTGCTGATTTAACATACTGACCTGTACGGCTTAGTTTATTCACAGATGAGTAATTTAAACGGTTTAACTCCCAAATAACCTCTTGCTGAGACAAATACTGCCCGGGATAAAAGCTCATTGCGCGGGCATATACTTGTGCAGGTAACTGCCATTTATTGCCTTCAAATTGGCGAGTGATTTTTGCATCTAAATAAATTAGATACAGCACCATGGCAACTATTACTGCGAGTGAAAGCTTCCAAAAAATTGACCAAAGTTTTCTCAATAAACTTGTTTTAGCAGGCACTTGAGGTGTGCGTGAGCGCTTAGCAGTAGTTTTTTTTGATGCCGCTTTAGGTTTGCTAGACGACTTTTTTGCAGGAGTTTTTTTATCAGCCATTGAGTTCGCTATTGGTCAGTTAATTTTACAGGATTAAGCCCTAAACAGCGCAATATTAACACCTGTAAAATTAACAGTCACTTAAACTCGACTAGCGTGTACACAACCAAAGAGAGTGGATCACTGCAGGTATAAAAAAGATAAAGCATAAAATAATGTTAATTACTAAGTCTTTACCAGCACCCGCTTTCAAAAATACCGCTACAGGCGGTAAAAACAGCGAAATAATTATAAGCAAGAGTTTGTTATCCATCGTTTTTCCTTATTGATTCAGAATTAAAAGCATAGTCAAAAAACGACTATTTCGCCTATCAGAAAAGACTTATTTAAACGCAAAAAAGCCCTACCTAAGTAGAGCTTCGATTTGAACACACAATGATATTTTTATGTGCGTGCTATTGCACGCACTAAGATTAGTTACTGCGAACTGAAACAAACTCAGGGTAAGCATCAATACCACAGTCATGTTGATCCATACCGTTTAGTTCTTCTTCTTCGGTAACACGGATACCCATGGTATTTTTCAGGATTGCCCATACGATTGATGACGCGATGAATACAAATCCTAAGATACATACTAAGCCAATTAATTGATTAACAAAGGTTGCATCAGAGTTTGAAAGTGGCACTAGCATAATACCTAATGCACCACACACACCGTGTACAGAGATAGCACCTACAGGGTCATCGATTTTCGCTTTATCAAGTGCAACGATGCTAAATACAACCAGTGAGCCACCTAATAGACCAAGTAAACAAGCAAGTAATGGTGTTGGTGATGCTGGCTCAGCAGTAATCGTTACCAGACCTGCTAATGCACCATTTAGAACCATTGTTAAGTCAGCTTTACCCCATAACACTTTACATACAAATAGTGCTGCGATTGCGCCACACGCTGCTGCTGCGTTAGTGTTTAAAAAGATTTTGCCAACTGCTGTTGCGTTTTCAGCATCAGAAACAAGTAGTTGCGAACCACCATTGAAGCCGAACCAACCCATCCAAAGAATTAATGTACCCAATGTTGCTAACGGTAAGTTAGAACCAGGAATTGGGTAGATTTCACCATTTTTACCGTATTTACCTTTACGAGCACCTAAGAAAAGCACACCTGCTAGCGCTGCCGCAGCACCTGCACCGTGAACGATTGCAGAACCAGCGAAGTCAACAAAGCCCATTTCTGATAAAAAGCCCGCGCCCCAAGTCCAGTAACCTTCGATTGGGTAGATGAAACCGGTTAAAATAACAGTAAAAATTAAGAATGCCCATAACTTCATACGCTCAGCAACCGCACCAGATACGATTGACATAGCTGTTGCTACAAACACAACTTGGAAGAAGAAATCAGACTCTAAAGAGTGATCAGCATCAGCAGCTTGCGTGCCGATTAATGCGCCAAATGAAGGGATGAAACCACCTTCTGCGTTATCAACATACATGATGTTGTAACCCACTAATAAAAACATAGTGCAAGCAATAGAAAATAGTGCAACGTTTTTAGTTAGAATTTCTGTTGTATTTTTTGCACGAACTAAACCTGCTTCAAGCATAGCGAAACCAGCCGCCATCCACATTACTAAAACACCCGACATCAAAAAGTAAAAAGTGTCGAGTGAGAACTTCAACTCTACGATAGTGTTTTCCATAATTCCCCCTTAAATTGCTTCTTCATCAAGTTCGCCCGTACGGATACGAACGATTTGGTCTAAGTCGTAAACAAAAATTTTGCCGTCACCAATTTTGCCTGTTGAAGCAATTTTTGTGATGGTTTCAACAACGCGTTGACAATTTTCGCTACGAGTTGCAATTTCAAGTTTGATCTTTGGAATAAAATCGACTTGGTATTCAGCTCCACGATATAGCTCAGTATGACCACGTTGACGGCCAAAGCCTTTAACGTCGACAACTGTCATCCCCTCAATGCCTAAATCAGCCAATGCTTCACGCACATCATCAAGTTTGAATGGCTTTATTATTGCACTAATCATTTTCATAGTGGCCCCCTTCGGACGCTTATTGTTATCCTGTTGACTTATACAATCCAACCTTTATGCCACTATTTTTTATTTAATCCTTTCAATAAGTTAAAAACAAAACTGCGTTTTTGAACAAAAAAAACGCACCCTAATGGTGCATTTTTTTAACAATTAACCTGCGCTGGTGCAATTAACACAACTATAGTTGAACTAAGCAATTTCGCGATTGCTGCTTGGCTTGATAAAGGGCTTTATCTGCGGTGCGCATTGCAGCTGTGAGGGATACTTTATGGAATTTTGTTATACCAATACTCATCGTTAGTGAGTAAGGTTCACCATTAATTGAAAAGGCGTGCTCAGCTAACTGTTCACGAAACGTATTTAGCTTAGGCTGAGCCTTTTCGAGATCCATATTGTTTAATACTACAGCGAACTCTTCACCACCAATACGAGCAACTGTAAAATCATCAAACTTTCTTTTCAAAAATGAAGCTACTTGCTTTAATGCCTGATCACCCGCCTCGTGACCAAACTGATCATTGATATTCTTAAAAAAGTCGATATCAAGCAGGGCAAGCACGTTATCTTGCTCTACATTTTTCAATACCCTTTCAGCATATTGATAAAAATAACGTCGATTATGCAAACCAGTTAGATGATCGCGGTATGCACTTTCTTTGATATCGGCTATTAATGACAACTGCTCCATAGTTTGCATCACACGGCAATGAAACTCTTCGTTCATAAATGGCTTAGTTAAAAAGTCATTAGCTCCATATTTTATGAACCGCGCAGATAAACCATGCTTACCCGCACCTGATAGGCCAATTATTGCTAGGTCATCGCGGCCACGAAAGTTACGTACCGCTTTAACAAGCTCAAAGCCGTCCATTGTTGGCATCGCATAATCCGTTAGCAATAACTTAATTTCTGGGTCGTCTTTAAGCATTTGTAGTGCTTGCTCACCATCTTGCGCATCACTTACTTTGAAAAGCTGCTTTTCAAGCATTTGCTTCATCAAAGTACGACTTAACACCGAATCATCAGCCACTAGCGCTTTACAACCATGATTTCTAAGCAATTGCGCAACAAGTTTAATCGCGTAGTGATATGAATCACGGTTGTCTTTAACTACGTAATCAACCACACCTAGTTCTAACATTTGCTGACGAATGTATTCATCAATTTTAGATGTTAGCACCACGGTAGGAATATCTTTTGAGAGGGTATATCTGGCCACTTCGCCGTTCATCGCATCAGGTAATGTTAAATCAACCAAAGCTAATGTGTAGTCATGCTTAGCGATATAGTTTACGCCCTCTTTTAAGGACCACGCAAAGTCAACAGCTACATCAAGGTAGTGAGCTGCTAAATGCCGTAACACTTGCTGTACTACTTTACTGTCTTCTACAACTAACACTCTTTGCATTGCAACTTCTCTTTCTTAAGCTCGTGTATATACCCAAACCACCTCAAGGTGCGAGTTTCAGTTGGAATTAAAAGCGATTTAAACAAGGCATTGATTGCAAGTAATAGTGGTTCTATTGTTAAAATCAATAACGCAGTATAAATCGCTTTTAAACCAACCCGTTGGGCGTTTCACAAGCACTTACTCTCATCGTTGTTACTTTTTAAAAGGGACTGCCATTGTTGCAAAGTAACGCCTTGATATTAAGCACCTGTGAAACGCTGAATTCTGCATCTTAAGGTGGTTTGGGTATACCATTTATAAACTTGCTCAATATACGCCATTTTTTAATCTAGCTAAATATTTAACCAAGCTATCTTTACTAAAAAGTGCACTTTTTTGTAACTCACCCTGCATTTCTTCTTTTATTTAACAGCTAATATTGGTGACTAGTCTCATTAGTTTGTCATCGACTTGGCTTTACTTTTTAATAGCTGCAATTCGAATAATAAGGAATCAACATGAAACTTGTTAGTTTTATTGGCTTGTCAGTGACAGCATTAACACTGGCCTTCAGTACTCCAAGCTTTGCTGATAATGGACGTCGTATTGACGTTGACAGTAAAGTGGTGACAGAACACAAAGCCCGCATTAATGGTGAGCGCTTTTCATATACCGCAACCACAGGGACACAACCAGTTTGGAATGAGCAAGGCGATGCGGTTGCAACGCTACAATATACTTATTATACCCGCGACAAAGTAGACGATAGAACAAAACGCCCTTTAGTCTTTTCGTTCAATGGTGGCCCAGGTTCTGCGTCAGTATGGATGCACCTTGCCTATACTGGACCGCGTGTATTAAAAATTGATGACGAAGGCTACCCTGTTCAACCTTATGGCGTAAAAGATAATCCTTACTCAATTTTAGACGTGGCTGATATTGTTTATATCAACCCTGTTAACACCGGTTATTCACGTGTTCTTGAAAACGAAAAAGGTGAGCTACCAAGTAAATCAGATCAACAAAAAATGTTCTTTGGTGTTAACGCTGACATCAAATACTTAGCAGAGTGGCTAAATACCTTTGTTTCTCGCAACGAGCGCTGGCGCTCACCTAAATTTTTAATTGGTGAGAGCTATGGTACGACTCGTGTATCTGGCCTTGCGCACGAATTACAAAATCGCCAATGGATGTACATCAACGGTGTTATCTTAGTATCACCAACTGAGATTGGTATTAAGCGCGAAGGTCCTGTAGAAGCTGCTAACCGCCTACCTTACTTTGCTGCAACCGCTTGGTACCACAAAGCACTTAGCGCAGACTTACAAGCAAAAGACTTAGACGAGTTACTCCCTGAAGTTGAACAGTTCACCGTGAATAAGTTCTTAACTGCAATTGCTAAAGGTGGTTTCTTACCTGCTGATGAAAAGCGTGCCATTATCAAGCAAGCGGCAAAATACGCAGGTTTATCTGAAAAGTTTGTTGAGCAAAATAACCTTGATATCCCAAATAACTTCTTCTGGAAAGAGCTATTGCGCGAGCGCGGCCAAACTGTAGGCCGTTTAGATTCTCGCTATTTAGGTATCGACAAACGTGATGCAGGTGAGTCACCTGATTACTGGGCTGAGCTTACTTCATGGTTACACTCATTCACGCCTGCAATTAACTATTACCTACGTGAAGAGCTTAACTACAAAACCGATATCAAATATAACCTATTTGGTAATGTGCACCCTTGGGACCGCTCAGGTAACAACACAGGTGAAAACTTACGTTTAGCAATGGCACAAAACCCATACTTAAACGTGATGATTCAATCTGGCTACTACGACGGTGCAACAAACTACTTTGATGCTAAATACACAATGTGGCAGTTAGATCCAAGCGGCAAAATGAAAGAGCGCTTAAGCTTTAAAGGCTACCGTAGTGGTCACATGATGTATTTACGTCATGCTGATTTAGAGTCATCAAATAACGACTTACGTGATTTCATCCTTAAATCACTACCAGCCGAAGGCAAAGCAGCAAAATACTAAACAGCGTATTTGCAAATCCATAATAGAAAAAGCCCGTTTTATACGGGCTTTTGTTTTTCCACTAATCTTTTTGGGTATATACTCAAGTCATTGATTTAAGGATTTGGATAATCAGCAAATGGCAGAAAAATTTCGCGTAATGTTTGCAGGGCTTGAAGCCGGTGTCGACCAAGCACAAGCAACAGAACAATTAGCTGCAAAACTAAAAACAACAACAGACAAAGTTGCAACCCTGTTTGAGCATAAGCCGTTATTTGCACCAAGTGAGCAAGATAAAGCACTAAAACAAGCAAAATTACTCGCAAGTGTTGGCATTAAAGCCAAGCTCCAACCGATAAACCAAGCAGCCACCAGCAACCAATCAAGCAATACAGATGCACAGACCAAAGAGCGTGAAGAACGTATTTTTGATGCCCTCGATTACATCACCAGTAGCCTTATTCGCCTAGAAGAAAAACTTGATGACTTAGAGCAACGTTTACCTGAGCTTGAAAATAACAGCGTTGCTGATAGTGACGATAGCTGGCAAGAAGATGACTTGCTACTTGAAGACGAATTAACAGAGCCCGTTAAAAAACGCTCAAACACCCTACTCTATTCGCTTATTGCCATGGTCATTGTGCTATTGATCATTTTGGGTGTAGTGGAGCTTTTTCCTGAACTTTTCTCCTTTTTAGAAAGTTAACACTAATATTGACATGAGCAACACACGAGCAGAAATCAGACAATCTATTCGAAAAAAGCGCAATTCACTGACTGTTGAACAACAAAAAAATGCAGCAATTGCGCTAAAAGTGAATTTTACTCAACACTTAAAATCGCTAAAAACACCTAAAAATGCCCATATTGGCATTTATTTCAGCAATGATGGCGAATTAGACACATCATTGTTAATTAAAGAATTATGGATGCAAGAGCAGCATTTATATCTGCCTATCATCCACCCCTTCAATGGCACTACTTTATACTTTCAGAGGTATGAAGAAAATTCACCCATGACTGCAAACCGCTATGGTATCTTGGAGCCCAAGTTGAATTGCAGTCAAATATGTCCTTTAGATAAGCTTGATATTTTACTTATGCCATTAGTGGCATTTGATGATCAAGGTAACCGTTTAGGAATGGGCGGTGGGTTTTATGACAAAACGTTGGCTCGGTATTACCAAGAAAACTGGCAAAAACCGATTTTGATAGGCCTTGCCCATCAATGTCAGCATGTTTCAGCATTGCCAATTGAATCGTGGGATGTACCGTTAAAACACATTATAACCCCAGAGAAAATCTACCAATGGTAAGCAAACTGTTTGTATACTATAGGCCCTCTCTGACAGCTAACTGAGCACATAATTATGACGCAAGATGAATTAAAAAAAGCCGCTGCCTGGGCAGCCCTAGAGTTTGTAAATGAAAATACCATTGTTGGTGTAGGTACAGGCTCTACAGTGAATCACTTTATTGATGCACTTGATACAGTAAAAGACACCATTACTGGTGCGGTTTCAAGCTCTGAGGCTTCTACTGAAAAGTTAAAAGCACTGGGTATTGAAGTATTCGAACTAAACGATGTATCAAGCCTTGATGTGTATGTTGATGGCGCAGACGAAATCAACCCACACAATGAGATGATCAAAGGCGGTGGTGCAGCCCTGACACGCGAGAAAATCGTTTCAGCGGTAGCAAAACAATTTGTTTGTATTGTTGATGAATCTAAAGAAGTTACAACATTAGGCGCATTTCCACTACCGGTTGAAGTGATTCCAATGGCACGCAGCTATGTAGCGCGTGAACTAGTAAAACTAGGCGGTGACCCTGTTTACCGTGAAGGTGTTGTAACAGATAACGGTAACGTCATTTTAGACGTGCACAATTTAGATATCAGCAACGCCAAAGAATTAGAACTAACAATCAACCAGATTGTTGGTGTAGTAACAAACGGCTTATTTGCCCATCGCGGTGCAGATAAAGTCATTATCGGCACCAAAAACGGGCCGCAAATAAAGTAAATAGGAATGAGGATATGAGTAAGGTATCGTTAGCAAAAGACAAAATTAAAATTCTCTTGCTGGAAGGCGTGCACCAAAGTGCTGTAGAAACGCTTAAGCGTAATGGCTACAGTAATATTGATTACGTAAAAACATCCTTACCTGAAGACGAGCTCATTGAGCGCATTAAAGATGTGCACTTTGTAGGCCTTCGTTCTCGCACTCATATTAATGAAGCGGTATTAGAAGCAGCTGAAAAGCTAGTCGCAATCGGCTGCTTCTGTATCGGTACTAACCAAGTTGACCTGCAAGGTGCTCGTGAGCGTGGTATTGCGGTATTTAACGCACCATTCTCAAACACCCGCTCTGTTGCAGAATTAGTGCTTGGTGAAATCTTATTATTACTTCGTGGTATTCCAGAACGTAATGCCCTAGCGCACCGCGGAGGTTGGTTAAAATCAGCCAACGGCTCATTTGAAGCACGTGGTAAAACCTTAGGTATTATTGGTTACGGCCACATTGGTACACAGCTAGGTATCATGGCTGAAAATATCGGCATGAACGTTGAGTTTTACGATATCGAAGACAAGCTAACACTGGGTAATGCAACGCAAGTTCATAACCTAACTCAGTTACTACAACGTGCTGACGTTATTAGCTTACACGTACCAGAAACACCACAAACGAAGAACCTAATTGGTATGGCTGAGCTTGAAGTAATGAAGCAAGGCGCCATCTTGATCAATGCTTCTCGCGGCACTGTTGTTGATATCGATGCGCTAGCAGAATCACTGCGTGATAAAAAGCTGAGCGGCGCTGCAATCGACGTGTTCCCTGTAGAACCAAAATCAAATGATGAAGAGTTCGTATCACCGCTACGCGAGTTCGATAACGTGATTTTGACTCCGCATATTGGTGGTTCAACTCAAGAAGCACAAGAAAATATCGGTATTGAAGTTGCGGGCAAACTTGCTAAGTACTCAGATAATGGTTCAACCATTACAGCAGTTAACTTCCCTGAAGTATCACTGCCTGAGCTTGCAAACCGCAGCCGCTTATTACACGTGCACCACAACCGCCCAGGTGTTCTAACGCAAATTAACCAAGCGTTTGCACAGCACGGCATTAATATCGCAGCTCAATACTTACAAACTGATGAATCAATTGGTTACGTAGTAATTGATGTAGATACAGACCAATCTGAAGTCGCTCTTAAAGAGCTAAGTGCAGTTGAAGGGACTATCAGAGCACGTATTCTTCACTAATCGTTGGTATACCGAATAAATAAAAAAGCGCAACCAGTTAAACTGCTTGCGCTTTTTTTTGTAGGACAAAACTTTAAGGTAGGTTGGTTTGAGCGCAGCGAAACCCAACACGGGAACCCAGCTTTAAACCGTAAATTTCAAGCTCTAAGTCATAAATAGCTTACCGTAGACGTGACGTTTATTTCGCGCGATGGCTTATTTCTTATAAGTAACACACTAGAAATTTCAGGTGAACAGCCAAAGTAGCAGCAAGCTTGTGATTATTCTCATTACGCTACTGCAAAACTAATAGGGTGTACCTTGGTTAGGTTAACATTTTGTTTAGCTTGCCAAAGATCGTAATTATCCTGCATCGATAGCCAACTTTCAGGGCTTCTACCCAAAGCCTTAGATAATCTTAATGCCATTTCAGGAGTAATAGAGCTCTGCCCCTTAAGGACTCTGTTAAGAGTTGAAGGTGAGACATCCAACTGTTTCGCGACAAATCTACAGCTGTAACCGAAAGGCTCCATATATACATCGGAAATAAATTCACCCGGATGCGGTGGATTATGCATAGTCATTAGTGATAATCCTCGTAGTTTAATATGTAGGCGCTACCATCTTTAAATTCAAATGTTACTCGCCAATTACCATTTACAGTTATTGACCAAACACCATCACGATTGCCTTTTAATGGATGTAACTTAAACCCAGGTAAATCGATATCTTCAATAATCGAAGCGGTATCTATAGCGGCTAGTTGCAATCTCAAACGACGCTCGTGTTTGGCTTGAATCCCTACTTTGCTTCCAGTCTCGAAGAACTTTTTCAAGCCTTTATGTTTGAATGTCTTGATCATTGCCAAAGTGTAGCGTGTTGCGCAACAGGTGTCCATTTAAAATGTAACCCCCTTACTTAGGGGGAATAGCCTGTGGGTTAAAATTTGAAGCAAAGCAAAAACCAGCACGTTAATTAAAAGCTTTAAACCGTAAATTTTAAGCGCTAAGTCAGATACGGCTCACCGTAGGCGTAAAATTCATTTCGCGCGAATTTACACTCCCAACCTCCTTTAAATTATTTAACAGATCCAGGTCATTTGTTTTATTTCTTAGATATCGACATAATGCACCACTATGCTCAAATCACCATTGGAAGGTTTATTTTGAAAAAACTGATATTTGCTTTACTACTTATTACACCTATGTTTTGCGTATCAACAGAACTACCAAGTGAATTTGAAAATAATTTAATCTACTTAACCCCAAAGCTCAGTGATGGCACAACAGTAAAATTTTTCACTGATACTGGTGGTGGTTGGAATGCTATTTCAAAAGAACTCAGTGAAAAATATCAATGGAAGGTTGAAAGCAAAGAAACTGAAGACGGTGCCATTAAAGTTACTGATATGCCGCAATTTGATAAAAGTGCTTGGATACCCATCGCAGGGCTGAACAATTGGTGGGCTGGTCAGTTACAAGTAGTACCAAGAAAAGAAATAAATTCATCTAATAAGCTGGATGGCACCTTAGGCGGCAGATGGCATGCTGAAAAAATCATCGATTTTAACTACCTAGATAAAAGCATCACTATTTTATCTAAACTACCTGAAACTGATAACTTTTCTGAAGTACCTTTAGGTTTCCAAAAGAATGAATTAGGTAATTATACGTTAGGTTTTCCGAGCATTAATATATCGGTAGATGGTGTAACGATTCCAATGTTATTCGATACTGGCGCTTCTGCTTGGCCTTCAAATGAAGCTCTTGAGCAACTTAATTTATCCGGTGAAAAAGTCGCAACCTCTTTTATCACTGCGTCCATATTTGACAATTGGGTGAGCTCTCACCCTGAATGGACGGTTATAGAAAAAGCATGTTTGTTATCTAAACAATCAATGATTAGAGTGCCAGAGCTAAAAATAGCAAATAAAGTGGTGGGCCCTGTTTGGTTTACGCGAAGAGAAGATAATAATTTTCATCAATTTATGTCTTCTATGATGGATAAACAAATTGATGGTGCGCTAGGAGGTTCAGCGCTTAAATATTTGAGAGTTATAGTCGACTACCCTAATGAACGAGCTTGGGTTAAAAATGATTTGAAATGAAGGTTAAAAGGCCATGCTCGTTCAAAGATTAGCTTGAATGTCTTGCCTACCTAATACTCTCATAATTTCTATATTGCCACCTTGAATGCGATAATAAATGCTATCAACACCACAAACAGCTCGTCGATAACCCTGCCTAATTTCATCGACTGCAGGTGCTAAATAAGGTTGCTTTGCCAATTGCTCAAAACGATCAAAAAACTTATAAAAATAAGCATCAGCCTGATTTTCACCATATTGCTCTAAACCACGAAACCAAATTCGCTTCAAATCAGCTTCGGCTTGAATATTAAGTTTATAACTTCCCATCCTTACTCGCTTCTTCCTTGAAACTAGCTAACATTTGATTTGGTGATTTATCTGAGAGTCCACTTTTCTCTGCTTCAATCAATTTCATACGAATAGCTTCAATTTCAGAAGCTCGCATTTGCTCTTTTCTAATCAAATCTCGAAGTAACTCACTGTCACTCGCATAATTTCCAGAAGCGAGCTGTGCTTGCATCCATTTTTCTTGTTGGGCAGTCACAGTGATACTTTTTTTTACCATCGTCATAATTTACTCATCTTAAACAGATCAAATTCAGATATAATCCTACTTTGTACTACTACAATCAAGCTTAGCTTATTGATGCTAGTAATCAACTATACCTTTTACTTAACCTCTTTCCTTCTAACAAACACACTTCCCTGTGTAAATCACGCCGATGAGTCAGTAAATTTTACTCATCAGTCGCTTGTGGTTCCGCGTCTTTACTCTGTTGCTTTTCGCTTATCATGGCATTTAATTTCTCGCCGCCTTTGATGCCAAAATCTAACGTGCGGATTGGGAATGGGATGGTCATGTCAGCTTCGCTTAGGGCGTTTCTAACTGCCACAACAGCCTTGTGGCGAACGGTCATAAAATCTGCTTCGCCGGGGTATTTAATCCAAAACCAAACTAGTAAGTTAACGCTGCTATCGCCAAAGCTTTCGGCATAAACGGCGGTTTCTTCTTGTTTAATCACAAAATCAAACTCATTGATTTTTTTAACAATCACCTCAGCGGCTTGCTCGGGGTCATCGGCATACGAAATACCAACTGGTACCTCGATACGACGCACACCTAAGGTGCTGTAGTTACTGAGTATATTTCTAAATAGAATCTTGTTAGGCACTAAGATAAGTTGCCCATAAAAGTTCTCAATGAGGGTGTTTCTAAGGTTAATCGCCTTAACGGTACCAAACACGCTTTCGGTGCGGATTACATCCCCTGTTTTGAATGGTTTGCGAATACCCATGGCAATACCCGCTATAAGGTTCTCTGTCATGTCCTGAAAGGCAAAACCAATAGCGAGGCCTACGATACCCGCACCAGCTAGTAATGAGGTGACCGTGCCTCTGAGGCCCAAGAAATCAAGGGCAACAAATAAGCCTACACATAATACGATGACTTTTACTATCGATGACATTAAGTCTGCTATTTGTGAAGACTCTAACGAACGGCGTAATAGCTTTCTAAGCATTGAACCAACGATACGTGCCAGCAGTGAAAACACGATAGTAATGATTACTGCAACAATAAAGTTAGGGATATGGCTTATGATGATATCAACCCAGCCACCGAGCTTTTCTTCTATAAGTTTTTCGGCTTCACCGACGGTTGGTATTTTTAACATGCGACTACCTGATACATTAAGAAACATAACTGCTGTTTTGCAAAATAAGCGCCAGTTTCATACAAGCACAAAAAAGCCGTGCTTAGCACGGCTGTTTTAATTCATTTTACTAAAAGTTTAGTTCTGCTCTTCCCGTAAGAAAACAGGCTCTAATTCTTTTGCTGTAGCATCGCTGCTAAAGTAATAACCTGCAACGGTGAAATGTTTTAAATCACTTAATTGGGTGATTTTATTTTCAATGATGTAACGTGCCATCATGCCGCGGGCTTTTTTCGCATAAAAGCTGATCACTTTATATTGGCCGTTTTTACAGTCTTTAAAATGTGGGGTGATGATTTGTGCATTTAATGCTTTTTTATCAACCGCTTTAAAATACTCATTCGAAGCAAGGTTTACCAAGTATTTGCAATCTTGCTCAGCAAGCACTGTATTAAGCTTTTCGGCGATAACACTGCCCCAAAACTCATATAAGTTTTTACCACGTGGGTTTTCTAACTTAGTGCCCATTTCAAGGCGGTAAGCTTGCATTAAATCTAATGGTTTAAGCACACCATAAAGACCAGACAAAATACGTAAGTGCGACTGTGCGTAATCAAGATCAGCATCGCTTAGCGTTTGCGCATCTAAGCCACCGTATACATCACCATTAAAGGCTAGCACGGCTTGTTTTGCGTTATCTTGGGTAAATGGCTGTGACCACTCGGCGAAGCGTGCCGCATTCAAACCAGCTAGTTTATCGCTGATTTTCATTAGGCTACCAATTTGCGCTGGTGTTAAATCACGGCAAACTGACATTAACTCTTCGCTGTGCTCGAGTAATTCAGGTTGAGTGAATTTATCGGTCGTGGCTGGTGTTTCGTAATCTAAATTTTTTGCAGGTGAAATAACAGTGATCATACTTAGCTATTGACTTGTAATTTGTTTGATGTCAATTTCAACATTAATTGAATCAAAATGCACGTTTTGTTTCGTCCTGCCTTTATCCGCTGTTCTTTTCATACATAATGTTCTAGTTTTCTGTATTAAGGACATTTGACCTATTAAACACTGTCATAGTGTTGCAGCATAAAGGCCGCTATAATGGATTTTCTTTTAACTTGCTTGGAATGAGGAAAGCAAATGACTTCAGCACTACAAAGGCTTAAACAGCATTCATCTATTGTTGCAGATACAGGTGATATTGAAGCTATCAAAAAACACCAACCAGAAGATGCAACAACAAACCCATCTCTACTTTTAAAAGCCAGTGAAATTGAAGCGTATAAGCCTTATTTAGATAAAGCGTGGCAATATGCCAAAGAAACCGAGCAAGATGCAGCTAAACAGCTTGAGTTAGCATGTGATTACTTTGCTGTATTAATTGGTAAAGAAATTAGCGAAATCGTACCTGGTTATATCTCTACAGAAGTAGACGCACGTTTATCATTTGATACTCAAGCGACTATCGACAAAGCCCACACTTTACTGAGCCTTTACGAAAAAGAAGGTGTTAGCAAAGATAAAATCCTAATCAAAGTTGCATCAACTTGGGAAGGTATCAAAGCCGCTGAGCAGCTTGAAAAAGAAGGTACTAAGTGTAACTTAACGCTGTTATTCTCTGAAGCACAAGCACGCGCATGTGCCGATGCAAATGTATTCTTAATTTCACCATTCGTTGGCCGTATCTTAGACTGGCACGTTGCTAACGGTATGGAAAAGCCAACTGATCCGCTAAACGATCCAGGTGTGCAATCTGTACGTAGCATTTACGAATTCTACAAACGCCACGATTACAAAACGGTTGTTATGGGCGCAAGCTTCCGTAACACAGGCGAGATCATCGCACTGACTGGATGTGATAAGTTAACGATTAGCCCTGCTCTTTTAGAAGAGTTAGGCCAATTAACGGATGCACAAGAGTACCTACTAGAGAACGACTTTACTGTTGAAGAAAAACCAGCACCACTAACTGAAGGCCAATTCCGCTGGTTACATAACCAAGATGCTATGGCAACAGAAAAACTTGCTGAGGGTATTCGTTCTTTTGCTCAAGCACAGCTTGAATTAGAAGCACGCTTTAAAGCAATGTAATTTAAATTACAGTATTTTTTAAAACGCCACCGCTAGGTGGCGTTTTTGTTTCTAAAAAACCACCTTCTTTGATCTATTCATCTATCAATCACAGTTCTGTAACAGTATTGTCACTTTTTTATTCTATTTTTGAGCAGCCTGTGGTATAGGTATTTCCGAGGTTCAAAAAATCAATAGGAGAAGTTCATGGATAGCCTAGACGATATTTTAGAAATATTAGAAGGTCCTAGTACAACAAAAAAGACCTCTACAAAAAATAAAAAGAGAAAATGGCGCGAAATCGAAGCGTTGAAAGACAAGCATAGACTTCGCAAAGAACTACAGGAGTTAGACTATTTCACAGACAGCGTTGAGCTTGATGAATTAGACTTTTAATTAAAGGCCCGTAAGGGCCTTTTGCATTTGCGGCAACGACCAATTTACTGGTGCTTTATTTTGATCAGTAAGCAGCTGGTTTGTCTTTGAAAAATGCTGACAACCAAAAAAGCCACGATGTGCAGAAAGCGGTGATGGATGCGGGCCTTGGATCACATGATGACGCGAGGTATCAATGTGTTTACCTTTTTTCTGAGCATGTGCGCCCCATAACACAAACACCACACCGTCACAGTGCTGATTGATAAGCGCAATTACTGCATCAGTAAACTTTTCCCAGCCAAGATGCTTATGAGAATGAGCTTGCCCTTGCTCAACCGTTAATACTGTGTTGAGTAAGAACACGCCTTGTTCGGCCCAGCTTTGCAAATAGCCATGATGAGGTATCTCAAAACCTTCTATATCAGTAGCCAACTCTTTATACATATTTTTCAAAGACGGGGGCAGCTTTTTAACTTCTGGTAATACCGAAAAGCACAAACCATGGGCTTGCCCTTCTCCGTGGTAAGGATCTTGCCCTAAAATAACCACCTTAACTTCATTCAAAGGGGTAGCATCAAAAGCTGAGAATACCTGTTCGTCTTTGGGATAAACGGTAACGCCTGCTGCGCGTCTATCGGCCACATATTGTAAGGTTTCTTGCATGTAGGGCTTAGCAAGCTCAGTATCTAGAAATGTTTGCCAATCGTTCATTTTGAAGCCTGTATTTGCTGACGAGAAACGTCTATTTTACCACACATGTCGGTCAAACCATCAAGCATACGGATTGTAAAACGGTGCAATAAGTCTGCGTTTACACTAATAAACTGGTTATGTTGCACTGCTGGCAATTCAGGCCATTGTCGCCAATCAATTTTAGGCTGAGGCTTTTTTGATTTTTCATCTGGAATAATCACGACCTCTGGATTGGCAACCAATACATTTTCAATACTAATGCGCGGGTAGTCTGTATCACTATTAGCAAACACATTATCCGCATGACAAATAGTTAATAGCTGATTGATCCAAGTATTTCCGCCAACTGTCATCATTGGCTCAGGCCATAATTGATAAAACACCGACACTTTCGGTTTTCCTTCTTGCGCTCTGCGAATAGCATTGAGTTTAGTTTCAAACTGTTTGGCTACTTTATTTGCCTTGGTTTGCAAATGCGTAAGCGTGCCTAGTTTACGTAGTTCATCTGCCACATTATCAACCTGATTTGGATTGCTGTACGCTACCGGAATACCTAACTTTTCAATGTAAGCGAGATCTTCGGCTTTGTTACCCGTTTTCCAAGCCAGAACTAGGTCTGGTTTTAACGACAACAGTTTTTCCATGTTAATCCCGTAATAGCCACCTACCCGTTCGATCTCATTCGCTTGCTGAGGAAAGTCTGCATAGTCAACAGTACCCACAATGCGCTCTCCAGCACCAATCGCAAACAGGTTTTCAACGATATGTGGGGCTAAGGCAACAATACGTTGAGGCTCTTTTATTTCATTAGCCTGAGCCAATGTTGGTAAATAAAATAAAACACTTACGAGTGCAAACTTAATGGTTCTCATGTTAATAATCGAACCCTTTTTGTGCTTTTATTCCTGCATCAAAAGCGTGTTTTACGTTTCTGACTTCACTGACTGTATCAGCTAAGTCGGTTAGTTTTCGGTGCGCACCACGACCTGTAATAATCACCGATTGCATAGCAGGGCGAGAGCTAACTGCCTCCAGCACGTCGTCTAAATCAATATAGCCGTAGGTGATCATATAGGTTATTTCATCTAGCATAACGAGGTTAATTGACTCATCCTTCAGCATTCTTTTTGCTTCTTGCCATGTCACTTGCGCAGCAACGGTATCTGACTCTTTGTTTTGTGTTTCCCAAGTAAAACCGGTGTTCATAATAACAAATTCAACCCCCGCTTTTTCGAGTAGGTTACGTTCACCGCACTCCCATGTGCCTTTAATAAACTGACATACAGCTGCTTTCATTCCGTGACCTACCGCACGTGCAACAGTACCAAACCCAGAAGTCGATTTCCCTTTACCGTTGCCAGTTATAACCTGAAAAATACCCTGCTCTTTTTGTGCAGCAGCAATCCGTTCGTCGACTTTTTCTTTTACTTTTTGCTGGCGTTGTTGGTGCTTATCTTGATTCTGTTCGCTCATTGTTGTTCCTTATGTCTCTAAATTGAAGTTCTCATAAATATTGATGATTTGTTCAATATCGAGATTCTCTGCTACTACACTAGCTAAACGGTTTAACTGCTGTTCACGGTTTAAGTTAATATCAATCGGCTTAATTTGGCTATTTGGTGCAAGCCAAGTTATTAGCTCAGATACGCCTTCAGGGGTATCGAACAAGCCATGTAAGTAAGTACCTGCTACTTGGTTATCATCACTAATAAAACCATCTACTTTGAATCCACTTGGGTGTTCATTAAAACTCAAAAATGGCTTTTCAAGTGCCGGCCCTTGACTAATCCCGGCGTGAATTTCATAACCAGATATTGCTTTATCGCTATTGTTTAAATGAAGAGTACCAGAGACTTGGCTTAGTACTTTTTGTTGCCCTAATTGCGTTTCAAAGTCAGCAAGCCCAAGCCCTGCTGCGCTGCCTAAATTAGATTCCACAGCATGTGGATCAGTAAGGTAGTTGCCTAGCATCTGCAGCCCACCACATACTCCCAGCACTTTACCGCCATAGCGTAGATGACGTGTTATTTGTTTATGCCAGCCTTCATTTTTTAAAAACGCTAAATCACCGAGTACATTTTTACTGCCCGGAATAATAATCAGGTCAACACTTGGAATAGCCTGGGTATGACGTACATACTGTAAATCAATTTCTGGTTGTAATCGCAGTGCATCGAAGTCTGTGTGATTACTAATATGAGGAAGTAGCAACACGGCTATGCGTAATTGCGGTTTATCTACCTGATTAGTTATAGCAACGGCATCTTCTGCATCGAGTGCTAAGTCATGTAAATAAGGTAACACCCCAAGCACTGGCTTATTGGTGTATTGCTCTAACCAATCAAGGCCTCCTTGCAATAACGCAATATCACCACGAAAACGGTTAATCACAAAGCCTTTAACGCGCGCTTGCTCCGACTCAGACAACAAGGCTAACGTTCCGACTAAATGAGCAAACACGCCCCCTTTATCGATATCGGCAATGATGATCACCGGGCAATCAACCGCCTCAGCGTAACCCATATTAGCAATGTCGTTTTCGCGCAGGTTAATTTCTGCTGGGCTCCCTGCACCTTCAACAACCAGTAATTCAAAACGTTCACTTAAACGCTGCTGCGAAGTAAGAACTGCATCCATCGCCACTTTTTTGTAGTCGTGATAACTGCCCGCTTCCATATTCGAAAGCGCTTTGCCATGGACGATTACCTGCGCTCCGGTATCGCTATTAGGTTTTAATAAGATAGGGTTAAAATCGACTTCTGCGGGGACTTTTGCCGCTACTGCTTGCAAAGCTTGTGCGCGACCTATTTCGCCACCATCTTCGGTTACGGCGCTATTTAACGCCATATTTTGTGGCTTAAAAGGCGCAACCTTAATGCCTCGATTAGCAAAGATCCGGCAAAGTGCTGCTACAAGAGTACTTTTACCTGCATCTGAGGTCGTGCCTTGCACCATTAATGTTTTCATCATTGTTCTCTTTTTAAGGTTTGTGCAAGACCTGCAATCACAAACTCAACACGTGCAACTTGCTGTGCTAAGGCTTGATGTAACCAACCTGAATGATCAACAAACTGACGGCTTAATTCACCGAGCGGCACAATACCATGACCCACTTCATTGCTGACAAAAATCACCTCACCCGGCAATTGCGATAGCACATCGAGTAAGGCCGCTTTTTGCTCAAGCCAAAATGCTTCACCCTGCTGGCATAAGCAATTACTCAACCATAGGGTTAAACAGTCCACTAAAATACAGTTTTCAGCATGGCTATATTGTTGTAGTGCTTTAGCCAAATACAAAGGCTCTTCGACAAGCTGCCAATGCTTAGCGCGCTCTGCTTGATGCCTATTAATTCGGGCTGTCATTTCTTCATCACCCGCATTTGCTGTGGCAATATAGATAAGCGGCTTGTTTGAATCTGTTGCCAGCTGCTCAGCAAAACGGCTTTTACCGCTGCGAGCACCGCCTAAAATTAAAGTATGTTGTTGGCTCATAATAAACTCACCAAGCAAAGGTAAGTAACAAGCTCAGATACTTGCTGGGCTGCCCCTAAGCAATCGCCGGTGTAGCCAGATAACTGTTTTTCAAACCAGCGCTTTAATAGTAAGCGAGTAACACAAAGCACACTGATGAGTATTAATAATTGCCCTAGAGTGAAGCCAAAAAACAACCATGCAATTGCTAACACCGCACCGCCAGTTGCTAGCAGTATTTGATAACTCTGCGTGCTTAAATGCATCGCAATGGGTTTTACTTTAGATGTGGCGTCCTGACTTACATAGTCCATGTCTGCAATTAAACTTGTTGCTACAACCCGACTTAAGCTTTGCCCTAAAACAAGTGCAATAATCACAGTACTGGTTACTTCACTAAGTGCGACGAGTGTTTGGTACTTAATTAATAAGGCCATCACAAGCGCCGCAGCACCATAGGTACCTAAGCGACTATCTTTCATAATGCTCAGCTTATCTGCTACTTGCCAACCACCACCAAAGCCATCCCAGACATCTGCAAGGCCATCTTCATGGAATGCCCCTGTGATTATCAAGCTAAACGCCATAACTAACGCGACTGCAATGGCTGCAGGGAATAACCAACTTAGCAGTAAAAAGATCAGCGCTAAAAGTACACCTAATATTACACCGACCAATGCAAAATAGCGGCTGGCCTGATTGAGTGCCTGACTCGATACTGCAAAGTTTAATTTAACGGGTATCCGCGTTAAAAAACTAAGCGCCAGTAAAAATAGTTGAAGCTGACTTGGGGTAGAGTCAGAAGTGTATTGTTCAGCGCTCATATCAGACAACTTGCTCAACATTGGCATCGGCAAAACTTGCCATGTCATTGTAAAATGCCAAAGATGCTTGCAGTAAAGGTAAGGCAAGCGCAGCCCCGGTGCCCTCTCCTAAACGTAAATCAAGCTGCAATAAAGGCGATGCGTGCAAGGCATTGAGCATTGCTTTATGCCCTTGCTCATCTGAGGCATGAGCAAATAACATATAATCGCGAGCGTTTGCATTAATGCGAGTTGCAACAAGCGCTGCTGCAGTGCAAATAAAGCCATCCACGATCACCGCCATACCAAGTTCCGCAGCAGCTAAAATGGCACCGGTGATCTGAACAATTTCAAAACCACCTAATGCCGCAAGTGTCATTAGTGGGTCATCAAAGTGAGCTTGATGTAATTGAAGGGCTTGCTCAACAACTTTAATTTTTTTAGCTATAACCTCGTCGCTCACACCTGTGCCTTTACCAACACATTGGCTGGCAGGTAAAGACAAAATGGCAGCCATTAATGCCGCAGCACTTGTGGTATTGCCAATGCCCATCTCACCAAAGGCGATGGTATTGCAGCCTTGCTCATAGAGTGAATGAACTCGCTGCTTGGCTAATGCAAACCCTTTTTTAACCTGATTAAGAGACATAGCCATTTCAGTATTCAGTGGTGCAGTGATGTCACCTAAACGCTGGTTATGCACACTTTTATCGTGTGAAGTATTGAGAGTTCCTGCATCCACAACTTCCAGCTGCCAGCCCAACTGACGACAAAACACGTTAATAGCTGCGCCTCCTGCTGCAAAGTTTGCCACCATTTGTGATGTAACGCTGCTAGGAGCAATTGACACGCCTTGGTTTGCCACACCATGATCGCCTGCAAATACAACTAGAGAAGGGTTTGAAATAACCGGTTTAAAGGCAACTAGCGCCTGCTCACTATCAAGCTGCTTTGAAAAAATTAGCGTTAATTGTTTGGCACAACTTTCAAGCTGACCTAAAGCGCCTAGCGGCTTTGTTTTAAGGTCTATTTTTTGTTGAATTACAGCTGAAAATTGCTGATCAATAGGCATGATATTAAACATTCGCTACCTGCTCTGTTTACGAAAATAAAGTAAGAATAAAAAGAACACACTACCGATAGCGGCTGTGATCACACCAACAGGTAGTTCTTGGTTATTCAAAAGGGTTCGGCATAACACATCGACCCACACCATAAAAATACCACCGACCAAGGATGTCATAACTAAGTTATGGCTGCTGCCTTGCGGCGAAAAGTAGCGCACAATATGTGGGATCATCAGGCCGACAAAACCAACGCCTCCACACATAGCAACAAGCACCGCTGTAATTAATGAACTTAGCAGTAGCATCATGATCCGAAAGCGTTGCACATGAATCCCCAAAGTCGCTGCACTTTCATCACCAAGCAGCATCGCATTTAGCTGACGACGAAATGCAATCATCAAAGTCATACAGGCAATAATAACGGCAAACGGCAGCCAAAGAGTGTCCCACTGAGCACGAGAAAAACTGCCCATCGTCCAAAACAAGATAGCGGTGATGGCTTGTGGATCGCTAAAATAAAGCAGCAGACTAGTCAGAGCACTAAATAAGAAAGATAAAGCAACACCAGCGAGTAACATGGCTTCAACTTGGCCAGCATGGCGACGCCCTGCAATAGCAATAAGCAACAGCATAGAAAGTAAGCTTCCGGCAAATGCTGCAACTGACATACTAAAGCCAAAACTCACACCGGTTAGGGCTATAAAGCACACCACACCAAATGAAGCCCCAGAAGAAATACCAAACAAGTAAGGGTCAGCAAGCGGGTTTCGGGTTACGGTCTGCAAAATTAATCCCGCAAGAGCCAGCCCAGAACCTGCTAAAAATGCCAGTATTGTTCTGGGCATACGTAACTGCCAAATAATACGCTGTACAAATTCATCGCTACCTTGGCTAAACAAGCCATTAAAAACATCACTCAGCGGTGTATTTGCAGCACCAAAGCTCAATGCTAAAAAACAACTAATAAGCCCTACGACAACACAGATACTTAAACGCATTGCATCAGCCATGTTGATGCTCCTGTGTCTGATAGCCATAAAAATAAGTGATGTGCGGAATAAACTTATCAGTGCTTGATTGAGGGTGAGCAGATACCGCTGCGCAGACGCCAAATACATCGCTCAACAACTGCTCAGTAAGCACCACTTTTGGTTGCCCCTGACAAACCAAGCGCCCCTCATCAATCACCAGTAATTCATCACATAAACTCGCTGCGAGATTTAAGTCATGAAACGAGGCAAGCACAGTCACATCGAGGGACTTTGCTAACTCCATTATTTGAATTTGATATTTAACATCAAGGTGGCTGGTAGGCTCATCCATGATGAGCAACTTAGGTTGTTGTACGATAGAGCGTGCAATAAGCGCTCTTTGCTTTTCGCCACCTGAGAGCGAATCAAATGCTTGCTCACTATGATGAGACAAACCAACCTGCTCTATAGCTTGATATATTCGCTGCTTATCATTGGCAGACGTGCCGCTGAAAAGTCGCTTATGAGGTGTTAAGCCTAAACTCACTACATCGAACAAAGACAAATTAAACTGCGATGGAGACTCTTGTAAAACCACTGCAACCTGCTTTGCATATTCATCAGCACTGATTTGCCAAATATCTTGACCGCTTAGCAGCACAACCCCTTGCTGAGGTTTCAAGTAACGATAAAGGCAACGCAGCAAGCTTGATTTACCCGCACCATTAGGGCCGAGTAGACCGATAAACTGCCCTGCTTTTAACTCAAGGTTAATTGATTTAAGTATAGTTTTATTCGCAGTACCCCAACTTAAATCAGACACTGATATTAATGGCGCAGCGCTAAGGCTATTTTGTTGCAAGCTTATTCTCTCTTGGCGAGTAATTGCAACGCACAAGAAAGCACTGGTAAGTACCAGAAAATGACGTGAGTTGACCCGCTCGATGATTAGTTGTTAGTGCTAAGTATCTGGCTGACCATTATTTAGATGGATTACAGTTGCGGGAACAGCTGGAGAATTTCACTCCATTCCATAGCATATGAGTATTATGGCGGGCTAAGTAAATAATTCAATGAATATCGCTCTAGATGGCTAAAAAACAATTTTAGGCCAAGCTTCTCCTTGTTCATCTATATATACATCAAGTGTAATAAGCCCTGCATAAGGAAGATGAAAAACATTTAAATGCGTGGCTGATTGTTTTGGCATCTGACAAACAATAGCGAGAATTTGTTTGATCACTCCAGCATGACTAATTACCAATGACTGTTCATGCTTAGATTCACATAGTGATTGTAAAAATGTTTGCCACCATGCCTCTACCCGGGCGTAAAAGTCTGCCATAGATTCACCATTTGGTACTTTTACTTGCCATGGGTGCTGCCAAAAATCACCAATATGAGGCTTACTTGTTTGCTGCCAAAGCTGTTGGTAATCTTGGCCATCCCAATCACCAAAATTAAACTCTTTCAGCGCGTTATAATACTGTACATGCAGTGAGTGCTGATTTGCTAAATAATCAGCGTGGACTGAGCAACGCTTTAGTGGTGAGCTATATATGGCATTTAAATTTATGAGCTCAGCAGAGGCTTGGCGCATTTGCTTATGACCAAGCTCTGATAAATCGACATCGATTTGCCCAGAAAGAATTCCAGGCGTAGCTATTTCGCCATGGCGAAGAAAGTAAACTCGTGAAGTAAATGCGTCCATAATGTTCCTCAGTAAACCATTAGTGAACGTTAACGCGTTTTAAATACTCTGTCGACTTATGCTAAGGCTGTTATGCTCAGAGAGTTAAGCTAAACGCATTAAACGAACATCAAAATGCAGCACTGCATTTGCGCCAATTTTGCCACCGTTACCTTTTTTACCCCAAGCAAGCTCTGGAGGGATCACAAATTCATAACGAGAGCCAATATTCATTAATAGCAAACCTTCTCTTAACCCTTCTATAGCTTCAGATAAAGCGAACACCTCAGGCATACCCGCTTTATAACTGTCGGCAATCACATTGCCATCAGCAAGCATAATACGTTGATTAATAACCACTGTATCAAACTCTGTTACTCGCTCCCCTTCAACTTCATCAATCACTTTATACATTAAGCCCGACGGACATAGATGTGTATCTGGATGCGATGAGAACTTAGCAATAAATGCTTCACTATTTTTACGATTTAAACCTGAAGAACCTTTTGACTTGGTCGTTTTCTTACGAGACACAGCAAACCTTAATTGTATTACAAATATAAAACACTTTATCGCATAACAAGGTAGGGGAAGCAAGTTTGCGAGAGTAAAGTTGCAAGTTAGAAAGGGAAAAGTTTGAGGATCTGGCGTAGGTTGGGTAGAGCACAGCGAAACCCAACACAGAGCTATCAGCTTTCAGCCGTCAGCGATCAGCCGCGCGGTGTGGGTATTTGGGGCAGAGTCTCTTTAAGTAATAAAATCTTGTAGGAGGCACTTCAGTGCCGAAATAATAAAACAAAAATATTCATTGCTGAAGCCATTCTTACGCCAGACTTGACCTTGAAATTTAAACTTTATCCTTGCTAACTAGCAACTCGCTAACTCGTGTTGGGTTTCGCTACGCTCTACCCAACCTACCTGGAGAATGAACAGAGTGAATGCTGAGGGAGTCTCGGTACTAAACAACCACACAGTTCAACTGACATCTAACCTCTGATATCTCTGTATTTCAGCTGACGTCTAACGGCTGAAAGCTGACAGCTCCCAGACGCAAAAAAGCCCGATTCTTTCGAATCGGGCTTTCTTTAATAGGATCCTGGCGATGACCTACTTTCACATAGCAGCTGCTACACTATCATCGGCGCTGTTTCGTTTCACTACTGAGTTCGGCATGGGGTCAGGTGGGTCCAAAACGCTATTGTCACCAAGAAAATTCTTTTCAATTTTCTTATTATTTTATTTATAGTCTTTCGACTTAATTTAAAGTCTTGCGACTGAATTTGGAGCCTGGATATGACCAAGTGCCTACAGCGGTAGAGAGACACATAGCAGCTGCTATGAGAAACCTAACACTTTAATTTGGAGCCTGGCGATGACCTACTTTCACATAGCAGCTGCTACACTATCATCGGCGCTGTTTCGTTTCACTACTGAGTTCGGCATGGGGTCAGGTGGGTCCAAAACGCTATTGTCACCAAG
>Ga0213831_1000074_pt1 | contig 188730 bp, 174 predicted proteins | sample SWATP12_FD_163421 | JGI IMG/M metagenome (GOLD analysis project Ga0213831, IMG submission 163421) | Coastal seawater microbial communities from Marineland, Florida, United States - SWA TP1 #2 | ecosystem: Environmental > Aquatic > Marine > Coastal | place: USA: Florida | collected 2016-08-06 | reverse complement strand
AGCTGATGACAAAAAAGTTAAACTTTTTGCTAACAGCAGCCTCAGAGCTCAATCGCCTCAATGAGCTAGCAGCTAAGTAAGAGGAAAATAGAGGGCACAAAAAAGCCGCCTAAAGGCGGCTCTTTTTACTGGTTATTATTCTGGTCCTGGCTTTCTGCTTCATGGAAAGCCTCATCATACTCTTCTTCATCGCCAGGCTTTTTACGAACAAAGATTCGTGCCATCACTATACCCAGCTCGAACAGTAACCACATCGGGATAGCAAGCAGGCTTTGAGAAATGATATCCGGTGGTGTCAGCAGCATACCAACGACAAAACAACCAACCACTATATAAGGGCGCTTACCGGACAGGCTTTCAACCGAAGAGACACCACTCCAGATAATAAGCAGCGTCGCTATTGGTATCTCAAATACGATGCCGAAGGCGAAGAACAGTTTCAGCACAAAGTTGAGATAACTGGAGATATCTGTCATTACCGCGACATTCTCTGGCCCAACACTTGTGAAGAAACCAAAGATCAGCGGGAACACGACAAAATACGCAAAAGCGATGCCCGAATAGAACAGCAGGATACTCGAGATTAGCAGCGGTATCGCGATCCGCTTTTCATGATTGTATAGTCCAGGCGCAATAAAGGACCATGCCTGATGCAAGATGAACGGCATTGCCCCAAAAATCGCCAGAACCAATGTCAGTTTGAATGGTGCAAAAAATGGCGAAGTAACATCCGTCGCAATCATGCTGGTACCGGCCGGCAACAGCGCGGTTAGCGGTGCGGACAGATACGCATACAGATCATTCGCGAAGTAAAACAGGCCGAGGAAAATCAACAAGATGATGAGCAGCGCCCGCATTAATCGCTGGCGCAACTCAACAAGGTGCGAGATCAGGGGAAGCTCCTGATCTTGTTCAGGTGTATTGGACATCAGGACTCAGCTTTATCCGCTTTGCGTTCAGTCGCCTGTTCTGTTTTCTCAGGCTTAGCAACTGAATCAGTGTCAGCAAAAGCCGCCTGATCAACAGACTCTTTCGCAGATGTTGAACTAGGATCGGCAACCGGCTGACTCATCTCACGGAGTTCCTGGTCAACCTGCTCTTTGCTGACCGCAATATTCCGGCGCATCTCTTCAAGCCGAAGCTCTTCCGAGATTTCGCTCTGGATACCCGTGAGCGTGCGCTTCATCCGCCCGATCCATAACCCGAGCGTTCTTACTGCAGTCGGCAGCTTATCTGGCCCTAGAACCACCAAAGCAACGACTGCAATGATCAGCAGCTCGGCAAAACCGATATCGAACATGACGTTGGTGCCCTGTTACTTTTCGGCTTTCTTTTCTTCTTTTGCTGCAGCGTTCGCGCTATCAGCAAAATCAGCATCTTCCTTCTGGATTTTCGCCTGTTCCGCAGGTTTTGCGTCGGCTTCTTCGGTTGTGTTCATCGCTTTTTTGAAGCCTTTTACAGCTCCACCAAGATCACCACCGATGTTGCGCAGTTTTTTGGTTCCGAACAGTAAGATAATAATGCCGAGAACAATCAGCAGCTGCCAAATACTGATACCACCAAAACCCATATTTCTGCTCCTGTATTACATAGCAGGCAAACGCCCACCACCTAAAATATGAAAATGCATGTGATAGACCTCCTGACGACCGCCACGGCCAGTATTGGTAATCCTGCGGTACCCTTCAGTAAGCCCCTGACTCCGGGCAATCTCCGGAATCTTAATCAATATATGTGCAGCTAACTCACTATCGGCTGGCTGCAACGCATCCAAGTTTTCAATATGCCGACGCGGTATCACTAATATATGTACCGGCGCTTTAGGCGCATGATCCTTAAACGCTACTATATGGTCATCACGATAGACAACCTTTGCTGGTTGCTGTTCCTGTGCAATACGACAGAAAACACAACCAGACTTAAAACTCATCTATTTATCGGCCCTGGAAGCTTTCTCTTCCAAACCTGACATATCAAAACGGCGTGCGAGTTCGTTCAGCACTGCCTCAGGCTTCTCCCCCAGGTGCGAGAGCATTACCAGAGAATGGAACCACAGATCCGCAGTTTCATACACGACGTCTTTATTGTCACCACTGGCCTGCGCATCTTTTGCCGCCAGGATAGTCTCAGTTGCTTCTTCGCCGACCTTTTCCAGAATCTTATTCAATCCTTTCTGGTGCAGACTGGCAACATAAGATTTCTCTGCGGTTGAAGCTTTACGCTGCTCGAGGATCTCGCCCAACTGCTTAAGTACATCTGACATAACTGAACCTTAGTAACCCAAACTTCGCTTTTTAACTCTGCCACCGCAGGGATTAACGTCTGGCAAGCATAACCGATCAGCTCTACTGGCTCCATCCCCTTACAACTAAAGGGGTTAGCAAATCAGTCTTGCGAACATCTTTGTTGATCTGCATATCCATTTGGCAGCCCTGCCAGTCGCAGGGCGAAGGTTATATCGGATCTTTATCTCAATATCATGACAGCAGCCAATGCAATCAGCGACCAACTGCCGACTTCCAGCTGCTGAAACGCCTGAATTGAATCAACATCATTACAAATCAGGGTAACTAGTATCGTCATCACTCCAGCAATATGCCAACGCCTGCGATTGCGCTGTTTTTCCTGTTGTTCAACCTGCCACTGCTGCATCTGTTGCAGCCGTTGATCCTGATGCTTTACCTGTGCCAACGCGTCGAACATCAGCTGTGGTACATGCGGTAGACGCTCAAGCCAATCCGGAGCCTGCTGTTTAACTGCCTGCCAGGCCGCTTTTGGCCCAACCCGCTGCTTCATCCAGTTTTCCAGGAAAGGTTTAGCCGTTTGCCAGAGATCCAGATCTGGGTAAAGCTGCCGCCCCAATCCCTCAATATTCAAAAGCGTTTTCTGCAGCAGCACTAGCTGCGGTTGTACTTCCATATTAAAGCGCCGTGCAGTCTGAAACAGACCCAGAAGCACCTGACCAAAGGAGATATCTTTCAGTGGCTTTTCAAAGATAGGCTCGCAGACACTGCGTATTGCCGTTTCAAAAGCGTAAACATTAGTATCTGATGGCACCCAGCCAGAATCGACATGCAACTGCGCAACCTGACGGTAATCGCGATTAAAGAATGCCAATAGGTTACGGGCCAGATAGCTCTGGTCCTCCGGCGTCAGAGAACCAACAATACCAAAGTCCACTGCGATATATTGCGGAGAGGATGGGTTGTGTTCAGATACAAAGATATTACCCGGGTGCATATCAGCGTGGAAAAAGCTATCCCGGAACACCTGAGTGAAGAAGATCTCGACTCCCCGTTCCGCCAACTTCTTCATATTGGTATTTTGTTGATGAAGGCGGTCAATCTCAGCAACAGGAATGCCGTGGATACGCTCCATCACAAGGACATTTTTACGCGTCAGCTCCCAATGAATCTCAGGCACATACAAAATTTCTGAGTTCTCGAAGTTACGGCGTAACTGCGAGCCGTTCGCTGCCTCTTTCCGCAGGTCCAGTTCATCAATAATGGTTTGCTCGTACTCTTCAACCACTTCGACCGGTCTGAGGCGACGAGCCTCTGCCACCATAAATTGCGCTAAATGAGCCAGGGTGTAGAGTAGCGATACATCTTTACGAATGGTCTTATCGATACCCGGACGAACAACTTTTACAACAACCTCACGTCCGTCGCTAAGTTCAGCCTTGTGTACCTGGGCCACAGATGCCGACGCCATTGGCTCCCGTTCGAAGGAGTGGAACAGGCTATCGACTGAAGCCCCCAATGCTTGTTCTATTAGCCTTTGGGCCTCATCACCAGGAAACGGAGGAACATTGTCCTGAAGCTTCTTAAGCTCGACAGCAATATCATCTGGCAACAGATCCCGACGGGTAGATAGCATCTGGCCAAACTTAATGAATACTGGCCCAAGCGCTTCCAGCGCCAAACGCAGGCGCTCCGCTCGTGGCTGTTTAGCTGAGACCAGATATCGCCATGGCATCAGATACCAAATGCACTGCAGATACCAGGGCAATTTCGCAGTATCAACTAGGGTATCTAAACGATAACGGGCGAAAACCCGTAGGATTTTCAGAAGGCGGAGAAATCGACGCACCTGGAGTTTCCTGTATCACAATTCACGGCAAGGCCGGTAACGGCCCGTAAGTGTGCATCCATTCACCAAACAGGTAAAGTCACAGATAGGAGCATTAAAGGATTAATTGATATCTAGCCCTTACAAACCCGGTTTCGGCCGGTCTCTTTGGCCTTGTAAAGAGCATCATCCGCGCGTTGGAATAGTTCATCGACGTTATCGCCATCAGCAACCTCTGCCACACCGAAAGACATGGTCACATTCACAGGCGCACCGTGGAAATTAAACGGACAGGACTCAACCGCCTTGCGCATCTTATCAACCGCTTGGACCGCCTCATCCGTGGAAGTCGACGGCAGAATCATCACAAACTCCTCACCGCCGAAACGAGCAATAAAGTCCGTCGCACGAATATTCTTCGACAATACCTTACCGATTAGACGAAGTACTTTATCGCCCGCCAGATGACCGTATGTATCATTAATGTTCTTGAAGTAATCGAGATCACCGACAGCGATTGCAAAGCCGGTACGATATCGGGACCAGCGCTCGTATTCCTGCACAATATGATCATCATATGATGCTCGGTTCGGCAAGTTAGTCAGCGGATCGGTACGGGCTTTCAGCCGCTCCTCTTCCATATGGGCTTTGACCCGGAGAGTTTCCTCCTCCATCAGGTCAACCTTGTCCATTAAAGCCTCGTAGCGCTCGTTCATTCGATTTTCCCGCGCTTCCTCCTGCTTACGGAAGTCATCCATCGCACGGACAATACCTGCTAGTTGCGTCGCAACTGAACCTTTCAGTTGATCCAGATCGATCGAGTCTTTAACTGTTTTATGGATTCGGGAGACATCACGGCGCACCAGCTGATCGAGCTTACGATGCATTTTTCCTGCTTCACCCTGCTCTGAGCGACTGTCATCCAGAAATGACTGCACTTCGGCAAGCTGCTGATTCAGAGTGATCAGATAGTTTTCGAAATCTTCATGGCTGTTGCTGGTCGCCATCTGTACAAGATTAACGATGGAGTTGAGGACTTCAGCTAACTCTTCGAAGGTAACACCCGCCTCAATACGACGGACAACAGCGCGGGCATTTTCCACGCCCTCTTTTGGTATATACAAGCTGCTAAGCATCTCCAGCAGCTCAGCGCCGATCCTATCCAGCAGCAATTGTTGATCAGGGCTAAGTGTCTGTTCACCGGAATCAAGCTCGTAACCATCGCTATCATCTGCAGAGCTCCAGGCACTGCGCTGGATCTCCAGCAAACGGGACATTACGCTCGGAAGCTGATACGGAGCGGTGACAAGGTTGCGACTAGCATCTTCAATCTCTGCCAGCTGTTTCTGTGCTGATTGATCAGCTAACTGGCCACGAACAGCAGAAATCCAATTCAACAAGATCTGCAATACAGACTGCGCCGACTCTTCACGCTTACCGTCCAGATTCCGGATACTGCTGATTACACGGCTCGCGGATTTTTCCAGTGAATTGCCACCTTTATCCAGTGCACCGCGCAGCGCAGCAATCTCATTATCAAGGCGAGAATCAGCGCCCTCAGACGTCAGCAAAAGATTACTTACGAGCGTACGAAGGGTTTCCTCTTCTCCACTGCTCTGCAACTGCTCCATCTCCAGAGCCAGTTCTTTGTATTTCTTTTTCCAGTCCTTCTGCTCGTCTGCCACTTCGTTACCTCTGGGCACAAATCACTGATTTCAGATACCGGTGCAGGACAACGATAAACAACACCGAAACTGGCCGGTTCCAACCAGCTTGAATAGATCTTAGCGTAATCAAATTACCGGAACCAACTAGATATAACCATTCAGGCATAAAAAAACGCCAGACAAGCCGGCGTTTTCGTATTACTCAGATCAACAATTAGTTAGTCAGCGTCTGACGCTCTTTCTCAATCAGATAATCAACAACTTCCAGCATTTTCTTGTTGCTACCTGCTGTGCTGCCGTTAACCCGGTACTTACCGTTAACCACGATGGTCGGAACACTGTTGATACCAGAAGCGAAACCGCTGGTACGACCCTGTTTCATTTGAGAGGACAGCGCAAAAGACTTCAGACGTTTCGCAAAGTTGTTAGTATCAGCACCGGCGATCGCGAAGATACCTTCCAGCACAGCATCGTCATTCAAACGACCACCGTGCTCTTTGGACAGCTTCATCAGAGCCCACTGCTGATCAGTTGCACCACAGATGAAGCGATTCAGCTGTACTGCAACCTGATTCTCATCAATACCTTTCTGACGAGATGCGATACGGGAAGCACCCTGACGAGTCTGGGCGGCACAGTAAGCCTGATCTGCCTGCATCTTATCAATATCATCAAACAGGTTCGCGAACTTGCCAAAGCCATGGTAGTAATCAAACATCAGCTTCGACACTTCAGGCTCAACCTTCAGCTGCTTAGCGACATAATATGCTTTAGCCGCCAGCTCCTGATTACCGCGGAATACAACCGGTACTTTTGTAATCGCAACATCTTCAGCTTTACCTTCAGCCCAGGCATTCAACACAGGCTCGAAGTTGTTACAGTGCGGACACCAGTAACCAAAGTACTCAGCAACTTCTACTTTCGCTGGATCGGCAGTTTTTACCGGCTTATCCAGTTCAATGTAGTGTTTACCTGCAACAAAAGATTCAGCGGACGCTGTGACCGCTGTGAACGCCATGACCACAGCCAGTCCGAATTGTTTCCACATGTGCTTCTCCTTAATCAAGTGCACGACCCAACGATTGGAACTGTGACACAGTAGAGCAAATTTAGTTCGCACCTGGCCACAAAAAAAGGCAGCTAATGCTGCCTTTTTCAATCAGAATCAAACTGTTATCAGTTCAGACCCTGAACGTAGCTTGATACCGCTTTGATGTCCTCATCGCTCATCTTAACAGCAATGTTACGCATCATAGCGTTAGGATCGTTCGCACGCTTACCATCACGGAAGTCTTTCAGAGTCTTCTCAATGTAAGCGGCGTGCTGACCAGACAGTGCAGGGTAACCCGCAGAGTTGATGCCTGCGCCTGAAGGACCGTGACATGCAGTACAAGCAGCAACAGCTTTGTCACGCAGACCTGCGCGGTAGATCAGTTGACCCTGTTCCAGCTGATCTTTAGCAACCTGTCCCAGCGTTACTTTTTTGCTTGCGAAGTACGCAGCAATATCAGCCAGATCCTGATCGCTCAGGTTGTTCAGCATACCGGTCATTTCTACAACCGGGCGGGAACCAGATTTAATATCCTTCAGCTGTTTCAGCAGGTACTGCTCGTTCTGTCCTGCCAGCTTCGGGAAATTGCCGACAGCGCTGTTACCATCCGCGCCATGACATGCCGCACATACAGCTGTCTTTGCCTGACCATCTGCAGCATTACCAGCAGCGTGCGCCGCACCAGCAATACCAAGGGTCATCATTAAGCTGATCAGTAATTTGTTCATCGACTAACCCAGACTCTTGCGTAAATAAAAATTTGGCCGGACCCCGTTACCAGCCAGCGCTAAACAAAGATAACTCTTTATTTACGTAGCCGGGACAAAACCCGTTTATCCTCACCTAATTTACCCTACAATCACTGCCGTACTGGTCTATATGACTGTCAACGGGTAAAATTTGGCGGCATTATAACCTAATATCCACACAAACTGGAACGGATAATGTCCTGTCTCGCGGGCATGTTTAGCTAAAGTCTATGATCTCTGACAAATCGCCAATTCATTATAATTTGGCCGCGTTTAATAAAAGCGCATCCAAACTCAGTCAGTGCCCGGAAGATGTTGGTGCCGAAGTAGCCTTTGCTGGCCGCTCGAATGCCGGAAAATCCAGCGCTATAAACACTCTAACAACCAACTCTAAGCTGGCCCGGACATCGAAAACGCCCGGTCGTACCCAGCTAATCAACTTTTTCGACCTGAATATTGAAGGTCTGCGAATCGTTGACCTGCCAGGTTACGGGTATGCAAAAGTACCTATGGCAATGAAGGAACACTGGGTTAAGCACCTTGATGCTTATCTGCAGCAACGCCAGTGCCTGCGCGGTGTCGTGCTGGTTATGGATATCCGTCATCCAATGAAAGAGTTCGATGAGATGATGGTTAATTGGTGTGAAGAAACCGGTATGCCACTGCACGTGCTGCTGACCAAAGCAGACAAGCTGAAGAAAGGCCCGGCAAAAAGCTCACTGCTGAAGGTGAAGAAACTGCTGAAAGAACGTCTGGGTGATGCGGTATCAGTACAGATGTTCTCGGCGCTGAAGAAAGATGGCGTCGACCAGCTTCGCGCCCGTATTGATGACTGGTTGTTGGCTGAAGAACCTGAGGAACATCAGGAAGAAGCCGGCGACGAATCACCGGCTTCTGAAGAGCAGTAACAGTTTCTACTGCCAAAAAAGAAGCTCTGTAAAATCTGGAAGGGGAATAAGAGATTTCGCAGAGCTTCAACGCATGCTTCTTATTTCGATTGAGCCACCAGCATGGACATAGACAAAAGGCAAAGGTGACTCACATCGATAGATTCACAATAGGTGCATGAGTTCCCGTTTGCCATAGAATGATTTTTTATAATCAGCTTTCGTCAGGCAATTAGGTTCTCAATCAGCTGTGAATTCAGGCGCTTAGTGCGCCTGCTCCCAATTTTCGCCGAACCCGGCATCTACGATCAGCGGTACATCAAGATCAGCTGCCGCGGCCATTCGCTCGACAACCTCTGCTTTAAACGCCTCAAGCTGATCGCTACGTACTTCGAATACCAATTCATCGTGCACCTGCATGATCATCCGGGCGTCAAATTCGCCATCAGCAAGCCAATGATCCACCTGTACCATCGCACGTTTAATAATATCCGCTGCGGTCCCCTGCATGGGAGCATTGATGGCGGTTCGTTCAGCAGCCTGACGGCGCATACCGTTTCGCGCATTGATCTCCGGAAGATATAATCGGCGGCCGAACAGAGTCTCTACATATCCCTGCTCACGAGCCTTCTCACGGATATCATCCATGTAATGCTGAACCCCCGGGTAGGTTTCAAAGTAGTGATCGATGTACTGCTGCGCATCATTTCGACCAACGCCCAGCTGCTTCGCCAGACCAAACGCAGACATACCGTAGATCAAACCAAAATTGATCGCTTTCGCCCGACGACGCTGTTCCGCACTGACGTTTTCCAGAGATACTTTAAATACCTCTGCCGCTGTTGCCTTATGTACGTCATCACCATGGGCAAAAGCGTTCAGCAAGCCCTTATCCTGCGACAGGTGCGCCATGATACGCAGTTCAATCTGTGAGTAATCTGCTGCCACCAGCGTATAACCTTCAGGGGCAACAAATGCCTGACGGATACGACGTCCTTCGGCATTACGCACCGGTATATTCTGCAGGTTCGGGTCAGATGATGACAGACGGCCAGTAGCAGTTACCGCCTGATGGTATGAGGTGTGAATACGCTTGGTTGCTTTGTTCACCATCAGCGGCAGCTTATCGGTATAGGTCGATTTCAGTTTGCTCAGGCTGCGATGTTCAAGAATCAGCTTCGGCAACGGGTAGTCCAGCGCCAGTTCCTGCAACACCTCCTCTGCCGTAGACGGTGCACCTTTTGGCGTTTTCTTCAGCACCGGCAGTTTCAACTCATCAAACAAGATCTGTTGTAACTGCTTCGGCGACCCCAAATTAAACTCTTTACCTGCCAGATCAAAAGCTTCGCGCTCAAGCTGAACCAAACGCTCAGCCAGCTCAATACTCTGCTGGCCCAGCAGTTCAGTATTAACCAAGGCGCCATTACGTTCGATCTTGGAGAGCACAGGGATCAGCGGTTTTTCGATCTCAGTAAATACCTGTCCCAACTCTCCCTGCTCTGCCAGCTGAGTGCTCAGAGCCTGATGCAGGCGCAGTGTGATATCAGCATCTTCCGCTGCATAAGGTGCAGCCTGCTCCAGATCGATCTGATTGAAGGTCAGCTGTTTTTTACCTTTACCAGCGATGTCCTCGAAATGCACAGTTTTAACACCGAGGTACTTATCCGCCAGTGAATCCATATCATGGCGCGTTGCAGTGGAGTTCAACACATAGGATTCCAACATAGTGTCAAACTCGACACCGCGCAGAGTAATGTCATAGCGGGCCAGTACATTCATATCGTATTTCAGATGCTGACCAACCTTAGCCTGCACCGGGTCTTCTAACAGCGGTTTCAACTTCGCCAGTACCAGCTCTGCAGATAGCTGATCTGGAGCTCCGACATAATCGTGCCCGAAAGGAACATAAGCAGCTTTACCTGCTTCCACCGCAAAAGAAACCCCTACCAGCTCCGCTTCCATATAATTAAGACTGGTGGTCTCTGTATCGAAAGCAAAGAGCTCAGATGATTTGAGCTGCTCCAGCCACTGGTCCAGCTCCGCTTCAGTTAGAACCGTGCTGTACTCTGTCTTCATCGCCTCAGGCGCTGCCGTTTCGCTGGCTGTGGAAGAGCCACCGGACATCAGTTCGTCTGTCCAGCTACGGAATTCAAAACGCTGGAAAAGCTCCAGCAGTGTTTCGATATCCGCTTTAGGCAATGGAACATCGGTGACACTCAAGTCCATTTCGACATCTGTTTTGATGGTCGCCAGCAGATAAGAAAGTTCGGCAGCTTCCCGGTTATCTTCCAGCTTCTTCGGCATCGTTTTCGAGCCACGGAAACCTAGCGCCGGTATCTTATCCAGGTTTTCATATAGAGCACTGATGCCGCCTACACCCTGTAGCAAAGCCAAAGCCGTTTTTTCACCCACCCCAGGTACGCCCGGAATGTTATCGACCTTGTCCCCCATCAACGCCAGGAAGTCGATAATCAACTCAGGCGGCACACCAAACTTCTCATTTACTCCTGCAACATCCATTACGGTATCCGTCATAGTGTTGATGAGAGTGACATGCTGATTGACCAGTTGAGCCATATCCTTATCGCCAGTGGAGATCAGTGTATCAACGCCCTTCTGAGTCGCTTCAGCGGCCATAGTGCCAATAACATCATCTGCCTCAACACCATCGATCACGATCAATGGCATTCCCATAGCACGAATGATCTGGTGAATAGGCTCAACCTGAGATCTCAGATCGTCTGGCATTGGTGGACGCTGAGCCTTGTAGTCGCTGTAGATCTCGTCGCGGAAGGTTTTACCCTTGGCATCAAAGATCACCGCAATAGGACTCTGAGGATACTGCCGAATCAGACTGCGCAGCATCGACGTTACTACCCGAACTGCACCGCTAGGAGAGCCATCAGAGGTTCTCAGGTCAGCCTGCTGGGAGGCGAAAAATGCGCGGTACAGATAGGAAGAGCCGTCAACTAAGATCAGCGGCGCAGCAGTATCACTCATAGGTTATTCCTTAGGGATAAGTCAGAATTGCTGCCATCATATTCGATCCTGACTGCCGACTAAACCGTCGCTTTACTTTTGGGGGAGAAACCTCTCTTCAGAGTGATACCGTTTCTATAATAAATGGCATAATATGCGTACAGAAATGAGCGTTTCGCCGGATATCGCTGTCCAATCACTACCAGAATCCGGCTTACAGGATTAACACTATGCGAAAAGCATTCCTGCTGGCTGCGGCACTATTAGCAGCCCCGCTAGCCCTGGCAGAACCCCTGCCAATCTTCAACGAAAGCGATCCGGAGATCAGGATTCGCCATGACGAAGAGCGGGCATATTACGAATACCGGATAAACGGCAAACTACAAGAGATCAAAGTTGTGCCTAAAATCGGTAAGCCTTACTACCTGGTGCCTGAAGAAGGCTCAGGTGAGTTTGTTCGTCTGGAGGAATCGACCCTGTTGATTCCGAAATGGGTTCTCTTCCGCTGGTAATCTCGTGGCAGTATATACAGAAGTAACAGCTGCAGAATTGCAGCACATGCTGGCAGACTTCGATCTGGGCCAGTTAGTAACACATAAAGGCATCGAAGGTGGTATCGAAAACACCAACTACTTTGTCACCCTGGAAAAAGACGGCGAACGGGCTGAGTACGTATTGACGCTGTTCGAGGAGTTTGGCCTTGAAGATATGCCGTTCTTTGTCGAACTGACCACCTGGCTGGCGGAACGCGGTTGCCCGGTTCCGGCACCATTTAAAGACCGCCATGGTATTCAGCTAAAGCAGCTACACGCCCGACCTGCACTGCTTCTGCCTCGCTTTGCTGGTCAGAACCTGCAACAGGACAAGCTCAGTATCGATCACTGTCGTCAGATCGGTGCCGCATTGGCCCAGTTCCATAATGCTGGCCAGGACTTCTATATGAAGCGCCAGGCACACCGCGGTATTTTCTGGTGGAAACGTGAAAGCGCCAATATCCGCAAATTGCTGTCTGCAGAAGATGGTGATCTGCTGATGCAGGAAGTTCGTCTATTTGATGAACTGCGCGAAAAGCCTTATGGACTGCCTATGGGAGTCGTACATGGCGACCTGTTCCATGACAACGCACTTTTTGCTGATGAGCAGCTAAGCGCCATTATTGACGTCTACAATGCGGCTACAGCCTTCCTGCTATACGATCTGGCGATCATGGCCAACGACTGGTGCCTGAACCCAGACGGCAGCATCGATCCTGACCGTGAACAGGCATTGCTGAAAGCCTACGCAGAGCATCGTCCGTTTACCGAAGATGAGTATCACGCCTGGCCGCAGATGACCCGCACCGCAGCGATGCGTTTCTGGCTTTCCCGCCTGATCCCATGGCACGGAGTGCAGCAGGAAAACCGTCAGAATAACGATATGAAACTCAAAGACCCTGATGAGATGAAACAGATTCTGTTACATCGCATCAACTGTCCATCTTCACTGCCACAGTGAAGGTCTCCGATCAGGCGTCTCAATGACGCCTGATACAGCCCCTCAAGCTGTGCAAACGCACAAATTCAGCGTCCCTAACCAGCTGCTTTATTGTTCTCGCCCCCAAAGCCTAATCAAGCCTCCAAGGTCATAGTGAACCTTCGCTCTCTGGACAACAGCTGATCCCGAGCCAGCCCAAGATCCGCTATTCGGAATATCAGGAGATGTAACTATGACTGAGATATCCGCCATCCCCCGTTCGTGGTTGTTGATACTGATCGCAATCTCGCTCTTCTCAGCCGCTGTAAGCCTCATCCTTCTGCTGGCATACCCCGGGTCTCCGTTAAATTTCTCATTGGCTGCCGCCAGTGCGCTATCTGCTATTTCCGGCTTATTCGTCAGTTATCAACTTAACCTGCGACAAAAACGCCAGACAGCAGACGATGATTCCTCAGAGTCGGATGCTACAGATACCGGCCATAAGGTCTTTGATCTAAGCACCCAGCAAGGTCTGCTGTTTAACCATCTGCGCGACGTGATCAGTGACTTGCGTATCAAAGTGGCTCAGGTTGCTGTCTCAGCAGTTCAGCTAAGGCAGCAGACTGATGAGACTCATCAACTCTCTTCACACCAGAAAACACTTGGCGTAGAGCTAGACCGTGCCAGCGACGAAAGCGTTCAAGCCGTTAATGATGTAGCACAGCGCAGCCACTTGATCTCTGAACATAATGAAAAGCAGCTTGAGCTTACGCGAAAATCAGATCACCAGTTGGTGCAACTGGCAGAGACCAGCCAGGAAGTTGTGGAGACTCTGGACCAGTTTAAGGAACAGGTAGCACTTTTGATTACCCGGTCGGAAAATATCGAGGAGATTTTGCAGACGGTCCGGGGCTTTTCTAACCAGACCAATATGCTCGCCCTAAACGCGGCAATAGAGGCTGCGAGAGCCGGCGATGCTGGCCGTGGTTTTTCGGTTGTTGCCGATGAAGTGCGTGATCTCTCGAAAAAAGTGCAGGACGCCACCGATAACATCGAAATGGTGGTGCAAGAGATCCAAACCTCTGTTCAGCAGACCTCGGAGGGAACAGATACGATCATCTCCAATATCGGCCAGATAAGGTCGGAACTGGCCCAGCTATCCGACCAGCATAAAGGGGTCATTGAAGACGCAGAAAGAAACCACCACGAGCTTCTTGGTATTAGCGCTGCACTGGAACAACTGAGTGCAACCAATAACGAGAACCGAACACGTAGCGAGCAGATTACCTCAACCAGCGGTACTATCCATCAGGCGATGACTGACGCCTCATCGCAATCCCTGGCGCTGCGTCAGGCAACCGAAGCAACAATAGAACTACTAAGTCACTTTCAGATCGGCCAGGGCAATTTCGAGCACCAGCTCAATACTGTGATGCAATGCCGTGATGAATTTGTCGACGCGCTGGCTGCACTTGAGAAGCGCGGCATCAACGTCTTCGACACTCACTATCAGGCGATACCAAATACAAACCCGCAAAAACACCAGACCAACTACGCGGAAGCACTTCGGCAGTACTGCCAAACGATGGTAGATCGCTGGAAAGGTGACCGCGAGCACTGCCTTTATACGCTACCCCTGGATAAAAATGGCTACGTCGCAATACACCAGTCCGAACGCTCCAGACCCATGACAGGTAATGTTGAGCAGGACACCGCCTTTAGCCGCCATGATCGGATTATGGCCAACAACGAGACAGAGATTCGCCGTGCTTCCAGCACCGCGCCTTTTCTGCTGCAAAGCTATATTCGCGATACCGGCGAAATTCTTTTTGATCTGTCTGTCCCTGTTATCTATAAAGGCAGGCATTGGGGGGCCATTATCAATGGCCTGAGTATTGAAGCGCTGCTGGATAATAGTTAGGGAAGGTCATGTCATTCTTAACCCATCGACTATAAATGCTGCGGGCAGCTGTTATAATCGACCCTGATTATTTATACAGTGACCGGAAAGCGCGATGGATGACGTTACCCATATTATCGATTCCCTCAACGATGCCCAGCGGGCCGCAGTAACTGCACCCGTGCAAAACCTGCTGGTACTGGCCGGTGCCGGTTCTGGCAAAACCCGGGTATTGGTGCACCGTATCGCCTGGCTGATCCAAACAGAAGGTCTGTCACCATACTCAATTATGGCCGTGACCTTCACCAATAAGGCTGCACGCGAAATGCGTAGCCGTATTGAAGAGTTGCTGGGGCTCAACCCTCAGGGAATGTGGGTGGGTACCTTCCACGGTCTCGCTCACCGGTTACTTCGTGCCCACTGGCAGAACGCTCGTTTGCCAGAGAACTTCCAGATTCTCGATAGCGATGACCAGCTGCGATTAATTAAACGCCTCTGTAAAGAGATGGCTCTGGATGAAAATCGCTGGCCAGCTAAACAGTTCCAGTGGTATATCAACGCCCAAAAAGATGAAGGCCTGCGCAGCCAGCATATAGATCCGGGTAACGATATCCATATGCTGACCATGCTGAAGGTCTATGCCGCATATGAAAGCGCCTGCGAGCGTGGTGGCATGATCGACTTTGGTGAGCTCTTGCTGCGTTCGCTGGAACTACTACGAGACTATAAACCTGAACTGCTGGCCCACTATCAGCAGCGTTTCCGCTATATGCTGGTTGATGAATTTCAGGATACCAACTCAATCCAGTATGCCTGGTTGCGCCTGCTCTGTGGCAGCGATAGAAAACTGATGGCGGTAGGTGATGACGATCAGTCCATCTACGGCTGGCGTGGCGCTAAAATCGAAAACATCCAGCATCTGCCGGAACACTTCCCGGGCACTGAAACAATCAAGCTGGAGCAGAACTACCGCTCGACTAATACCATCCTGCAGGCGGCCAACGGCGTCATCCACAACAATATGGGCCGCCTGGGTAAAGAACTGCGCACCGAAGCCGGAGATGGCGAATCTATCTCGCTGTATTCGGCGTTTAATGAACAGGATGAAGCTCGCTTTATCGTCGATCAAATTCAGAAATGGACTGATGGCGGTAATATGCGCAGTGAATCTGCCATCCTCTATCGTTCAAACGCTCAGTCCCGAGTGGTTGAGGAGATGCTGATACGTGCCGGTGTACCTTACCGTATCTATGGTGGCCAACGTTTCTACGATCGTCTTGAGATCCGCAACGCTCTGGCTTACCTGAGGCTGATCAATAACCGCGATGACGACACGGCAATGGAACGCGTCATTAACGTACCTACCCGCGGAGTCGGAACCAAAACAATCGAGTCCCTGCGCGAGTACGCCCGCGAAAACCAATGCTCAATGTGGCAGGCAGCCAACGATATTATCGGCCTGAAACTCATGACAGCCCGAGCAGCAAACGCCCTTCAGGCCTTTATCGAGCTCATTAATCAGATGGAGCAGGATACCTCAGGTACCGAACTTCATGAGCGAACCGAACATGTCATCCAACACTCAGGTCTGATTGAGCATCATAAGAAAGAGAAAGGCGAAAAGGCACAATCACGTATAGAGAACCTTGAAGAACTGGTAAGCGCAGCAAAACAGTTCAACGGGGTTTGGGATGAAGCACTAGCAGAAGAATTCAGCTCACCACTGGCTGCTTTCCTTGATCAGGCAGCACTGGATGCAGGCGAAGCCCAGGCGGAAGATCATATTGATAGTGTTCAAATGATGACGCTGCATTCAGCAAAAGGCCTGGAGTTCCCACTGGTCTTTTTGGCAGGCATGGAGGAGGGACTCTTCCCTCACAAAATGTCTCTGGAAGAAGGCAATCGCTTAGAAGAGGAGCGCCGCCTCTGTTATGTCGGTATCACCCGGGCAATGCAGAAGCTGTTCCTGACCTATGCCGAATCACGCCGCATGCATGGCCAGGACAACTATAACCGCCCTTCCCGCTTCATTCGTGAAATACCAGAATCGCTGGTCGAAGAGGTCAGACTAAACGCAACCGTTAGCCGTCCTCTGACAGCAGGCCGCTTCGGTCAGGATAAGAGCAGCCTGTTTGATAGTGGTTCCAGCTCCCTCAGTAGTGCAGAAGTGCCACAAACCAATATTCAGCTGGGTAGCCGGGTACGCCATAGCAAATTTGGCGATGGCCTTGTTATCAATTACGAAGGGGAAGGCCCAAAGGCCCGTATACAGGTCAACTTCGATTATGAAGGTGATAAATGGCTGGTGTTAGGCTTCGCTAAGCTCGAAGTGATCGGCTAATCAAGCAAACAGGGTCTGACGCAGGCCCTGTTCCTCTTTTCTTATCGTTTGATCAACCAAAGACTAGTTTCAAGCGCACCAGCTTCCAGCGGAATCTGATTTAAACCGCGCAGCTGCAGTTGATCAGCCAGCCTGCTACGGGCGTAATGGCTGGACCAGAGTAAGTCATAACATTCTGAAGCCAACAACCCGGCTACCAATGCCTGTTCGTTATAGCCACGCCACTGCCACTCTTCCGGATAAGCGTCAGGCAACAACATATCGTGGATATGCACGATGACACCTTTCGGTAGAAAGGGCACTATCCGATTGAACAGCCAGTCAACATCGGTTCCCGGCATCAGGATATGGCTGGAATCGATAAACAGCAGATCACCGGCCTGTAACTGACTAAAAACAACCAGATCAAGCTGCTGGACGATCTGGTTGTGTAACTCAACCTTAAGCGCTGTGATATCAGCGCGCGGCTGTGGATCTATGCAGATAATACGGGTATTTAGTTTTTCGTCGGCAACTGCTTTGGCCATAAAGCGAGTTGAATGGCCGCTGCCCACTTCGATAATACGTGACGGTTTAAGGTCTCGAACCAGCGAATAAGCTGAAGCGCCATCCAGACCAGGAAACCAGTCCTGCTGCCAACGTGGCAATGGAGGCGTGAGGTTTTGGAAACGGATTAGTTGTGGCAGATAAACAGCGATCTGATCCATCTGCTGACATAGCTCAGAACTGTACTGGTCCATCCAACGAGCCAATTCAGGATAACCCTGTTCGGGATAGGGCTTGCAGTCCGCCGCGTAACGATAGGGAATGAAATACCCCTGCGGCCGATCAGTGAAGATCGTCGCCATTGCCATGCCAATTAATTTGGATGGCCATTGCAGTAGCCTGGTCATATTGCCTTACCCCGAGATTCACCTTCGCTATATATGAAGGTAGATGAAAATCCCGGGGAAAGGTTCAGGCTATGGGAATTAGCTTTGTTCCGGCAGCTTACGGATATGGCCATCCTGATCGATAGCGACCTGAACACACTCGCATTCAGTCACCTTACGCAGTTCATGGCCATCAGGACAACGTCCCCAGACTTCGACCTGTATACGCAACGAACTGCGACCGCGTTCAACCACCTGAGTGTAAAAACTCAGCATAGTGCCAACCAGGACAGGTGAAATAAACTGCATCGCGCCGCTGGAAACCGTTGCGATCCGCCCTTCAGCATCCTGGGCAGCATGAATTTCAGCTGCCTGGACGGCTTTGGCTGCAACCCAGCCACCATATACATCGCCAAACATGTTGGTAGCATCTTGGCTGGCTGGCAGCTTGAGACTGAGTTCACCTTTTGGTGACTCAAGCTGTTCTTCAGAGTGTTTCATTTTACGAATCCGACTTAGCCTTAATTATTTTTTGCCGCAGATTCTAATCCTACGGGCGCAGATAAATCACTATACTAAAGTCTACACCGCCTCTCTACTGTCGCCATTCTTCTTCATAAAACAGTAACTTAGCCTTAAACTTCACCACTACCGACAAACAGCCTCTGCAGCTGAACAGACTCGTTGTGAAAACATCGGTGAAAATATTACTTATGCTGTCACATTTTTGTCACCTGGCAACTCTATAGTGCTCACCATCATTTTAAGACAAAGCCAAATTCGATCTCTCAGGAGTAACTGATGAAACCGATGAAAAAGCTGTTTGCCGCGGTTGCTATGACTGCAACTTGTTTTACTGCCAGCGCTTCTGACCTGCTGGACCAAAATCTGCCTGTATACACTAAAGCGTCTGGTGTTTCCGGCAACCTGTCTTCTGTCGGCTCCGACACTCTGGCTAACCTGATGACCCTTTGGGCTGAAGAGTTCAAGCGCCTGTACCCTAACGTGAACATTCAGATTCAGGCAGCGGGTTCTTCTACTGCTCCACCAGCTCTGACTGAAGGTACTTCTAACCTGGGTCCAATGTCCCGCAAGATGAAGGACAAAGAGCTGGAAGCATTCGAAAAGAAATTTGGTTACAAGCCAACTCCTGTTGCAGTAGCTATCGATGCACTGGCTGTCTTCGTACACAAAGACAACCCAATCTCTGGCATGAGCATCTCTCAGGTTGACGCGATCTTCTCCTCTACCCGTAAGTGTGGCGCTGGCGCTGACGCTAACAAGTGGGGTGATCTGGGTGTAGCAGGTAGCCTGGGCGACAAGAGTGTTCAGCTGTTCGGCCGTAACTCTGTATCCGGTACTTACGGTTACTTCAAGAAGAAAGCTCTGTGTAAAGGCGACTTCCGCAACAGCGTAAACGAGCAGCCTGGTTCTGCTTCTGTTGTACAGTCTGTATCCGCTTCCCTGAACGGCATCGGCTACTCCGGTATCGGTTACAAAACCTCTTCCGTACGCGCTCTGCCACTGTCTAAGAAAGACGGTCAGCCATTCGTAGAAGCGACTCCGGAAAATGCTCTGAACGGTAAATACCCACTGGCTCGTGCTCTGTACGTTTACGTGAACAAGAAGCCAGGCCAGCCACTACAGCCACTGGAGCGTGAGTTCCTGAAAATGGTTATGGCTAAAGTGGGCCAGGAAGTCGTAGTCAAGGACGGCTACATCCCACTGCCAGCCAAGATGGTTGAAAAGCAGATGGCTGATCTGGGTCTGTAATAACCTTACAGACACCTGAAGACAACGGGGAAGGCTTTTATGCCCTCCCCGTTTTTATTTGTTACCACCTGTAACATTAATGTCACATTGCTAATCTATCTTATCCGCCGTATTAGACCGGAACCCCTTCAGGCCTCTAGGTATGAGTATCCAAGACACCACCAGCGCACCCGATATCGACTTTAATACGTCGGCAGCCAAGAAGCTGCGTAAGTTTCGCGCACTGAAAGATAAACTGGCACGCAGCAGCATCGCTGTTGGCGGTATCAGCGTCATTGTTGCCGTCATGCTGATCTTCTTCTACCTGTTGTATGAAGTAGCTCCGTTGTTCCAGTCAGCTGAAATCAGCAAATGGCAACACCGCGAGCAGGTGGTCGAGCCATATGCGACGCCAGGCACCGGCGAAACCCTTTTTCTGGCGATGGAAGAACAAGCGGAAATTGGTTTCCGTATTTCTGCCGCTGGTGAGCTTACCTTCTTCCGCACCATTGACGGAGAAGTGATCAGTCAGCAGCAAGCAGCCCTGCCGGAAGGCACTTCTGTCACCAGTTTTGCATTAGCTTCAGAAGCCAGCGCAATCTTTTCACTAGGCCTGAGCAATGGTGAAGTGCTGGTTATGAAGCACGAGTACAAATCCACCTATCCAAACGGTGAACGCCTGATCACCCCTCAGATCACTTACCCGCTGGGCGAAGCACCGATCGAACTGTCACAGGGACCGGTTGAACTGCTGACACTAAACGGTGATGAAGGCTACTGGGCTCTGGTAGGTGGTAACGAGCAGAACCTGAATGTTGCATCTATCAGCCTTGAAGAGAATCTGCTGACCGGTGAAGTTGAAGCATCATCTGACAAAATCGCGATGCCTAAACTGAACCTTCAGGCTCAGAAGATTCTGCTGATGCCAGACCGTAGCTGGATGTTTATCGCCGGCGCGAACGGCAAACTGGCTGTCGTGAATATGAAGGGAGACAGCCCTCGCACCACTCAGGTGCTGGACGCAACTGATGGTGAAATTACTGTCTTCAAACTACTGCTGGGTGGTAACTCACTGATTCTGGGTGACAGCAATGGCGACATCAGCCAGTGGTTCCTGGTACGTGACAATAAAAACGGCTGGCAGCTACAGCAGATTCGTGATTTCCATCTGACCGATAACCCGATAGCAGATATTGCACTGGAACAGCGCCGCAAAGGTTTTGCCGCACTCGACAGTAACGGCGAACTGGGACTGTTCAATACCACAGCACACCGCACTGTACTGAACGAAAAGATTGCTGAAGCCAACAGCAGCTATATGGCTATCGCGCCACGATCCAACGCTCTGCTAATTGAAAACAATGGCACCCTGGCACTATGGCAGATCCACAACGAGCACCCGGAGATCTCCTGGGCAGCACTGTGGGAAAAAGTCTGGTACGAAGGCTATCAGGAACCAGAATTTATCTGGCAGTCCTCTGCTTCTAACAACGACTTCGAGCCTAAGTACAGCCTGATGCCACTGGCGTTCGGTACGCTGAAAGCAGCTTTCTATGCGATGCTGTTGGCAACACCACTGGCCATCTGTGGTGCCATCTATACCGCTTACTTTATGGCACCGGCTCTGCGCCGTAAGGTAAAACCATTTATCGAGCTGATGGAAGCACTGCCAACAGTTATTCTGGGTTTCCTGGCTGGTCTCTGGTTAGCACCATTTATGGAAACAAACCTGGCCGGGATCTTCCTGACCCTGCTGATTGTACCTGCCTCAATACTGTTGTTTGCGTTCTGTTGGGCACAACTGCCAAGCAAGGTACGCTTCCTGATTCCTGAAGGTTGGGACGTACTGCTGCTGATTCCTGTTGTCATCCTGGCCACTATGCTCAGCTTTGGCATAGCGGGCGGAGCAGAAGAGCTGATGTTTGGTGGCGACATGCGCTACTGGGTCGAAAACTCTCTCGGTATCAGCTACGACCAGCGTAACGCTCTGGTTGTTGGTATCGCGATGGGCTTTGCCGTCATCCCGACGATCTTCTCGATCACAGAGGATGCTATTTTCGCAGTGCCGAAACACCTCTCGTACGGTTCTCTGGCACTAGGTGCGACTCCGTGGCAGACACTGGTACGTGTCGTAATGCCAACCGCAAGTCCGGGTATCTTCTCAGCAGTGATGATCGGTATGGGCCGTGCCGTGGGTGAAACTATGATCGTCCTGATGGCGACCGGTAACACTCCAATCATGGATATGAACATCTTTGAAGGCATGCGGACACTGGCCGCAAACATTGCGGTAGAGATGCCTGAGTCCGAAGTTGGCAGCAGCCACTATCGAATCCTGTTCCTGGCCGCCTTCGTACTCTTCCTGTTCACCTTTGTCGTGAACACCATGGCAGAGATGATACGTCAGCATCTTCGTAAGAAGTACGGCTCACTGTAATCCGGGGATTTTGAGGAAATATTGAGATGAAACAGTCTTTTACTGAGTGGACTAAGTCAGGCTCTCCCTGGGTATGGCTGAATGCCGGTGCGGTCGCCATTTGTATGATCATGGTTGTCGGCCTGCTGTTTATGATTGCTGTTCGCGGCCTTGGTCATTTCTGGCCAGCAAACGTTGTGCAGGCGAACTACGTGCAAAACGAAAAGGCCGTGGTAATGGCCGGTGAGCTGGTTGAAGCGGTCGATGTACCTGCCGAGCAGCTTCGTGACGCAGGTATCCCAATCGAAGAGGGAGTTGAGTCACTGCGCCGCGATCTGATGAAAGTAGGCAACCGCGATGTTGGTGGTTCCGACTTTATCTGGCTACTGGACCGCTATCTGCAGGACCGCACTTATCCTGAGATGCTGTTTGTCGCAGAGCGACGTGAATGGGGTAACTTCTACGGCTACCTGCGCTCTATCAAGCAGAACGGCGAAGAAGTTGGCCGCTACGAGGGTCACGCAAAAACAGACGAGTACATGACGCTCTGGCTGGATTTTGAAGCGCGCATTGAACGTGCTCTGGAGATCCATGAGCAGATCGCGGATATCGAAAAACACGAAATAGGTGCCATTAACTACGAGTTGGAACGCCTGCGTCTGCAGCAACGCGCTCTGGAACTGAAAGAAGTCACAGAAGCTACACCATACAATGAGATCGACGAGCGTCGTAAACAGCTGCACGCAGACTATGAAGTACTGCAGAAAGATCTGCTGGCGTTATACGAACAGTTCAACCGCGATGCCATTACTGCAGTAACCGCAGACGGTAAAGAAGTAGAGATCGCACTATCCAAGATTGTGCGGATATTCCTGCCAAACAACATGGGCTTGATGGCGAAGATCGGCCACTACTTCGGCAAGATCTGGGAATTCCTGTCGGAAGATCCACGTGAAGCCAATACTGAAGGCGGCATCTTCCCAGCGATCTTCGGTACTGTGATGATGGTTATCCTGATGTCCATTATGGTGACGCCATTTGGTGTAGTTGCAGCAGTCTACCTGCGTGAGTACGCCAAACAGGGATTTGTTACCCGTCTGATCCGTATCGCAGTTAATAACCTGGCCGGTGTACCTTCTATCGTATACGGCGTATTCGGCCTCGGCTTCTTCGTATACTTCCTGGGCGGACATATTGATGATCTGTTCTTCCCGGAAGCGAAACCTTCACCAACATTTGGCACACCAGGCCTGCTGTGGGCATCCCTGACACTGGCTTTGCTGACAGTACCTGTTGTTATCGTAGCAACGGAAGAGGGTCTGACCCGTATTCCACGTGCGATGCGCGAAGGCTCTCTGGCACTGGGTGCTACTAAGTTTGAAACCCTTTGGAAAGTTGTATTACCGATGGCCAGCCCGGCGATGATGACCGGCGTTATTCTGGCAATCGCCCGTGCAGCTGGTGAAGTTGCACCGCTGATGCTGGTAGGTGTTGTAAAACTGGCACCTAGCCTGCCACTGGACGGTAACTATCCGTTCCTCCATCTGGATCAGAAATTTATGCACCTGGGCTTCCATATCTACGATGTAGGTTTCCAGAGCCCTAACGTTGAGGCAGCACGTCCACTGGTTTACGCCACGGCACTGCTGCTGGTTGCAGTGATTGCATTGCTGAACTTGTCGGCCATTGCGATCCGAAATCACCTTCGCGAGAAGTACAAAGCACTTGAAATGTAACGCGGTATAGCGGACAACTAATAAGGTTTATTAATATGACTAGCCACGCTAAAACTCACGCGATTGATATCTCTGCTATGCAACGCGACAACAAAGCACTGAACCTCGAGAACGAAGAAGCTACTCTTGAGGTTAAAAACCTGAAGCTGTTTTACGGCGAGAAAGAAGCCCTGCACGGCATCGACATGATGATTCCGAAGAACCGCGTAACGGCGTTCATCGGCCCATCCGGTTGTGGTAAATCCACCCTGCTGCGCTGCTTCAACCGCATGAATGATCTGGTAGATAGCTGCCGCATCGAAGGTCAGATCGTGCTTGATGGCGAAAATATCTATGAACGCAATGTCGACGTAGCTGAGCTGCGCCGTCGTGTGGGCATGGTATTCCAGAAGCCAAACCCATTCCCGAAGAGCATCTACGAAAACGTAGCCTACGGTCTGCGAATTCAGGGTGTTAAGAAAAAGCGCGTCATTGACGAGACTGTCGAATGGGCCCTGAAGTCTGCAGCGCTATGGGATGAAGTCAAAGATCGCCTGCACGAGAGCGCACTGGGTATGTCCGGTGGTCAGCAACAACGTCTGGTTATTGCACGCACCATCGCTGTTAAGCCAGAGGTACTGCTGTTGGATGAGCCAGCCTCCGCGCTGGACCCGATCTCTACGCTGAAGATTGAAGAACTGATCCACGAGCTGAAAAACGATTTCACAATTGCGATCGTAACCCACAACATGCAGCAGGCCGCGCGTGTCTCCGACTACACCGCCTTCATGTATATGGGTGACCTGATTGAGTTTGGTGTCACAGATACCCTGTTCACCAACCCTTCTCAGAAGCAGACCGAAGACTACATTACCGGTCGTTACGGTTAATCAGATGCTGCTTGCCTGAATGGCAATCAGTAGAGCAGCCCTGCGGGGCTGCTATTCAAATAACTTACAGCAGCATCTCGCTACGGAGAATTTACCGTGGAAATGGAAAAGGACAATTACTCAACTCACATCTCGCAGCAGTTCAATGACGAACTAGAGCAGATCCGCACTGAACTGCTGACAATGGGCGGCATTGTTGAGCGTCAGGTACATGACGCTGTTGCCGCACTGCTGGACGGTGACGCCGAGCTGGCAAACCGCTCCATGAAAGTAGATAAGCAAACAAATGAGATGGAGCTGATGATTGACGAGCACTGTACTCGTATCATTGCTCGTCGTCAGCCTGCAGCAAGTGACCTGCGCCTGATCATTGCGATCTCCAAGGCAGTATCTGACCTTGAGCGCATTGGTGATGAAGCAAGCCGTATCTGCCGTGCGGCTATTGAACTGGTAGACGGTGGTGAATCTCCGCGCGGCTATCAGGAAGTACGTCATATCGGTAATCTGGTGCGCGAGATGGTGAAAGATGTACTGACCGCTTTCGCTCGCAACGATACTGAACTGGCTTATCGTGTTGCCAAGCAGGACAAAAACGTAGATCAGGAGTACCGTTCTGCGATGCGTTCACTGGCCACTTTTATGATGGAAGACCCTCGCTCTATCTCCAGTGTGATGAACGTTATCTGGGTACTGCGTAGTCTGGAGCGTATTGGTGATCACACCCGTAATATGGCTGAACACTTGATCTACCTGGTCAGCGGCACCGATGTCCGCCACCAGAGCCTGAAACAGATCAAAGAGACTGTGCGCGAAGATCTGGAAAAGTCGTAAGCAAAACACCGGGGACTCTGTTAGTCTGATATAAGGGTCGTATCGTCAGATACGCCCCTTTTTTCGTTACGGACGACAGGTAATATCAATGCCCGGTTTTACTATCTACGGCGACCTGAATTGCCCATTCTGTTATGCCCTTCACAACCAGCTATACCAGCTGGGTTTACTGCATCTGGCCGATTGGCGGCTGATTGAACATGCCCCCCATATAGCGCTGGACAAAGAAACGCCGGAAAGTCAGGCCGAATTAGCCAGTGAAGTGTTCGAAGTCCGTAACCGTGCCCCGCAAGTAGAAATTTCGCTACCACATTTTCGCAGCGAAAGCCGTTTCGCCAGTCTCTGTATTATTGCCGCCAGCCGTATCGCACCGGACAAAGCCGATGCCGTCCGCCACCAGCTTTATCAGGCGCTTTGGGTCGAAGGCGATGATATTGCCGACAGTGCTGTTATCTACCGCTGTCTTGAGAAGGCAGGCTTTGAACAGGAGCTGGATATCAGTGAGCGGGATGAAGCCCGTTTCCGGCAGTGGCAGAAAGAGTGGCAACAGGGAGAGTTTTCTTTACGTATTCCAAGCATAGTGAGCCCGGATGGAGAGAAACTTCTGGGATTACCGAATCTTGATGACTTACTGGCCTTTTTTGGTGGTAAGCCGCTGGCTGCTCCCCAAAGCACACTGGATCGTTGCCAACGAATTGAACGCCAAACCATCGCGGTGTTGCAGCTGGAGTCCACCCGTGAACTCTGGCCGCTTATCGACCAGTTGAGAGATGAATTTAATATCCTTCTGCCAGCTGACTTCACCGATCTGAAGAAGCAGCTTAAAGATGTACAGATCGATCTTATTCTGTTGCACGGCGAACATCATTGGGACGAGCTACTGCGTTACTGCCAACAACTTTCGATCCCCGAGTACAGGCAGATCCCGGTCGCTTTAATCGGTCAGGCACTAGACGACGAGCACGAATTACAGGTCTATCAGGCTGGTGCTCGCGACTATCTGCAACAGCAGCGCAAACCCGGACTAAATCGGTTCAGGATACAACAGCTGATGCAACTGAAGCGCTCTCAGGATCAACTGGCGCGGGCAGCTTCAACTGACAGCCTGACACAGGTATACAACCGTCGAGAGTTTGAACGCACTCTGGAATCGGAATGGCGCCGTTGCCGTCGTTCAAAACGACCACTTTCCTTGCTAATGATCGATATCGATCACTTCAAACATTATAACGACCACTACGGCCACTTAACCGGCGATGGTTGCCTACGGAGTGTTGCTCAAAGCCTGAAAGACAGCTGTAAACGTTCGCAGGATATGGTCTGCCGCTATGGTGGCGAAGAGTTTGCCCTGATTCTGCCAGAGACGCCCTCAGCAGGAGCCGAACAGCTGGCATCTGAGATCCTTCACTCGGTAAGAACACTGGCACTGGAGCATCAGGCATCACCGATGGCAGAGATTGTCACTCTGAGTATCGGTATCGCCACCATTATCCCTACCGAGCAGGGAAATCCGCATCAGCTACTGAAGGACGCTGATGCCGCACTCTATCAAGCCAAAGAAGCCGGACGAGACCGGATACAGGTCGCTGACCGCAAAGCTACTCCGGCCAATAATCTGCCAAAGGTGGATACTGCTTAACCAGGCCATCCCGACCCAACTGACGCATCAGGTCCATATTACGTTCAGGAATCTGCTCAGGATCTTTGTAGTACATCAGCACCCGCGCCATTTCGCCCTCCCGGATGATATGGATCATCGGAAATGGTGCCCGATTGGTCCAGTGGCTGAGATCATCCTCTTCCACACCCTCGAACAGATAACCCGGATGGAAACTGGCTAACTGGAAGACGCCATCCAAGCCTGCTTCTTCCAGTAACTGCTGACAGATGTCTAACAGATCAAGAAAATCATCAAACTGCTCCAGCATCTGCGGGATGATTAGCAAAGTGGTCGATAATTCCTGTTCATCCAGTTGCTGAATCAGATCCAGTTCCTGCAAAAAATCCGCTACCAGGGCTTCCGGTTCTAAAGCCTCACTGATGGCATAGCGAATACTATCGTTGCGCACGACCGGAGCGGCAAAAGGGCATAGATTCAAGCCGACAACCATCTGCTCGACCCACTGTCGGCTGAGTTGTTCAACCTGCTGATCTGAATATGTGTGTGGTTTCATGGCGAGCATTAGAGCCTGTTAAGGGATTAAGGGCAAGAGTTGCACCGCACTCTCTACTCAATGCTAGAATAGCGCCACTTTCTGTAGTCGGATCTACCATCAGTGCCACGAACCTCCCTGACAAGCCGTAACTTCAACAGCCGCTGGAAAGCGCTGCGTCGGCCCTATCAGCATGTTGCGCCAAAGCCGTGGCGACGGTGGCTGACCGACCGGGGTTCGCTGACTCAACATCTGATTAGAGCCAGCCATGGTCATTTTAGAGTTGAAGTCGTGCAGCAGGGATTCGCTAAACCTAGCCTCAGTGAAGCCAGAGCGCTCAGTATCTCACCCCGGCAACGTACGCTGATACGCGAAGTTCAGCTTATAGGTGACGGTACCCCCTGGGTTTTTGCCCGTACCGTCATCCCGGTCACCACACTGACCGGCCGCCAACGTCAGCTTCATCATATCGGTAATCGCTCATTGGGCACCATACTGTTCCGCGATCCAACCATGCGTCGCGGCCCACTGCAGATTAGCTGCCTGAAAGATCAGCTGGGCCAGCAGATGTGGGCTCGCAGATCGGTATTCTGGTTGCAGAACAAACCACTGCTGGTCGCAGAGGTTTTTCTCCCGCCGTTGCAACAGGTAGAATACAGCCCCTGACCAAAACCCTCAGGACCACCAATGACCGCTGTAAGCCAGAAACTCGATGCCTACGGAAAGCTGATGCGGGTTGATCGCCCGGTTGGCACCTATCTGTTGCTGTGGCCGACTCTGACCGCGCTCTGGTTAGCTGCTGAAGGGTTACCCGATATCAAAATTCTGCTGATCTTTATCGCAGGAGTATTCCTCACCCGCTCAGCAGGTTGTGTGATCAATGACTTCGCTGATCGCAAAGTGGACGGTCATGTAAAACGAACCGCTGGACGCCCGCTACCATCGGGTTTAGTCAGTAGCAAAGAAGCTGTAGCGCTTTTCGTAGCCCTGATGGCCATTGCTTTTGTATTAGTGCTGTTTACCAATCAGACCACTATCTTGATGTCATTTGGCGCGTTAGCCCTCGCCTTCTGCTATCCCTTCATGAAACGCTACACCCATCTGCCTCAAGTGGTACTGGGAGCAGCCTTTGCCTGGGCTATTCCGATGGCATATACGGCATTGGAGACCCCATTAGCCAGCCAAACATGGCTGCTCTACATCGCAACCGTACTCTGGACAGTGGCCTATGACACCATGTATGCGATGGTTGACCGGGATGATGATCTTAAAATTGGCGTGAAATCCACCGCAATTCTATTTGGCGATGCTGACAAACTGATTATTGGATTACTGCAGCTGCTGACAGTGACCTGTCTGATCATGATCGGCATCCAACTGTCTCTCTCTTTCTGGTATTACCTGGGACTAATTGCTGGCTCAGGTTTCTTTATCTACCAGCAATACCTGATCCGGGAACGGGAACGGGATCCCTGCTTCAAGGCCTTTATCAACAATAACTACTTCGGCATGATGATGTTCGCCGGTGTACTACTGCATTATTCGTTGAATTAAACGAGCAGCGCAGCTCAGATGAACAAGTAAGCAGAAGCAGCCACCGCGGCATTTACAGCGGAATGAGATTCCCAACTTCCAAGATGACTTTATGAGCCAGAATATCTCTTCAGGTCTACTCTTCTGAATCACTGAGAAAAGTGAAAAGCGCTACAATGAAGATATGGTAACAATAGTGTAACAATAAAGGATTGTAATAATGCCGTCTGAAAAAGAGGAACAAGAGGCGGTTGCCATGTCAGCAGCAAAGAAAATACTCATCGTTGATGATGAAGCACCAATCAGGGAAATGATTGCCGTTGCGCTTGAGATGGCAGGCTACCAATGCCTCGAAGCCTCTAACGCCCGCGACGCCCACCAGATCATCGTTGATGATATGCCAGATATGGTGCTGCTCGACTGGATGATGCCTGGCACCAGTGGCGTCGATTTTGCCCGTCGTCTGCGTAAAGACGAGATGACAGCGGATATGCCGATAATAATGCTGACCGCTAAAGGCGAAGAAGATAACAAGATCAAAGGCTTGGAATCCGGCGCCGATGACTACATCACCAAGCCCTTCTCTCCTCGCGAGCTGGTAGCTCGACTGAAATCAGTATTACGCCGCACAACGCCGAAAGGCATTGAAGAACCAGTTACCGTTGACGGTCTGACACTAGACCCTATTTCTCACCGTGTAACTGCGGACGGCTCACCTGTTGAGCTAGGCCCAACCGAATTCCGTTTACTGCAGTTTTTCATGACCCATCAGGATCGCGCTTATTCACGCAGTCAGCTGCTAGACATGGTCTGGGGTGGCAACGTCTACGTTGAAGAGCGTACTGTAGATGTTCATATCCGCCGTCTGCGTAAAGCTTTGGGCGATCGCCACGACTATCTTGTACAGACTGTGCGCGGTACCGGCTATCGCTTCTCTACCAAGGTTGCCTGAGACAGGGTTACCTGATCAAAAGCACCTGATAAACTGCAGCACCACTGACAGTGCTCAGTATTATCGGAGATCCCTGCTACCATGCAGGTTTAAAGCCGATACAATAGACTCAACATGGGCATGGATTCAGCTGCAACTCCGAACCACGGAGCAGAGATATACCTGCCCAGCCGTGCACCTGAGGTTGCTGACCCCATAAGGGTAGTAACTTCTATGGCCGGCTATGATTTGTAAAGACGTGATCCGAGGGTCTGCGCATGCATAATCAGCAGCATAAAATGCTCATCAGCCTGCTCACTGCGCTCTGTATTAGTGGTGTGATCGGTTTGATGTTTGGCAAACTCGGCTGGGGACTAGCCGTAGGTGCCATCATCTGGGCGCTTTATCAGGTCCGTCACTTCAGCTCCCTGATCAACTGGCTTGAGCGAGAAGATGACTCAGAGCCTCCGGAAGCACCGGGCCATTGGGGATCGTTACTAGACGAGCTATCCCGACTGCAAAAACGCCACCGTAACCGCGAACGCGACCTGCGATCGGTCATTATCCGTTTTCAACAATCCTCTGCAGCGCTGCAAGATGGCGTCGTCATTATCGACAACAATAATAACCTGGAGTGGTGGAATCGTTCCGCTGACCGCTTATTGGGGTTGAAAGCCGCTTCCGACCGCGGCAAACCGGTGATGAACCTGTTACGGGATCCGCGTTTTATTCGCTACTACAAAAAGGGCAATTACGAAGACCCTATTGATCTGCCAGGACCGACCAACCCGGATATCAGACTCCAATACCAGATCAGTAGTTTTGGTAACAACGATCGCCTGCTGGTGGTACGGGATATTACCCGCCTGATCCGACTGGAACAGACCCGTCAGGATTTTGTTGCCAACGCCTCACATGAACTGCGTACCCCACTGACGGTGATCCGGGGTTATCTGGAAACCTTCCTGGATCAGGATCTTCCAAGGCCGATGGCTCGAGCACTGGGACAGATGCAGACTCAGTCAAAGCGGATGGAAAATCTGGTTTCTGATCTGTTGCTGCTATCCCGCCTTGAATCCAGCCACCATATCTCAGATGAGAACCCGGTTCATATTCATAATATGATGCTGCAGATTCAGCAGGATGCGACCGAACTAGGTCGGTCACAGGGTCACGTCATCTCACTTGAAGCAGATCCGCAGTTTGATCTGGCTGGCCACGAAGTGGAGCTACACAGTAGTTTTTCAAACCTGGTGTTCAATGCCGTCCGCTATACACCATCAGATGGCGATATCGTTATGCGCTGGTGGGTCGATGATAAAGGCGGACATTTCTCGGTGACCGACAACGGTATAGGCATCGACAGTGTGCACCTACCGCGACTGACTGAACGTTTCTACCGTGTTGACGAGAGCCGATCTTCAGCCAGTGGAGGTACCGGCTTAGGTCTGGCCATCGTTAAACACGTGCTGGTTCGCCATGGCGCTCAGCTCAGTGTCGAAAGCCGACATGGTGAGGGATCAACTTTTACCTGCCACTTCCCTCCGGAACTTGTGCTGCGCTCAGAACCAGCATCGGCGGAGTCGTTAACCGCTTCTGCGGATGAACACGACATATAAAAAAAACCGGAGCATTAGCTCCGGTTTTTTTTATCAACCTGATTAATAAGAAGCGTCGATACTTCCGTGGTGTTTTTCAACCCAGTAGATGGTCGCGCCTACAACGGCCGCAGGCATCAAGATCAGGTTCAGTATCGGAATTAGCATCCCCAACTGCATCAGGCCGCCAAAACCGAGTGCTGTCATGCGTTCTTGTTTCAGTCGCAAGCGCATATCCTTAAAGCTAACCCGATTGTTATCCATCGGATAATCACAGTACTGAATTGCCAGCATCCATGCGCCAAACAACAGCAACAGTATAGGTGCAACCATTCCGATCACCGGAACAAACGACAGCAACAACAGGAAGATCAGCCGCGGCAGATAATAGCCCAGCTTCGCCAGCTCCCTGCCGATTGTCCGAGGAATCAGCTTCAGCGCTTCTGCCAGCCCGTCTGGCCCGCCAGTCTCTCCTCGCAGCTTGCGTTCGACCTGTTCTGACAGAAAGCCGTTAAATGGCGCTGCAATCAGGTTCGCTACTATGGTGAAGCTGTAATAGACCACGACCAGAACCAATAGCGCCATCAGCGGCCAAAGCAGGTAGCGCAAGAAATCGAGCCACTCCCAGTCAGGCAAAACACTGGAGATCAGGTAGTTAACCCAGCCATCAAACTGACTGAACAATACCGCTATAGCACCACCAAATAGCAGAATGTTTACCAATAACGGGATCAATACAAAAGTACGGATGCCAGGCTCAGGTAACATTCTGAGGCCTCTGAGCAGATACCCTGCTCCCTGCAGTGGGTTTCCTTTCAACATATTTAAATCTTTAGCCTATAAAGTAGAGGAACACTCGCATCATCACAGCTACAACCATCATCAGCAAGCCCACTCTATTAACGATAAATTCCTTTTTGCTGAACTCAATCGTTGGCTGCCAAAAAACCGCCAGCGACTTAAAGTCTTTGGTGCGGCCGGCATACATAGCCAGTGATACCAGAAAAACAATCAGACCACTCCAGAACAGAAACTGTTCCACTAAACCTAAATAAGCCATCTTCACCCTGTCTCTGATAAAAATTAAGCCCTAAGAGTAACAGAAACTTACTGTTGATTGAGTGATTCAGGCTGTTCAGCAGGCTGCCACTTTGGCAGCATTAAGCCATACTTGAATCACCCCAGCCCTGACACAGGGCATAACGAGCCAGAGATGATGAAAGCGATACAGATCGAGTCCTTCGGAGACAGCAGCGTACTAAATTATACTGAGGTAGCTAAACCTGAGCTGAAGCCCGGTGAAGTTATCGTCAGAACAAAAGCTGCCGGAGTTAACCCAATCGACTGGAAAACCTGCTCTGGTGGGGGTGCCGCACCTTTTATCGGCGACCTGCCGTTTATTCCTGGCTGGGAGTTTTCCGGTATTGTTGACGAAGTCGCAGAAGATGTGACTGCTTTCAGGCCAGGAGATGAAGTTTTCGGCTTTATCCGCTTTCCTGAAGCCGCGGGCTGCTTTGCCGAGTACGTCGCCGCACCAGCAGATGAGATGGCACTGAAACCGGTTAACGCCAGCTTTGCTGAAGCCGCAGGACTGGGTCTGGCAGGTCTGACCGCCTGGCAGGCCTTGTTCGATAAAGGCGCTCTGCAAAGCGGTCAGAAAGTCGTTATTCTCGCGGCTGCCGGGGGGGTCGGTCACCTTGCGGTACAGCTGGCCAAAGCTGCTGGCGCAACAGTGATCGGCACCGCATCAAGCGGCAATCATCTTTGGTTGCAAGAGATTGGTTGTGATCAGGTGATCGACTACCGTACTCAGGCTGCTGAAGAAGTGATCAATGATGCCGACCTGGTGATTGATGGAATGGGCGGCGACACTGGTATCGCTGCGCTCGGTTGTCTGAAACCAGGCGCGACACTGGTAACCCTGCCATCGGTCACAAAAGATCAGGTTATCGCTGCTGCGACTGCCGCAGGCAAGCAGGCAATGCCAATTCGTGTAGAAGCAAATGGCGAGCAGCTAACTAAACTCTCAGCCGCCTATGATCAGGGTGGTCTGTCACTCGAATTAGCAAACACTTACGCTATAACTGACGTAGCTAAAGCATTTGAGGAAAGCAAAACCGGCCACACAAAAGGTAAGTTAGTATTAACTATCTAGCTTTTCCATGGGGAAGACAGCAGTCTTCCCCATCACTGAAATACTCAATCAAGGTTGATCGCTATCACACTACCATTATGCATTAGCGGCATATATAAGCGGCCATTGCTGATACCGATATCAGCCAACCCTGCAGGTAGTTGCATCACCAGCTGCCGCTCATTGCCACCAACTTTGTAAAGCGCACCATTGATCCAATCGCTCACCAGTATCTCCTCGCCGTTAAAAACAACGCCATCCAGATTACCCAACTGATAACCTTCGGCTATTACCTGCATCTGCTGGTTCTGCGGATTAACCCGATAGAGCGAACCCGGTTGATCAGTTGAAAAGTCAGCATTCAACCCACGCCCCCATTCAGCGACGACCAATGAATCCTGCTGCCAGACCAGACCGTTAGGGTGAGGTAATTGCTCCGGCGTCATCCAGATTGCCAACTGCTTGCCCTGTAAGCGATAGATCCCTCCACCAATCAGATCGCTGACATACACAGTGCCATCAGGACTGACAGTCACATCATTCAGCATTTTCGCATCTGGTGCCGCTGCAGACTCAACCAGAACACCACGAGTGAGATCGATTTTATGCAGCTTTTGCATATCTGCGACATACAACCAGTCGCCGCTAACAGCCATCCCTTTAGGCGCATCCAGACCAGTCACCCAAAGCTTGTTCAATAGCTTTCCATCTGCGTCCATAAGGCTGATATAACCTTTGCCATCCAGCTCCATCGGATGACCATTTATATTGCTGACCAGTAGTTGGTTGCGGGCCTTATCCATGACTACGGACTCAGGTTGATCAAAGCCATTCATCTGCCAAAGCTGATCCGGCTCAGCCATCGCCGTCAGACTCAAAACCGACATCAGGGTTAAAGTAGTTAATCGCATCGTCATCGCTCCGTGGTTGAAATCAATGATGCGAAGCATCTAATATGTAATACCTGCATTCAAATTTTATACATTAGGGATCACCATATGATCCTTTTGCCTTGATTAGAGATCAGATTATGTCAGAGCAGCGTTTTCGCAGCGGACTCTTCGACACCTTAAAACAGGTGTTACGCGCCCAAGGTATTCAATATCGCGAGCTATCAGAGAAGCTGGATCTGTCGGAACCCACGATAAAACGTTTGTTTCAGGATCAGGACTGCAAGCTGAGTCGGCTAATGGAGATCTGTGATGCGATTGGCATGTCATTCTCGGATCTTGTGGCGATGGAACAGAACAAACCAGCTGAACCCAGTCGCTTACCCTTAGATACCGAGCAGGCACTGGCACGTAAGCCCGCATTAATGTCCTGTTTTATGTTGTTACTATCCGGCTTCGACAGTGACACTATCGCCAGTCACTACAAACTATCCGACAGCGATATCTATCGTTATTTGAGGGATCTGGAAAAGCTGGAGCTTATATCTCTGGGAACTAATAACAGGGTGCATTTCAGGGTGAACAAACCTATTCGCTGGCGTCTGGATGGGCCACTGCACAAACTACTGGTAGAGGTTAACCAGACGTTTCTTGGTCGAGTCATCGAGCAGCATACAGATGAGGACTACCAGTTCTATTCCACCAGCCGTCTACTCAGCGAACACAGTGCCGAACAGCTTCAGCAGTCACTTGATAAGGTCTATCAGCAGTTTCAGCAGTTGGCGAATCAGGATCAGCTGTTCTATCCGGAGGAGCAGCTAAGGCCATGGAAATTAGTGACTGCTGTATCGCCCTTTGCGCTTCAAGAGGTGTTTAAACTGCCGGACTACGATCAGCAACCATAGTCCGGCGTGGTCAGCTTACTGCATTTTCATCAGCAACCTAACCGATTCGCGCAAACGTTCGAAAGCATCTGCCAGATGTTTTATTTCATCATTGGTGCGCACTGAAATAGGGTCATGAATCTCCCCTTTACTCAACCGATCAGCAGCATGTGCCAGATAGCTGATCGGGCGAGTCAAAGAACCAGACAGCATTTTCGCCAGTAACAGGACCACCACCACTGCTATCAGCAGAAACACTGTAAAGCTGATGACAAAGGAATCCACCAACTGCAGTACCACTGATTTTGGCGCTTTGACCAGTAAACGTCCTAACAGATGCTTCTCCTCTGGACCGGTATAGATCGCAACGGCAGCAGCCAGATCATCCTGCAGATCAAACTGAGTAGCATCGATTACGCGGTTGACCTGCTCTGCCAATAGGCCCCCCTGCTGGCCAACCTTAATCCCGGTCGCCAGATCAGCTGGCGCACCCCATTCCAGTTCGGAGTTGTCAGCAGCAATAAAGAATCCGTTTTCATTCAATAGGCTAAAGCTAATGCCCTGTTCGGAAGAAGCGGTTTTAATCGGTGCAATGAAGGCGTTTGCATCTACATTCATAATCAACACCCCTACTAAACGATCACCAACGGCAAATACTGGCGTCGCATAGCGGATCGTTGGCCTAAGTGGCTGCTCCAGCTCACCATCTTCACGATTAAGATCCACCCCGGATACGTATACCTGACCAAACTTCAGCTCTTTAGCCGCATTGAAATATGGGCTGGCAGCTTTATTTCGTAATTGCTCTGGCTGAAGCACACGACTCATCATCTCAGCTTCGTTGTGTTCAACCCTGATTCTTTCCTGACCCTTAGCATCTATAAACCGGATCTGGTTATAGAGCCGGCGGTTATTTGCAAGGCTCAGGAAATCCCGTGCCAGACTGCGGCCATGCAATGACAGTGCTGCCTCATCGTTGATAACCAGCGCACGGGCAAATTGTCGGGCTGAAGCGGAATCGCGAAGGTAGGTCAGGTCTCCCGGAACATGCTGCAACACGCTACGAACATTTCCCGCCATCAACATCAGCTGTCGATTGAGGTTTTCATTACCCGACTGCTTCAGAGTCAGAGAAGTGGTCAGATAGACATAACCGGCCATGATCACAATCGGGATCAGTGCTGCGGCTATCAGGGCGACTTCCAGTTTGCTCTTAATACTTTTCACACTACACTCCAGCCCACAGAGGGCCTGTTCCTTATGGTTTAACCAGTCCAACCCGTTGCACGAAATCGGCCCGCTTAGTGATGTCTTCGATATATCCGGCCGACATCTCGACCAGCTCAGGCAAGGCTGCATGATGACCATCAGACTGACTCAACCATTGCTGACGGCAACGCTCAAACACAATACTGGCAGCCGGGCCGACATATTCGGCGAGCAGCCCTTTAATCCGTACCAACAACTCATCGGCAACTAATTCCGGTTGCACTACAGGTATATCTGCATCAACCTCTTCTGGTTCCTTCGCAGCCATCGGTGATTCAAGTTTCTCAATCTCACTTAGTAGTCTTGGCGAGGCGGCACGAATTGCAGTATTCAGCAGTGCAAAGTTGATCTCTTTTCCTGTCATCAACAGCAGCAAACTTTGCTGGTCTAACGGGTAACCGATTAACAGGTGATCCTGCAGTTCGATATGCACTTCCTGAAACCCCTGTTCCATCGCTGTCGCAGCCATCATCAACTGGCGAATCACCTTTGCTGAAGCCTGGAGTTTTTCAGCCAGTATGGCGGGAAAGGTCGACGCTAGGATTTGTTCGCCCTGCAACAAGCTGCTGTGCTGGACCGCCCCGAGCATTTCGAGATCTTTCAGTGTTTCCTGCAACATCCCTATCATCCCCATTGCAGCAGATCTTCAATCTGCTGTTTTAGAATGCGCGGTGATACCCGTGCAGAACTGCGCACGCCTAGCACCTGATCAGATTCAACGAATACCGAGAGCGGGTCGGTTTTCCCCCCTTTAAGCACAACGCTCTGTACAGTGCCAAAGTCTGAAACCTGTTCGAAAACCGGAACTATGCCAGCCACGAACCCAACCAGATCATCCCACTCACTCTGTTCCATCGAAGAGGTAGTGATATCACCCATCGCATTGGCCAGAGCGGCTCCCTGAACGCCTTTAATATTCAACAGATCATCAATAATGGAGTCTTTCACCACTACCTCCTCGCCGCTGTACTTAGAGACCAGAGCGACATCTTCCTCTTCGGGTGGCGTCGCTGTGTAGGCTGAGCAAGCGTCTTTAATTGCCTGCCAGTTGACCTCAGCTGCCGGTAAGGCAGCAGCTAGTACATCCAATAATTGTTTGCGATCACGCCCGTCGATGAAGTGAACCGGGGCCTCGAGCCCTTCTTCTGCCAGCCATTGCTGATACTGCTCTAACCTGGGTTCAGCACGCAGATCTGATCGGGTCACGACCAGATGCAACGGTTTACGGCTGATCAACTGATTAAATTCGCTGAGGTAGTACTTGAGGTCACGCTGCGGATAGTTCCGACTGTTATCCAACATCATTACAACTGCGCTGCAATCATGTGCCAGGTTTTGCGCCAGCACCTGCCACATAAATTTAAAGCGAGCTTGTCCGGGAGTGCCGTACAGATGGATTTTATGCTGATCTGCCAGCAGGCAACCGTAATCCATAGCCACGGTTGTCGTCGCTTTACGGCGGCTGGTCACATCACTGACAGCAGCGTCGGTTGTGACATTGTTGTCATCACTTAACAGACGAACAGCCGTCGTTTTTCCTGCGCCGACAGGACCAATGAAAATCAGCTTGTGTTCAAGCATGGGTGGTCACCTCTTGACTACCACATCTGCAAGACAAGCAACGGAGGACACCTCGTCACTCATGCAGATGCGCGCGAGGGTGCAATCAAACCATCACAATATGACAGTCAGATTAAAAGTATTAGATTTGATTAAAAGGCTGACAGAGGCCCGTCAGCCTGAGGGGAGTTAACTGCGGGCGTTCTCTGTGCAGTATTGCATACGCTGGCGTAGCAGGATTCGGCAGCCTTCATCACCGATATTGCGTTCCCAGCAGTAATCTTTGATCCAGCTTTTGTCATCTTCACTGAGCTCTTCTTTCAACTCAGGAACATCTTCACAAAAGCCTTCAGAAGGCTGAGCGGTCTGCCAGCAGGATTTCAGGAAATGGCCATTGCGAACAGTACAACTAAATCCACTGCATTGCTTCAGTTGATCCAGCGCCTGATCCAGACAGCCCTGTTGGTTGGAAGTCTGACCAAAACGAGTCCCTAACTCTCGATATTCAGTCACATCCTGAGAGGTTTGCTGATTAAACTCCGTTAGCCACTGTGGTGAGTTCAGCCAAAAGATTCCACCACCGATTAACAGTAGTAAAACAGACACTAACAGCAGTTTTTTCAGCATATTCCTTAGCTTCTCCGCGGTGCGCGAACGTAAAGACCAAACAGGCAACAGAACAGGCCGACAACAGAGAGCAGCATGCCTCCATTGACCAACCAAGGGTGGCGAACCATAAAAGGTACAAACGGGTGAGTGGCTTCCATATCACAAGCAAGCGTCAGGTAATCGAAAGAACCACCGGCTGCGATACAGGCATCAACATCGCTCTGTTCCATCATGTACCCGGTCATCATCACCAGACCAGGTACTATCAACAGTAATAAACCTAGCTTCAGCATCAGGCGTCTTCGTCGTCGGTGATCCCGATATTTGAGTAGCCTTCGTTGTGAGACAACTCACGCAGCTCTGCGATAAAGGCTTTATCCGCTTTTTCCTGTTCCAGCAGCATCGTCAGTACTTCCTGCTGGAAATCGTCCTCATTGACCATCAGGTCATGGGTATTGATCAGGCGTACAACTTCTTCGTCAGACATCTGATCATCACATTCAGTCACTTCTACGAATGTGGCAACGCACTCCCGGGAAAGCTGCGCCAGCGCTACGCCATCGCCCTTATCCTGTTCCAGCACACAATTAACGGTCTGGAACAATGCAACAACAGCATCCAGAGCAGGTGAGGCACCATACATAGTGTACTCTTCCAGGTCTGGCATGTTGTCTTCAACATTATCCAGCTGCACTTCGAAATTCATCTTCGCGCCGTTGTTCGCCAGATTATCCCAGACGCCGTCCAGTACCAGTCGTAATTTGGCCGCATCACCGAACCCAACCAGGCGCGAAAACAGCGCAAAGTTCGGGAACATACGTTCACTGTAGGCAGCACAAACCGCTATCAGCTTCCAGCCTTCCAGCTCATACAGCTTCTTGTCGACTTGCATCGGATCAGACATCTATCTTCTCTCCCGGAGAGCACTTTCAATACAGCGCCATTGTACGTTTTTTGCGCCCGTCAAACGAGTGTATATCTTCTGTTTATCACACTAACCTTATGATATTTTGAGGACTAGGGGTTTACCCGTTGTCCCAAAAGGACTTTTCCAACAACTATACATAACAAAAACTACAATGAAGCCAACCAACCCACTCAGTTCGGTTGTGCAACTGCTGGATAGTATCAGTGAATGGACCGGCCGGGGTATATCCTGGCTGACACTGGCCATGGTGTTTGTCACGTTCATCATCGTTGTGATGCGATACCTGTTCAACGTCGGTAATGTTGCACTTCAGGAATCCGTTGTTTACATGCACAGCTTTGTTTTCCTACTGGGGGCTGCCTATACCCTCAAGCACGATGGCCACGTGAGGGTCGATATCTTCTATCGGCCGATGTCGGAAAAAGGCAAAGCGATCGTTAATATTCTCGGCACTCTAGTGCTGCTGATCCCTGTCACCTCATTTATTCTCTGGATGTCCTGGGATTATGTCGCGACCTCATGGTCACTGCTGGAAAGCTCACAAGAAGCGGGCGGCCTGGAATATAGATACATTCTTAAATCTGCACTGATCGTCATGCCTGTGCTGATGTTGTTGCAGGCTACCTCTGAACTGCTGCGTAACATCATGGTACTGACCAGTGGCGGCCACCTGTTACCTGAAGAAGAGGAGCATGGCATATGATGGAGTTATTGCCGCTTTTCCTGTTCCTGTTCGCCATCTTTATTCTGATGATGGGCTATTCCGTTGCCTTTTCTCTGGCGGGTTCAGGTCTGATTTTTGCCGCTATAGGCACTATGACCGGACACTTTGATCCGGTATTTATGCAAGCGATACCAAACCGCCTGTTTGGCATTATGAACAACGAAGTACTGATCGCGGTGCCGTTGTTTGTCTTTATGGGCGTGATGCTGGAGAAATCCAAAATCGCCGAAGAGCTACTGGATACCATGGCCGTTTTGTTTGGCCCAATCCGTGGCGGCCTGGGTATCTCAGTAACACTGGTGGGTATGCTGCTGGCAGCCAGTACCGGCATAGTCGGAGCGACTGTAGTTACCATGGGCCTGCTATCGTTGCCGACCATGCTGAGACGTGGTTATGACCCTCAAGTTTCCTGCGGCGTAATCTGTGCGTCCGGTACCCTGGGTCAGATCATCCCACCTTCAATCGTGCTGGTTCTTTTGGGCGATGTTATTTCCTCGGCATTCCAGCAAGCGCAGATCGATCAGGGTATCTTCTCTCCTGAAACCGTGACTGTTGGCGATCTGTTCCTTGGTGCTCTAATTCCTGGTTTGCTGCTGGTAGTCGCGTATATCGCCTACCTTGGTTATAAAGCGATGACTCATCCTGAGTCAGTGCCAGCCATTCCTAAAGAAGAGCGAGATCAGGTTACAGACCTCTATGCTCGTGCTGTTAAGGTACTGATTCCGCCAGTAGCCCTGATCGGTCTGGTACTGGGTTCGATTCTTGGTGGTCTTGCAACACCGACAGAAGCAGCTTCGGTCGGTGCAGTCGGTGCTATTGTGCTGTCGATGATGCGTCGCAGCTTCAACCTGCAGGTACTTAAAGAAGTAATGCGCTCGACCACTCAGGTCAGCTCGATGGTATTTATCATTCTGGTTGGTGCTTCAATCTTCGCCCTGGTCTTCCGCGGCTATGGCGGCGACGACCTGGTACGTGAGTTCATGGAAGATCTGCCGGGCGGTGTGATCGGTGCGATGGCACTGGTAATGCTGGTGATGTTCCTGCTGGGCTTCTTCCTCGACTTTATCGAGATTACCTTCGTGGTAGTACCTATAGTAGCGCCTATATTGCTGGCGATGGGACTAGATCCAGTTTGGCTTGGTGTGATGATTGCGCTGAACCTGCAGACCTCATTCCTAACTCCACCTTTCGGCTTCGCACTTTTCTACCTGCGAGGGGTCGCGCCAGACAATGTCAGTACCCCGCAGATCTATCGCGGTGTGATGCCATTTATCGCTATCCAACTGCTGATGCTCGGCCTGCTGGCCTTCTGGCCAGAGCTGGCAACCTGGCTACCGGAAGTGGTATACGGCTAGTCAGAAGGAGTCGTTGGATCACAATCAAAAAGCCTGCTTAATGCAGGCTTTTTTGTTTCTTAGGTGCACCTTACTCAGGCAGCCATAGAAAAAGGGGAGCCAAAGCTCCCCTTTTTCACTCATTAACCACTTGCTGGGCGGCTAATCAGGTCAGTGAACGGGCGTTGAGATAAGCCTGCTCAGACAGAGCGTGCCATTCCTTCGCCTGATCACGGAACTTCACAAACGAATCGAAGACTTTCTGCGTCATCGGATCTTTGCTGGCTTCTTCAGATACAACCTGATCAGACAGCTCTTTGATGCGCTTCAGAACTTCATCCGGGAACTTACGGATCTGAACGTTATGTTCAGTAACCAGCTGCTCAAGCGCCTGGTTATTACGCGCTGTAAAGTCAGCCAGCATATCCTGATTCGCAACACGGATCGCATTGCGTACTATCACCTGCAGGTCTTGTGGCAGTGCTTCAAATGCCTTCTTGTTGATGAAGCATTCCAGCGTAGTGCCTGGCTCATGCCAGCCTGGGTAATAGTAGAATTTCGCTGCTTTATGCAGACCAAACGCCAGATCATTGTATGGACCTACCCACTCAGTCGCATCGATAGCGCCAGACTGAAGCGATGGGAAAATCTCACCGCCCGGCAGCAGTACCGGAGTACCACCAGCACGTTTCAGAACTTCGCCACCAAGGCCCGGGATACGCATTTTCAGACCCTGCAGGTCTTCAAAGTTGTTGATCTCTTTGTTGAACCAACCGCCCATCTGCACGCCAGTATTACCTGCAGCACCCGGGATCAGGCCAAATTCAGCATAGATCTCTTCCCACAGCTCCATACCACCACCATGGTACAACCAGCTGTTCATCTCCTGAGCGGTCAGACCAAATGGCACTGCAGCAAAGAACTGTGCAGCACGGCTCTTACCCTTCCAGTAGTACGCAGCACCGTGACCCATTTCTGCAGTACCTGCAGATACCGCATCAAAAATTTCCAGTGCACCAACCAGTTCCTTAGCACCGTAAACTTTTACATTGATACGGCCACCGGTCATTTCACCGATCAACTGTGCCAGATAGTTTGCGCCAGCCCCCAGACCCGGGAAGTTTTTCGGCCAGGTGGTGACCATCTTCCACTCAATTGTCTTAGGTTTCGCAGGTGCAGCGGGTGCTGCACTCTCTTGTTTTTTCTCTTCTTTTTCTCCGCAGGCGGCCAAAGCCCCTGCTGCTGCCATTAAGCCGGCAGCTTTTACCAGGTTACGACGTTTCACCAGTTTACTCCCTGTGGTTAGCAGTTCTTCTTTTTGTTATCTACCCTGGTCGTCATCAACATGATGAGTCCCCTGAAAGAAGCCACGTACCAACAGTTTGGCCGTAACCCCTTTCCATGACTATCTGTGCAGTGCCGCAATTCAGATCTGATCTGAGACAGCAGATACTTCATTACCGCCCGGACCTATTAGTTGCGCTCAGAATCGCCGCACTACCCAGACCCGCCGGGGGCACTCCGCAATTAATTTCTTAATCCCGATACAGATATGCCAATAAATACGAAAATAACATGCTCTATAACCCCCTGCAATTTAGATCTATGAAGCTGGGCGGTTGGAATAAATCACTGTTATACTAGGGGTCTTTTCTGTCCGTTGTTTAAGCAGGGAAATGACTTGAACTCCTTTAACCTTCTAAAATCGATCGCTGATGCGCGTCCCAAGCTACGCAAGTCTGAGCAGAAGGTTGCGGACTATGTCATGGCGAACCCGAATGAAGTCATTCATATGCGGATCGTCGATCTGGCGTCTGAAGCTAATGTCAGCGAACCAACAGTCGTGCGCTTCTGTCGTGCGCTGAACTATGATGGTTTTCAGGATTTCAAGCTGACTCTGGCACAAGGGCTGGCCAGTAATCCAAACTTCGAACAGTTCTCACTAAACAGCAAAGATACGGTTACCGAATTTAAGCAGAAGATCTTCGATTCGATGATCGGTAACCTGATCAATGTACGTGAGCAACTCGATAACGAAACTCTTGAAGAAGCGATCAACGTTCTTTCCAAGGCTAAACGTGTCGAAATTTACGGCTTTGGTGCCTCTGCACCGGTCTGTATGGATGCTCAGCATAAGTTTTACCGCCTGAAAATATCTGCTGCGGCCTACTCTGACCCACATATGCAAACCATCTCAGCGGTAACCCTGGCTGAAGGTGATGTTGTCATTGCGGTCTCTCAGACAGGGCGCTCTAAAGACCTGCTGCACTCAGTTCAGCTGGTACAGAATACTGGTGCAACCGTAATCTCTATTTGCCCAAGTAATACCCCACTGGCAGATCTGGCGACAATCGCTATCCACACCGACATCGAAGAAGATAAAGACCTCAGTACGCTGATGTCTTCACGCGTTATTCATCTGGTGGTCTTTGACGTACTGGCTGTCGGCGTAGCGATGAAACTGGGTCAGGGCCTGCTGGATCACCTGAAAACAATCAAACGTAGCCTGCGTCACCTACGGCACAACGATAAGCGACCTCCAATCCGTCGCCCCAAGCCCTAAAGGAAGGCGCAATTTCGCCTCCCCTGTAAGCCAACGGACCCGCGAGTTTTTGTCGCATATCAGTTAACTTTTGGCTTATTTCCAATTCCCCTAATCACGTCATAATACTGCAATCAACTCAGACTAAATTGCTACCAGATCAGACAGCAATTCAACAAACTGTTTGAAATTTAACCAGCATTGCGATAAAAAACTCTTTAGAGGCTGTGTCAAAGCGCGACAACTGACACCGTTCAGAGAGATTAAAGCAGTACTCATCTGAACAGGACAGCCAGACCTCTGTACTGGCCCCGTCAAACCGCACGCCCCTTTATTCAGCCTCTTCAGGTGTCTCTGATGACCCCTCCGTGAACAGCGCGGAGAATTAAGCAGAAGATCAAGGAGCTGAAGTTATGGGAACGCATAAAATGCAGGACCTGAACGAACCTGCAGACCTGAAGACCGAACTGTTCGACATCATTGTTGGCTTCGACGATGAGGAAAAGATTCGGGAAAAACAACGCGCCTCCAGAAAAACCCTGAAAGCGCGCCGTGCTATCGAAGACTATTACGAAAGCAAAGAACTTAAAGCCATGACTGATGATGACTCATGGTTTGAGGATATCTGAGCTCACAGTGCCTCAGATCTCAGGGTAAAGAATATTCAGCGGTATTGAGCGGCCACCCTCAACTATCACTGCTGCGTGCTCGCGCCGGAGTTCCCTTGGTTCTCTGGCGCCACATGAGTGCGCAATCATCTCCACCTCATGTACAAGATTGTCATGATAGTGGCGTACCCGCTCTGCTTTGTTTTCCGGCACCAATCCGCGCTGTAACTTAGGATCGTGAGTAGTGATACCCGTTGGACAGGTATTCTTATTACACTGCAGCGCCTGAATACAGCCAAGGGAGAACATAAATCCACGGGCATTGGTAATAAAGTCCGCTCCCAGACAAAGTGCAGCAGCGACATCGGTCGGGTTAATCAGCTTACCGGAAGCCACCACACGTACCCGCTCTTTCAATCCATACTGTTTCAGCTTATTCGCCAGTATCGGCAGGCTTTCCCTTAACGGTAATCCGACACTATCCATCAACGGCATTGGTGCAGCACCGGTGCCGCCATCAGAACTGTCCAGTGTTATAAAATCGGGCACATAGTCTGTCCCCTTTTCCTTAATAACACTGAAGAACTCATCCAACCATTCCACCGAACCGAGCACCATTTTAAAGCCCACCGGCTTGCCAGAAACCTTTCTGACCCGGTGAATCATATTAAGCAGATCTTCAATCGAACCGATATCAGGGTGGCGATTCGGGCTGATCGATGCCTCACCTACCGGGATACCACGAATATCAGCGATCTCTTGTGTGACTTTCGCTGCAGGCAGAATGCCCCCTTTACCGGGTTTTGCACCCTGCGACAGCTTTATCTCAAACATCTTAATCTGAGGGATCGCCGCTTTCTGCTTCAGTTTTTCATCACACAACAGACCGTTTTCATCGCGTACGCCGTATTTCGCCGTACCTATCTGGTAAACAATATCTGCCCCACCTTCCAGATGAAACGATGAAACGCCGCCTTCGCCGGTATTGATCCAGCAACCTGCTTTAGCTGCACCAGTCGACAACGCCTGCACTGCCACCTGCGACAGTGCGCCATAACTCATGCCGGAAATATTAAAGATCGACTTAGCATAAAAGGGTTCCCGACATTCAGGGCCAATTACCATCGGCTTCGATGCCGCAGCATCTTCGGTTAATGTCGGAAACGGGCAGTTCAGAAACAGGTAAGTGCCGGGAATTCGCAAATCACGGGTGGAGCCAAATGCGATGGTGTTATTGAGGTTCTTAGATGCGCGATAAACCCAGGATCGTTGCGCCCGGTTAAAGGGCATCTCTTCCCGATCCTGAGCGAAGAAGTATTGCCGGAAAAATTCGCCCAGGTGTTCGAAGAAATACCGGAAGCGTCCGACCAGCGGGTAGTTTCGGCGAATCGCCTGACTGGTTTGATGCTTATCAATCTGATAGATCACGACGCCAGTGATCAATATCCCGACAAATAACACCAGAAAGAACATGCCAGTATAGGCTATAAAATTAATGGCAAAACTGATCATAGATATTCCCTCACCGAATCCCGGACCACATTTGCAAATGAGATAGTCTTACCATCCTACCTGCTGAGCTTCGCTAACAGAACGCTCCAGATACAAAAAAGGCACTGAAATCAGTGCCTTTTCATAACGTTTTGACGATTACTCTACTGTAACCGACTTAGCCAGGTTACGTGGCTGGTCAACATCAGTACCTTTCAACACTGCCACATGGTACGACAGTAACTGCAACGGCACTGTATAGAGGATTGGCTCCAACAACTCAGCAACAGCAGGCACTTCAAGAACATGCACACCCTCTTCAGGCTTCACCTGTTGGGTGCTGCCAGCAAAGACAAAGAGCTCACCGCCGCGTGCCCGCACTTCCTGCAGGTTCGCTTTCAGTTTATCCAACATATCATTCTGCGGCGCCACTGTAACAACCGGCATATCTTTATCAACCAGTGCCAGTGGACCATGCTTCAGTTCACCTGCCGGATAAGCTTCCGCATGGATATAAGAGATCTCTTTCAGTTTCAGAGCACCTTCCATCGCAACCGGATAGAGCGTACCGCGTCCAAGGAACAGCGAGTGGTGTTTCTCAGCAAAAGCTTCGGACATCTTCTGGATATCTTTATCCATCTCCAACGCCTGCTGGAGCTGGGCAGGCAATTGCTGCAATGCCGCTACGATCTCTGCTTCATCTTTATCACTCAAACCCTGACGACGAGCCAGTGCCAGAGTTGTCAGCATCAGGCCGACCAGCTGTGTAGTGAATGCCTTAGTAGAAGCTACACCAATCTCCGGGCCAGCATTAGTCATCAGGCAAAGATCAGATTCCCGCACCAGTGAACTACCTGGTACGTTACAGATTGTCAGGCTGGCAAGTACCTGATCACCTATATCACGCAACGCCGCCAGGGTGTCCGCAGTTTCGCCTGACTGGGAAATACTGACAAACAGTGTGTTTTCCGGAATCACCACTTTGCGGTAACGGAACTCACTGGCGACCTCGACCATGCATGGCAAGCCCGCCAACTGTTCGATCCAGTATTTCGCGATCATACCGGCGTGATAAGAAGTACCGCAGGCAACTATCTGTACCTGTCGTACCTGATCAAAGATATCTGAAGCACCTGCACCGAAAGCCGCTTCCAGCAGTTTACCGTTACTGAGACGACCTTCCATCGCAGCCTTGACCACTGAAGGCTGCTCATAGATCTCTTTGAGCATATAGTGCTTAAACTCGCCTTTATCGGCCGAAGATACACCATGCTCATAACGAGTTACAGCTCGCTCTGATGGCTCACCCGCCGCGTTCCAGACTTCGATAGAATCCTGAGACAGGCGAGCAACATCACCCTCTTCCAGGAACATAAAGCGATCTGTTACCTGCAACAGGGCTAGTTGGTCAGATGCGATAAAGTTCTCGCCAATACCAACACCGACAACCAGTGGGCTACCTTTACGTGCGGCGATTAGCTGTTCTGGTGTATCAAGATGAATAACACCCAGAGCAAAGGCGCCTTCCAGCATAGCTACGGTAGAGCGAACGGCCTGCAACAGATCAGCCCCCTGGCTCACAGCACGCGCCAACAGATGAGCCACAACCTCAGTATCAGTCTCAGATTCAAACTGGTAGCCATCAGCGATCAAACCCGCCTTCAGTGATTCAAAGTTTTCGATAATGCCGTTATGAACCACCGCTAACTTGCCACCAGACATATGCGGATGAGCATTTCCTTCTGTTGGTTTACCGTGGGTTGCCCAACGGGTATGTGCAATACCCAGGCTGCCCGCTAACGGCTGTTCTGCTAATGCATCAGCCAGTGCCTGAACCTTACCGGCACGACGACAGCGGTTAATCTGCTCGCCATCCCAAACCGCTACACCCGCTGAATCGTAGCCACGATATTCCAGACGTCGCAGGCCCTCTAACAGAATTTCTGTCACCGGACGGGCAGCGATTGCTCCAACTATTCCACACATATCAATTAGTCCTTTTTCACCGGGCGCTGCCAGCTCGCCAAATTACGCTGTTTGCCACGGGCGATTGCCAGTGAATCTTTCTCAACGGTTTTAGTGATAGTTGATCCAGCCCCCACTGTCGCTCCTTCCGCAACAGTAACAGGCGCAACCAAAGAAGAGTTTGAGCCGATAAAAGCACCGTCACCGATCTCAGTCTTTGACTTGTTCACACCGTCGTAGTTACAAGTGATAGTGCCTGCACCAATATTTACGCCCGCCCCAATTTCGGAGTCGCCCAGATAGGTCAGATGATTGGCCTTAGAGCCCTCTCCAAGATGGGTTTTCTTAGTTTCTACGAAGTTTCCAACTTTAGATTTCGCTGCCAGCACCGAACCTTCACGTAAGCGGGCAAAGGGGCCAACCTCACAACCTGTACCAACTTTTGCCTGCTCCAGCACCGAATTAGCCTTAATCTGAGCACCGTCACCAATATGACTGTTTCGGATGATACAGTTTGCTTCGATGGTGACCTTATCACCCAGTACTACATCACCTTCAATGATAACGTTGGCATCGATAACTACATCTCGACCCACTGTCAGCTCACCGCGAAGGTCAAAACGAGCCGGGTCAAACAAGGTTACCCCCTGCGCCATTAGCTGATCAGCCGCACGGAGTTGGTACCAACGTTCCAGTTCAGCCTGTTGCTGACGATTGTTGATCCCCTGTACTTCCTGCTCAGCTTCCGGCTGTATAGCCTGCACAGAAACCCCGGACTCCGCCGCCATCGCGATAATATCGGTCAGGTAATACTCACCCTGGGCGTTCTCGGAGGAGAGCGTCGGCAGCCATTTGTGAAGCCAGCTAGCATCGACCGCCAGAATACCGGTGTTTACTTCACGTACCTGACGTTGTTCGTCAGATGCGTCTTTATGTTCAACGATCGCAGCCACAGCTCCCTGCGGATCACGAATAATCCGGCCGTAACCGGTTGGGTCAGCCAGTTCTACGGTCAATAACCCAAGTTTTCCAGCTGCAGCGATATCAACTAACTGCTGCATGGTTTCCGCTTTTGTCAGTGGCACATCGCCATACAGCACCAGTACTACCCCGTGCTCGATATTGGGCATTGCCTGAGCTACTGCATGCCCAGTACCCAACTGTTCAGCCTGAATGGCAAAGTTTACCTGCTGCCCCTGCAACTCAGCTTCGACCTGCTCAGCGCCGTGGCCAATCACGACGTTCATTTTGGCATCTGCTAAGGTCTTAGCCTGATCAATAACATGCTGCAGCATCGGCTTACCGCCAATGGTATGCAGCACTTTCGGTTTAGTAGATTTCATTCGGCTGCCCTGACCGGCAGCGAGGATCACAACGTTTACACTCATAGTGACAAATAATTCCTTGGCAAAGGGCTGAACTCTGCAATACGGCCCTTGTCCTGATGGCGATACATCATGCCTTGTTGACATATAACTTATTGTGCCTGACTGTATAGCATCGTGTTACAGATTCAATACAAAATGTCATAGATTTTTTGACAAAATGAGCAATCAGATTTTTCGACAGTTAGGACTGGATGATCGTGAGATCGCCATCTACAAAGCACTACTCAGCCTCGGGCCTGCATCTATCCGCAATATAGCGGAAAAGGCGGACATAAACCGGGGCTCTGCCTATGAAGCACTGAAATCACTTCAGGCCAAAGGCGTTGTCAGCTACTTACCAAAAGGTAAGCGACGCTTCTTCTCCCCTCGTGAACCTGAAGTATTGCTGGAAATGGCTGAAGAACGACAGGCAAACCTGAATGAAGCGATCGGCCAGCTGAGAACCCGGGTGATTCCGGAACTGCATCATCTCAAACCAGAGTTCAGCACGGCTAACGTGCAGTTCTTTGAAGGTGACGACGGCATTGAATATGTTTTGAAAGATATTCTGAATACCGCAGGGCGCTACAAGGAAAAGAGCTATTCCGTGTTCTCCTCCAAGCCGATACGACCGCATCTCTACCGCCCTTTCCCAAACTATACCGCCAAGCGAATACAGAAAGGCATTACGGTAAAAGTAATCGCGATCGGTGATGGTGGCGAAGACGCAGAGTTGTCAGAGCGTAAGTGGATTCGCACTGAGGGGCCGGTAGATGCGGCTTATATCGCAATATATCCTCCTAAGTGCGCCATTATATCGTTGGCTTCAAACAACTACCCTACCGCTGTAGTGCTGGACTCACGAGAAGTGGCTGCGGCACAACAGATTGTTTTTGATACATTGTGGAGGCTTTTGTAACCAACAAAAGCCTCCACTACCTGATCAGAATGGAATCACAGTATTACCATTTATGACTAAAACCCTGTCGAAAAGCTATTCAGCGTCCTGTTCATAACTTAATAAAGATGAATTAATAGCATGAAGATCATCAACTTATAATTAGCTAACGTTCAAGTTGTTGTCTAAACTTCTAATTATGCACACGTTATTATTGTTATTTAGATCAGATTAATAAACCGCCATCCAAAAATCAGATTTATCTATTGTGCGGGGGTATAACGATAGATGAAAACACTAAGCTTTCTATACCTTACGTTTATAATCATCCTGTTACCCACTCGTCTAAATGCTTCAGTCGAAGTTGATTCACTGACTATCGTAAATGGTTCTTATGGTGGAGGCTGGGAACTTACTTCAAAAGTAACTGGTGAAACCTTAGTATCACTTGGTCTCATCAATAGATTTAAGATAGATACTATAGAGGGCGGTGCAGGCTGGCGTGCGTTAAATACCTTTCTTTCAGATGATTTATATAAAGAAGATATTTTAGTTCAATCAGAACCCCTTTTATCAGGCTATCTAAAAAAAAGGTACCTTAAAGGGGTACGTGACCTAAGGCCCATTTCACTACTTGCGGCTGAATACTCATGCGTAATTGTCGCCTATGATTCGCACTATAATAACTTTTCAGATGTTCGTCGCGCATTACAAGACTCCCCAGAAAAGACTCCCATTTCACTGGGTGGACGCAAAGGTGCGGGAGATCATATTACTGCAAACATGATATTTAAGGCAGCAGGCATTGCCGATGCGAGAAACCTGCGCTACGTATTTTCTGATGGCGGAGATACTGCAGCTATTAATCACCTAAAACAATCTAAGAACATTGTAGGTGTATCGGGTTATAACTCAATCATTGCTAAAGCTGTACTTGATAATGAAATACGTATTATTGGAATCACAAGCGCAGAACGAGTTGATGGTCATCTATCACTTAAAGAGCAAGGAGTTGATATAGAGTATGCCAACTGGCGTGGCTTTTTTGCACGTAAGGATATATCAGAAGATAAATTCAATCGGTATTTAAACATTTTAAAAAAAATGTCTGAATCTAAAGAATGGCAAGCAGTATTAAAAGAAAATGGTTGGAGTATTTTTTTAAAATCCGGCCCTGAATTAACAAAATTTTTGAACTTACATGAGAAAAAGCTAAAAGAAATAATGCAAGACCTTAATCTTATCGAAAAATAAAAATCCTACTTTTCAGCTATTATGTATATTAATAATTATTAGATTATCTTATCGTTACCCAAAAAAATAGATCACTTATCCATTAATCTTTCACCTTATTAATATAAAATATTTCCTGAAAGCTATTCAAGGCCACTCTAATACAAAAACCAGAGTATAGAGTAAGGTACTATGTAGATAGTCATCACAATGGCCGATGATTATGAATCATTTGGCACTCGCAGAGTATAACTGAAAGGCATGTACATCCGGCCTAAATTGCGATCTTACCCTGTTTCTCTGACTTACCCCCCCACCGCTGTAGTACTTTGTTCGGGTGAAGTTACCACTGCATAGCAGATTGTATTCAATACGCTCTGACGACACTTGTAACACCTTTAATTACCGAATTTCAGGCAAAAAAAAGCAGCCTTGCGGCTGCTTTTTGTATCGATTTCGATTCGCTAGCTTATCGCAGCTTGTTGCGAATCTGCTGCAGCGTACGTAGCTGAGCGGCAGCTTCGGCAAGCTGAGTTGCAGCACGAGAGTATTCGAACTCTGCGTTTTTGTCTGCAATCGCCTGCTGAGCATGCTTCTGAGCTTCCTGCGCTTCCGCTTCGTTCAGGTCAGCTGCACGCAGAGCTGTGTCTGCCAGTACAATAACCTTGTGCGGTTGCACTTCGAGGTAGCCACCGGATACATAAAAGATATCCTGCTCGCCACCCTGTTTGCGCAGCTCGACCGGGCCTGGTTTCAGTTCCGTCAGCAGCGGAGCGTGACCTGGGTATACACCCAGATCACCCAGGCTACCTGTTACTGATACGAATTCGATCAGGCCAGAGAAGAGTTCTTCTTCAGCACTTACGATGTCGCAATGAACAGTCATAGCCATGTCAATTACCTCTTAAGGGTTCAGCAAAGAACAATTACATGTTCTTCGCTTTTTCTACCGCTTCTTCGATACCGCCAACCATGTAGAAGGCCTGCTCTGGCATTTCGTCGTATTCGCCTGCCAGGATGCCTTTAAAGCCACGGATAGTGTCTTTCAGGGAAACGTATTTACCAGGCGCGCCGGTGAATACTTCCGCTACGAAGAACGGCTGGGACAGGAAACGCTGAATCTTACGAGCACGGCTTACAACCTGCTTGTCTTCTTCAGACAGTTCGTCCATACCCAGGATCGCGATGATGTCCTTCAGCTCTTTGTAGCGCTGCAGTACACCCTGCACTTCACGTGCAGTATCGTAGTGTTCCTGACCGATAACCAGTGGGTCCAGCTGACGAGAAGTAGAATCCAGTGGATCAACCGCAGGGTAGATACCCAGCTCGGCGATCTGACGGGACAGTACTACTGTTGCGTCAAGGTGGGAGAAGGTGGTTGCCGGAGACGGGTCAGTCAAGTCATCCGCTGGTACGTATACCGCCTGGATGGACGTGATGGAACCAGTCTTAGTAGAAGTGATACGCTCCTGCAGAACGCCCATCTCTTCCGCCAGAGTTGGCTGGTAACCTACCGCAGAAGGCATACGACCCAGCAGTGCAGATACCTCAGTACCCGCCAGGGTGTAACGGTAGATGTTGTCTACGAACAACAGTACGTCACGACCTTCGTCACGGAATTTCTCAGCCATAGTCAGGCCAGTCAGCGCTACACGCAGACGGTTACCCGGTGGCTCATTCATCTGACCGTATACCAGAGATACTTTATCCAGTACGTTGGACTCTTTCATCTCGTAGTAGAAGTCGTTACCTTCACGGGTACGCTCACCTACGCCTGCGAATACGGAGAAACCGGAGTGCTCGATCGCGATGTTACGGATCAGCTCCATCATGTTTACGGTTTTACCTACACCCGCACCACCGAACAGACCAACTTTACCACCTTTCGCAAACGGGCATACCAGGTCGATTACCTTGATACCAGTTTCCAGCAGTTCGTTGGAAGCTGCCTGCTCATCATAAGAAGGCGCTTTACGGTGAATTGGCATACGCTCTTCTTCACCAATCGGACCACATTCGTCGATTGGGTTACCCAGAACGTCCATGATACGACCCAGTGTCGCTGTACCTACAGGTACGCTTACTGGAGCACCAGTGTTTTCTACATCCCAGCCACGGCTCACACCTTCGGTCTGACCCATAGCGATCGCACGAACAACACCGTCACCCAGCTGCTGCTGAACTTCCAGTGTCAGGCCGGTTTTGCCGACGGTCAGTGCGTCATAAACCTTCGGTACGTTGTCACGTGGGAATTCCACGTCAACTACTGCACCGATAATCTGAACAATAGTTCCGCTACTCATGTTCGGATCCTCTAAAAATTTAACCTGTTAACTGCGTTAAACAGCAGCAGCACCACTAACAATCTCAGAAATTTCCTGAGTAATCGCAGCCTGACGAGCCTTGTTGTATACCATCTGCAGCTCATCAATGAGGCCGCCAGCGTTGTCAGTTGCGTTTTTCATTGCCAGCATTCGTGCTGCCTGTTCACAGGCATTGTTCTCAACCACCGCCTGGTAAACCAGCGACTCTACGTAACGGGTCAACATACCGTCGAGCAGCTCTTTAGCGTCTGGCTCGTACAGGTAGTCCCAGTGATGGTTAAGTGTATTGTCGTCGTCTTCTGCCTTAAGCGGCAACACCTGCAATACGCTTGGCTTCTGCGTCATTGTGTTAACGAAGTCATTAGACACAATGTACAGACGATCCAGCTTGCCTTCTCCGTAGCTATCAAGCATTACCTTGACAGCGCCGATCAGGTCAGCAACTTCAGGCTGTTCACCCAGGTGGGTTTTAGCCGCTACGACGTTACCGCCGAAGTTTTTGAAGAAGCTTACGGCTTTCTGACCCAGTGCACAGATATCGATATCGACATTCTGCTCATGGTAAGCCTTCATGCTGGCAACGGCTGCTTTGAACGCGTTAACGTTCAGGCCGCCACACAAGCCACGGTCGGTAGCTACTACGATAAAACCGACACGCTTAACTTCGCGCTCCTGCATGTACAAGTGTTTGTACTCAGGATTTGCTTTAGCCAGGTGCTGAATTACACCCCGAATACTCTGGGCGTACGGGCGGGACGACTGCATGCGGTCCTGAGCCTTACGCATTTTAGATGCCGCAACCATTTCCATGGCGCTGGTAATCTTACGTGTGCTCTGGATACTCGCAATCTGCGTTTTAATCTCTTTTCCGACTGCCATAGTTCCGCCTCTTGAACCTTAACTCAGTACCGGTCTGTGGATGTCGAGTCCACAGACCGTCTCAATCGAGTTTTACCAAGTTTGGGTTGACTTGAACTTCTCAATGCCAGCTTTGAACTGAGCAGCGATTTCGTCGTTGTAATCACCACCTTCGTTCACTTTACCCATCAGATCAGCGTATTCGCTGTTGAAGTAGGAAAGCAGAGCCGCTTCAAATGCACCGATTTTGTTCAGATCAACATCAGACAGGTAACCTTCGTTCGCAGCGAACAGGCTCAGACCCATGTCAGCAACTGACATCGGGGAGTACTGTTTCTGCTTCATTAGTTCGGTTACACGCTGACCGTGTTCCAGCTGGCCACGAGTTGCTTCATCAAGGTCAGAAGCGAACTGCGCAAATGCCGCCAATTCACGGTACTGTGCCAGTGCCAGACGTACACCACCACCCAGCTTCTTGATGATCTTAGTCTGAGCTGCACCACCTACACGGGATACAGACAGACCTGCGTTGATCGCAGGACGAACACCAGAGTTGAACAGGTCAGTTTCCAGGAAGATCTGACCGTCAGTGATGGAGATTACGTTTGTTGGTACGAACGCAGATACGTCACCACCCTGGGTCTCGATAACTGGCAATGCAGTCAGGGAACCAGTCTGGCCTTTCACTTCACCATTGGTGAATTTTTCAACGTAGTCAGCGTTTACACGCGCAGCACGTTCCAGCAGACGGGAGTGCAAGTAGAAAACGTCACCAGGGTATGCTTCACGGCCTGGTGGACGACGCAACAGCAGGGAGATCTGACGGTATGCCCATGCCTGTTTAGTCAGGTCATCGTATACGATCAGAGCGTCTTCACCGCGGTCGCGGAAGTATTCACCCATCGCACAACCAGCGTAAGGCGCCAGGAACTGCATCGCTGCAGGATCCGCTGCACCAGCAGCAACAACAATGGTGTGATCCATTGCGCCGTGCTCTTCCAGCTTACGTACAACGTTAGCGATAGTAGACTGTTTCTGACCAACAGCTACGTATACACACTTAACGCCAGTGCCTTTCTGGTTGATGATAGCGTCGATAGCGATCGCAGATTTACCAATCTGACGGTCACCGATGATCAGCTCACGCTGACCACGACCGATTGGTACCATTGCGTCGATCGCTTTCAGACCAGTCTGTACAGGCTGGTCAACGGACTGACGGTCGATAACGCCAGGCGCTACTTTTTCAACAGCGTCAGTCTGTTTAGTTTCGATTGGGCCTTTACCGTCGATCGGGTTACCCAGGGCGTCTACTACACGACCCAGCAGTTCCGGACCTACAGGTACTTCCAGGATACGGCCAGTACAACGAGCAGTCATACCTTCTACCAGGTCCTGGTAATCACCCAGTACTACAGCACCTACGGAATCACGCTCCAGGTTAAGAGCCATACCGTAAACGCCGCCAGGGAATTCAATCATTTCCCCGTACATTACGTCAGCCAGACCGTGGATCAAAATGATACCGTCGGATACGCTGACGATTGTGCCCTCATTACGGGCTTCAGAAGTCACATCCAGCTTTTCGATGCGCTTCTTGAGAATCTCGCTGATCTCAGATGGATTCAGTTGCTGCATGTCTATTCCTCACACTCAGGAATTCATCGCTTCGGCCAGTTTCGCAATTCGTGCGCGAACGGAACCGTCGATCACCAGGTCATCTGCGCGTACTACCACGCCACCAATGATGGAGTTATCCACCAGAGGGGTGATATTTACGTCGCGACCCAGTTTGGCGCTCAGGGCCTGAGTCAGTTTCTGTTGCTGCTCATCTTCCAGGTCGAAAGCCGTGGTCAGTTCAATGTCGACAGACTTCAACTGATTTGCTTTCGCCTGCTCAAACTGAGCAGAGATAACAGGGAGCAGAGGCAGACGGCGGTTTTCCGCCAGAACTGCGATGAAGTTTTTGCCTTCATCAGAAACCTGATCGCCCAGTAGGTCACTCAGGATTTCCGCTTTCTGCTCACTGGTCAGAGCCGGGTTACTCAGCACGCCAGCCACAGTGTTGTCAGATACTACCGCAGCAGTATCCTTCAACATCTGTGACCATTGATCGAGGTTGCCCTGTGCAGCTGCGAATTCGAATGCAGCCTTAGTGTAGGGCCGAGCGACTGTGTTGAGTTCAGCCATCGTAAACCTCGCTTAAAGCTCTGCTGCCAGTTTATCAACCAGTGCAGCGTGAGCTTTCTTATCTACGGACGCTTCCAGAATCTTCTCCGCACCAGCTACTGCAAGAGCAGCTACTTCTGCACGCAGAGCTTCTTTAGCACGGTTAGCTTCCTGTTCGATTTCAGCCTGAGCTGCCGCTTTAACACGGTTGGCTTCTTCTACAGCCTGCTCTTTAGCTTCGTCGATGATCTGGTTCGCCCGCTTATTGGCTTGTTCAATGATGGCGGCTGCTTGTTCTTTGCTTTCACGCATATCTGCAGCGGCTTTTTTCTTCGCCAGCTCCAGGTCACGTTCTGCACGCTCAGCAGCGTCCAGGCCTTCAGCAATCTTCTTCTTGCGTTCTGCCAGTGCCTCTGTAATCGGAGGCCACACGTATTTCATGCAGAAAACAACGAAAATGAAGAATGCAATGGCCTGACCAACGATGGTTAGATTGATATTCACGCCATTACCTCTCGCGGTAGTCTAACTAATTAAAAGTAGGTATCCCCGAAGGGACGCTTGGTTACTACTTAATTAGTCTTAAACAGCGAACAGCAGGTACATGCCCAGACCAACACCGATCATAGGTACAGCATCAACCAGACCCATTACGATGAAGAACTGAGAACGCAGCAGTGGTACCAGCTCAGGCTGACGCGCAGCGCCTTCCAGGAATTTACCACCCAGCATACCGATACCTACAGCAGCACCAATCGCGGACAGACCCATCATCAGAGCAGCAGCGAGATACGTAAGTTCTTGCATCAGATTTTCTCCAATTTAAAGTTAAGAAAGTTAAAGGTTAATTCGAATTCTATTCAGTTATTTCTTCAGTCTTGTTAAGACCCTTAGTGGTCATCATGCGCCATGGACAGGTAGACAATTGTCAGAACCATGAAGATGAATGCCTGAAGGGTAATAACCAGAATGTGGAAAATCGCCCAAGGTACAGACAGCAGCCACTGTGCCCAGAATGGCAACAACGCGATCAGGATGAAGATCATCTCACCCGCGTACATGTTACCGAACAGTCGAAGAGCCAGAGAGATCGGCTTAGCGATCAGGCCAACAACTTCCAGGAACAGGTTAAATGGCAGAGCCCATTTACCCAGAGGGTTAAAGGAAAGTTCAGCCATGAAGCCGCCCAGACCTTTCTGTTTAATGCTGTAGTAGACAATCAGTGCAAATACGCTGAATGCCATACCCAGAGTCGCATTCACGTCAGTGGTCGGTACTATCTTCATGTAGCCGATACCCATTTCAGACGCGATACGAGGCACCCAGTCGATAGGTACCAGATCCATCAGGTTCATCAGGAAGATCCAGACGAAGATGGTCAGAGACAGCGGCGCGATGACCGGACTCTTATGATGGAAAATGCTTTTGACGTTGTCATCAACGAAGTCGATCACAGTCTCAATGAAGTTCTGGGTATTACCCGGAACATCAGAGGTCGCATTTTTTGCAACTTTACGGAATAACCACAAGAAGAACAGACCCAGGCCAACAGACCAGATCATTGTATCTACGTGAATAGCCCAAAATCCAAAGTCAGACGGCAGTACAACTTCACCATGTGCCGGATCGGTGTTCACGAAACGCCAGCTGTCTGATTTTTCGTGATAACCGAACGTTAAGTTCGTCAAATGGTGCGTTATATAGTCTGAGGATGAGACAGTTCCGTTTCCACTCGCCATTCTCAGTTTCTCTCAGTCAAAGTTTAAGGAATCGTTTGTTCAGCCAAACCTGACCCAGCCACGAAGTGACCTGCATCAGGATGTAAGTGCCAAATAAGGAAAATGGGCTCAGCGGCTGAACCAGGACGAAAGCTAGGGCAAAACCCATCACTGTCATCGCCATTTTCCATATTTCACTTACGTACATTACCGCCATGGTTTGCCTTGCAGTTGCAGTATCTGCCAAAGACAGGGCCTTCCAGGCGAAGTAACTATAGGGGATCAGGAAGATCGCGCCGCCCAGCAATGCTGAATAAGCAAGCGTAATGTCCTGAAGAAGCAAAACTCCAGATACAGCCATCAAAACAGCTGTCTGAAGTAATAATAACGCGAACACTTTCTGTCGTGTGATTCGGCTATGACGTCCGGGCTTACGCGCTTGTTTCGTCATATTTGAGCTCAAAATCCACGGCTGTTTTAAATATTCGCACTACTTTTGTGCATGCACCCCAATAATTAGCGGGGAGATTATATGAGCTATCGCCCTTATCATCAAGCTAGTTCAACGTGATTTGCACTAATGTAGTAACCAGTGCAGCCCTTATACCATGGGCGGTCTGGCGTGCCACAAGATCCTGTGTTTACCCGGCTCCGGTGGCACAACTCAAGTATCGAAAGTACTACTGAAGGTATTGAAGAATTGAGTTCAATTCATCCTCACCGTCATAATTGATGGTGATTTTACCTTTTCCCTTATTATTTTCGTTGATCAGAACACGTGTAGAAAAACGGCTCGAAAGCTCTGACGCCAGCTTTTCCAGCTGTGAATTTTGCGGTTTTGGCGGAGTAGGTTCAGGCTCACCAGCCTGCAGTTTTCTTACCAGTGCTTCAGTTTGGCGGACCGTTAATCCTTTACTCGAAACTTCTTTGGCTGCCACCAGCTGGGCTTCGCCTTCCAGACCCAGCAGCGCTCGCGCATGGCCCATTTCAAGATCGCCGTACTCGAGCATTTTCTTCACGTCATCGGTCAACTGCATCAGGCGCAGCAGATTAGTCACTGCGCTTCGGGATTTACCCACCGCATCAGCAACCTGCTGTTGCGTCAGTTCAAATTCATCCTGCAACCGCTGCAATGCAATCGCTTCTTCGATCGGATTCAGGTTTTCACGCTGAATATTCTCGATCAACGCCATTGCGATAGCTGCTTCATCCGGTACATCGCGAATGACGACCGGAATTTCGTTTAGTTCCGCCATCTGTGCTGCACGCCAGCGTCGCTCACCAGCGATAATTTCGTAATGTTCGTTGTCGATTGGACGAACCACTATCGGCTGCATCACACCCTGAGCACGAATCGAGTTCGCCAACTCTTCCAACGCCTGCGGTTCCAGATCCCGACGCGGCTGATAGCGACCACGCTGCAACAGATGAACACCAAGGGTACGGTATCCGTCACCTGTCTGCTCTGTACCGTTCTGCTCTGCCGGCAGTTCATTAGTTTCTTTAACACTGGTCAGCAGGGCGTCGAGGCCACGACCCAATCCACGTTTCTTAGGCGCCATTATTCTGTTTCCTGTTCCTGTTCTGCCAGTTCCTGATCGGTCTTGCGGATAAGCTCTCCAGCCAGTGCCAGATATGCCATGGCACCACGGGAGTTTTTGTCATACAACAATGCAGGTAACCCGTGGCTGGGCGCTTCGGCCAAACGTACGTTTCGTGGTATGACTGTGCGATAAACCTGCTCGCCAAAATATTCCACCAGATGGTTGGAAACATCTTTTGTCAGGCTCATCCGCGGATCAAACATCGTCCGTAGGATACCCTCAACCTTCAGACCAGGATTCAGACGCGCATTGATTTTTTCGATGGTCCCGATCAGCGCACTTATACCTTCCAGAGCATAATATTCGCACTGCATTGGGATAATCACACCACTAGAAGCGGATAATGCGTTTACAGTCAGTAGGTTAAGCGAAGGTGGATTATCGATCAGGATGTAATCATATTCATCAGCAAGATCGATCAGTGCCATTTTCAAGCGGAACTCGCGTCTTGGCAGCTGTAGCAATTCAACTTCGGCGGCGGTCAGATCGCCATTCGCGCCTATCAGGTGGTAGCCACATTCGGTTTCACGAATCACAGCATCGGCAGCAGGTACCTGGCCAACCAGAACTTCATAGGCTGAGTTTTCGAGCTGATGCTTGTCGATCCCGCTCCCCATAGTGGCATTTCCCTGGGGATCCAGATCTATCATTAGCACGCGTTTTTTTGTCGCAGCCAGAGATGCAGCCAGATTCACGCAGGTTGTGGTCTTACCCACACCACCTTTCTGGTTGGTAATGGTTAGCGTTTTTGCCACGCTCAGGATCTCCCTATAGCCAGCAGATGTCTCTCTCCATCCGTACCGGGCACCACCAGTGAATGGCACGCTTTGAGTTCAAACCCGGCCGGCATCGCCTTCAATTCATCTTCAGGATACAGGCCTTTCATGGCAATAAAAATACCGTCGTTTTTGCATAGGTGAGCAGTCCAGTGGAGCATATCCTGCAAAGATGCGAATGCTCTGGAGACAACCTGATCAAAAGGCTCAACCTGATATTTTTCGACTCGTTCGTTAATGACAGTCAGATTGTCCAGGCCCAATGCGGTCTTAGCCTGAATCTGGAAACGCGTTTTTTTACCATTGCTGTCCAGTGTGGTGACATCAACGTCTGGTCGGCAAATAGCCAACGGAATACCGGGCAGTCCCGGGCCACTGCCGACATCAATGATCCGCTTTCCATCAACGTATGGCAGGATACTCAGGCTATCGATCAGATGACGTGAAACCATCTCCTGTGGATCGCGAACTGAAGTCAGGTTATACGCCTTGTTCCACTTAATTAGCAGATTCAGGTATTCGATCAGTTTTTCAATCTGCGACTGTGGTAGTTCCAGCTTTAGTGTTTTCAGCTGGCTGACCAGCAATGACGTGAGTTCCTGACTCATCCGTTAGCCTGCTCCTGTTGGCGAATGGCATGTTGTTTTTTCAGGTATACCAGCAGTAGTGATATAGCCGCTGGTGTCATTCCCTGGATGCGGGATGCCTGTGCGATAGTGGTCGGTCGGATGTCGTTTAGCTTTGCTTTCAACTCATTCGACAAACCACCGACGCCATCATAATCAAAATCGTCCGGCAGAGCTGTATTTTCCTGTCGACGCATCTGCTCGATTTCGCCTTTCTGACGATCGATATAACCCGCGTACTTGAATTGAATTGCCACCTGTTCCGCAACATTCTCGTCGGAAACTGCTTCGCCTTTAAGAGATGCGACGTCTTCGTATTCCAATTCAGGCCGTTTTAACAGGTCAGCCAGATTGTATTCACGACTCAGTGGTGTTTTCAGTTTCTCATTCAGTTGATTTGCCTGTTCAGTGTCAGGCTGGATCCAGGTATCTTTCAGACGCTGACGTTCCTGTTCAATGGCTTCACGTTTTTCAGAGAACTTCTGCCAACGCTCATCACCAACAAGACCCTGTTCCCGCCCTTTTTCGGTCAGGCGCAGGTCTGCATTATCTTCTCGTAAGATCAAGCGGTATTCCGCACGGCTGGTAAACATGCGGTATGGTTCTGAAGTACCCAGCGTGATCAGGTCATCCACCAGCACACCGATATATGCTTCATCGCGACGTGGGTACCACTGATCTTTGTCCTGGGCCCGGGCAGCAGCGTTCATACCCGCCAGCAGTCCCTGAGCGCCAGCCTCCTCGTAACCGGTAGTACCATTGATCTGTCCAGCGAAGTACAGACCATTGATAAACTTGGTTTCCAGCGTATGTTTCAGATCCTGCGGATTGAAGTAGTCGTACTCAATGGCGTAACCAGGACGCGTAATATGAGCGTTTTCGAAACCCCGGATCGAACGAACCGCTTCTAGCTGTACATCAAATGGCAAACTGGTAGAGATTCCATTTGGATAGAGTTCGTGTGTAGTCAGTCCTTCCGGCTCGACAAACACCTGGTGCTGGTCCTTATCAGCGAAGCGCATGATCTTATCTTCAATCGAAGGACAGTATCTCGGTCCAACACCACCAATCACACCGGTATACATTGGCGAGCGATCAAGTCCCGCTCGAAGGATCTCATGGGTACGCTCGTTGGTGTGCGTGATGTAACAACTGATCTGTTGCGGATGTTCGCTGCGGTCACCAATGAATGACATGACTGGTACCGGCGTATCACCTGGCTGTTCCTGCATCACTGAGAAATCGACACTTCGTGCATCAATACGAGGTGGAGTTCCTGTTTTCAGTCGATCAACCCGGAAAGGCAGTTCTCGCAGGCGTGAAGCCAGAGCAATAGATGGTGGATCACCTGCACGTCCTCCGGAGTAGTTCTCAAGGCCTACATGGATTACTCCGCCCAAGAAAGTTCCGGCAGTCAGAACAACTGAATCTGCAAAGAAACGAATCCCCGTTTGCGTGATCACACCTTTAACTTGATCTTGCTCGACAATCAGATCATCAGCGGACTGTTGGAAAATTTGCAGGTTTGGTTGATTCTCAAGTACTTCACGTACAGCAGCCTTGTATAGAACGCGATCGGCCTGGGCACGAGTTGCACGTACTGCTGGCCCTTTACGAGAGTTGAGAACCCGAAACTGAATACCACCTCGATCAGTCGCACGTGCCATTACACCATCAAGTGCATCTATCTCTTTTACCAGGTGGCTTTTACCGATCCCACCGATAGCAGGGTTACAGGACATCTGGCCAAGTGTTTCGACGTTATGCGTCAGCAGCAGAGTCGACGCTCCCATTCTTGCAGATGCAAGTGCTGCTTCTGTACCGGCGTGACCACCGCCTATCACAATCACATCAAAGCGATTTGGATAATCCACCTGTATTACCTCTATCAACGGATATTCATCAGATCAGTGAGCAGGTATGGATCTGTCTAACAGATGCTGCTCAGAAAAGGGCGCTAAGTATAACGTTTAAAGAGACACTAGAAAATGATCAAAATTTAACCACTCTCTTTTTAACCTTCTTATGAATAAATATATATAAAGAATATATAGAGTTTTATTGTTGTTTATTATGTTTAAGGAAGACCAAATTGTTGGATAACACAGTCTTATCCTATAAAAACATATAGTTACAAGGATTACAGCTATGTATAAATCAGCTTATTAAGGGGTAAGAAACGCCCCTGTAAAGCTGTGAGCAAATTGGCCCTTTATTCACAGGCAAATATCTCCACACTCTTACCAACAGTCTTATCCCGTATTTCCTGACAAGTTATCAGCTTATGAATTTTTGTTAGGCTAGTTTTTCTGTATGGAGTTCCTAGTTTGTCGTTTTCCTGTGGGTAAGCTATGGGGGAATGAATCTGTGCGTAAATCATCTTAAGTTCTGCACATCCGTATCCACTCGTACAGTGATACAGATCATCTACACTCAGTACTACTAACCAGCGTCTTATTATGTGTAATGTTTTTGTTGGTAAGTAGTTTAATTCTATACTAAACAAGTAGTTACATTGTTGGTAAGGCTGTATCTATCGGGTGATTAGACGCCAGTATAACAAGTGAATAAGATGGGGAGAAAGAAAACGCTGGCGAGCTCTACTTTACATCTGCTATTGATGGAAACAGGATACTCACAGGAAAGGCCCATGCTTATTAGTACTCCTTTTACCCACAAAGCTGCTTTAACTGTTTTATGCACTGCAACACTTCTTGGTTGTCAGCATCAGCAACCTGTGGATAGTTCGGTTAAAAGTCAGATAACGAGTGGTAGCGTTTCCAGTGGGGATTATCGTTGGAATGCTATTCGCTCTGGTTTATCTGAAGGCGGGGAATTAAGGGTATATCTGGCTGGCGAGCTTACGGGGTGGACTGACTCAGTCACGACTTATAGCGGTTCAGACCTCAGTCGAAAGCTATTTGATGCTGATACTGCATCCGGAAAGTTGTATCTGGGTTTTCCATGTCATACCGGATTGTCTATGAGTTGTAATACACAAAGGTCGTCCGATAGCCGGTTTAGCTTACAGTTGGGACAACAGCTTGGAGGCCTGCTGAGGCAGCTGAAAAAAGAACATCAGGCAGCGCGACTGGTTGTGATTGGAGTGGGAGACAGTGCACCGCAAGCGCTGATCGCGGCGGCAGGAGTACCGGAAATTGACGCGATAATTACAGTACGTGGTGCGATAGACTTTCATGAGATGACCAAAGTACATGGTGTTGCCCCTGATGCGCTGAGTCCTTCTACAGCGTCTGAGCGATTGCAGAATCTTGCACAAAATCATTGGGTATCTACGCAGGATAAAGAGGTGCCTGAAGCGGTTGCCAAAGCCTATAAAGCATCCTTCAGAGATAATCGTTGTATCAGAATCAGAGTGCTGACATCTGGAGCAAATGGGACAGCGGGAAATAATCGTTGGCAGCAATTATGGCCTGTTATGCTGCAGGACAAGCCTAAGTGCCAACCAATGGTTGATACTCTTTCTGAAGAGGTATTTTAACACCAGGGCTTTTAAGTGGTTCGATAAGGTCCTGATTTGGAATAAGGTTTCGCTTAAAAGCGGTTTACTCAGTCAAAATCTGGTTGATGTGGCGGCGATCAGAAGATCGCAGGTAACCACATCAGGCTGAGCAATATCGCGCCGAAAAAGACAACAACGGGGAAGTTTAAGTTAGCTTTTGCTGATTTAGACATGAGATAGCTCCTGTCAGAACGTTGCAAGCGTTGAAGGAAAAGAGGAAATCCATTTCCATTCCTTCTGATCCATCACCGGGTATTCCTTTGGTCTGTGGGGGTGGTTATTTCTAACCAGAACAGTACCCGAACTGTTTAAGTTACCCGGGACACATCCTGTGTAGAGATCCTGCCGACTGCAAAACTGGCTTATCAGCGCCGGGTATGCAGAGCATTATGCATGATTAATTTGGTAATGCAAATAAAAATGATTATCAATTGTGGTTTATCAACAATGACTTTCCTATGCACTGAGCAATGGAAATGCCACGCTAACCCTAAGTCCGCCTTCAGGTAGATTGACCAGGAGAAGCTCTGCCTGATGGTAGTCAGCAATTTGCTGCACGATCGCCAGCCCTAAACCGCTGCCGGTAGTATTACTATCTAGCCGGAAAAAACGTTCGGTCACCTGTTTCAGATACTGCTCCGGAATACCTTGGCCCTGATCTTCCACTTCCAACAATGCCTGACCTTGGCGCACCCCTGCCCGAACAGTGATGAGGTTGCCGGTCTGGTGTTTGGCGTATAGCAGCGCATTTTCAATCAGGTTGGTGATCAGGCCTTGCAGCATCACACTATCCCCTTTTATTCGTGCAGGCTCTTCACTTAGGGAAATAAATGCGAGTTCTTTGCCTTGTTGATAGATGTTCGGTGCTAACGCCATCGCGGTGCTACTACTGAGCTGTTTTAGATCACATTCCACTAGGTGATGGCTATGTTGCAGGTTGCTATTGGTCTTGGCGTAGCTCAGAAGTTGTTGTGTTGTACGGGTTAGAAAATCCGTTTGTTGTTCTATCTGCTTGAACGCCTGCGAGCTTTGTTTATCTGCGGTTTGCTGTGCGAGATGAGCGAGAGTTTTTATTTCTGCTAGCGGGGTTCGAAGTTGATGGGACACATCGGCGTTAAAACGCTGAATATGGTCAATATTGTCGCGAATTCTGCTAATCAGTTGGTTCAGGCCCGATACCAGCGGAATAACTTCTTTTGGCGTCGGTTGTTCAATAGGAGAAAGATCGTCGATGGTTCTCAGTTGGAGCGCCTTACGCAATCGCTTCAGCGGTTGTAATCCCTGTTGTACAGCCAGTACTGCTGCAATGACGGAAAACAGTGCACTAAGGCCGGTCATCGCTGCCAGTATATAGAGAATCTCGTTGGCGAAACCCTGTCGGCTATGCAGGGATTCGGCGACGATAATGTGAGTGGTACCAGGCCCGCGCCTGTTGCTAGGCAGATATACCGCTCGTAGCTCATTGCCTGCAAAACGCACTGAATAGTAGTGGGGTTGGCTTAGATCTCCTGCTGGTATTGGCAGGCCTTTAAATCCAGCCAGTAATTCACCACTCTCATGTTCTACCCGATAAAACACTTTTTCGGCGCTGGTTGATTCCATCATATCGAGGGTGAAATACGGCATATTTAGCCGGGTCTGTCCGTCACGAACAAATAGCCGTTGCTCAATACTACGTGCTGCACCGAGCAGACTTTTGTCAAAAACGTGGTTCGCTTTGTCAGTCAGCAGGGTCGAAGTGATCAGCAAAGCGACGAGCGAAATCACAGTGAGTGCCAGGCTTAACGAAAATATTAATCTGGCACGAATAGAGAGTGTCGAGACGTTAGCCATCTGCTGGCTCCAGCAGGTAACCCAATCCCCGAACTGTTTTTAAGCGGAACTGTTTACCGAGTTTCTTCCGTAATCGGGAGATATAGGTTTCGATCGCAATTGGGTTGATATCTTCATCAAAAGAGCTGATATGATCGGCGATCTGATCCTTACTGATTACTCGATCAGCATTAGATAACAGGTACTCAAGCACACTGAGTTCCCGTCTGTGCAGCTCAACAGGCTGATTGTTACGGAACAGTTTACGCTGGCTGCTGTTAAAGCTGAGGTCACCGTAACGTAAGACACTGTCAGCACGTTGGCTGGTTCGTCTGATCAGGGCTCTTGCCCGTGCGATCACTTCGTCCGGCTCGAAAGGTTTACAAATGTAGTCATCGGCACCCAGTTCCAGACCTTCAATACGCTGATCGAGCTGATCTCTGGCTGAGATAATGAGTACAGGGAGTTGGTTATTAGCACTGCGGAGCTGGCGCAGCAGATCAATACCATCGATGCCGGGCAGACCAAGATCAAGCAGTAGCAGGTCATATTCCTGATACTGCAGTATCTGGCTACCCTGTTTGCCATCATGCAGCATGTCGACTGCGAATCCCGCACTGGTCATCGCTTGTTTAAGGCCTTCGGCCAGAACTTGGTTATCCTCAAGAATAAGAACGCGCATTTGCTTAAGCCCCTGTTAAAACAGCCTGTGCTCTTATGTTTCGCTGTGCAAGGTTTATGACAGCTTGGGTATTTACAGTTTATAGGTCGCTTAAAACAACTATAAATACTGAGGATGTCCTAATGATATTGCAAAAGCTGACGAAAATCCTATCCCCAAAAAACACCCTGTCGGCGGTGATGGCGGGGACTTTTCTGCTGAGCTCGGTGGTTTCCGGCCAGGCAGTAGCAGACAGCTACCCTGAAAAACCGGTGAATTTCGTTGTTGGTTTTGGTGTGGGTGGTAGTGCTGACCGGATGACGCGTGCGATGTCGAGCTTTCTGGGTGATGAACTCGGAGAGCCGGTAAAGGTCATTAACAAAAAGGGTGCTGGTACCCAGATTGCAGCGAATTATGTACTCAATCGCCCGGGTGATGGTTACACCGTTTTTGCTTCTACTTTTGCCCCCTACCTTGCTAACACGATCCTGAAAGGCAATGCGAGCTATACCGTTGATGATTTCACATACCTGAATTTTCAGTGGTTTGATTTCGATCTGATCGCGGTAAACCATGAGACCGGCTATCAGAGCCTGGAACAGGTACTGGAAACCATCCGTAAGGAGCCGAAAAAGGTTAAAGCGGCAGTGGTACAGGGATCTGCGGGCCATTTGATGATTCGCCTGCTACTGGAAGCAAATGGGATTCCACAGGAAAACCTGGCCCTGGTGACTTACAACAGCGGTGGTAAAGCGCGTTCTGCGGTTGCGGGAGGTCAGGTGGATCTGATCGCAATCAGCGCTCAGGGTAGTGAGGGTATCCGTGAATTCCTGCGTCCGATCGCAGTAGTACGTGATGATCGCAGCGATAAATGGGATGCGCCTACAGTAAATGAAGCGCTGAAGCCGCTGAATACTACGGTACCGGTACTGCCGGGTTCAATGCGCGGCTTTGCCGTGAGTACAGAGTTTAAACAGAAACATCCGGAACGTTTCAACAAACTCTCAGTTGCGGTTCAGAACACACTAGCACGTAAAGATGTGCAGAAGTTCCTGAATAAGAGTGATATCGGTGGTGTCTGGGTTGGCCCGGATAAAGCGGGTGAACTGATGCAGCAGAACTTCGAGATCTTCAAGAAATACGCCTACCTGATGAAAGAGTAATCAGGTAAGCCGTACCTCGTTCTGGGCCGGATATCATTGCCTGTGTATATCCGGCCTCCCCCTCCCCTCCGCACTCAGTGCGGAGGGGGCCTCTTAGGAGTATTCCACAATGAAGTTTGAGAAGCGGATGCTGGCCGACCTGTTGGTTGTGCTCGGTCTGGCGGGCTTTGTCGTCTGGTACCTGTTGGAAGCGTGGGGCGCTTCTGGCAAGACGGAAAACCTGATTCTGATTTTACCAATTTCCGTTATAACACTGGTGCTCTGTGCACTGGAGCTGTTTCAACAGCTGCGACAGGGAGTGACGCAGGAACACCAGAATCGGGAAGCGGTCAGTTCGGTTCTGCCGGTGATGGCCTTGTTTGCCGGCTATGTCATAGCCTTGGAGTGGCTTGGATTTGATCTGGCGACCGTGATCTTTGTTGCAGCTTTTCTGGCGTTACAGGGTGAACGGCGAGCGCCCTGGCTGGTGGGTTATAGCGTCTGTTTCGGCATGTTGGTGGCACTGTTCTTCAGCAATATGCTGCCCTACCCGATGCCAATGAGTTTATTACCGACAGACTACTGATCGGGAGATTTCTGATGATTGATTTTGTGGCGATTGAACAGGCGTTGGTTCTGTTATTTAGCAGCCTGACTCCATGGTTGGTAGTAGTACCAGGTATTCTGATCGGTTTGGTTTTTGGTGCCATACCGGGCTTGCAGATCTCAATGGCGATGGCAATTTTCCTGCCTATGACCCTATACATGGACTTTATGCAGGCGATGCTGTTCCTGACGGCGATTTTTACTGGTGGCTCTTTTGGTAGCGGAGTCCCCGCTATCTTGATGAACATTCCGGGCACCTCTTCTGCAATTGCGACCGCCTTTGATGGTTATCCGATGGCGCGCAAGGGAGAGCACAACCAGGCGTTGGGCATAGCACTGGGAGCCTCAGCTTTTGGCGTGCTGATCGGCTACCTGATTCTGTTTGTTTTGATTAAACCGATCTCGGGTCTGGTTCTTAAACTTGGACCAGCTGAGATGTTTGCGGTAATTCTCTGGGGCATGACCCTGATCGCCAGCCTTCGCGGGGATTACATGCTGAAAGGTCTGATCGCTGGTTTTGCCGGGCTACTGGTAGGCACCATAGGTTTCAGTGAAGCGGGCGTATTACGCGGCACTATGGGGAGCGAATACCTGCTCGACGGGGTACCGGTGATCCCTGCAATGATGGGGATGTTTGCGGCATCCGAGTTATTACGTTTGGTGAATACTGACTATTTGGTTGAGAACGAAGCTGCCCGAAAGGTGAATATGAAGCTGTTGATGCAAGGCTTCAGACAGGCATTTCGCTACCCGGTAGTGCTGCTTCGCGGTAGTGTGATCGGCGTGTTTATTGGTGCTGTGCCAGGAGTAGGTTCGTCTGTATCTAATTTGCTCTCTTACATCGAAACTAAACGCCGCGATAAGAATCCGGAGAGTTTTGGTGAGGGAAACCCTAAAGGTGTAGTGGCTTCCGAAGCGGCAAACAGTACCTCTGAAGCAGGCTCTATGGCGACTTTGCTGGCACTGGGTATTCCGGGTGGCGGCGCTACAGCTGTGATGCTTGCGGCCTTTGCAATGCACAATATTACCGGTGGCCCTCAGTTTATTCGCGAACAGACAGATGTCGTATATGCGATTATCTTTGCTAACTTTGGTCAGGTGGTTTTGCTGATGGGATTGGCGCTGCTGTTTTTGCCAATTCTGGCGAATGTGGTGAAGGTACCTATGAGCTACCTGATCCCTTCTGTACTATCGCTTGCCGTGTTTGGCTCATTCGGCCTGACTGGCAATATGTCTGGCCCTATAACCGTATTGGTATTTGCGGTGATCGGATGGTTGTTCCGTCGCTATAACTACTCAGTTCCTGCTGCAGTGATTGGCATCCTGCTTGGAAGTATGGCGGAAAGCTCGTTGTTACATAGTTATCAGATCAGTGGTGGTGAGCTTGGCTATATTTTGGAGCGCCCGATTACTTTGTTCATTCTGGCTTTGTTGTTCCTGTCACTGTTCGGTTCAAAAATGATGGCGATGTTACAGCGACGTAGCCAGCAAGAGGAAACCACCGTCTAACAAGGTGCGAAAATCTTTTCCCAGAGTCTTGTGCCAGACCGTCGATGACTGTCGACCTTGTATACCCTTATCTGCAACTCAGGTAAGGGTTTTTTTGGTTCTTGAAGTCGCTACTTTACGCTGATGACTGATAAAGAGTGCAATACCCCCGGCTAATAAGCCCCAGAACGCGGAACCAATATCGAGTAGTGATACTCCAGACGCTGTTACAAGAAAAGTGATCAGGGCCGGTTCTCGGGCTGACTCACTGCTGAGCGCTGTGGCCAGGCTATTCCCTATGGTACCGAGCAGCGCTAAACCCGCGATGGCGGCAACCAACTCTGCCGGAAACGCAGCAAAGAGTGCTACGACCGTTGCCCCGAATATCCCGGTCAGCAGATAGAATATTCCGGCGCATATTGCTGCCTTATAGCGGTTTTCCGCATCCGGGTCTGCCTCTTTACCGGCACAGATAGCGGCGGTAATGGCTGCCAGATTGATTGCGAAGCATCCGAGTGGTGCCAGAACCAGAGTACATAGACCGGTACCAGTGACTAGTTTTGATATCGGTGGTTTGTAGCCAGCAGCTTTGAGTACCGCAATACCGGGCATGTTTTGTGATGCCATAGTCACAATGAATAGCGGTACTGCGACGCTGATAAAGGTCTGCCAGCTAAACTCCGGTGTGACCCACACAGGTGTCGCCAGTCCCGGGTTAAATTCACTGAAATTCAGTAGGCCTTTCAGACCAGAGATGATAACTGCGATCACGAGTACAATCGGGATGTTAAAGCGTGGCCAGAAGCTTTTGCCTGCCAGATAACTGATAAACATCACTACAATGAGCCATGGCTGAGTTTCTATGCTGAGGAATAACTTGAAGCCAAATTGCAGTAAGACTCCTGCCAACATAGCAGCCGCCAGTTCGTATGGCAGTTTATTCATCACTCTTTCAAACCAACCGGTAACCCCGGTAACTACTATCAGTAGAGCTGCCGCGACAAAAGCACCGGTCGCCAGCTCAATACTCTGTCCACTAAGACCTGTGACCAGCAGAGCTGCGCCGGGTGTTGACCAGGCAGTCAGGATCGGTTGCCGATAGTGCCAGGAAAAGCCGATGCAGGTAATGCCCATTGCGGTGCCTAACGCCAACAGCCACGAGTTAATTTGTTCAGGAGTTGCTCCCGCAGCGGCCGCTGCTTGCAGAACTATCGCAACAGAGCTGGTGAAACCGACCAGCACGGCGACAAAGCCGGCAGTAATGTGACTCAGTTGGTATGGCATAGTGAACTCCTTTTGTGCGTTATAGCGCACGAAAGAGCAAACCATATCACTGTACGTTATAGCGCACAAGCTGTATGATGCTGCGTTCTGGTGTTAGAGTGGCCTGCTTACACAGTCCATTGCGGAGTCAGGATGGAGCAGTTTAACCAGCAGATTGGCGAGCGATTGCGAGCATTACGCAAGTCACGAGGGTTGAGCCTTGATCGCACTGCCCAAGCTACTGGGGTCAGTAAAGCGATGCTGGGCCAGATAGAACGCGGAGAATCTAGTCCAACAGTTGCTGTGCTCTGGCGAATAGCCACAGGGCTTGAGGTTCCTTTGTCTTCATTGCTTGAAGAGAGTCGCACAGGTACTCAGATCATGGCTGATGGTGGCCAGCGCAGAATGCCGCTTGATACCACGGATCAGCCACTTGAGCCGCTGTTTCCCTATGACGAGAACACCGGGATCGAAGTCTTCGTGATCGATCTGGCTCCTGGAAAATGCCAGCTCTCCCCTGCCCATAACAAAGGTGTAACTGAGCATATCATCGTGATCGAAGGTGTTATGGAGGTTTTGGTTGATCAGCAGTGGCATCGCCTGACCAAAGGTGAAGCGATCCGTTTCGACGCAAATCAACCTCACGGCTACCGAAACCCGGGTGATACGACTGCCAGTTTTCATGATCTGATCCACTATCAGAATCAACGCTAGGTAGAGTTCTTTTACCCGGCTTTACCGGCCAGATTGTCACTCCTGATATACACTGATGCTATCGGTTGCGGGTAGGAGTGATCGGGACAGTGTTATCCCTGGCGAATTCAGGTACTACTCCTTGGCGCCGGATAGCCGTTTGCAAATGCAGGCTGCTCCGGTTGTTACTGATATTGTGGTGCGCTCCCGCAGCACTGTTAGCTGAGACCGAGCCGAAGGTAGTGGACTACTGTATAGACGCTAAGTGGATGCCTTATGAGGGTGAGAAACTTGGCCGTCATGTAGGTATCTCTGCTGACTATCTAGCCCTTATCCGACGTTACTCAGGTATAAACTTCCGACTTGTTCGCACAGAGAGCTGGCAGCAGACACTGGACTATGCCCGTCAGGGACGTTGCCAATTGGTCACGATGCTGAATAAAACGCCAGAGCGATCCTCCTATCTTGATTTCACATCTCCTTATTACCATATGCCAGAGTTGGTGATTACCCGAAAAGAGGTCAATTTTATCCATGGTGTGAAGGGCTTGACGAATATGCGTGTGGCCATTGTGCCAGGCTACTGGTATGAAGTGCTGTTCGATAAGCCGGAGCTCGGTATTGTCCGGTTGAACGCCCAATCCGTTGAGGAAGGATTAAAAATGGTGGCAGATGGCCGAGCGGACGCGACCTCTGGCACACTGACGCAAGCGGTCAGGGCAATCAACAAACACCAGATTGAAAACCTTCATGTTGCAGGGAGTGTCGGGATTGTTCACGAATTGAGGATGGGCGTTACTAAGGGAAACCCAGAGCTGGTCGAGGCGTTGAATGATGCAATCCGGCAGATCACACCGATCCAACGTCAGGAGATCTATGAACGTTGGGGTAATGTCAGTTTGATCAATCAGCCCAACTATATGCCCTTCTATATTCTACTTGGCATCACATTGGTACTGTCTGTTTTTCTGGGATGCTGGCAGGTCATACTGCGTAATCACAATCAAGAACTTGCGGGCCAGAAGCGAGATCTCGAGATCCTTCATCACAAACTTGAGGAGTCGAATCGTGAGTTGGCGTTGCAGGCGGCAACAGATCCTTTGACTTTAGCGCTGAATAGACGGGCAATGACGGAGCACCTTCAGTCGGAATATCTCCGGGTCGAGCGGTATGACGGTACTTTTACCGTTGTACTCATTGATATTGATCTGTTTAAGCTGATCAATGACCGTCATGGCCATGATTGTGGTGATAAGGTATTGAAGCAACTCACTGACTTTTTAAAAAAGCAGGTCAGACAGACAGACTTTATTGCCCGCTGGGGAGGCGAAGAGTTCCTGGTGCTTTTGCCACAGAGTAACAGTGACAATGCGCTGGCACTGTTGGACCGTGTCCGTAGCGATCTGCGTAAGTTACGGGGGGAGTTGCCGCTCTATACGGTCAGTAGCGGGATTGCTTCCTATCAACCGGGCGAATCAATTGATGCGTTGTTAAAACGGGCGGATGACGCTTTGTACGAAGCGAAAAGGCTTGGCCGCGATCGTTCAGAGATCGCAGCCTGAAGGCTCAGAGAACTATACCCTGCTGGCTGAGCCACAGCTTCAGTTGCGGCAATGGCAGGGCACCGCTGGTTCTTGCGACCTCTTTACCTTGTCGGAACAGTATCAAGGTCGGTATAGATCGGATCTGCCACTGCGCGGCGATCGGCTGATGTGCTTCGGTATCCAGTTTGAGAAATCTCAGTTTGGGTTCCAGTTCAGCTGCTGCCTGGGCGAAGATCGGTGCGAACTGCTGACAGGGGCCGCACCAGCTGGCCCAGCAATCGACCAAAACGGGTAGATCGGTGCGCTGGATTGCGGCGCTGAAGTTAGCACTGGTTAAGTCTCCGGGAACACCCGTAAAGATTGCCTGCTTACATTTGCCGCATTTTGGGCCGTCTGCCAGCCGCTGTTCAGGAATACGGTTAATTGTATGGCAGTGAGGGCAGCTGATATTCATTATTACTTACCGATACAGAATGAGCTGAAAATCCGACCGAGCAGATCGTCCGAAGTGAACTCGCCGGTAATCTCGTTTAATACCTGCTGTGCCTGACGAAGGTCTTCCGCCAGCAGTTCGCCTGCACCTGCCATAGCCAGTTGATCGCGTCCGGTCTGTAGCAGTTGATGAGCTCGCTCAAGCGCATCTAAGTGGCGTCGGCGAGCCAGGAAACCACCTTCAGTGGTGCTGCTATAGCCCATGCAGTTCTTAAGATGTTCGCGCAGTTGCTCGACGCCTTCACCAGCTTTGGCAGATAGTGCTATCAGAGTATGTCCGTGGCTGTCACGCTGACCGATCTGTTCGCCGGTAAGATCTGCTTTATTGCGGATAACGGTGATCTTTTCCGGGTGTGGTAGCTGGTGGACGAACTCAGGCCAGATCTGTTCCGGGTCTTCGCTGTCGGTTTGAGTACTGTCTACCATCAGCAATACCCGGTCGGCGTTGTTAATCTCATCCCAGGCCCTACTAATACCGATCCGTTCAACTTCATCAGGTGCATCACGCAAGCCCGCGGTATCGATGATGTGCAGTGGCATACCGTCAATATGGATATGCTCGCGCAGTACATCTCGTGTGGTGCCCGCAATATCAGTGACTATCGCTGTTTCCTTACCGGCCAGCGCGTTCAACAGGCTCGACTTACCGGCGTTAGGTCGACCTGCGATGACTACAGTCATACCCTCTCGCATCAGACTGCCCTGTCGCGCTTCGGCCTGAACGGCTGATACGTTATCTAATACGGTGTCGAGATCTGCTAGCACTTTACCGTCTGCCAGGAAATCGATCTCTTCTTCTGGGAAATCGATCGCCGCTTCGACGTATATACGGAGCTGAATTAACGACTCTACCAGCTGGTGGATGCGAGTTGAGAATTCGCCCTGCAGTGAACGAAGCGCACATCTGGCTGCTTGTTCTGAAGAACTGTCAATCAGGTCTGCAATTGCTTCGGCCTGTGCCAGATCCAGCTTATCGTTCAGGAAAGCGCGCTCAGAAAATTCGCCAGGTCGGGCTAAGCGTGCACCTAAAGTGAGTACTCGCTTCAGAAGGAAATCCATAATCACCGGGCCGCCGTGACCCTGAAGCTCCAGTACGTCTTCACCGGTGAAGGAATTTGGGCCAGGAAAGAACAACGCAATCCCCTGATCAAGCTGCTTACCGTCCTGATCCAGAAAGGCGCCGTAGTGTGCGTAGCGAGGCTTGGGTTTCAAGCCCAGCATCTGCTTGGCAATGTCGCCAGCGAGCTTGCCTGAAACGCGAATAATACCTACCCCACCCCGTCCTGGAGGTGTGGCCTGTGCGGTGATTGTGTCCTGATCGATGATAGTCATAGCGGTATTTTAATGCAGAAAGAGGTTTGTGACAGCGACAAAAAAGGCCCCCGAAGGAGCCTTTTTCTGTTCAGACCGGATCAAGCAGGGTCGCTGTTCTCGATCTTCTTGTTGATCAGGTACTGCTGAGCGATCGACAGGATGTTGTTCACTACCCAGTACAGGGTCAGACCTGCAGGGAACCACAGGAAGAAGAAAGTGAACAGAATCGGCAGCATACGCATGATCTTCGCCTGCATCGGATCTGGAGGTGTCGGGTTCAGCAGCTGCTGAATAAACATAGACGCGCCCATCAGGATTGGCAGGATGAAGTACGGGTCCTTCATCGACAGGTCAGTCAGGTAGAGGAATTCTGCGTGGCGCAGCTCTACAGACTCCATCAGTACCCAGTACAGTGCGATGAAGATCGGCATTTGTGCAACGATTGGCAGACAGCCACCCAGAGGATTGATCTTTTCCTTCTGGTAGAGCTTCATCATCTCCTGAGACATCTTCTGACGATCATCGCCATACAGCTCTTTCAGGCGAGCCATCTCAGGACCGAATTTACGCATCTTCGCCATCGACTGGAAAGCTTTAGCGTTCAGCTGGAACAGAGCTGCCTTCACAACGATAGTGATACCGATGATCGCCAGGCCCCAGTTACCAACCAGATCGTAGATCCATGTCAGCAGCCAGTACAGTGGACTTGCTACCCACCACAACCAACCGTAATCGACAGTCAGTTTCAGGTTCTCAGACGCTGCAGCCATCTGCTCCTGATCCTTAGGACCGGCGTAGAAAGCAGCTTTAACGGTTTGGCTCTGACCTGGTGCTACAGCAAACTCAGGGGATACGAAGCCCATGTAGTTGAAGTTGGCATCTTTGCGGGTTTTGTAGTTGTAGGTAGCACCTGGCTCTGGGATCCAAGCACTGACGAAGTAGTGCTGAACCATAGCGACAAAGCCGTCTTTAGAAGACTGTTTGTACTGCGCATCAGCCATATCGTCGAAGTCGTATTTCAGGTAGTTGTCCTCTTCAGTAGAGAACACCGCACCCAGGTAGGACTGCATACCCATATCGGTCATAGTGGTTGGATCTTCGCTGTTATCGCGTTTGATCTGGCCAAACAGGTTGGCTTTCCACTCAGACTGGCTCTGGTTATCGACGATGTATTCAAGGCCGATCTCGTAAGAACCTTTATTAAAGGTATAGCGTTTGGTGATCTTGACGCCATCTTTCTCCAGTGTCAGGTCAACAGACACTGAGTCACCGCTCAGCTCATAGCTGCTGGCAGTGGTGGTGTATACCGGGCGACCATCTTTGCCTGCATCTGGGCCATTAGTGCCGATCAGGCCACTCTGGGATACGTAGATGCGGTTTGAGGTCTGCTCCAGCAGCAGGAATGGCTGTTCGGTGCCTTGCACTGCTTTATGGACAGGAAGTGCAACCTGAATGATGTCGCCACCTTTAGTGTCGATCATTACATCCAGCACGTCAGTTTTTACGGTTACCAGTTTTGCATCTGCATTTTCAGAGCTCTGGCCGGTAGCTGGTACGTCGCTGTTCGCTTTTGCCTCAGCCTGAGGCAGGTCACCGGTTGATGAAGTCTGGTAGGCGGAAACAGAAGTTACCTGTTCCTGAGGCGCGGCGGGCGCCTGACCGTAATCTTCGTTCCACTGTAGCACCAGCATATAGGAGATCAGTGCCAGTGCTATAAATAATATATATCGCTGTACATCCATCGTGATAAAACCGTTAACTCTGCTTTTGCTTGGCTTTTTGGGCTTTCTTCTTCAGTCTCGACCAGCACTTCTTCATTAGTGCGTGGAGCTCGTCTTGTTCCATGTCTCCCAAACCCCTACGGGCCAGGATTACCATATCTACAGCAGGTAGTTGATGCTGGTTCAGACGAAATGACTCGCGAATGATACGACGAACACGGTTGCGTTTAACAGCGTGGCGTACATTCTTTTTTGAGATAACAAACCCAATTCGAGGATGATCGAGTTCGTTCGCGCGGGCGAGAATAAGGAGAGGTTGGTCTGGTACTTTCAGTGTGGTGTCGTTAAACACTTTCTGAAAGCCCTCGCCAGTCAGTATTCGTAACTCACGAGGGTAGCTAAATTCGGTCATTCAGTGATACCAGACCTATCTTAAAGGCGTAAGAATCAAGCGCTCAGGCTTTTACGACCTTTAGCACGACGACGGTTCAGTACCTGACGGCCATTTTTGGTGGCCATGCGAGCACGGAAGCCGTGAGTACGTTTGCGCTTCAGTACGCTTGGTTGGAAAGTTCTTTTCATTGCTCAGTCCTAGCTAACAGCGATTTGTTCGGTGGTAAATCCACAGCAAAAAATCAGACGCGGAATTCTAGTTAAATTCCCGGCACTGTTCAATCCCCTTTGGTGATTATTTTTTAGTCTATTTATCCGGTCAATGCAGTAATCATGCGGCTTAGCGGGTTGCGGCGTTGCGGGCGCATCTACAAATCATATTTTCTGGTGATAACCGATCAAAATCTTTTAAAAATAATGTGTTAGGCTGTTTATACAGTGTTGGTAAAGCTGTTCTTAACCGTTTTTTTAACAGTTTTACCGGATATTTTTGGTTGAAAAGTGTTCATCTGTGAAGAACTGAGCCAATCCCTCTAAGTGCCACTTTTATAGGGTTTTTTTTTGTTTTTTAGTGTGGATAACTGCATGTTTTGTGGGTAAAATCCTGAGTTCATCCTTTATATATATGTAGGCTTTAGGGAGCTTGAGGAATTACGATGTCCGTTGAGTTGTGGGAAAAATGCTTGAAAAGCCTTCAGGAGGAGTTCCCTGCTCAGCAGTTCAATACGTGGATTCGTCCTCTTCGTGCAGATGCGGAAAGTGATGTGCTGACATTACTGGCCCCTAACCGCTTTGTCCGTGACTGGGTTAATGACCGGTACATGGGCCGTATTCGAGAAATTCTTTGTAATGTAACGGGCGATATCAGTGCTGATGTGAGACTGGAAATTGCTAATCGCGGTGGCGCTGGATTTGCTTCCCGTGGTCGTCCTTCCGCGCCGTTACGCAGCAGACCTTCGGTTGCCCGCGCTGCACCCGTTCGCAGTGCCCCGCAGCCTCCTGGTTTTGACCAGCCAGCAGTAGCGACCTTTGGTCAGCCGGAACCTGTACCTGCAGCGCCGGTGGCCCAGCGCGTACCTGTGCCGGCTCATGGCCAGGCTGACGAGGTATTTGAAGACCAGCAGGAACTTGAACTGCCAGCTGTTGTTGGTAAACCTGCACCGCAGATGGAGCTGGATATGTCTCCGGGTGAAGACCGGTTACAGCTTCCTCGTGAAGAGCCTTCTCCTATTATTATGCCTACCGGTGGACGAGCGGTTGATGTTGAAGGCGGCATGAAACACCAGTCGAACCTCAACCCGACCTTTACCTTTGAATCATTTGTTCAGGGTAAGTCTAACCAGCTAGCCCTGGCAGCAGCGCAACAGGTATCTGATAACCCTGGTGGGTCATATAACCCGTTGTTCATCTATGGTGGCGTTGGTCTGGGTAAAACTCACTTGATGCATGCAGTGGGTATGGAGATGCTGAAGCGCAACCCTAATGCCCGTATCGTCTATCTGCACTCCGAGCGCTTTGTGGCGGATATGGTGAAAGCGCTGCAGTTGAATGCGATCAATGACTTTAAGCGTTATTACCGCTCTGTTGATGCACTGTTGATCGACGATATTCAGTTTTTTGCCGGTAAGGAACGCTCACAGGAAGAGTTCTTCCATACCTTTAATGCCCTGCTTGAGGGTGGCCAGCAGATGATTCTGACCAGTGATCGCTATCCGAAAGAGATCAGCGGTGTTGAGGAGCGTCTGAAGTCCCGTTTTGGTTGGGGACTCACGGTGGCGATTGAGCCGCCTGAGCTGGAGACCCGAGTCGCTATCCTGATGAAGAAAGCTCAGGAAGCCCAGATTATCCTGCCGGATGACGCCGCATTCTTCCTGGCTCAGAAGATCAGATCGAATGTACGTGAGCTTGAAGGTGCCCTGAAACGGGTTATTGCGAACGCTCACTTCACCGGTAGTGCGATAACGACGCCGTTTATCAAAGAGTCCCTGAAAGACCTGCTGGCTTTGCAGGATAAACAGGTTAGTATTGATAATATACAAAGAGTTGTCGCTGACTATTACAAAATTAAAGTGTCGGACTTGTTGTCCAAACGCCGCAGTCGCTCGATTGCCCGCCCTCGCCAGGTGGCCATGAGCCTGTCTAAAGAATTGACCAATCACAGCCTGCCTGAGATTGGTGATGCGTTTGGCGGCCGCGATCACACCACCGTACTCCACGCCTGTCGTAAGATAAAGGAGCTGCGAGAAAGTGATACGGACATCCGTGAAGATTATAAGAACCTCCTACGCCATTTGACGGCGTAACGACCGGATCCCTGAATAAGGTGGAAAAAACATGAGATTCGTTATTTCCCGTGAAGCACTGATTAAGCCGCTGCAGTTGGTGGCAGGTGTTGTGGAGCGTCGGCAGACTCTGCCTGTGCTATCCAACATCCTGTTGGTTGCTGAAGACAATCAGCTGTCCATGACCGGTACTGACCTCGAAGTAGAACTGGTTGGCCGGGTCGCACTTGAAGAGCCGGCTGAGGCAGGTTCTGTGACTGTACCAGCGCGGAAGCTGATGGATATCTGTAAGTCCCTGCCGGATGACGCAGTGATTGAACTGGCGCTGACCGGGCAGAAAATGGTTATTAAGGCCGGTCGTAGCCGCTTTAGCCTGTCTACCCTGCCTGCAGCAGAATTTCCAAATGTTGAAGATAGTCCACAGGCTCTTGAGCTAGCGCTGACCCAGGGTGAGCTTCGTCACCTGATTGATCAGACTGGTTTCTCGATGGCTCAGCAGGACGTGCGTTACTACCTGAATGGTATGCTGTTGGAGATAGCGGGCGGTCAGCTTCGCTCTGTTTCCACTGATGGCCACCGTCTGGCAACCTGCATAGCGGCGGTTGAATCCGATGCGACTGATGAGCATCAGATCATAGTGCCGCGTAAAGGTATTCTTGAGCTGGCACGCCTGCTGCAACAAGGTGATGAGCAGGTTCGTCTGTTGGTTGGTGCAAACCATATTCGTGCTCAGGTGGGAGATTTTATCTTCACCTCTAAGCTGGTTGACGGCAAATTCCCGGATTATAACCGCGTAATCCCGCGTAATGGCGACAAGATTATGCTGGGTGATCGTCAGGAGCTGCGTCAGGTATTCAGCCGTATCGCAATCCTTTCGAACGAAAAATACCGTGGTGTGCGTTTGCAGTTGAGCAACGGCTATCTGCAGGTAATGGCTAACAACCCTGAACAGGAAGAAGCTGAAGAAACCGTTGCAGTTGACTATCAGGGTGACACCCTGGAGATCGGTTTCAACGTTAACTACCTGCTTGATGTGTTGTCGATCCTGAACTCTGACGTTGTGCGTCTGACTCTGTCTGACCAGAACAGCAGTGCACTGGTTGAAGGCTTCGATGAGCCAGACAGCGTTTATGTTGTCATGCCAATGCGTATGTAATTTACTCTTCCAGAGAGAGTTGAGACCGGGCGTCTGATGGCGCCCGGTTTTTGTTTAATATGACGATAGCCCACCTCAACATCCGGCATATCCGTAACCTTCAGGATATCGCCCTTAAGCCCTGCCAGCATATCAATATTGTCAGTGGCCAGAATGGCAGTGGTAAGACGAGCCTCCTGGAGGCGATTCATTTCCTTGGCCTGACCCGTTCCTTCCGTACTTCGCAGTTTCGTCATCTTGTCACGGCTGGCGAGCCTAATGCTGTGGTGCATGGGCATTACGCTGGAGATAAAGAGGACGCACGCGAAATACCTTTTGGCGTCGAGCGTCGATTAGATGGTGATGTCAGGATGCGTTTTGGTGGTCAGGATATCGATCTGTCCACACTGGCAACCTATATGCCGCTGCAGGTTCTGGATACTGAAACCTTTCAGTTACTTGAAGGTAGCCCCGGTGTTCGGCGTCAGTTTCTCGACTGGGGTGTATTCCACGCAGATAAGGCGTTTATCCAGCTCTGGCGAGGCTTCAAACGGGTATTAAAACAACGTAATTCGTTGTTGAAATGTGGTAGAATTGATCCTCGTTTGCGCGAGGTTTGGGATCGCGAATTTATTAGCTTTTCGGAGCAGATTACTCGCCTTCGTAGCGAGTATCTTGAACTGTTAAGACCCGATTTTGAGCAAACACTGAAACATCTGTTGGGCGACGTTGAAGTTGAACTGAAATTCAGCCCGGGCTGGGATATGAAACGCGGCCTGGATGAAGTACTGGCAGAGGGTTTCCAGCGTGACCTTAAGCAGGGATATACCGCTGCCGGGCCACAAAGGGCTGACCTGCGGGTAAAAGCGGATGGCTTTAACGCAGCGGAACGCCTGTCGCGCGGCCAGAAAAAACTGGTGGTTAGCGCGCTAAAGCTGGCACAGGGAGCATTGTTTCATCGCCTGAACGGGCGCCCCTGTATTTACCTGATTGATGACCTTCCATCTGAATTGGACCAGCGTCACTGTCAGATGTTTTGCCAGTTTCTGGAGCAGAGCTCCAACCAGTGTTTTATTACCTGTGTCGATCCCGAAGCACTTAGTGGCTTTTGGTTGGATCAGACAGAAGTTAGGTACTACCGAATTGAGGCAGGTCAGCTGACGATGGCTGATTGAGGCAGGAGAACGGAATGAGCGACGAAAACCAGAACTACGACTCATCGAGTATCAAAGTTCTTAAGGGACTCGATGCGGTGCGCAAGCGTCCTGGTATGTACATCGGTGACACCGATGACGGTACCGGTCTGCACCATATGGTGTTTGAGCTGGTCGATAACTCTATCGACGAAGCGCTGGCGGGCCACTGTTCTGAGATTAAAGTAACCATTCATCCGGACGAAAGCGTTAGCGTATCGGATAATGGCCGTGGCATTCCGACTGAGATTCACCCGGAAGAAGGTGTATCTGCGGCGGAAGTTATCATGACGGTACTGCACGCAGGCGGTAAGTTTGACGACAACACCTATAAAGTATCGGGTGGTCTGCACGGTGTAGGTGTCTCTGTTGTAAACGCCCTCTCCTCTGAGCTTAAGCTGACTATTCGCCGTCAGGGCGAAGTGCATGAACAGTTTTACCGCCATGGTGTACCGGACGAGCCACTGAAGGTTGTGGGTCAAACAGAGATCTCTGGCTCTGAAGTACGCTTTAAGCCGTCTGAAGAGACTTTCAGCAACATCAGCTTCCAGTACGATATCCTGGCTAAGCGTCTGCGTGAACTGTCATTCCTGAACTCCGGTGTACGTATCGTTATGAAAGACGAGCGCTCCGGTCGTGAAGATGTCTTCGAATATGAAGGTGGTCTGGGTGCCTTTGTCGAGTTCCTTAACCAGACTAAGCAGCCGATTAACAAGCTATTCCACTTTACAGCAGATCACGAGAGCGGTGTTGGTGTTGAAGTGGCTATGCAGTGGAATGACAGCTTTAACGAAAGCATCCATTGTTTTACCAACAATATCCCTCAGCGCGATGGTGGTACTCACCTGTCTGGTTTCCGCGCGGCGCTGACCCGTAGCCTTAATAGCTACATTGAATCTGAAGGTATGAACAAAGGCGGTAAGACTGCCACTACTGGTGATGACTGCCGTGAGGGCCTGACTGCGATTATCTCGGTTAAGGTACCTGATCCAAAATTCTCCTCCCAGACCAAGGACAAGCTGGTTTCCTCTGAAGTGAAATCTGCTGTTGAACAGGCGATGGGTGAGCGACTGTCTGACTTCCTGCAGGAAAATCCGGGTGAAGCCAAAGCGGTTGTAAATAAGATGATCGATGCTGCGCGAGCTCGTGAAGCGGCGCGTAAAGCACGTGAGATGACTCGTCGTAAAGGTGCGCTGGATATCGCTGGCTTGCCAGGCAAGTTGGCAGACTGCCAGGAGAAAGACCCTGCATTGTCTGAACTCTTCCTGGTGGAGGGTGATTCTGCGGGTGGTTCTGCTAAGCAGGGCCGTGACCGCCGGACCCAGGCTATCCTGCCATTGAAAGGTAAGATCCTTAACGTTGAGAAGGCTCGTTTCGATAAGATGCTTTCCTCTGCTGAGGTAGGCACGCTGATCACGGCACTTGGCTGTGGTATCGGCCGTGAAGAGTACAACCCGGATAAGCTACGTTATCACTCCATCGTCATCATGACCGATGCGGACGTGGATGGATCGCACATCCGTACCCTGCTGTTGACCTTCTTCTTCCGTCAGATGCCGGAACTGATCGAACGTGGCCACATCTATATTGCCCAGCCACCGCTGTACAAGATAAAGAAAGGTAAACAGGAACAGTACCTGAAGGATGACGAAGCGCTGGATAACTACCTGCTTCAGGGCGCGCTGGATGGCACTAGCCTGCACCCTTCTGCTGATGCTCCTGCGATCAGTGCCGAAGCTTTGGAAGCGTTGGTAACAGAATTCCGTAGTGCGCTGAAAACCATCGCTCGCCTGAGCATGATCTACCCGGCGCAGATCCTGAAGCAGATGTTCCACCTCGCGCGTATGAGCGTAGAAGATCTGAAGGACCAGGAAAAAGTGAGCCTGTGGGCTGACCAGTTGTGTGATCAGCTGGAAGATATCGTGATCGGTAATGAAGCTTACGATTGCCAGGTAGTTGAAGATAAAGAACGTTCCCAGTTCCTGCCTCAGGTACGTCACCTGTTGCACGGTGTTGAGCACGATTACCGTTTCGCGGAAGACTTCTTTAGCTCTAAAGACTACGATGCTATCGCTACTATCGGCGGCAAGCTGGCAGATCTGCTGGAAGACGGCGCTTACTTACAGCGTGGTGAGCGTACTCTGGTGATCCAGAACTTCGAACAGGCACTGAACTGGTTGCTTGATCTCTCCCGTCGTGGCCACACCATCCAGCGCTATAAGGGTCTGGGTGAGATGAACGCTGACCAGCTGGCAGAGACGACTATGGAACCAGATCGTCGCCGTATGCTTCAGGTAACCGTTGAAGATGCGATCGCTGCGGATCAGCTGTTTAACACTCTGATGGGTGATGAAGTTGAACCGCGTCGTAACTTTATCGAATCCAATGCACTGAACGTGGCGAACCTGGATATCTGATAGTCTGACACGGACAAATTTATGGCGTTCTAGCGCCTATAGAAAAAGCAGCCTAACGGCTGCTTTTTTCGTACTCGGGCTTAGGAAGTTGAGATGCTCAGTCTCTTAGGGTTGCTTTAATGACCTGGGGTACACCCTGAGTCCGTTGCTCAAGAAAACTGGTAAAAACGCTTTCCGGCACAGGCTGCGAGAACAGGTATCCCTGATATTGGCAGCACAACTCCTGCCTAAGTAGTTCACGCTGTTCTTCTGTCTCGACCCCTTCAGCCACTATATTCATTTTCAGATTGTGGCCGAGCTGAATTATCGTTCTCACTATCATGTGATCACGCTCATTTTCGAGACTGTTCTGAATAAAGCTTTTATCGATCTTGATGGTATCTAACGGTAATCGCCCTATTTGGCTAAGTGAAGAGTACGCTTTGCCGAAGTCGTCCATGGATAACTGAACTCCTAGCGCCTTTATCTCATTTACAATTTTGACGTTGTCTTCCGGGTTTTCCATCAGCCAGCTTTCAGTTTGCTCGATCTCAAGCCACTCAGGTTTACATCCTGTCCTCTGAAGTATTTTTTCCAAGCTGGTTACGAAGTCAGGGTCGGTTAACTGCACAGGTGATACGTTCACTGCTAATCGCTCAATCTTGTAACAGCTCTTCCATCGCACCACTGATTCACAAGCCTTTTCAATCACCCAGTGCCCTATGGGAATTATGCTGCGGTTTTCTTCAGCAATAGCGATAAACTCAGCAGGCGGTATGGTTCCAAGTGACGGATGGTGCCACCTTAGCAATGCCTCTCCTGAGACAACCTTAGTTGTTCTGAGGCAGACTTTGGGTTGAAAATAGAGGCTTAGCTGATTGCGGTCTATAGCGTAATGAAGCGCGTTTTCCAGCTCGTACTTGCGATGAGTCTGAATCATCAACTCGTTGTCATAGAACTCTACGCGATTCTTACCTTTCTGTTTCGCGCGATACATGGCCTGGTCAGCATTGCTGCATAGCCCTTCTATATTTTCTGTCTCGCTTGGATAGACTGAAATACCGATACTGGCGGATACCTGATACCACTCTGTTTTGAGGCGGTAAGGTTGGTTGACGGTTTTGAGCAGCTGATCAGCTATATCGCTGGCGAGATCTCGGGGTGTATCGGATCCTGTTACTATGCAGGCGAATTCGTCACCGCCGATACGGAAAAATTCACACTGCTTGCTACCCTGTTTGGTCAACCTGACAGCAATAGTTTTAAGTAAGCGATCGCCTGCGAAATGACCAAACTGGTCATTGATTCGCTTAAATCCATCAAGGTCAAAAATCATCAGAGCGAAGCCTGAACGGTGCTTTCGACCTTTTCTGTCGGTCAGCCGCTTTTGCTCTCCAAGCTTTTCCATAAAGCTCTTACGATTCGGCAGGCCTGTTAGGTAGTCTGTAAAGCTGTCGGCCCGATACTGCTGCATCTGTTTCATCGAGCGTTGCTGGAAATAGGTCATGATGGTGGCAAAACCGGTTATCAGGAGAAGTTCAACAGCATCTTCAATGAAGTCGCTCAGCTCTGTTTGGGCGATTGATGGAATGTAGGCAGTTACTAACAATATTCCCAACGATATGGGCCATAGCTCGCCTGGCCTTATGATAAGAAACAGCAGCGGGATGATCATATAGATCTCTTCCAGCAGCTCCATATCGACGGGAAAAATTAGACCTGTTAGGACGATAGTTGAGGCTGAGATGATTAAACAGGGAATCGAAATCTGCTCTCTGGGTGCCAGCTTTGCAATAACTAAGGTCAGGGCGAATAGTAGGTAGAGTGTCTGTGCCTCAATAGGTTGATTGAGCTGCATCAGCGCGATAGTTGTACCCAGTACCAATATCAAAAAAACTGCGGTCAGTCCTTTGTTCAGTAACGGCCTTATCGCGTCCATTGTTTCCTGCCAGCAACTCTTGCTAAGGGTTTGTATACAATATATCGCTAAGCGTCAGCTTGTCTTGATTTTGGCCTTTAAGTTGATTTTGTTCATATTGTTTGCAGCTTTTGCTGTTGTAGTACTCCAGTGTGGCACGGACGGAGAAAGCTCTGTTGTTAGCGCCGATTGCGTGTTCTCGTTTTTGATGCTTTCAGGGAGTGATGAGGAGTGAAGTTCAGCTAGTTTTTTGTATCAGTCGACGCCGTATTTTCTCAATATGTTTCTGTAGTCCTCAGATGCTTTAAACAGCTTTAGCTGGTTGTCGAATTCTTCTAACAGCGGTCTTATGGCCTTTTTCTTTGCAAAGGCAAGGAAGGATGGAGATGGGTCGTCGATTACCATGTAGAGCGGCCGGATATCTGTCAGGCCCATCTTCTTGATGGTGTATAACCCTACAGTGCGGTTTATCAGATAATAGTCTGCCCTTCCTTGATCAAGCATCTGAAAACCCTGTTCGAAGTCAGTCACCTGATATTTGATAATTTTGTCGTTATTGGTGTACAGGGTGTATTCGTACCCCAGATTAACGATCAGAGCATGCTGTTGCATCTGCTTCTCTGACACGATAATCGTGGGATCACAGTACTTACAAAAAAGCGCAGACTGATTCACACTGATAGGTGTTTCGGGAAACCAAAGCCAATCGCGCCGCTCTTGGGTTTCGAATATATCGAGGATGGCGTCGGCTTCACCGTTTTTGGTCAGATTGATCGCACGTTTCCACGGATAAAGTCGGAATTCGACATCTACCTGCATCTTCGAGAATACCGCTAGCATCACCTCGACATCGATACCGGGACGCTCGATGTCATCAATGACAAAAGGTGGCCAGGGCTCGGACACCACGGTAATGGTCTGGCTTCTTGTGCTTATGCTGAAGGTAACCAACAGCAAACAGAGAAGATAGATCTTTATTTGCATGGACCAATTGCGCTTGCAAGTTACCCTTTAATTTTAGTTCCTCTTTTTGCCTTACCGCGTCTTATTTTGGACTAACGGATTCAGGAGTGGTCATGCTCTGTTTTTCCTTAGTCACTAAACCATTCCAGCAACAAGCGCTTAGTGACCCCTATTGCTTCGTTCGCCTGATCTGTTTTTCGGCTGATCAGGTACCAGTTAATTGGCAGCTGTTGATTGGTAATCGGTGTTGCGGCAACCAGCCCGCTACTGATGGGCCTGTCTAATGCCCAGCGGGAAAGGATACTCACCCCTAATCCCACCGAGACCATCTCGGTGATTGCGTCTGTCATTTCTACTAGCTGGATATGTCGTGGTCTGACGCCGGACGGACGGATAAATCGCTCGTACTCAAAACCGGGCTGGGTATCGAGGCTATATGTCAGATAATCCTGATTAATTAAATCTGTAGCTTCAATAAATGGCTTTTGTGCCAGTGGATGCTCTGGTTGTGTGATCAGTACCAACTCATCATCAAACAACAGTTCGCAGATAAAGTTGTCATGCTCGATCTTGCCGGGTGATATGAGCAGGTCTGTCGCACCGGATAGAAGAGAGTTGCGAGCATCGCGCGTCGCTGCTGCAACAAAATCGATCTGTAGCCTTTCTTTACTCATCGGTAGCGATTTCAGGAAGCCAGGTACCCAGTGATATGAGCTGTAGACTGCAATGCCGATTTTTATCAGATGACTAGCTTCGTTTGCGATGCGTTGAAAATCCTGCTCTGCACGTGCTAGCTCAGGTAGTACGGCGGTCGCTGTTTGAATCAGCGATTTTCCTGCAGGCGTGATGCGTAAACGGCGTCCATCCCGTTCAAAAATCTCACTGCCAAGCCTGCGCTCTGCTTCCGCTAGTCTATGGCTTAGTGCGGATTGGGTAACGCCAATCACCTCCGCTGCCTGTCCGAGGCTGCCGAAACGTGCGACCGCTTCCAGGAGTTGCCAGTGCTTGATGTCGAGTCTCATACATGAATACTCTTAATGGCTTGGCTTAATCTTTCATTAAAAATCTACGCAGTTTCACTCTATCATCCTGTTGTCGTTCACGCTAACTCACCCTGACGGTTTGATATAAGGATTAAAAACGATGGGACAAGCGCTAGTGCTAGCCGCCGCTGTTGGATTTGGGCTTAACCCGGTTCTTGCGCAGATTTTATTGCATCAGGGCTTTGCTCCCGATCTTATAGCGCTGTTTCGCTTTTTAATCCCGGCATTGGTGGTTTTGCCCTTCACTCCGATACGTTGTTTTTATCAGGCAGAGTTTCTCCGTACAGCGGGCGTAGGGATGGTTGCGGGTTTAGGCATGCTGGCTTACTTCTACTGTCTTAACTTGTTACCGGTATCGATGGTGATATTGAGCTACTACAGCTACCCGCTTTTCGCGCTTCTTATTGGCCGACTTTGGTTTGGTTTATCTGTCAGTCGCAACCGTTTGATTGCCGGAGTACTGATTCTGTTAGCAGTGTCACTAATACTCGATCCTGTGACTGCCGGTGCCGTACCCCTCTGGGCGGTGGTGTTATGTTTTGTTGCACCCTGCTCTTTTGGGTTGCTGATCAATTACTTTTCAAACCCGCTACAGCCATTAAGTACGGGGTTACGGATGAGTGCCAGTCTGACCGGTCATCTTGTTGTTCTAGTGCCGGTTTCGTTTTTGGCAACTTCGATTCAGATGGTGCCATCATCCTTTGAACAGCTCTTTTTGGTTTTGCTTTTTGGTACTGTTACCGCGGCGATACCGCAGTATTTTTTCGCCAAAGGCAGCGCGATGACTAGCATGGAACAGACAACCGCGCTTGCCTCGTTCGAGGTTGTTTTTGCCCTGCTATTTGCGAGTTGGTTTCTTGATAGTGAGCTGGGTAGGCTTGAGCTGGTTGCTTCCGGTTTGATTGTGTTGGCAGGATTAATACGGCTCGAGCCTCAGGTTAACGGGAAGCTTTTATCGGAGCCTAACTGAATGTGGAATAAGCCGTAACTCCGCTGATTGGGTATTGGGGGTAAGCGATCAACTCAGCTGATCAGCTATTTGGTATAGGGGCTGAGCAGTCAGTCTCTAGCCAAGTGTTCCAAACGTGTTCATTGTTTTCCAACCATTCGTGTGCAACCCATTTAGTTGGGTAGTTTCGAATTTCCCGCTGCCATGAAAGTTCGGTTAGGGTGGAGTTGTCGAAGTCGATTCTTTCGATCAGTTTTTTGACGCAGGGGTCTTTGGTTGCCAGTCGGGTTGAGATTACTTTTTTGAGCCAGCCTTTACGCGGGTTACCGCAATCCCATGTCCAGTCCTGATTCAATCCCCAGGTAGGGTCGCTCTCGCACTTCTCCTCATAGGTTGGAAACTCAATAAAGTCGCCTTTGAATTCCTTGTTCGTCCAGTTTGGGGTCCAGTTGAAAATCAGGATTGGATCACGGGCACTGACGGCGGTTTTCATTTTGTCCCAGAGCTCACGGTCAGTTTTAAATTCTATCACCTGATATTCGAGGCCGAGTGCTTTGATGCGGATATGATCGTGACGTTCCCAAGGGCCGGTATAGAACACTCCCCGGCCGGACTCGTTTGACCGGAAAAAGTGAAGGCAGTTATTTAGAACTCGCCAGTCTGGCAGGCCCGGACAATAGTCCTGAACATAATCGGGATACCACCATTCTTCCCGTGTAACGGCCCTATGTGTACCTGCGTCTACTATCGCTCTTTTGCCAATAAAGGCATGGTAATCAGCTTCCATCGTGCCTTGCCATACTTCCATCTGAATATCGGCTCTTCCCTGTTCCAGTAAGTACCACTGAGTTTGAATACTGGCACTGACATACTCGACCTGATAACCCTTTTTCTTTAATAGCTCTCCGGTAATCGAAGTCACGACTTTCTGGCTCGCCCAGTTATTCACCAGTAACCGGACTGGCTCTGGTTGAGGGGTTGCCCGCGTGATGCTGCTAAACGCGAGTAAGGCTATGGTAACCACGAGCTGTTGCTGCATGGTGGTTGTCCTTTCTATGCCTTCAGAGGTGGTAGTTGATGCCTACATGGCTGTACTTCTGCCGGGGACCTGTGGCGCAGCCAAGGCTACTCTTACCTTCTCTAGTAATAGTAGCCGGACATTGGTGAAAGGGCTGCAAAGATGGAATCAAGGAAGTGTTCAAAGGTGCCCCAGCTTGCTCAAGTCGTTTCCCATGGCTAACTGGCTGGGGCGTTATGAAGTGCCTATATGGAGAGTTTAAACTGGGCGGTGCTTGCTCTTAGCTCTTCCGCTAATCGGGCCAGCTCTTCGCTGGTGGCGGTTATATTGCGTGAGCCCTCTCCGTTCTGCTGCGCCATGATACTGATCTCCGAAACGTTATTGCTAACGTCTGCTGCCACAGCGCGTTGCTCTTCAGCGGCTGCTGCAATCTGTGCGTTCATATCAGATATCTGGCTCACGGACTGCTGTACCTGGTCGAGTGTTCCCGCTACTTCGTCTGACAGAGTTAGCAGTTGCTTGGCCTGACCAGAGCCCTTTCTCATAGCACTGACGGAGCTGTTGGCGCTGTGTTGCAACCGGTTGATCATGGTTTCGATCTCACCGGCTGATTGCTGTGTAATCTGAGCCAGCGAACGGACTTCATCAGCGACAACAGCAAAGCCTCTGCCCTGATCCCCTGCTCTTGCAGCTTCGATCGCTGCGTTGAGCGCTAGCAGATTGGTTTGATCCGCGATCGATTTAATCGCTTCGAGAATACCGTTAATTTCCTCTGCATCGCTTTCCAGTTCAGCGATTACCGTGGTCGTATTGCTGAGCTGTTCTGCGAGACTATGTACCTGGTCTACAGTTTCGGATACCCGTTGGTGACTGTTTTCCACTAGTCCTTGTGCTTGCAAGGCAGCGTCTGACGCCTCTGTGGTATGACGTGCAACTTCATCGACGGCGGCACTCATTTCGGTAATAGCTGCTGCAACCATTTCGGTGCCTTGATGCTGAATGTCGAGGTTGTTGTGGGTTTGCTCTGACAGAGTGGCCAGATCTCGTGAGGAGCCTTTCATCTGTTCACCGCTGTATTGGATGCGGCTGATCAGGTCTCGTAAACTCTGTTGCATCTGACCTATTGAACGATAGATCCCGATGGTGTCATTGCTTTGCTGGTCGCTCAGATCGCCCATAGCAATCCGCTGTGCGATCTCGTTAAGTTGTTTTGGCTCATGACCGATCTGCTTCCAGATTCGATTAGTGATAACCACGGACAGCGACAGGCCTACTAGTATTGAGGTGGCGATCATTATGGTTAATATCCATTGGGCGTCTCGTTCGTGCTTTAACGCCATATCTGAAGCCCTGAGAGTGAACTGGCCTATTTCGGCTACCAGTGCCTCTAGCTTATGGGCAAGTCGATCCTCCTCCTTAACGATCTCTGTTGCCAATCGCTCGGCCTTCTCAATCTCGTGTTTTGCTATCAGGCTGAAAGCTTCGCGGCTATGCAGACCAAAGTTATGGTGCTCTTTCTCGATGGCTCTAAGGGCCAAATAGACCTTTTGGAATTCTTTTTTTTCGGCTTGAGTGTGGCTATTGTCATGGGCTTGTTGTGCTAGTTTCTCTGCCTCTTTTATCTCGTTTGCTACCTTTTTATCCAACTTACTGAAGGCGTCGATCTCCGAACGCAGTAGCGGTGCAGCACGCTGATGACCACGTTCCAATTGTTCGCCGTAGCGAAACGCTCTTTCGAAGTGGATAGCTTGCTGAAGTTGATGTTCGCTGATAGCCGTTATTTTTCCCGTAAGCGGGATATCTCGCTCGGTGATACCTTCCAGCTCCAGTCCGATACTGGCCATAGTGATGAGCGCGTACCCAGAACAAGCGGCGGTCAGAATTAGTAATAGGAAAGCTGTCCCCAATATCTGGGCACGAATGGATAAGTTCTCGAATAAGGTTTTCATGGGACCCTCGGTTCTACTACTTCAACGGCATTCGTTCCCTGAAAACGGCTGGTCTCACTTTTCTGGTCAATTGTGTGAGTAGTCAGATCTGTTTCGCTGCGATCTTGGTTGGCAGCGGATATCAACGGTACGAGAATTTAGTATGAGTTTTCCGGGTGAATGAAAACTGAATATTTGATCCTTTTGTATTAATTTTCGGTGAAGGATTCAGTAGCTGATGGCGATACGAGTGAGTGCTCAAATTTGCAAACCTGCTCTGCATCTTTGAGTCTCCGTTTTACCGCCTGTGTAGGTTAGTCTTGGCGATCTAATCTTTTGGTTTGAAGGAGGCCAACATGTCAGCTCAGCAGGACTATCCCAGTGTTGCCGATTACCCTATTTCTCAGCGTTGGCCGGCAGAGTTACCTGAGCGTATACAGCTCTATTCCCTTGGTACGCCGAACGGTGTCAAAGTATCTATTGCACTGGAAGAGTTGGGACTCCCTTATGAGGCGCATCGTATCTCTCTGTCGGACGAGGACGTTAAGAGCAAGGAGTTCCTTTCACTTAACCCCAATAACAAAATCCCTGCGATTATCGATCCGAACGGACCAGATGGATCCCCTATAGGGCTGTTCGAAAGTGGTGCCATCCTTATCTATCTGGCGGAAAAAACCGGCAAGCTATTAGGCGATAATGCACAGCAGAGAGTCAAAGTGTTGCAATGGCTGATGTTTCAAATGGGCGGTGTCGGCCCTATGTTTGGTCAGCTAGGCTTCTTTCATACTTATGCAGGCAAGGATATTGAAGATCCGAGACCACGTCAGCGCTATATCGACGAGGCGGCACGTCTGCTTAAGGTGATTGATAAACAGTTAGAGGGGCAGTGTTGGATTGCTGGTGACTTCTTCTCAATTGCTGATATCGCATTAGTACCCTGGATACAGTCGCTCGATAGGTTTTATAAAGCGGGTGATCTTACTGGTTTGTTTGAGCTGGATAATGTTACAGCTTATATCGATCGATTCGACAGTCGACCTGGGGTTCAACGTGGCTGGAATGTGCCGGGCTAAGCTTATTTGAACGCTGTGTCAGATCATTCTTTGTCGTCAGAAATTCGCTTCTGATCTCTAGTCTCCTGGCGCCAGCGTTCGATAATCCGGTGATAGCTTCCCTCTTCCTTCATCGTTTTCAGCGTGCGATCGAACTTGTCTCTTAGCTGCAGAGGATGTCGTGAACGTGTAAAACCAAAGTAGCTGTCATTTTTTGTAATCGAGGGCGATAGTGCTTGTAGGGCTGGCTGTTGTGGATAGAGCTGCTGATGGAGATGCGGGACTGTATAGTGATCCCCGATCATCAGCTCAATCTTTTCTTCGTATAGCAACTTCAGTAATGTCTGAGGGCTGACGGAACTCACGACTTTCCTAAGCACGCCCTGCTCTCGTGCCTGATCAAATTCCAGTCCGTAACTAAAATCCTGACGTACGCCAAGTGCCCGGTCTGACAGAGATTCGACTGTTCCATCATAGTTGACCTGCCGACCTGGCAGTGTAAATGCTACAACGGCTTCTTTCATAAGAACTTCGTTGCTGTAGAGAATATAGGTTTCTCGCTCGTGACGCTTCAGTAGCTGGAACACACCATCTATTCTCCCTGTTTGGACTGCGTTTAAAGCCCTGCTCCAAGGCAGCATTTCCAGTTTGATTACATAGCCCATTCTTAGAAACGCTTCCCTCACTATGCGTACGGTTATCCCATCGATGTTCCCCCCGTCGCTGTACTCGTAAGGGGGGAATTCGATGACTGCAATCGTGAGTTCGGTTCTGCTTTTGTAATTGCTTGTCGAATCTCCAGCTTTAACGATCGTTGCTATGGCGGCTAGCCATATGCAGGCTATCAACCAAATGCAGAGCTTTCGAGCGGGACTGTCTTTAGCTCTGTTGTTTTTCATCGCGCTAGTTGCTCAGGTACTGGTCGACAATCTGTTGTAGCTCGCCACTCTCCTTCATTGTTTTGAGCTGCTTTAGATACTCCTGCTTGAAGCTGTCTTTGTATGGGAACTTGCTTCCGTCGGTTGCGAAGCCTAAGTAGCCTTGTTCAGCGCTTATAGTGGTCCCTTTAGAAAGGCTGCTGCCGTCATAAGCCCCTTTGGCTTGTAGCTGTTTCAGTTCCCACTGAATTGATAAGCCGTCGTTCATATAGCAGTCGACACGGCCGCCAATGAGTTTCTTAAGGTTTGCCGGTGTACCTTTTGTTTCCTGAACTTTTATCTTCCCTGCTTTAACTGCAGCCCAGAACGCTTCTCCGCCTGCTGCAAAGCCGGCATTGTTGCCAATAGTCAGACCGAAATAGTCGTCAGGCCAGTTTGGTCTTGGGCTCGTCAGAACTTTGTTTTGGCAGAATACGACCAGCTCTTCGTCGAGAATCGGCATGTCGTATTCCATATATGGCCGCTCTTTGCGCCGCTCGTACGGGGGATAGAGTGCGAAGATGTCGCCGCTCTCGATCTGTTTTAGCCCTCTCTTCCAGGGAAGACTTTTTATCGTAACGGTATAGTCGGGCATCTTACTGAATATTTTCTCGAGTATAACGGTGTATATACCCGTCATTTTCCCCTTCTCTTTAAAGGAGTAAGGCGGATATGACTCGTCACCATAGACGGTTACCTCGGTCGCCATAGCCGCACCGGGTAACAATATTGCCACCGCCAAAACAGTGTCTCTGAGTTTCATTGTTTATGCCTCGCAGGATCAGTTTCGCGTGATTCGCTTACCTGCGCTGGCGGGACATCAATGTGGGCACAGTTTGCCGTTTTCGTTTCTGACTTATACGGCATTAGATAGCAGGTTTGTTAGGCTGCCTTGCCTGTAGGAATCGTTCTATCAATGAGGGTAGTACAGGATTCAAAAATTGCAGAATGCATTTCTGATGAGGTCTTCTGCTCGCTTTTGGCGGAGCTTATGTTTCACGTGAAACATAAAGCTGTGTATCAGAAGGAATGTTTCACGTGAAACATAAGGTAAGAGATGGGCGCCTAGTACCTGTGCTGACACAAAAAAGGCCAGCAATTGTGCTGGCCTTTTGAGTGCTCGTTGTCATTAACCAAGCAAGGATATGTCTGCTACGCCAAGGAATAGATTGCGAAGCTTATTCAGCAAGGCAAGACGGTTATTACGAACGGATTCGTCGTCGGCCATAACCATTACATCGTCGAAGAAACGGTCAACTGTTTCTCGCAGTGATGCCAGCTTCTCGAGAGATGCCTGATAGTCACCTGCTGCGAACAGCGGAGCAAGCTCGTCGCTGAGACGATTAACGCTATCTGCCAACGCTTTCTCAGCGTCGTCAGACAGCAGAGCTGCATCGATTTCGCTTGGTGCTTCACCGTCAAGCTTCGCGAGAATATTGGATACACGCTTATTAGCTGCAGCCAGGGCTTCTGCTTCAGGTAAGCTTCTGAAATGACTCACAGCATTGATGCGCTGATCGAAGTCCAGTGGACGCGTTGGACGCAGTGCGATGACCGATAGGAAAGTCTCAGCTGCGATACCGCTGTCTTCATACCAGGCACGGAAACGATCCAGCATGAAATCAACAACTTTATCTTCCAAGCCGTCGCGGGCCGTCAGGGCGTTGTGATTGTCAGCTGCTATAGCCACCAGCTCCTGAAGATCCAGGTTCAGGTTACGTTCTACGATAATACGCAAAACGCCCAGTGCTGCACGGCGAAGTGCAAACGGATCTTTAGAGCCTGTAGGTGGCTGATTGATGCCGAACAGGCCGGTTAGCGTATCCAGTCGATCAGCCAACGCAATCGCCATACCTGCATTGGTTGATGGCAATTCATCGCCTGCGAAGCGAGGCATGTATTGCTCGTTCAGCGCCAGCGCAACCTCTTCCTCTTCCCCGTCGTGCAGTGCATAGTGGTAACCCATTAAGCCCTGCAGATCAGTGAATTCATAGACCATATCGGTCATCAGATCTGCCTTTGCGAGCATCGCTGCGCGCTTGGCGTTCTGTTGATTACCACCGATCTGCTCTGCGATCACTGCTGCCAGCTTCTCAATACGTTCTGCTTTTTCGTGAAGCGTACCAAGTTGCTTTTGGAATACGATCGATTTCAGTTTTTCGATACGTGCTTCCAGCGGCTGTTTCTTATCGGTCTCGAAGAAGAAAGCAGCGTCAGCCAGACGTGGACGAATAACCTTCTCGTTCCCCGCGATAACTTGTGCTGGATCCTTAGACTCGATGTTCGAGATAGTGGTGAAGTATGGCATCAGCTTTCCATCAGTATCTTCGATATGGAAATACTTCTGGTGCTCCTTCATAGAAGAGATCAATGCCTGGGCAGGTACTTCCAGGAAACGCTCTTCAAAACGACCGGTCAGTGCTACAGGCCATTCGTTGAGGGCTGTAACTTCGTCGAGTAAATCTTCGTCAATCTGGGCAACGCCACCGATCTTGTCTGCTTCGGCAAGAACCTGCTCGCGAATGCTGTCGCGACGCTCGGCGAAGCTTGCCATGACACGTCCGGTGTTTTTCAGCACGCGGCCATACTCTTCGGCATTTGCCAGCTCAATCTCGTAATTGTAATGGAAGCGATGGCCACGAGTTTTGCGATCAGCGGTGAGGCCAAGCATTGAGGCTTCAATTACCTCTTCTCCCATCAGCATTACTAGCCAGTGAACCGGACGTACAAATTCGACCCGGCTGGCACCCCAGCGCATACGCTTAGGGATAGGCAGTTTGTTGAGAGCGTTTTCAACGATCGCTGGCAGCTGTTCGGTAAGTGGTTTCGCCGGGACGCTTTCGATAAAGGTCATCTTGCCGTTATCTTCGATCAGCTGATCTACAGTAGCGTTGTTCTTGCGAGCGAAACCTTCAAGCGCCTTGGTCGGATTGCCGTCAGCATCAAAACTGATTTTGGCAGGTGGACCCGATACTTTATTCTCGCTGGCTGGAATTTCTGTCACCAGGTTCTTAACCACAACAGCCAGACGACGTGGTGCAGCGAAAGCTTCGACTTCACAATCTTTCAGCAGGTTTGCAGCTTCTTTGCCCAACGCTGCTTTGATGCCGTTTACAACTTCAGCTTCAAAAACGCGGGACAGGTTTTTCAGGGCTTTTGGTGGCAGTTCTTCGGTACCCAGCTCCACCAGAAAATCTTGCTGTGACATTACTTGCTCTCCTCCGATGCAGCCAGTACCTCTTCACGCAGTGCCTCAGGCGCCAGCGGGAAGCCCAGTGCTTTACGCGCATTGAAGTATGCCTGAGCAACTTCACGAGCCAGTGTGCGAACGCGCAGGATGTAGCGCTGACGTTCAGTCACGGAGATAGCATGGCGTGCGTCAAGCAGGTTAAAGGTGTGGGAGGCTTTCAGTACCATCTCGTAAGCTGGCAGTGGCAGACCTGCTTCCAATAACTTGTTGCACTCGGTTTCGTAGTGGTCGAAGTTGGTGAACAGCGCAGGAACATCAGCGTGCTCGAAGTTGTAGGTCGACATCTCTACTTCGTTCTGGTGGAACACGTCACCGTAGGTCACCACAGTACCGTCGGTGTTTCGCGCCCAGATCAGGTCGTAGACACTGTCTACTTCCTGCAGGTACATCGCGATACGTTCCAGACCGTAAGTGATCTCGCCGGTTACCGGGTAGCATTCGAGGCCGCCTGCCTGCTGGAAGTAAGTGAACTGTGTCACTTCCATACCGTTTAGCCATACTTCCCAACCCAGACCCCAGGCGCCCAGTGTTGGAGATTCCCAGTTGTCTTCTACAAAACGTACGTCATGGGTCAGCAGATCAACGCCCATGCGCTCCAGTGAGCCCAGGTAAAGCTCCTGAATATTCGCCGGGGAAGGCTTCATTACTACCTGGAACTGGTAGTAGTGCTGCAGTCGGTTAGGGTTTTCGCCATAGCGGCCGTCGGTTGGTCGGCGGCTAGGCTGCACATATGCGGAGTTCCAGGTCTCTGGTCCGATTGCACGCAGGAAAGTCGCCGGATGGAAAGTGCCTGCACCGACTTCCATATCCAGCGGCTGAACGATGACACAGCCCTGCTCTGCCCAATATTCTTGCAGAGCCAGGATCAAACCCTGGAATGTGCTTACGTCGGGATTCACCTTTTCAGTCACGGAGATCACCATCAATTCGGTTGTACAAAATAAGAGCGGAAGTATACACGAAAAATGCGCCCAAAAGTCGCTTATATAGGGCTTTGGGGCGCATTTTTAGTACTTTGGTGACGGGGATTCTGTATCCCCGTGTGGATCAGTATTCGAGCGTGAGGTAACGCAGGATCTCGATCACCTGTTCGGTGTTCTCAGCTACAGCATGAGCAGCGGCATCGATCTCTTTTAATGGGTGAGTAAATTCAGCCGGATGCTCCACTATCAGTGATTTACCCAGCGCGGCTGCCATGCCCGCATCGAAAGCGGCGTTCCACTGACGGTATTTCTCACCAAAACGAACAATCACGATATCCGCACGCTTAATCGCTGTGGTGTGACGGATACTGTTGATCTTCGCTGCTTTGTGATCTTTCCAGAAGTTCTGCTCCTCTGCGCCGAGGATATTGTCACCACAGTCATCGCTTGAAGCATGATCGGTGTTAGGGGTCATCAGCACGATTGGCAGGTCATACTGATGGATTGCGCGTTTGATCTTGTCACGCCAGTTAGTGTGAATTTCACCGGACAGGTATACGTGGTATTTCATGGATGGCTCCTGAGTATTATATTTCTTGGCCAGCGTAACTGCTTTGCTGGTTGATCTATTTTGGTGGCCTGCATTATATAATGTCTTTCCTTTTTAAAGATGCGACTTCGGCGTGAATCAACCGATCTCGTATGGATGATCGACTGATAACAGGAATTGGTGTGAAGAAACTAAAGGCGATATTAGCGGTTGTGGTGCTGGGGTTGTTGGCACTATTGCCTCTTAGTGCCGCTCAGCGGCTCGGTCGATGGTTGGGTGCCCGGATCTGGCGCAAGAAACAGGGAAAGGTTTACGGCAATACAGTTCGCAATATCGAGCGTTGTTTCCCGCAGCTTTCTGCTGAAGAACAGCTGTTGATGGCTGAACGTAGTCTGCTTCAAACTGGCTGCTCATTCGCTGAGATGGGGATGTCATGGCTATGGCCGGTGAAACGATCTATATCGAAGATCCGAAGCGTCAACGGTGAGTCAGTACTTGCTGAAGCTCTGGAAAAGGGAAAAGGCGTAATCCTGATTGCGCCCCATCTGGGGAATTGGGAGATGCTGAATCTTTATGTCTCGAACCGCTATACCCTGACCGCGATGTATAAACCACCAAAGATGAAACTGCTGGATGATCTGATAAAGAAGATGCGTGCTCGCCTTGGTAGTCAGATGGCTCCGGCTGATGCATCAGGGGTACGAATGGTCATGAAGGCGCTGAAGCGTGGTGAGATAGTCGGTATCCTGCCGGATCAGGAGCCCGATGATCTGAAAGGAACTGTCTTTGCGCCTTTCTTTGGTGTTGAAGCCGCGACAATGAAGTTGCTGCCTCAGCTGGCAAAGCAGACCGGAGCGGCTGTTGTTTGCGGCTTCGCTGAACGCGCGGAGAATGGGGCCGGTTTCGATATTCACTTTATCGCCGGTGAAGAGGCGATTGGTGATAAAGATCTGAGCGTGGGTGCGGCAGCGATGAACCGTTCGGTTGAGGCTTGTGTGCAGATGGCACCGGAGCAGTATCAATGGGAGTATCGCCGCTTTAATACGCGTCCTGAGGGTGAAGAGCGATTCTACTAAGCCGATCTTCAAGCAAAAAAGACCCGCCAGTGAGCGGGTCTTTTTTTGTCCGGGTTACAGATCTGCCGTCTATCGTTTCCAGAATGTTGGCGTGAACAATACCAGCAGTGTGAATACCTCAAGGCGGCCAAGCAGCATGGCGAAGCAGAGAATCCACTTGGCGGTATCGTTAAGGTCGCCATAGTGCAGTGATACTGCACCCAGGCCTGGACCAAGGTTGTTCAGAGTCGCCCCTACCGCCGACCATGCGGTGACTTGATCGAGGCCCGTTGCCAATAGTGCTATCAGCATGATCACGAAGACGATCAGATAAACCGAAAAGAAGCCCCATACTGCTTCCAATACGCGGTCTGAGATCGGTTTGCTGCCTAGCTTAACCGGGATGATCGCATTGGGGTGAACCAGTCGTTTAATCTCACGATGGCCCTGCTTCAGGATCAATAGGATACGGATCACCTTCATGCCGCCACCGGTTGAGCCCGCGCAGCCGCCAGCAAAAGCAGCAACGAACAACAGGAAAGGCAGCATTACAGGCCAGTGGGCAAAGTCTGCGGTGGCAAAGCCGGTAGTGGTCGCAATAGAGACCACCATAAAGGCTGACTTACGGAATGCCTCCAGGGGCTCGTAGCTGGCGGCGATAATCAACGATATCAGTGTGATCGCTGTGATCCCACCTAGCAGTGTCAGATAGAATTTAAATTCCGGATCCTGAAAGTAGTACGCCAGACTGCGTTGGCGAACAGCAAAGAAATGCAGCGCAAAGTTGATGCCTGAGAGGATCATAAAGACGATCGCAATAGCTTCGATTAACGCGCTATCAAAGTAACCAATACTAGCGTCGTGGGTAGAGAATCCGCCGATAGCGACGGTTGAGAAGCTATGAGATATCGCATCAAAAGGTGTCATTCCGGCTAACCAGTATCCGAGGGCGCAGGTAACGGTCAGTGAAAGATAGATATACCACAGGGCTTTAGCTGTTTCGGTGATACGTGGTGTTAGCTTGGAGTCTTTGACCGGGCCCGGTGTTTCAGCACGATACAGCTGCATACCACCGATACCTAGCATTGGCAGAATCGCGACAGCTAATACGATGATACCCATACCGCCCAGCCACTGTAGTTGCTGGCGATAGAAGAGTACCGATTTTGGCAGGTTGTCGATTCCGGTAATGACAGTCGCACCTGTTGTGGTCAGCCCTGATAGCGATTCAAAAATCGCGTCTACCACTGACAGGTGTGGGGAGTCTGCCAAAAACAGCGGGATAGAACCGAATATTCCCAATACGGTCCAGAACAGCACGGTAATCAGAAAGCCGTCTCGGGTCCGTAGATCCTGTCGCACCCGGTATACCGGGCTCCACATCACAAAACCCGTTAACAGCGTGATAGCGAATGCAGCGATAAAGGCGAATTCGGCTCCATCATCGTAATAGAGCGAGATACCCACGGATGGCAACATGGTGAAGCTGAAGATCATCAGCAGAATGCCAAGGATGCGCAGGATCACTTTAAAATGCATGAGTTAAGGGCTCCGCTCAGAAGAAGGTCAGACCGACCTGGAACAGTCGCTCGACTTCGCCAATGCGTTTCTTGTCGACCAGGAACAGGATGACATGGTCGCCGTTTTCGATCACTACATCATCATGGGCGATCAGCACTTCATCGTTTCGGATGATAGCGCCTATGGTGGTGCCTGGTGGCAAGTTGATATCTTCGATCGCTCTGCCGACCACTTTTGACGAGCGCTTGTCACCGTGTGCAACTGCCTCAAGTGCCTCTGCCGCGCCACGACGGAGTGCGTGAACGGCTGCGACATCACCTCGACGGACATGTGTTAGCAACGCGCCTATGGTGGTCTGCTGTGGTGAGATCGCGATATCGATCACCCCGCCCTGCACTAGATCGACATAGGCAGGGTTGTTGATCAGGGTCATTACTGTGCGAACACCCAGGCGCTTGGCTAGCATCGACGCCATGATATTCGCTTCGTCATCATTGGTGAGCGCGCAGAAAACATCAGTGTCTTCGATGTTCTCCTCAAGCAGCAGGTCTCGGTCGGAGGCGCTGCCGTGTAGGACGATAGTGTTGTTCAGCTCGCGCGCGAGCCAGTTACAGCGCTGAATACTGCGCTCGATGATCTTAACCTGGCAGTCTTCTTCGATACTTTGCGCCAGTCGGGCGCCGATATTACCGCCGCCAGCGATAATAATCCGCTTATAGGCGTTGTCGAGACGACGCAGCTCGCTCATCACTGCGCGGATATCTTTGCGGTCAGCGATAAAGAACACTTCATCGTCTGCTTCGATGAGCGTATCCCCTTTCGGGATGATCGGGCTGTCCTGACGGAAGATCGCCGCAACTCGAGTATCGACGGCTGGCATATGAGCGCGCAGGTAGGATATCTCCCGTCCGACCAGTGGGCCACCGTAGTAAGCTTTTACCGCAACCAGCTGAGCCTGGCCTTCGGCAAAGTCCAGTACCTGTAGAGCACCAGGGTGCTGAATCAGGCGCTTAATATGACTGGTTACCAGCTGTTCAGGGCTAATCAGTACGTCGATCGGAATCGCGCTGTTATCGAAGATATCGAGATCTTTCTTTAGGTAGTCATGCTCACGAACACGGGCGATTTTGGTCGGGGTGTTATAGATCGTCTGAGCCATCTGGCAGGCAATCATATTCACCTCATCGCTGTTGGTGACAGCGATCAGCATATCTGCATCCCTTGCACCAGCACTTTCCAGCACACTAGGATAGGAGGCCTTTCCTTCGATGGTGCGGATGTCCAGTCTGTCCTGCAATTCCCTCAGGCGCTGACTGTCAGTGTCGACAACGGTTATATCGTTCGCTTCATTCGCCAGGTTTTCTGCCAGCGTGCCGCCGACTTGTCCGGCACCAAGAATGATGATCTTCATACAGCGTCTGTTTCCAGTCCCTTAACCGGTCTGTTTTTCGAGCAGAGCATAATAGAATCCGTCATGCCCTTCCGCCTCTGGGAACAGCTGGCGACCGTGAGGGCGTGAAATGCCCCAGTCTGCGTTCAGCTCTATCTCAGTTGCTTCCGGATGTTGCTTCAGGAAGCGAGCGATCAGGCGTTCGTTCTCCTGCGGGAAGATCGAACAGGTGGCATATAGTAACCGACCGCCTTCAGCGAGCATATCCCAGCAGTTTGTCAGGATATTAAGCTGAATATCAGTGATTGGCACTATCTCCTCGCCTTTTCGGAGGAATTTAATATCTGGGTTACGTCGGATAACACCTGTTGCACTGCAGGGGGCATCAACCAGAATACGTTGGTATGGCTGGCCATCCCACCATTCTTTAGTGGCGGCATCGCCAATCAGCAGATTAGCGCTGAGGCCCTGACGATCAAGGTTTTCCTGAATCCGAGGAGCACGCTTTCGTTCCAGTTCAACTGCGTCAATGGCCGCGAGTTCGGGCTGCTGTTCAATCAGATGGCAGAGTTTGCCACCCGGTGCTGCGCAGGCATCAAGCACACGGTCACCGGCCTTCGGAGCCAGCAGTTCTGCTGATAACTGAGCTGCTTCATCCTGTACGCTGACAACACCTTCTGCAAAGCCTGGTAGCTGTTTCACATCACAAGCTAGCTCTAGATAGACAGCTGTATCCGAGTATTGGCCCGGACGGGCACTAATGCCATGCTCTTCAAGTTCCAGAAGGTATGCGTCGCGAGTGATCTTCTGCTTGTTGATGCGCAGTGTCATTGGCGGATGCTGGTCATTTTGCTGCAGAATCTGTTGCCAGTGGTCCGGCCAGTTGTGCTGCAGTTTCATGATCAGCCAATCCGGGTGGTTGTACTGAAACACCGGTTCAGCTTCCAGCTCTGCCAGTATATCTTCCTGTTCGCGTTGAAAGTGACGCAGCACGCCATTGAACAAGCCTTTGCGCCACTCTTTATCCAGCGCGGCGGTGGCCTCAACGGTTTCGTTGATGGCTGCATGTGATGGAATACGCATCTCAAGCAATTGGTAGAGACCGATCATCAGCAGTACAAACAGATCATGATCCTGATGTTTGAATTTACGTTTCAGCAGATGGTTGGCAATTAGCTGCAACCTTGGTTGCATCCGCATGGTGCCAAAGCAGATCTGCTGAAACAGCGCCCGGTCACGTTCAGGACATTTTGCTAATGCCTGCGGCATAACGCTCTTAAGAGAACCTTTGTGCTGTAGTAGCTGACTCAGGGTAGTGGCAGCAAGGGCGCGAATATTCATCGATTAATCCAGAATGGTGCCAATGGCGAATTGTTCTTTACGAGCGTTCAGGGCTGCAGCTGCATCCATAGCTTTACCACCGGGGAGCTGAATCTTCTTCAGTACGACGCTACCTTCACCGCAGGCGATTTCGATCCCTTTCTTATCAGCTGCAATAATGCTGCCCGGTGCAGCTGTGAGGCCGGTTCCAGGCGCGGCTTGCCAGATACGCATTACCTGATCACCCAATTGGCAAAATGCGACCGGCCATGGCGCCAGGCCACGAATCTGGCGATAAACTTGCTCGCCTGTCTGGCTCCAGTCGATAGCACCTTCCTGCTTTTCCAGTTTATGTGCGTAGTTTGCCTGATCGTGATCCTGTGGTTCTGCGGTGATCTCTCCTGCCGCCAGTGGGTTGAGGCATTCGGTCAGTGCTTCTGCACCCAGCACTGCAAGGCGGTCATGCAGTTCACCACTGGTATCGTCCGTGTTGATCGGGCAGCGTTTGATATAAAGCATATCGCCGGTATCCAGGCCGACATCCATCTGCATGATGGTGACTCCTGTTTCCTTGTCTCCCGCCAGCAATGAACGGTGAATTGGTGCGGCACCGCGCCAGCGCGGAAGCAGAGATGCGTGAACATTGATGCAGCCGAGTCGCGGCGTGTCGAGTACTGCTTTCGGCAGTAGCAGACCGTATGCGACAACCACCATCAAATCAGCCCCAAGTGCTGCAAGTTCAGCCTGTTCAGGTTCGCCCTTCAGGGATGCTGGCTGATAAACCGGGATGTCGTGTTGAAGTGCCAGTTCTTTTACCGGGCTAGGCTTCAGCTTGCGACCGCGGCCTGCCGGGCGATCAGGCTGGGTGTAAACAGCAATCACCTGATGCTCCGTCTTTAGCAGAGCCTCCAGATTAGTCGCTGCGAAATCAGGGGTGCCGGCAAAAATAATTTTCATTGGCTCAGACATCAGTGTTCAGGCTCCGGAAACAAAAACAGGTTTGCCTTTGCAAACCTGTCTGGTGAGAACGGTAGAAGGATCAGGCCTGCTGTGCTTCGAGGCGGTGCTTCTTATCCAGCTTGCTGCGAATGCGGTTGCGCTTCAGCGGCGACAGGTAATCGACAAACAGCTTGCCGTCGAGGTGGTCGATTTCGTGCTGGATGCAGACTGCCAGCAGCTCATGGGCTTCGAACTCAACCTGATTACCATCACGATCAAGGGTTTTTACCCGGATGTGATTCGGACGTTTTACGTTTTCATAAAAACCAGGTACGGAAAGACAGCCTTCCTGCATAGCATCCAGCTGCGGGTTGATAACCTCAATTTCAGGGTTAATCAGTACCAGCGGTTCACTGCGATCTTCGGACAGGTCGATGGTAATTACACGATGGTGAACATTCACCTGAGTTGCTGCCAGACCGATGCCCGGTGCGTCATACATCGTCTCGAACATATCGTCGATCAGTTGGCGAATCTCGTCGTTAACCTCGGCAACAGGTTCAGCAACCGTGCGTAGGCGAGGATCCGGGAATTCAAGGATCGGTAGTAGTGCCATAGGACTCGTTAGTGTTAGAGTTATCAGTTAATGCCGCATAACTTGGCGCATCAGACATTCAGCCTATTATACTGATATCACAGGTCAATGTATTGTGTGCATTTCAAATGGCAGACTATTTGCGCAATAGTGGCAAAAAGATCGGTTGCAAGGGACAGAAGAGATGAAAAGAATTCTCTGCGGATTAGTAGCGGGCGCGTTGATGGCTATGTCGGCTTACGCGGACGTGCTGAAGCTCAAGGAGGGTCATCCGGACAAATATGTTGTGGTTCGTGGTGATACACTCTGGGATATATCCGGACGCTTTCTGGACTCCCCATGGTTATGGCCAGAAGTCTGGAATATGAACCCGGAGATCGAGAACCCCCACCTGATCTATCCTGGCGATATGATCTATCTGACATGGGTAGATGGCAGACCAAGGCTCAACCTGAGTCGTGGCATGACGGCCAATGGTGTACGGAAAATGACACCACAGGCGAAAGTACTGCCACTTGATCAGGCTATCCCGGCTATTCCTCTGAAAGATATCATTGCCTTCCTGACCGATAACCTGGTGCTACAGGAAGATGTGCTGGAAGAGTCTGCTTACATAGTTGCTGGTGGTGATCGCCGAATCATTTCCGGTGCCGGTGACCGGGTTTACGCCCGAGGTCAGAAAACCTCTCCAGACCGATACCAGGCAATCTATCGCCCGGCACAGGAATATACCGACCCTCACACTCAGGAATTCCTTGGCTATGAGCTGAAAAAGATCGCTGATGTCGCGGTGCAGGCTCGAAATGCTGATGTAATGACCTTGTCACTGCGTAAGTCTACTGAGGAAGTTCGGGTACTTGACCGTGTTCTGCCAACCGAAGAGGGACGTGTACAGTCGGTATTTCACCCTGCTCCGGCGCCTGCCGATGCTGATGGCACTATTCTTTCGGTACTCGATGGCGTATCCAAAATTGGCCAGTTCGATGTTATTGCCGTGAATCTGGGCCGTCGTGAAGAGGTCGCTCCAGGTCAAGTGTTGGCGGTTATGACCAAAGGCGAGCGGCTGAAAGATCCGGTTACCAACGAGTGGATCGAGTTACCAGATGAACGTTCCGGTCTGGTAATGGTATTCAAAACCTTCGATAAGGTGAGCTACGGCCTGGTACTGCATGCAACGCGTGTTATGTCTGTTGGTGATCGGCTGATCGCCCCTTAACCACGAGGTTAACTATTATGAGCGACCCAATGGATTGGGTCGCTGCAAGCCTTCTTCCAGGGATTGGTCCTGCAACTCTACTACGGTTGCATCGTTCAGAATTTCCTGTCTCTGCGCTGATATCGGGTCAGGCTGATGCCTTGGATCTGGCAGGCGGAGCGACCCGGTTGCTTGCAGCACTCGATCACCTCCACTCTGACCACCATGATCTCGGCCAACGCTTGAATCGCATCCGTGAATGGCTGATAGCTGAGCGTATCGAACTGATTGTTGAGGGGAGTGAGTCTTATCCTGCTCTACTGACGGAAATCTCCGACCCACCAGTGTTGTTGTATTGCCGGGGGGAACCCTCGCAACTCTGCATGCCACAGGTGGCGATTGTCGGTAGTCGTCGGGCCAGTGCAGCTGGTCGTGATACTGCTCGGACACTGGCACGAGAACTATCCGTTGGTGGTATCTCGGTGACCAGTGGATTAGCCGAGGGTATCGATGCGGCAGCTCATCGTGGTTGTCTGGAGGGTGATCAGCCAACGGTAGCGGTATTTGGCACCGGGCTGGATAAAGTGTATCCGGCGAAGCACCAGACACTGGCGTCTGAGATTATCGATGATGGTGGTTGCTGGGTATCGGAGTATCCTCCTTTCAGCCCTTCTTACCGCGGTAATTTTCCCCGTCGAAACCGTATTATCAGTGGCTTGTCGGCAGGTGTTGTAGTGGTTGAAGCGGCCGAGAAAAGTGGTTCACTGGTGTCTGCCCGGCTGGCCCTTGAACAGGGGCGAGAGGTTTTTGCTGTGCCTGGTTCGGTCCATAACCCCCAAACCGCAGGGTGTCATCAACTGATTCGTCAGGGCGCTGTGCTCACTTGCAGCGCCGCTGATGTTGTTGAACAACTGCCAGCTCTTCTAAGCTGCTATCAGGCTAATGACGCAGCTGAAGACCCAGAGGCATCAATGCTGCCGGACAATGCCGATCCACTGCTCCAGATGATGGGATATGATGTTTGTAGCCTGGACCGGTTAGTTGCCTCCCTCAAGCTTGAGCCCGCCGCGGCGATGATCCGGTTAACGGAACTTGAGCTGGCAGGAGTTATCGAAGTGGTGCCGGGTGGCTACCAGCGCAAGCGCTAGTCAGGGTAAAATGGCCGCTCCCGGCTATATCAGACTTCGGTCGCATCATTGGACCTGTGAGTTGCATCTGTGCAGGCTTCCCGGTAATTTTTGCGACCCGACGTATCCATTAAGTTAATCAGTGCCAGGGAACAGGTTCAGGAGACTTATGACTGTGACATCTCAGGGTCAGTTACCTCGCTGGCATTTTCAGCAAGCAGCCAGAGCACTCACGCTTGGTGGCGTAATCGCTTATCCAACCGAAGCGGTATGGGGAGTCGGTTGTGATCCCTTTAATGAGGACGCGGTGCGACGCTTATTAGCGTTAAAGCGCCGACCGATGCATAAAGGGGTGATTCTGATCGCCGCAGATATGCAGCAGATAGAGCCACTATTACGTAATTTAAGCGAAGAAGAGATTGAGCGCATCAGCGCTACCTGGCCTGGCCCAAATACCTGGCTGTTGCCGGACCCTGATAACCTGATTCCCTACTGGATTAAAGGTAAGCACAGTTCTGTAGCGGTGCGCGTGAGCGATCATCCGGGTGTACAGGCACTCTGCCGTGAGTTTGGCAGCCCGGTGGTTTCTACATCTGCCAACCCTGCCGCCTTCCCTCCTGCCGATAGCAGTTTGAGAGTGCGTACTTACTTCGGTCATAACCTAGATTATTTATTGCCTGGGAAACTGGGCGGCCTTGATCGTCCGACACAGATCAGGGATCTTCGGGATCAGCGGGTTATCCGCGCCTGAGCCATCATTTTCTCAAAGGAGCGACAAGTGTCAGCACCAGATATACAAGCCGTAGAAGAATACCTGATGGATCTGCAGGATCGCATCTGTCAGCAGCTGGAACAGGCTGACGGTAGTGGCCGATTTGTTGAAGACAGCTGGCAGCGTGAGGCTGGTGGCGGCGGACGTAGCCGGGTGTTGACCAATGGCGGCGTGATTGAGAAAGGTGGTGTTAACTTCTCTAAAGTGTTTGGCGATAAGATGCCGGGCTCAGCTACAGCACACCGTCCAGAGCTGGCTGGGCGTAGCTTCACCGCGATGGGTGTATCGCTGGTGATCCATCCGCATAATCCATATGTGCCTACTTCACACGCTAACGTACGTTTCTTCATCGCTGAGAAAGAAGGTGAAGAGCCAGTATGGTGGTTTGGTGGCGGTTTTGACCTGACCCCTTACTACGGTTTTGACGAAGACTGTCAGCAGTGGCATCAGGTGGCAAAAGAAGCCTGTGATCCTTTTGGTGATGATGTTTATGACCGCTATAAGCAGTGGTGTGATGACTACTTCTATCTGAAACACCGTGATGAGCCGCGTGGAATTGGTGGCCTGTTCTTTGACGATCTGAATGAGCCGGGCTTTGAACAGAGCTTCGCGCTGATGCGCTCGATTGGCGATGCCTATACCCGCGCTTACGTACCTATTATCGAACGTCGTAAAGATATCGAGTTTGGCGAACGTCAGCGCGACTTCCAGTTGCATCGTCGTGGCCGCTATGTGGAGTTTAATCTGGTGTTTGACCGCGGCACCCTGTTTGGCCTGCAGTCAGGTGGCCGTACCGAATCGATTCTGATGTCATTGCCACCTGAGGTACGTTGGAGTTATGACTGGAAACCGGATGCTGGCACTGAAGAAGCGGTGCTGTACGAACGTTACCTGAAACCGCGTAACTGGCTGGAGCTATAAGATGGACCAGTATGCAGTCTTTGGTAATCCGATCAGTCATAGCAAATCGCCTCAGATTCACGAGGAATTTGCCCGCCAGACCGGACAGCAGTTGGAATATACAGCTGTTGCTGCGCCTTTAGATGGCTTCTCTGAGACCGTTCAGCAGTTTCTGGCCGGCGATGGTCGTGGCCTGAATGTCACTATCCCGTTTAAGGAGCAGGCCTGGGAGCTGGCAGCGAAGCGCAGTGAGCGGGCTGAGTTAGCCGGTGCTGTTAACACCCTGCTTCTGAAAGATGGTGAGTTGTACGGTGAGAACACCGATGGTGTTGGGCTGGTCACTGATCTGACCGATAACTATGGTGCTCGCATTCAGGGTGCACGGGTATTGGTATTAGGTGCAGGTGGCGCTGTGCGTGGCGTGTTGCAGCCTATTCTGGCGCAGCAGCCGGCGGCGGTGGTGGTCGCTAACCGAACTGAAGCAAAGGCTGAACAACTGGCAGAGCTCTTCGCTGACCACGGCAATATCAGTGGTTGTGGTTTCCCTGATCTGGCTGGGCAGTCCTTTGATCTGATTATTAATGGTACGGCTGCAAGCCTGCAGGGCGAAGTTCCTCCTCTGCCGGAAGCTGTACTGGCCGCAAACGGCTGGTGCTATGACATGATGTATTCGGCGGAACCAACGGCATTCTGTCAGTGGGCTAAAGATCATAGCGCTGAAAAGGTGATGGATGGCTTGGGAATGCTGGTTGAACAGGCAGCTGAATCCTTCCGGATATGGCGTGGCGTAAAGCCTGAAACTGCGCCTGTTATCGCGCAACTTAGACAGCAACTCACTGGTAACTGATTGATTTTTAATCAATCGGTTTTCTGATTTACGCTTGCATGCCCTCAGGGGCAGGGTTATAACTGAAGTTAAATCCCTGTCTCTGGAGGTCGCGCATGGAAAAGCTCAAGCCCCTCTCTCCAGAAGCACTGTATCGCCGTTGCGATCATGAGCTTCTGCCCTTTCGTACGACAGAAACACTGGAACAGTTCAGTGGCTATTTTGGTCAAACCCGCGCCATAGAAGCGATGGAATTCGGTGTTGGAATGCGCCGACCCGGCTACAACATGTTTGTTATGGGGAATCCCCATACCGGTCGTTTCTCATTTGCCATGGATAACCTGAAAGCGGTTGCCAAGAAAGAGAAGAAACCGGTCGACTGGTGCTACCTGAATAATCTGCAGGATAATCGTTACCCGATTGTGCAGGCTTTCCCTGCTGGTAAGGCTGCGCAGTTCAAGCGAGATATCAGGATTCTGCTGGATGCGGTCTCCACAGAGCTTCCGGCGGCGTTTGAGAACCCTTCCTATCAGCGCCAGAAAAGTAAGATCGAGCGCGACTTTAACCACCACTATGATGACGCTATCGAACTGGTGGAGAAAGCTGCGCGGGAGCACAGCATCGCGGTCTACCGTGACGGTGGTACTGTTGGCTTTACCCCGGTGGCTGATGGTCAGGCGATGGATGAAGCAGCCTTCTCCCAGTTAACGGAGGAGCAGCGTGAGCTGTTCAGCAAGGCTATCTCCCGTTTGGAGGAGTTCCTGAATGACTGTCTGACTGAGTTGCCGACCTGGCGCCGGGAAGCCAGTGAAAAGATTCGCACGCTGGAGCGTAGTGCGGCACGTAAGGCCATTCAGCCTTTGATCCAGCCGCTGAAAGAGAAATACACCAATATCAGCGGCGTAAATGACTACCTGAATCAGCTTGAGATCAATCTGGAGAAAACCTCCAGTGAGATTATTGGCGATGAAAAGCTGGTAGAGCAGAAGACCGATATTGAGCGTCGTACTTATCTGGATAACCTGTATGGCGTGAATTTGCTGGTGGATAACCAGAAAACCAAAGGCGCACCAGTGGTATATGAAGCGCATCCAAGCTATGAAAATCTGTTTGGCCGCATCGAGTACAACACTGAAATGGGTGCCATGGTCACCAATTACAATTTGATTCGTCCGGGTGCCCTGCACCGTGCTAATGGTGGCTATTTGGTGCTCGAAGCTGAGAAATTGCTGGAACAGCCTTACGTATATGGCGCGCTGAAACGAGCGTTGAAGGCGAAGCAGATCAGGATGGAAAATCCGATCAGTGAAGTGACAGGCGTTAGCACTATCACGGTTAATCCTGACCCTATGCCGCTGGATGTGAAGGTCGCGTTGATAGGTGGCCGGGATATCTATTATCTGCTGCAGGACCTCGATCAGGACTTTGAGAAGATGTTCAGGGTCGTGGTTGATTTCGATGAGGACGTTGAGCGCACTCCTACCAATATCCGTAACTACGCCCGACTGATGAAAACACTGTCAGAGGAGGAAAATCTCGCGCCTCTGACACGCCGTGCAGTGGCACGTTTGGTAGAACACAGTTCCCGTTTGGCAGATGACCAGGAGTTACTGTCTGCCCACGTTGGAGAATTGGTAGATCTGCTTTGCGAGGCCGACTATAAGCGGCGTATGGATGATGATGAGCTGATCAGTGACCTGCATGTGGAACAGGCCCTTGCTGCTAAGGAGCTGCGCACAGGTCGGATGTCAGAGAAAATTCTCGACAGCATCCTCAATGAAACCGTACTGATCAACTCAGATGGCGAAGCTGTCGGTAAATCAAACGGTCTGACAGTGCTGCAAGTTGGCGATGTCTCCTTCGGTACACCGGCACGGATCACAGCAACTGTGCATCCTGGTGATAAAGGGATAGTGGATATCGAGCGTGAAGTGACACTGGGACAACCTATTCACTCTAAGGGAGTGCTGATTCTGTCGGGTTATCTGGGTCATAAATACGCTCAGGACTTCCCGCTGACGTTATCGGCCAGCATCGCACTGGAACAGTCATACGGCCTTATCGACGGTGACAGTGCATCTATGGCGGAGATCTGTACCTTGATCTCGGCATTGACCCATATCCCGATCAGTCAGCAGTTCGCGATGACTGGTTCAATTAACCAGTATGGCGAAGTACAGGCGATAGGCGGTGTAAATGAGAAGATCGAAGGCTTCTTTAAACTATGCCAGATCCGAGGTTTGACGGGCTCTCAGGGCGCGATTATCCCGAAAGCCAATGTACGTCACCTAATGCTGAAGAAAGAGGTGGTAGACGCGGTTGAAGCGGGTAAATTCCGGGTTTATGCCGTTGAAACCGTAGATCAGTGCCTGGAGATATTGATGGGACGCTCTGCCGGCCGCATGAAAGCGGATGGTAGTGGTTTTACCCAGCGCAGTATCAATGCCGCAGTAGTTAAGCGTCTGCGTGAGATCGCTAAAGCGGAAGCCTGAACGATCTATCAACTGGATGAGGTGAGCCCATGCTTGCCTTATCCTGCCATTTAATTTCTTCTCTTTGTAAAGTTCGTCTGCCTCATTCCATCACTCAATTTCCCCCCGCATTCACCTACGAAACGTCGTCTAATAGCTACGCCTTAAGGCACCATGTTCCCGAATAACTGTCGCAGTTAAAAGTCATAAAATCTTTTAATACCAAAGAGTTACCGCAAATTTCAAACAAGCGTTTAAATGGATTTACAAATACATATAATACGCGTTCTCATTTGCCATAATATTTACAATAAAGAGCTCATACTGTGACGAAATCAACACTCATCTCTCTGGCTGCGCTGACGCTAAGTACGTCTGCTTTAGCAGCTTCTAATACCCTTGTTGCTGAAAAATTGCCCGGCGCTGTTGCTATTGATGGTAAGGACGAAGCAGTTTGGCAGTCGGCTGAACCATTGAAGGTTCGCGTCGACGAGCTGCCCTACGAGCCGGATAACGGTTACGAAGGAATTACCAAAAGCGATGTTGAATTGCGTGCCTACTACGATGACGAATACCTCTATATGCAGGTTCGCTGGAATGACCCGACAGAAAGCCTCGAGCGTTTTCCATGGGTGAAGCAGGCGGATGGCAGCTGGAAACAGATGAAAGCGCTGGACCAGACCAAGCACGAAAATACCTACTACGAAGACAAGTTTGCCTTCTTATGGAATATCTCTGAGAAGGGCTTCAAGAAGAAAGGTTGTGACCGCTCCTGCCATATCGCCGAAGACGGAATGATCGATGGAGTTAAGGACACGTCTGCTGGGCGTCATTTCACTCGTAGTGCGGATGAGACGATTGATATCTGGCACTGGAAGAGTGCCCGTAGTAACCCGGTTTTCCAGATTGATGATCAGTTCATCAATCACACCCGCCAGGAAAGCAAGGGTTGGGGACGTCATAGTGACGAAAAGACAGGCGGTGGTTACAAAAACAACGTCAACAAAGATAAGTCTGCTCCAGCATGGATGCCTGCAAAGGCTGACCCATTGGCGAAATACTGGGTGATGTCTGATAACAAGATTGAGTTCAAAGACACTTTTGAGCCGGGTACCGTGATGGGCGGCATTGTGGCAGAAGCCGCGACTGGTTCTCGGGGGGATATTCACGCGCGTGGTGAATGGCACGATGGAATCTGGACGCTTGAGCTGAAGCGTAAGCTGGTAACCGAGCATCCGAAGTCAGCCATTCAGGATGTCCAGTTCAGTGATCTGGCAAAAACTTACGATTTCGGTGTCACTGTGTTCGACAACTCTCAGATCAACCACATCTTCCACAAAAAAGCGCTGCGGCTGAAGTTCGCTCAGTGATTCTGGCGGTGGCCGCCTTATTGAAGGCGGTCACCGGCGATTCAGGCAAAGGTGATCCTCACAATGATGCCATCTTTCTCATTTTGGCAGTGGTCGCGAAGCCGTCTGCACCGGCCTGCCCTGCTCTGTTCTTTGCTAATGTGCTCACTTTTGATACCACTGGTTGGCTGGGAAGCCTATAGTGGCTTTGAGTATGACTCGAATGACACAACCAACGGTTGGCTTAGGATAAGTCATGCATCCTCTGCTGTATTGCTGGTATTGCTGTGCCTGCTTTGGCTACCGGTTTTAAACAATCTGCTAAGACGATTTCGAAACAGCCGTTGGGCCAGGTATCAGGTGCTGAACAGTAACCGGCTTCATCGCTGGCTAGGTTATGCGCTGCTGTTGTTGTCGTTAGGGCATGGAGCTAGCCAGACCGTCTATCTGACAACGCTGGAAATACCATTTACCGAGGCATTGTTTGGTACAGAGTCTGATCTGGTGAGATCGATGCGCAGTACTATGTATGAGTTTGTGACTGAAGATGAGTCGATTGATGTGGTCGCTCAGTGGATCGAAGAGGGACGAAGCCGGGAGGGTTTCGATCAGCGCATCAGACCGATCATGAAAGATGACTGTACCAAGTGCCACAGCACCAGCTCGACCCAGACATACGCGATCCAGAGCTTACCCTTGGTCAGTTATGATGATGTTGTCAGCCTGAGTTATCAGGGCGCTGCGTCGCGCCAGTTCCGGATCAATATGACAGGTTTGGTGTTATTGACCATCTTTGTCGCTATCACGCTCTTTGCGTTGCCGGTACTGCGTCATCGCTATCATCATCTGTTCCAGAATGCCCATAGACTGGGCTATCTGGCGCTGCCACTGCTGCTATTGCATGTGCCGGCCTGGGAGTGGCTGTTGGCCCCAATGGCACTCCTGTTATTGGATAAAGTTGTACAGCAAGCTCGGGCGCGAAGAGGTTGTCCGGTCTCGATTAGCTATCTCGACAGGCACACTCTGTTGCTGCGGATCACCGTCAAGCTGCCGGTATCACCTTTACCGGGTGATTATGTGCGGCTGCGGTGTCGGGAATTAAGCCACTCACAATGGCACCCATTTTCAATAGTGAGCTATGAGCATGACACCTTAATTCTGAAAGTGGCCATTTGTGGCGACTGGACCAAAGAGCTGGCTAACATGGCCGGAAACGTCGGGATCGAGATGGATCTGCGCGGTCCCTATCCGTCGCCAGCATCACAGAGCACCCATGACCGGAAGCAGCGTCTGTTGGTCGCTGGTGGTATTGGGGTTACGCCATACTGGCAGTGGCTATCAGCAGGCTCAGGACGGAAGACTACGCTGGTATGGGTGTTAGCTGACAGCACCCGACTTGAATGGCTGAAACCGGTAATCGAAAAACGACCTGAGGCTGATATAAGGTTGTATCTGACCGGTCAGCAGGAGCCGCTACCAGATTGGTTAATGGCTGCTTCACAGGTCAGCACTGAGTTTGGGCGCCCTTGTTGGAGCAGTTTGGCGAGTGAGTTCTCTAAACAGATGCCCGGAGACTGCTATCTCTGTGGCCCGGCCTCATTGATGACTCAGGCGGGCAGGGCATTTCGGGGCTATCGCTGGAATGTGTTCAAAGAGACCTTCTGACAGCAGGCCAGCCAGGGTGGCTGGCCTGTTGCTTGTTCAGCTTACGGCAGACAGATGGTTGTCCCAACTCATCGGTGTCTCTAGTGTCAGCGGCTGTCGGTTGCGCAGGCCTGATCTGGGATTCATCAGGTAAGCCTTACCGGTGCCGGTGGTGACCAAAAATTCAGCAGGGTTGCCGGTGGCAGTGATACCACAACCATCCCGACTGCGGATGTGATCGATAAATTGACCACTACTCTCTTCCCAGAAAGTGATCAGATCGCCCCTCGGCGCTGAGATTGCAACCACTTCGCCACTGCTATCAAACCGGGCACTGCCACAGTATTGCTTCATTTGCTGATTGATCATCTGCGGAGCCCGCAGTAACTGCAGTTGCTCTCCGCGCCTATGCAGTGCAACCAGAGGCACGTCGTCCTCTAAAGCCCCCTGATACTGCAGTGCTATGGCAACAGTCCCAGTAGAGTTGATATCAATATGCCGGATGCTGAGCTGGTGGAACTGTTCTGGCATCTCAATCTGTTCTAGTAGCGTACCCGTATTGAGGTCAAGGTAGCTCAGGTTAGGCCGCATAGTATCCAGATTAAGCTTCTTTCGACCTTGGGTTCGAATGCCACCATTTGCCACCACGACCTGTTGCTGATCTGGTGTCAGTACCAGCTCATGAGGCCCGATACCGCCAGAGCTGAAATCCGCGACTATCCGATAATGCTGGTGACAGTCTCGCACCACTACCCTGCCCTGCCCGGTACTGAGCTGATTTTCGGTGGAGATCAGAAACTGCCCATCATGGCTGAATACACAATGGCCGTAGAAATGGCGGTCATCGCCAGCCTGCAGATCTGCCACTAACCGGCCGGAGTCGTAGTCGAAGATCTGTAGGAAAGTATCAGGACGACGTGCGATCGCTGCAACATGAGGCTTGGTCGGATGCACTGCGATATGGTGCCCACGTCCGGGTAGCTTATGACGTGCAATCTCGCGTCCCTGATTATTAGTCACAGCCAGCCAGTAACTGCCGTCGTTGCTCTTAGCTGCGCTGGCAAAGGCTACCTGATTGCTCTCAGTGGCCGACAAGCCGTTAGTCGGCAGTAGTGATGCTGTGCCAGCTGCCGCCAGTAGCTGACAGAAGCTGCGGCGATTAATCTCCATCACTGCTATTGAACCCCAGTTGGATATTAAGCGCCTGCATGGCTAGCTCGAGGTTTAGATGCAGGGATTTTAGCTGATCGGCCAGTTGCTCCAGCTGTGGCCTGCGCTCAGGTGTTTCGAGTGTGTCATACAAAGGAGCTGGCAGCAGTGTCAGGGTTTGCGAGACACGGGCAAAGTCGGCCTGCAGTTTATTAGAAAGCTGAGGGTGCTCTGTGTCCAGCAGGTGCTTAACACTTGGCTTGGTGCCCTGGAACAGATGATCCAGTGATTTCAGGTTGGTACGGATATTCTCAAGTGAGCGGGCACTACGCCAGGACTCAGTGCGGCGTGGCTTTGCTTTAGCTGCGGTAGACCCCATTGGCCGCAGGACTTTCAGGTTGCGGATAACTTCAACCGGTTCTACCAGGCCTTTCATCAGATCAACCGAGGCTTCAATGGTGTCTTCGTAAAATCCCTTAGCTAAATTCGCCTGCTTCATATCAGTAGCGAATGGCTGCCATTCGGTGTGGATTTCCCGGGTTACCAGTGCTATATGGTCGGCGATCGCCTGACTTAGCAGGCATCGGTATTGGTTTTGCTGATATTCGCTGAGAGCATTTTTTGAGAAGAGTAAACGCTCCATTGCCGGTAGGCCTTTGACCGCAACGCTAGCGCGGCGGAAAAACTCCTCATCCAGCTTCTCGTGATCTTCTGCTTTCAACAGCTTATTCAGCTGCTTGCTGGTGAGGTTCTTCTTGTCAGGCCAGAACTGCATGCTTTGGTAACGCATCAGCTGCTCCACCGGGCCAAAACGGAAGTGCTGCACTGCTTGCCAACTGTCCTGTAGCTGACGGAAGTCTTTTTGCAGATTAGTTAGTTGCTGCTGGTTGATCTGCTGGCAAAACTGCTGATGCTGCTGTTGAAACAGATCAGCTGCACCTGACAGCGTCTGATAGCGTGGCATCAGGTGCTGATCAATAATTGCGTTGTTCAGAGCCTGCCACTGAGCTTCTGATACCTCAGCCTGCGCGGCATTAGCGGTGAATGTCAGTGCCAATGCACCGGTAAGGGCTAGTTTCTTTAGCATCATAGTGACTCCAGAAATCTGAGCAGGTGTTCACGATCAGAACGGCTCATATTTACAACAGCCTGCTGCTGTTGCTGAGCTTCGCCACCGTGCCAGAGAATCGCTTCCAGCAGGTTTCGGGCGCGCCCGTCATGCAGGAAGAAGCTGTGGTTGTTAACAGTTTTGGTTTGCCCGATGCCCCATAGTGGTGGGGTTTTCCACTCCCGGCCGTTGGCGAGAAATTCAGGTCGGTTATCGGCTAAGCCTTCGCCCATGTCATGCAGCAGCAGGTCGGTATATGGCCAGATTTTCTGTCCGCTAAGGTGAGGCTGTGCAGGGTCGTGACCGGTGGTGTAGCTTGGCTGATGACAAGCGACGCAGCCAGTCTGGTAAAACAGTTTCTTACCGGCCAGCACCTCAGCGTCAGCCACGTTACGTCGTGCTGGTACCGCCAGATTACGGGTATAGAGCAGCAAGGCTTTCATCATTTCAGACGGTGCCTCGACGTTTTCCAGATGCTCGCTATTGCCGTTTGGCGCTTTCAGACAAAGTGGCTGCTGCTCTGTACAGTCACCATAACCACTTGGGAACATCGCGGTAGATATACCTATATCACCGTTGAATGCACCGCTATTCTGCTGCTGAAGATTTGGATTGCCCGCTTTGTAACCGAAACGGCCGAGTGTTGTCTGTTGGGTAATCAGATCCCAGACCTGATTTGGCCGACCGGATATACCGTCACGATTTTTATCATTGGGATCTGCGTTAGCCAGAATGGCCTGTTCAGGGATCAGTTCCAGCAGGCCCAATCCGATCATCGGTGGAGCCACTCTGGGTGACAGCATAGTCTCAGGATGCAGCGGGCCGAAGGCGGTATCTGTGACTGTATAGGTTGGTTTACGCAGGTTGATGACTGTGCCATCAGCAAGCGTGACTGGTTGTTCTTCATAACGGATATGCATCCGCCCTTCTGCGGCCACGCCCTGTACTGCAAAGTCCTGCAGCTGGCCGCCATAGGTTGGCTCAGGTATCACGCCTGCCTTGCCTGAAGCCAGCAGTGCTTTTTGTGCTTCGTTTTGTGGTGGAATGCTCAAACGCAGGAACATTGAAGTGGCGTGGTCTTCAGGCCAGTTGCCTGCTGGCGGATGGCCACGGCCATCTTTCAAATGGCAGCGTTGGCAGGAACGGGCATTAAATAGCGGCCCTAGCCCGTCACTGGCGGTGGTTGACGAGGGAGAGGAGACCCAGATCTTCTTGAATACTCCATTACCAACACGGAAATCGAGCTGTTGCTCGAAACTGAGATTCGCAGACGGATGAGAGAACGCATCCTGATTCAGCTTCTTGCGGTGAGTCGCTGCACCGGCAGGGAACTGCTCTCCCGCTTCCGGTCGGGAGAAATCGGTTGTCGTACTTTGTTGGGCAGCGTTAGCTGCAGCGCCAGCGCAACTGAATATCACGCTGAGGCAAAGATAGATGTGGCGGATGTTAATCACGGGTTCTGACTCCTGAATACGTGAACCCAGCATAAAATCTGTGCGCGATTTACGGCCTTTTACGGCTCTGGTTTTAATACGCAAAAGCCCGTTACAGCAGAGGCTGTAACGGGCTGGTCTGACAATGAGTTATTTACTCTGCCAGTACTGCCTGTGGGTTATCCAGGCTGTCAGAACCTTCCAGTTCAATGCCGTCTAGATTCAGTGCAGTAATTGCCATCTCGATAGATTTTGTCTGGGTAGTCAGGGCATCTACGCTAGCCTGAACCAAAGCGTTACCGGCTGTGTTGTTTTCGCCGATCAGTACATCAAAGGTCTGGCCTTTTTCAGCAGCATCAACCATCGCCTGCATAGCAGTCTCAGTGCTGTTCAGTTCCGCTTTCAGCTGTGCGTCGATCTTAGGTGCAGTCTGTGCCAGCAGGTCGGACAGGCTAGGACCCGATACTACGGAACCGTCTACACGCTTGTACTCGCCCAGGTATACGTTCTTGATGCCTTTAGCATCGTAGTAATGGGAGTAGTGAGTGTTGTCAGAGAAGCAATCGTGTTCTTCTTCAGGATCGTGCAACATCAGGCCCAGCTTAGTACGCTCACCCGCCAGTTCGCCGTAAGAGAGGCTACCCATGCCGGTCAGGATAGTAGACAGACCGCCATTGATACCTTTGCCGAACAGTTCCGCACGCGCATCGCCGTTCTGTTTCCAATTGTTAGCCATCTCCTGCAGATCGTCGATCAGCAGATCAGTTGCTACCTGCAGGTAAGCACGACGACGGTCGCAGTTACCGTTGCTGCAGTCTGTCAGGCTGAAGTCAGTCGCAGGGCGGTTACCAGCGCCTGGTGCTGTACCGTTCAGATCCTGGCCCCACAGCAGGAATTCAATTGCGTGGTAGCCAGTTGCAACGTTAGCTTCAACTTCATCGGCTTCCTGCAGTGTGTCTGCAAGCAGGGACTTAGTGATGACGGATGCATCAACGGTAGTACCGCCAATTTTCAGCATCTTGTTAGCAACTACGTTAGCTGCGTACAGGCTGTTTTCGTCAGACTCAGTACCGTAATCTGAAGCGACGTAGTCGATCAGGCCTTCATCCAGTGGCCATGCGTTAACACGACCTTCCCAGTCGTCAACGATTGCATTACCGAAACGGTAAGCTTCAGTCTGCTGGTACGGTGCACGAGCAGCAACCCAGGCATCACGTGCTGCTTTCAGGTTCGCTTCGGTAGGCTGCGCCAGAAAAGCTTCAACTGTCTGCTGCAGCTGCTTAGCTGTGATCAGAGAGTCTTCATATTTTGCTTCAGCGATATTTGCATAGGTTTCCAGCACAGCGTGCTTAGTAACGTATTCTGGGGAAGCTTCTTTAGTCTGGTTGGCATTACAGCCAGTCAGAGCGATTGCTGCTACGGAAACCGCCAGCAAAGATTTACCGAATTTCATCGCGAGGACCTGTCCATGCTTATGCTTGTTTGTAAAAGCGCACTGTAAGACAAATACGAATTATTATCAATTATTCCTTATTGTGCATTAAGAATTATTCGATGTGTCATGACCGAGAGCAGGTTTAGCGGGAGAAAGTGGTGGTACTGAATAGAAAGAAGGAATGGATGGGCTGCTGGAGATCACAGCCCATAGGGGTTGAAAGCGATCAATCTTGCTGACTGTAAGGCTCAGCCAGGTGCTTATCTTTCAGATTTACGTAGTTATCAGCGGTGTAGGTGAAGAAGCTCTTTTCCTTATCGGTCAGTGGTCGGGCCTGCTTCACTGGTCTGCCAACATAGAGATAGCCCGATTCCAGAGTTTTACCCGGTGGTACCAGACTGCCCGCACCTATGATCACTTCGTCTTCGACGACCGCGCCGTCCATGACCATTGCGCCCATGCCGACCAATACACGGCTACCGATGGTACAGCCATGCAGCATCGCCTGATGACCGACAGTGACATAGTCGCCGATGATCAGTGGGAAACCGTCCGGGTTGAACGGGCCTGCATGAGTGATATGTAAAACAGAACCATCCTGAATGCTGGTTCTCTGACCGATGCGAATACGGTGCATATCACCGCGCACAACGACCAGTGGCCAGATGGAGCTATCATCTCCGATCTCTACATCACCCAGTACAACTGAAGTTGGATCGACGTATACCCGCTCACCGAGGACAGGGGTCATCCCCTGATAGGTTCTAATTTTCATGGCCTGCTATCTTCTCGTTTTAGTTCCGACCTGCGGTTTTCGCTATGAATATGCCTGGTCAGATTGATTTTCAGACGGTTTCCCCCATTGTATATAAGAATCAGATAAAGAGCTTTCAGGCGGTGAAGATCCGCGCCTGTTTCCTACAAGGAGCATTGCAGATATGAGCAACGTGTTGCTGGAAAACCATGAGTTACCGCAGTTTAGTGCGATCGATAGCGCCCAGATTGAACCTGCGGTTGATCAACTACTGGCTGAGAACCGGCAGCAAATTGCAGCATTGGTGGCGCAGGGTGATGCTGCTGACTGGGATCAGCTGGTGGCACCGCTGGATGAGCTGAACGATCGACTGGCAAAAGCCTGGTCTCCGGTCTCCCATATGAATGCTGTCGTGAATAGCGATGAGTTGCGTGATGCATACAATGCTTGCCTGCCTAAACTGTCTCAGTATTGGACAGAGCTGGGACAGAATGAGTCGCTCTATAAGGCTTATCAGGCGTTTTCTGAATCAGCCGGTTTTAGTGCGTTACCTCAGCCAAAGCGTAAGGTGATTGAAAACTCGCTGCGTGATTTTAAATTGTCAGGTATCGCCTTGCCGCCGGAACAGCAGGCGCGCTTTGCCGAATTGCAGCAGAAGTTGTCTGAACTGACGACCCGTTTCTCTGAAAATGTGCTGGATGCCACCAATGGCTGGCAAAAACAGATCACCGATGAAGCTGAGCTTGCCGGACTGCCGGACTCTGCCAAGGGCGCTGCTCGTCAGTTGGCAGAAGCGAAAGAATTGGAAGGCTGGTTAGTAACACTGGACTTCCCATCCTATTTTGCGGTGATGACATATGCCGATAATCGTGAGCTGCGTCAGGAGCTGTATACCGCTTTTGTGACTCGCGCCTCTGAACAAGGACCAGGCGAAGGCCAGTGGGATAACACTCCGGTGATGGAAGAGATTCTGGCTCTGAGAGTTGAGTTAGCGCATCTGCTGGGCTTTGAAAACTACGCGGAATACTCGCTAGCGACCAAGATGGCAGAAACCCCTGATCAGGTGATTGGTTTTCTGACTGATCTGGCTGAAAAAAGTAAGGCTGTGGCGCAGCAGGATTATCAGCAGCTGGTTGAATATGCTGAACAGGAACATGGTGTCAGCGGTCTGCAGGCCTGGGACCTGAGTTACTATAGCGAAAAGCTGAAACAGGATCGCTATTCAGTGTCGCAGGAGGAATTGCGTGCCTACTTCCCAATGCCGAAAGTGCTGCAGGGGATGTTTGAGGTTGCCTCCCGCCTGTTTGGTATCGAAATAGAAGAACAGCAATCCTTTGATAGCTGGCATCAGGATGCCAGGCTGTTCAATGTCCTTCGTGAAGGCAAGCTGATCGCCCGTTTCTATCTTGATCCATATGCCCGTGAGAAGAAGCGTGGCGGTGCCTGGATGGACGACTGTCGGGTACGTCGACAGCTGATCGACGGTGAACTGCAGCTGCCAGTGGCATATCTGGTCTGTAACTTTAATGCGCCAGTGGGTGATGATCCGGCGCTGCTGACCCATAACGAAGTCACTACCCTATTCCATGAGTTTGGCCACGGTCTGCATCATATGCTGACCCAGATTGACGTAGCGGACGTAAGTGGTATCAACGGAGTGGCATGGGATGCGGTAGAATTACCGAGTCAGTTCCTGGAAAACTGGTGCTGGGAGCCAGAAGCGCTGGCGCTGATCTCTGGTCATTACAAAACCGGAGAGCCCCTGCCGCAGGAACTGCTGGATAAGATGCTGGCAGCGAAGAATTTTCAGTCCGGTATGATGATGGTACGACAGCTTGAATTTGCGCTGTTCGACTTCCGCCTGCATATGGAGTACCAACCAGGTGTAACTCTGGTGCAGCAGGTGCTGAATCAGGTACGCCAGCAGGTAGCAGTAGTGCCTGCGCCGGAGTTTAACCGCTTCCAGCACAGTTTTAGCCATATCTTTGCTGGCGGTTACGCGGCGGGCTATTACAGCTATAAGTGGGCTGAGGTGCTGTCGGCGGATGCTTTCTCCCGATTTGAGGAGGAAGGTATTTTCAATACTGATACAGGTACGTCCTTCCGCAGTACAGTGCTGGAACAGGGTGGTTCACGGGAGCCAATGGAGTTGTTCGTTGAGTTCCGGGGACGCGAGCCATCCGTTGATGCGCTGCTGCGTCACAGTGGTATAGAAGTTTAATCAGAGAGACTGATATGTCGGTTGTAAAACGGTTTATTGCAGGGGCTGTTTGCCCCCGCTGCGGCGAGATGGACACCTTGCGCATGTTTCGTCAGGATGGCCAGATTCACCGCGACTGCGTGCGCTGTGGGTATGAAGATGATATGTCCGCCCAGGGCGAGCCGCAGGTGGATGAACTGGAAACCCGGGTGAACAAGGATGAGCTGAAGATTACAGAATCGCAGCCGCTGAATTTTCACCCTAATCCGGGACTAAAGCGCCGGGATCACTGACCATAGTATCTGGCCCCCCTCTGCTTGCGAGAGAGGGGCTCCCTGCCGTGGTATCAGTGAGATAACAGCAAGCGCTGCCGATAGGTAGTGCTTTGCTAAACCTATTGATCGAACTGATTGCCATGAAAAAAATCCTATCCTGTATTGCTGCTATCTGGACGCTTATGGCGTTTTCTCTCCCTGTTCGTTCTGAATTGATTGTACTGGCGTCCCCGGTGGGTGATCGTGATGATTATTATCAGCAGTTTGCTGATGATATCGCGAAATTCCATCTCCACTTTGCCGAGAAAATACTGGCTCATGGCGATGATGTACTGATCCTGAGCAGTGAGAAGTTTTATGACTTTTATGCTGAGCATCTCGGAGTCGAAAAGGTAATACTGGCTCCAATGCCGGATATCTGGATGCGTGATTTCACGGTGGCGAATACGGTTGATCCAGTGATGTTTCGCTACAGCGCTGCGGGTCAGGGAGGAGATCAGGGGGCGGCTGATTATGTTCAGGAGATGTTTGCGGTACTGGCGGAAGAAGCTGGAATCGATTTCGCCGAAAGCGATTTGATCAATGATGGCGGTAATTTTGTTGATGATTATGCCGGTCGTGTCGTCGTCAGCAGAAAGTTCCTTAAAGACAATAAGTTAACCGAGCAACAGGCACGGAGAGAGATCAGCAAGCTTACAGGCGCGCGCCAGGTTGCTTTTATAGAAGCTGATGAACAGGGTGGGCTGGAGCACGCCGATGGTGTGGTCAGCTTTGTCGACGAGAACGTACTGCTGATGAACGATTACTCAGAAGATCCTGATTACCGAGATGAGTTGATAGGTGATTTGAAATCTGCACTGCCAGGTGTCCAGATTCATCCGGTTGTTACGCCTTACGATGGTAGTGAAACCTTCGATGCTAAGTTTGGTTCTGCCTGCGGGCTCTATACTAATGCGCTGGTGACGCCAGAGCGTATCTACTTCCCTCAATTTGGTCTGGATGAAGACGCTAAGGCCTTGCAGCAGGTGCGCGCCGCCACTACTCGCGAGGTCGTACCAGTGTTTTCTCAGGGCGTTTGTGCGTTGGGTGGCGGCGTGCGCTGTATGTCATTGCAGTTGCGTGGCCAGGCCGCGCAACGTTTGCTCAGATATGCAGATCGGCTGTCTGACCGTTAATCATATCTTCTCTAATTATCGTCGATGCCTGCCGGGTGTGGTTTGTTAAAGTGCATTAAACACACCTGCTCCCCTTTTCGGTTATAGCGCTCAAGTAAAGAGTTAAGCTGGGCAGGGGCTGTTGGTACCACTTCAAATCCGGCCTGTTGGTAAAACCCTTCCAATCCGACATAGGGGAAGCAGTAGCATTCGGTTAGGGTGCCTGTAGCAGCCAATTGCGATAGCAGTTCTGCTCCTAGTCCCTTGCCTCGCAGTTGCTTATCTACCCAGACCCCGCGCAGAATCAGCTCTCCAGCTTGCTGGCAAAGCCGCACCGCTGCCACTATCTGTTGCTCAGTGTCCATTAAACACCAGATCTGGTCTTTACCACCGGGTTTGCCTTTATAGCCGTTCTGTTTGTAGAAACGCTGCAGCGCCGGAAATTGATCGGGCTGCAGCTGTTTAAGGGTTATATGCGACATGCTGAAATCTTAAGCAAGAGTTACAGTGCCAGTATATAGCCTTTCCACTGACTGTCTGCTGTTGCCCCCTGTTGTTGGTAAAACTGCTCAGCACGCGTGTTATCGTGCAGTACATCCCATTTCATTCGGCCGCAATTATGTTCTTCAGCCAACGCTCTGGCTGCTGAAAACAACTGCTGTCCGGCGTTTTGCCCTCTGTACCGGGCTGCGACATAGAGCTCTTTGATAAAGAGTGTCGGACGTAGATCGAAGGTAAAGGGGATCAGGTAACAAACCAGCATACCGACCAGCTTGTTATCCTGTTCCGCAACCAGCGCAATGAACTCTGGTTTTTCACCAAAGCCACGTTGCTGTAGTTCAGCTTCAGTAACCTGAAACTGGTCTGCATAGTCTTCGAACTCCGCCAGCAGCTGCATTAGTGACAGTAACTGCGGGACGTCATCGGCTCTGGCCAGCCGAATTAGCATTGTTCAACCTGCTGCAAGGTGAAGCCTTCATCGATCCAGCCAGTGACACCGCCAATCATTTTTTTGACCGGGCGATTAAATTGCGCCAGACGAATGGCAGCTTTCTCAGTGCCGTTGCAATGAGGTCCTGCGCAATAGACGACAAACAGGGTGTCTGCCGGGAATTCTGCCAGGACTTTTTCATTGATTTTCCAATGGGGCAGGCTGATGGAACCAGCGATATGGCCAGCCTGAAATAGTTCTTCCCCCCTGACATCGAGTAGTACGAAGTCCTGACGACCGTTGCTGGTGGCGTGGTGAACATCCCAGCAATCGGTCTCAAACGCTAATAGCTGTTCAAAGTGCTCTAGTGCGCTGGTGGAATTGGCTGCCGGGATTCTGGAAACAACTGAACTCATTATCATGACTCCTTAGGTGTATTGATGCGTTTTAGATTAGAACCGCAGCAGATAGAAAAAAATTGGCTTTAAAGACATAGTTCGTTAAAAATAAGCCAGTAGGTGAAATTGAGGTACTCTTGATGTCGAAAACGAAGCGAGTCGCAATTCTGGCTTATGATGGCCTCGCCAGTTTTGAATTTGGCTGTGCACTGGAGTTGTTCTCCCTCCCCCGCCCGGAGATGGACGCTTGGTATCAAACATCAGTTGTATCGCTGACCGGTGAACCAGTGTCGGCGATGGGAGGGATTTCCGTCGCGGCAAGTGACAGTATTGAGTTGCTTGATCAGGTAGATATGTTGGTGATCCCTGGCTGGAACCAATCGGCTGAAGGCCCCGTCAATAGGCTTATCGAGAAAATCAGGGCCCTTCATGAGCGTGGTGGTCGGGTAGTCGCGTTTTGTTCCGGTGCATTCCTATTAGCAGAGACCGGCTTGCTGGATGGCGCTATCGCGACGACCCACTGGCGCTACCAGCATAAGTTTCAGCAGCGTTTTCCGGCGGTAAGTTTTGCTGAAAATGTACTTTATACAGGCGAGGATCAACTGTTTTGCTCCGCAGGCAGTGCTGCTGCCTTGGATCTTGGACTACATATCATCCGCTTGGATTTCGGTGCGGATGTCGCAAACGTAGTTGCCCGCCGGTTGGTGATATCTCCACACAGAGAGGGTGGTCAGGCCCAGTTTGTAGAGCGACCACTGCAGCCTGCGGAAGGGGTGTTGGCAGAAACACTGGATTGGGTTCTGCCTCGCTTGGATAAAAAGGTCACCGTCGGTCAGATGGCGGAATTTGCCAATATGACTCGCCGCAGCTTTGACCGGAAGTTCCGTCAGACGACAGGGTGTAGTCCGAAGGAGTGGTTGGTAACACAGCGCCTGCAACTGGCAAAAGATCATCTTGAAAGCGGTACCGATAGCATCGACCGAGTGGCTGAAAAGAGCGGCTTTATTTCACCAATGAATTTACGCCACCACTTCCAGCAGCAGTTTGGAATATCGCCAAGCCAATATCGTCGCCAATTTCGTCATGACTGAGATGATGGTCACTTTGTAGGCAATTCTATGGATATATTCTGGTAGTATGGCCTGTTAATGGTCTTTACCTGTTCGCGCTTGCGGACCGGAGATTTGGCATGACAAACCTGAGCGCGGAATTTAAAGGATGAAAACAAAGCAGCCGGGAGCGGATACTGATGTCGGCATGGCAATGGCGCAGGCATACAGGAGCATAGCGACGATTCTGGATGGAATTGACGCATTAGTGACTGTGACAGACCTGGAATCGGGTGAAGCGCTGTTTTACAACCACTGTGCCCAGAGCATCTGGGGCGAGTCTGACGGGCAGTTGATGCAGCGCCCTGGTGATCGTTTAGCTTCACAGTGTGTGCTGGATGAGCAGGGTGAGCCGACCGGTGTCAAAGTTCATGAGTTTCAACACCCTGAGAATGGGCGCTGGTATCAGGCCCGTGAGCAGATCATTGACTGGGTGGATGGGCGTAGGGTCAGGGTTGAGATTGCCACTGATATCAGTGAGCGGGTATCGATGGAGCAGGAACTGCTGGCGGCAAAAGCCGCAGCAGAAAAACTTGCCCGCACCGACCATCTAACCGGTGTTTTTAACCGCCGGGCGTTCTTTGAGCAGGGTGGCCGAATGCTGAGCGAAGCGCGGCGGATCGGCTATCCAGTTTCGGTGATCATGTTTGATATCGATCACTTTAAACAGATCAACGATACTTATGGCCATGCAGCCGGTGATGATGCCCTGAAGCAGGTTGCATTAAGGGTCAGCGAGATTGTACGGGAAGTCGATGTGATGGGACGTCTGGGCGGAGAAGAGTTCGCGTTGATCCTACCGGACACATCCCGTACCTCAGCACTACTGCTGGCAGAACGTCTGCGTCAGGGGTTACACGAGTTGAATGTGCACTGTGGCAGTGCTCGAATTCCGGTGACGGCCAGTTTTGGAGTTGTAGCAAGAAGTGGCCCGCTGAAAACGCTGGAACAGCTGATCTGTGCTGCCGATCACGCCATGTACCGGGCTAAGCAGGCAGGGCGTGACCGCGTGATGGTAGGGAGTCAGGCACAGATGGGGACTGCCGTTTGATTGTGTGTCAGCGCTTACTAACCCGATAGATTACACCAGCATAATCATCCGAAATTAGCAGACTGCCGTCAGGTGCGGTGATTACATCGGCGGGGCGGCCCCAGTGGCGCTGGCCCGTTAACCAGCCATCTACAAACACTTGCTGCTGGGTTACTTTGCCGCTTCGAGTCTGCACTTTCAGTATCTGGTAACCAACTTTACTGCTGCGGTTCCATGAACCATGCAGGGCGATAAACAGTGTCTCTTTGTCTGCTTCAGGAATCTGAGTTCCCTGATAGAAAGTTAAGCCAAGTGGTGCAACGTGAGCGCCAAGGAGTGCTTCGGGGGCTTGGTAACCTGAAATCTCATCCCTACGATACTGTTTGTCTTTTAAGCCATCACCGTGGATATGTGGATAGCCATAATGCTGGCCCACGGTAGTCATCCGATTGAGCTCATCATCCGGGCGGTCGTCGCCTAGGTGGTCTCCACCGTTTTCGGTGAACCACAGGCTACCGTCACTGGGGTGCCAGGCAAGGCCGACACTGTTACGCACACCATTGGCGATCAGCTGCAATTTCCCACTCGCCGGTTCCAGCGCTGCTATGGTGGCGAACCTCTTGTCTTCTCGCAGACAGATATTACATGGTGCACCTATGTTGAAATACAGGCGGCCGTTACGGTGAGTAAGATATTTCCAGCCATGATGGGTTTCCTCCGGCAGCTGGTCATAAATAAGCTCTGTCACCGGTTGGCTCAGATTCTGCTCGATATCCTGAATCTTCAGAATTTGACTGACGGCAGCGATATACAGGTCGCCATCCATAACCGTCAGGCCACTGGGCATATTGAGATTATCAGCAAGTAACTGTTTCTTTTCGTAGAAACCATCACTGTCTCGATCTTGCAATGCGTGCACGGTTCCGGCTCCGCGGGAGCCTACTATCAGAGTACCTTTAGCGGTTAGTGCCATTTGGCGGGCATTGGGCACTTCTGCGACAACTTCGATCTTAAGGCCTGCGGGCAATTTCAGCCGCTCTAGTGGCAGAGCGTGAGCATTGATGACGGTGCTTAGCAGTGTGATGGTGACGAGTGCGCGCATAATCAGGCTACCATTCTGTCGGCTTAGATAGTTAACCCTAGCTGTCCGGTTGCAGCGATGCCAACGATTTATCGGCAGCTTTGTGGCGATCACCGTATAATGGCGCTCCTTCCCTAACACCAGCTAATTACGGAGTCGCTCAAACATGCTGAGTATTAGCCAGATCCCGCCTGCGATTCGCTATATGCTGATTTCGGCATTGGGGTTTGCTTTGATGGCTGCATCGGTGAAGGCTGTTGCGGGTTATGGCATTCCTGTGCTGGAAATTGTGGCGGCACGCGCCCTGATTTCTCTGTTGCTTAGCTATGCGGATATAAAGCGTAAGAAGCTTTCAGTGTGGGGGACTAACCGTAAGCTGCTGTTGGCCAGGGGCTCTATTGGTGCTGTAGCGCTGATCTGTGTTTACTATTCGGTGACGACACTGCCACTGGCGGAATCGACTTTACTGCAGTACACCCACCCTGCTTTTACTGCTGTTCTGGCACTATTGTTTCTGAAAGAGCGCATTCAATTGGCAACCATAGCTTGTATTGCGCTCAGCATTGTTGGTCTGGCTGTGATGGTTGCACCTGAGCTGCTACAGTCGGGCCAGATGGTGTTACCGGGCTTGAGTGTGGCGGCGGGCCTTGCGGGTGCTTTCGGCAGTGGACTGGCGTATGTGCTGGTAAGGCGTCTGAGTCAGACTGAAGATAGCTCGGTGATTATCTTTTACTTTCCCCTGATCGCCCTGCCGTTGTCACTGCTACTGCTGGGTGATGGTTTTGTGATGCCTGGGATTGAAGCGGCGGCGCTGCTGGTGGCGGTGGGTATCTTCACTCAGGTTGGGCAGGTCGGTTTGACTAAGGCGATGGCGGTCGAAAAAGCAGGTAAGGCATCGGCTTACAGCTATGTTCAGATCATCTTTTCGATCGTCTTGGGGTTGGTTTTCTTCGGTGATATACCGACACTCTGGACCTGGTTGGGCGGCGGCCTGATTATGGCCGCCGCACTGATCAATGCCTTAGGGAAACGTTAAGCAGAAGCCTTAGCGGGTTGAACTACGACTGGGGATTGAATAGAGCACCAGAAACAGTAAAAGAGCGGATACAACTACCGACGGCCCCGCCGGTGAATCCCAGTGCCAGGAGGCTGCAAGCCCTGCCAGCACGCTTATGCAGCCAAGCAGTGATGACAGCAGAGCCATCTGTTCCGGCGTTTTCGATAGCCGGCGCGCTGCCGCTGCCGGGATGATCAGCAGGGAGGTTATCAGCAGGATACCAACGATCTTCATGGCGATGGCGATTACTACTGCGATCAATAGCATCAGTGCCAGACGTACCCTATTGACCGGAACGCCTTCTACTTGTGCCAGCTCTTCGTTGATGGTGATCGCCAGCAGTGGTTGCCAGAGACGCCAAAGCAGCACCATCACTAATGCACCACCCAGATAGATCCACAGCAGATCATTTGGCGCTACGGCTAACAGATCACCAAACAGGTACTCCATCAGATCGACGCGGACATTTTCCAGCAGGGCCACTGCGACCAGACCCAGAGATAAAGAGCTGTGTGCCATGATACCCAGCAGCGTATCAGTGGCTATCAGTCGTTGTTTTTGCAGTGCGACCAATAACAGTGCCAGCACTACACAGCAGGCGACTACCGCCAGGTTGAGGTTGAGATCAAAGAGAAAGCCCAGGGCGATACCAAGTAGCGCTGAATGAGCAAGCGTATCGCCAAAGTAGGCCATCCGACGCCAGACCACAAAAGAGCCCAGGGGACCTGCAATGGCTGCGACTCCAAGGCCACCCAAAATAGCGTAGAGCAGAAAATCAGGCACTGTCAGAGTCCCCATTGGCAGAGGCATTTACAATATCACCATGAGCGTTATGGCGATGGTTATGATGATGGCTGTAGAGTGCCAGGCTGTCAGCTCCCGGAACACCGAAGAGTTCGATGAACGAAGGGTCGTTGCTGACGTGCTCCGGATTACCGGAACAACAGACATGGTGATTCAGGCATACCACGTGATCTGTCGCAGCCATAACCAGATGCAGGTCGTGAGAGATCATCAGTACCCCGCAGCCGCGTTGATCGCGAATCCGGCTGATCAGATTGTAGAGTTCAATCTGACCGTTGATATCAACACCCTGCACTGGTTCGTCGAGTACCAGCAGATTAGGGTCCTGCAGCAGTGCGCGTGCCAGCAAAACTCGCTGCATCTCGCCGCCTGAAAGGTTGTGTACCGATTGCTTTAACAGCTTTTCCGCACCTACATCCCGCAGGGCTGCTGCCATATTTTCTGTGGTAGCGTTGCGGGCAGTCTTTAAAAAACGCTCAACGGTGAGTGGGAAAGTACTGTCGATATGAAGCTTCTGAGGCATATAGCCGATACGGAGATCGTCTTTACGCCAGAGATCGCCACTACTGGCCTGGATTAGCCCGAGTACCACCCTGACCAGAGTGGTTTTCCCCGCGCCATTTGGGCCTATCAGAGTTGTAATGCAGCCTTTATGGAGCTCCATAGATACATTCTGAATTACGTGGTTGCGGCCAAAGCGGACGTTGATATCTTTCAGGCGTACCAGATGATCGCTGTGATCGTGGTTCATTAACTGTTTGATTCCTGCTTACAGTTTGGGCACAGGCCGACAACTTCCACTGTTTCCTGTTCGACCGTGAAACCTGTTGCAGCGGCTTCCTGCTGAATCTTGGCGTGGATGGCACTGGCATCCAATTCATGTGCGCTATTGCAGTTGCGGCAGATCAGAAAGCAACCCTGATGGCTTTGGTCTGGATGGGGGCAGCCGACAAATGCATTCAATGATGCGATCCGGTGAACCATCCCCTGCTCTTGCAGAAAATCCAGTGCGCGGTAGACCGTCGGTGGCGCAGAGTTGAATCCTGCTTCCGCGAGTGCTGGCAGGATTTCGTAGGCGCCCAGTGGTTGATGACTTTGCCAGATCAGCTTCAGCACCAATTCCCGGATAGGAGTAAGTCGCTGTTTTCTCTCCTCGCAGAGCCTGCGCGCATCGCTCAGCGCCTGTTCAATACAGTGCTGATGATCGTGGCCGGTCTGAAATGCCATGCTCGGTTGATTCATGTTATGCTTCGGCTCGTTTGTGATCGTTATATTATAACCTTATCTATTCGGCATCACTATCGCAGATAAAAGCGCGATATGGTTGATATCCGGATCGATCTTCTACTTTCTGGATAGCAGATTAAATGATAACCCTTCACTCTCTCAGACAAAAATTTGCTGTTACCGCGATGCTGGCTATGGCAGCTCTGCCTGCATCAGCCATCGAGGTTGTTACTAGTGTGAAACCTTTGCAGCTGGTCGCAGCGGCGATCACTGATGGTATCACTGAACCTGAAGTATTGGTGCCTGCGAATGCTTCACCGCATCATTACGTATTGAAACCTTCGGACATGCGTAAGTTAATGGCGGCCGATCTGGTGCTTTGGGTCGGGCCCGATATGGAAGTTGCGATGGCAAAGCCGATCAGCCGGACTGAAGCGGTGAAGGTCCAGCTGCTCGAAGACAGCGGTGAAGATCATAGTGGCCATGACCACGGCGAACATCATCATGAAACTGACCCACACATCTGGATGGATCCAGCTCAGATGCTGACTGCTGCAGAAACCCTGGCTACTGAACTGGAAAAACTACTGCCGGAGCAGCAAGAGCGCCTGCAGCAGAACTACCAGCAATTCGCAATGCAGGTAGTTAGGCTTGACCGTGAAATGCAGCAGCAGATGGCTGTGTTGCAAGGTAAAGGTTTCTTCACCTTTCATGACGCCTACCAACGCCTGTTCGATCGCTATGGGCTGAATCAGCTGGGTTACTTTACAGTTGATCCGGGTCGTAAGCCTGGCGCTCGCAAACTTAATGAAATTCGTCAGGCATTGAAACAGAAAAAGGCAGTTTGTGTATTTAGCGAACCTCAATTTGAGGACAAAATCATCTCTGCTGTTGTCAAAGACCCAGAGATCCGGATTGGCGAACTGGATCCGCTGGCGCGAGAAGTTGCTGTGACAGCTCAGGGCTATCCAGAGTTTATTCGTGGCCTGGGTAACCAGATTAGCGCTTGTCTAATTGGCAAAAGCTAAGGCTGCGGAGTCCGGTCGTTCGGTGGGCGTTGCTGCGGACAGAAAAAAGTAATAATTTTTGAAAATAGTGCTTGCACAACGGGAATGGGGCTCTATATAATGCGCCCCACTTTCGACGCAGATGTGGTGGAATTGGTAGACACGCTAGCTTCAGGTGCTAGTGCCTTCACGGGCGTGGGAGTTCGAGTCTCCCCATCTGCACCAACTCAACAGCTACCAAATGTTGAGCTGGTGCGAGAAAGAAAACGGTGGCCCCGTTAACAGCCCTACAATTTAGGTTACGCAGATGTGGTGGAATTGGTAGACACGCTAGCTTCAGGTGCTAGTGCCTTCACGGGCGTGGGAGTTCGAGTCTCCCCATCTGCACCAACCTGACTCTCCCTTCCCAATTGAATTTTTTTCCTACTCTATACTCAAACGCTCACAGCTTTCGTTTGGTATGGTGCTATGTCTCTGTCATTCGCTCGTTTACGCATCTGGTTGTTACTCGCATTACTGATGGTTGTGGCTGCGTTTGGTTACTCTCGGGTTATTGCTGGTCATAATGGCTTCGATCTGTCTGAAAGCACTATTCCTGCAGAGAAAATTCTACCGGGTGGGCCTCCTAAGGATGGTATTCCATCTATCGATAATCCAGTGTTTGAGTCTGCAGCTCAGGCATCTTGGCTCAAAGCTGAAGATCGGGTACTTGGGCTGGCCTACAATGGCCATTATCGCGCTTATCCACTGGCGATATTAAACTGGCATGAGGTGGTGAATGATGAGGTCGCTGGCGACCCTGTTACTATCACTTATTGTCCGTTGTGCGGAACCGGGGTTGCCTATAAAAGCCTGATCAACGGTAAAAGAGTCGAGTTTGGGGTATCAGGCCTGTTGTATAACTCCGATGTGCTCTTGTATGACCGGGAGAGTCAGTCGCTATGGTCGCAGTTGAAGCACCAGGCGATCAGCGGGCCTATGAAAGGCACCGCGCTGGATCCGTTACCCTTGCAACTTGCTCCCTGGAAACAGTGGCGAGAGAAATACCCGCAAACTCAGGTACTGAGTCGTGATACCGGTCATCATCGCGATTACAGCCGTAGCCCTTATGCCGATTATGATCAAAATCAGCATATTTACTTCCCGGTAGAGTTTCTCAGTAAGCGCTACCATCCGAAGGAACGAGTATTAGGCTTGCAGCTGGCGGGTGGTTTCAAAGCTTATCCATTCGCTGAACTGGCGAAGCTTCAGGCTGAGGGGGAGGCTGAGTTTTCAGACAGCTTCAACGGTATTGAGTTAACCGTCAGATTTAATGCACAGCAACGTACCGGTCAGGTTTTCCACAACAACGGTAATGAGATTCCCGTTGTGAATAGTTTTTGGTTTGCCTGGTACGGCTTCCACCCGCAAACAGATATCTTTATCCACAACCCCTGAAATAGCCACCAATGCTGCGTCATATCTATTGTTGGGGATTATCTATAATAAAGTGTAAAATAGTAAGTACAGTAAATTACACTTTATTATGGATTATGAAGGCTAAGCAGTTAACCGCTTTCTCAACCGTGATGCAGACTGGCTCTATGAGTGAAGCTGCGCGGTTACTAGATATCAGTCAGCCAGCCGTCTCCAGGCTTATTCGGGACCTCGAGAGCGAGCTGGAATTCAGTTTATTTGATCGTCGTAATGGGCGAGTTGTACCTACTACCGCAGCCAGTAGCTTTCACCCCGAAGTGGTGCGCTATTTCGCAGGTTTGAATGGCTTGCAACAGCGCGCCGAGCAGATTCGGCAGTTAAAGTCGGAGCAGTTGAAAATAGCGGCTGTAGCTCCTTTCAATAACCAGCTGGTGCCAGCCGCTCAAGCGGCGCTTTGCCGTCAGTATCCGGAGCTGTTTGTGAGTGTTGAACAGCTATCCGGCGAAGATATTGTGCGGCAGGTTGCTCAATATCAGGTTGATCTGGGTATCACCTCTTTACCAGTAGATCTAAATGAGGTTTCGGTGCTGGCAGCTTATCAGACCGATTACCGGGTGCTGTGTCATCGGGATAGTTGGTTGGCTCAGTTGCCTGAGGTGATGCTGGAAGATTTGCGACGGGAAGCTTTAATACGTCTGACGGCACGTAACCAGCTGGATCGTCACCGTGTTGATGAAGCCTTCCGTGAACAACTGGTCAGACCTGAGTACAGTTTTGAAGTTGCTCATGCCGGTATGGCTGCAGGTTTGGTTGCTGAGAATGCGGGTGTCGCGGTACTCGATCCGTTCAGCGCATTAGCGCTCGGTGTTGGAGATCTGGTATCAGTGCCATTACAGCAGGCGCCTAAATTTCCTTTTGCTTTTGTTGTTGCCGAGCAAAGTCGGCAACAGGAATTGGCTGGACGCTTTATCGATAGTTTGCTCAGTCGTATCGGTACCCGATTGTCACTTGAGCCTATAGATACATAATCGCGTTTAGTAAGCGTTATGAGCCGTGACCTGTTGCGGCTGGTTACCGCTGCAGAGCTGTTGTTCCAACAGTTCCTGCAGTTGTAATCGTGGCATTGGGCGGGCGAGCAGGAACCCCTGGTAAAAGTTCACCTCCCGCAGTCGCAGATATTCCAGCTGTTGCTCCGTCTCAATCCCTTCGGCGACCAGCGATAGCTGGAGTTTTCTTCCCAGCTCGATAATAGAATCCAGTACTTGGTCATTGCTGTCGCCAGCGCCTTGTACAAATGCCCGGTCGATTTTCAGGGTATCGACCGGAAGCTCTTTGAGGTACGCCAGTGAGGAGTAACCTGTACCAAAGTCATCAATTGCCAGTTTGATCGACATAGTGCGCAGTGCTCGCAACGACGCCAGACTGGCTTCCAGATGGGTCATCAGGGCTGATTCAGTGATCTCCAGAATCAGCATGCGGGCATCGGCGTTGTATTTAGTTAACAACTCTTCAACCCGCCCCGGTAACAATGGCCCTAATTGGTGACTGGAAAGGTTAATAGCCAGTGCGATGTTATCCAGCCCCTGCTGTTTCCAGTCTGCAAGTTGTTTAATGCCCTGCTCCAACACCCAGTCTCCGATTGGGTGAATCAGCCCGGATTTCTCAGCCAGAGGGATGAACACCGCAGGTGAAATCATCCCGAACTCGCTGTCATTCCAGCGCAACAGGGCTTCAGCCTTGCGCAGCCTGCCTTTGCTGTCAAAGATCGGTTGGTAGAAGAGTTCCAGCTCGTTGTGATAGAGGGCGTAGCGAAGCCTCCCCTCCAGACGAGTCGCTTCGACCAGCTGTTGGTGCAGGCTGGCATCGTAACGGGAGTAGTTATTGCAGCCCTGACTGCGGGCCTGAAGCAGTGCGGTGTTAGCTTCTTCCAATAACTGATCAAGTTGCACCGACTCTCCTTTTGCTCTGAAAGCGATGCCGATGTTGATATTCAGCCTGACATGCAGCCCCTGATTGATAAACGCATTCTGATTGCAGTTCTGTACATCCTCAATCAGGCTCCGATCATTAGCATGCGTAAGCAAAACAAACTCGTCGCCCCCTACCTGTGCAATAAAGCGCACCGGGTTTACACAGGTTTTGAGCCGCTCGCGATATTGCTCAAGCATCTGCTGTGCAGCAGGTTTACCGAAGGTATCGGCGATCAGCTTGAATTTCTGGATATCGACCAGTAGTAGCTGCACGCCTTCGGCTAGAGTCTCTGGAGCACAGAACTTCCGCTCCAGCTCATCATAGCCAGCAATTCCGGGGCAGCTATAACCCCGGAACTTGTTACTGCGCGCAGTGGCTTCAACCATTCGCGTATAACGCTGCAGGCGGCGCAGGCGTAGTTCGTAATAGAGCGGTACCAGCAGGATTACTGCTAACCCGACAAAGGTCAGCAGTACATCTGTTTCCCGGCTAGTAAGACTGTCCATAGCCCTTGGGTATCCTTATCCGAAGTTTCTGATGACGGCTTTCAGGTCGTTGATCAGGCCTGCAAGTTCGTCCGAGGCTTTGTTGGTATCTTCAACTGCTGCCATATTGCTGGCAGCTATATTTCGAATCGAAAGAATATGCTCGTTGAGCTGCTCTGCAACGGCGCTCTGCTCTTCGGTCGCACTGGATATCTGGATACTGTGATGGCTGATATCATCCAGAGAAGCTGCCACCTGTTCGATCGCCTGCCCAGCCGTGTGGGCCTGGCTGATGCTGTTGGCACCTTCCTGCTGACACTCTTCCATAGTTTGAACAGTTGTCTGTACCTGAGTCTGAACGTTGCCGATTGATTGCTGGATCTCATCGGTTGCGGTACGGGTCCGCTGTGCCAAAGATCGTACCTCATCAGCTACAACGGCAAAGCCACGGCCCTGCTCCCCTGCTCTGGCTGCTTCGATCGCAGCATTCAGCGCCAGCAGATTGGTTTTATCGGCGATTTCGTTGATGATCTCGACGACGCTGCCGATCTTGCTGGTCTGTTTTTGCAGATCTTCTGCCTGCACTGAACTGGTCCCTAACTTATCAACCAGCTGCTGAATGATATCGGTCAGTTTCTGCAGCTGTTCCAGACCATCGTGGGATGCTTGTGCAGCCGACTGCACTGATGCCGCAGTATCAGCGGTGTTGCGTGCCACATCTGTAGCAGTCGCTGACATTTCGGTCGCCGCAGTCGCCAGCATATCGCTTTCGTGATTTTGCTGCTCAATGCCCTCGGTGGTGCGTGTTAGCGCCTGATCTGTACTGGCGACAACATCCTCAAGGACGACAATGCTATCTTCGACACGGCCAAACAGTGTCCGAAGGCGCGCGCTCTGGACAGTCAAAGCCAGTTTAACCTTTGCCCTGATATCACGATGCGGACTGATCACCTGTTGGGTAATCGGGTTGTCATAGATCGCCCTGGAGTCGTCGCTGAGCTGCTGCTCTGCTTTGTATCGCAGCATTGTCAGGGAGATTACGAGTGCGGTTGCGAGTAGCATTCCGACCAGTCGGCCCGATGTATCTAAAGGCGCGAAACTTAGCGCCCAAAACGCCAGCAGGGCCGTTATCAGTGCGGTAAATGGCGATCCGATCAGCTGTTGCAAGAGTTTTCGCTCACCGCTCTTGCCTTCATTTAAGCGCAGATAGAACGAGCTGGCACGATCTACTGTTTCCCTATCCGGTAAAGTCCGGACCGATTGATAACCTGTCTTACGGCCATGCTGATCAAACAAAGGCATTACATAGGCCTGAACCCAGTAAAACTGACCGTTTTTACAGCGGTTCTTAACCAGTCCCATCCAGGGTTTATCGGCTTTAAGGTGATTCCACAGATCGGCGAATGCCGCTTTTGGCATATCCTGATGGCGGACAATATTGTGGTGCTGACCGATCAGTTCTTCACGGCTGAAGCCGGCAACCTCACAGAAAGCGTCATTAGCATAGGTGATTCGACCATCCAGATCGGTGGTGGATATCAGGCGAACGTTTTGAGCGAAGGTTCGCTCAGCATTTGAACTGTCTCTGGCGGACATCGTCAGGCCCCTTAGATTCCGTGTTGGGGGCGACTGATTATTGTTTTTGTAGGAGTCGCAGTTGTTGATTATTTTTTAGCCGCGCAGAGGATAAGGCTTCAGGCGGTATCAAGACAACAGTATTTTCTGAATATTAACTTAATATAATTCTTGGAGTGAATACTACCATCGGTCATCTATACCAAAAGGTGATGTATTGAAAAGGGGACGGTTCAATTGGCGGTTGCTTTCTGTAGCAGGCCGGTCTCGACATACTGTTGAAACTCTGCTGCCGGAATCGCTGGGCTATACAGATATCCCTGGGCGATATCACATTGCCAGGTCTGCAGGATCAGCAATTGTTCGCTGGTTTCCACCCCTTCCGCGATCACTTTCAGTTGCAGTCGTTTTGCCAGCTCGATCAAGCCTTCGGTGAGGCCTTGCTGGTGCTTGCCCAGAGTGGAGACAAAACTACGGTCAATTTTAATGCCGGTCAGCGCGAAATTGTTGAGGTGACTGATGGAGGAGTAGCCAGTGCCGAAATCGTCCAGCCAGATCGGGCAATCCAGCTTATAGAGCGCATCGACAATCTGTTTAGCCTGTTCCGAATTTTTCAGCAAACTCGTTTCTGTTAGTTCCAGATGCAGTTGTTTCGGATTGAGGTTATAGCGGCGTATATAGCCCTCGATCTCATCAACGATTCCCGGGTCTGATATCTGCTCGGCGGACAGGTTAACGGCGATATAGAGTGGATCGGTGAGCGTCTGCCATTTGGCCAGTTGCTGGCATGCGGTACGCAGAATCCAGCTACCGAGAGGTTTGATCTGACCAGTCTGTTCGGCGATCGGAATAAACTCTGCAGGCGATATCCAGCCCATATCATCGTGATGCCAGCGAATCAGAGCTTCAGAGCCGATGGTGGCGCCGGTGTTGAGGTCAACCTGAGGCTGATACATCAATTGGAATTGGTTTTGCTGCAGAGCGGTGTCTATCTGTTCTTTAAACAAGATTACTTTCTGCAGTCTGAGATCCAGATCCTTGCTGTAGTAACGGTAATGGTTTTTGCCATTACATTTAGCTTGATACATCGCCATATCAGCGTTTTTCAGCAGCGTTTCTACACTGTTGCCGTCAATGGGCGCTATCGTAATACCCAGACTACAGCCAACAGTGAGACGATGCTCTTCGATATGGAAAGGCTGATTAAGCTGCTGCAGGATACGTTCAGCGATGATGCCTGCATCTTCGGGTCGATTGAGCCCCTCGAGAACAACGGTAAATTCATCACCGCCGATACGGCAAAGCAGGGAGCTCTGGTTGTCCTCCGTCATTAACAGGTGATCATCCGGACGCAGACTGTTGTTCAGGCGCGAAGCTACACGTTGTAGTAGTTTATCTCCGACATCGTGACCAAGGCTATCATTGACCTGTTTAAACTCATCAATATCGATGAAAATTAGCGCCATAAGCTGCTGCTCACGACTGTTTTTCTCGATTGCCTGCTCCAGCTCGCCTAACAGCATGCGCCGGTTTGGTAACAGGGTTAGCGCATCATGCAGCGCCTGATGCTTCATCTGCAGGTCATGACTGGCGATGTTAACCGACATCTCGTTCAGGGCCTGAGCCAGATTTTCCAGTTCGTCTGTACGATTAAGTGAGAAATGACTGGAATAGTCGCCATGGCCAATAGCTCTTGCTCGTTTCACCAGAGCAGAGATTGGGTCAGCCATGTACCGGGCTGCCCGGATACTCAGCAGTATCGCCATACTAAGCAGGATCAGAATGACGCCGGTTGTGGTATAGAGCTGTTGCAGTAATGCCTGATGGTTAACCTGATTCAGTAACTCCTCTGTTTCAGTAATATCATGTTTGATGTTGTCCAGTGAGAAGCTGATCTGCAGGCCTCCCAGGGTCTGGCTACTGATCTCAAGTCGATGCACCATCAGCAATTTACCGTGGCGATGCATATTAAACATATGTTGGTGAGGCTTTTCCTGAAACAGTTCGAGCAGCTCTGGGTTATCCATTGGCTGGCCAAAGCGGGCAATCTCATGGCTACCGTCGTGAACAATGGTGCCTTTTGCATCGAATAGCTGGATATCGACAATCTCGGCGTGTTCTTTGGCCACTTTAAGTTGCCGGTAGATCGCTTCCATATCGTAGAAATACAGTGGTGACAGCAGGTTTGCCGCAAGATTTGAGGACAGTAGTTCGCCACGCTTAACCATCTGTTCGCTGAGTTTTTCAGACATGGTAGCCGAGCTGGTGGTAGCCAGATCGCGTGCCGTCACATTAGCCTGATAAGCATGCAGGGCGATCAGCAGCAGTGAAATGCCACTTACAAATCCGACTAGTACCAGCAGGTACTGAGACCTGATACTGAGGCGAAAGAGCTTACTCCAACTGATCCTTGACCACATACAGCAGCTCCTTTGCTTTTCTCAGGCTGGCACGGGTCTCGTCTGTTACCGTTGTATAGCGCGTGATTTTATGGTGCCGGTAAAGAGCTTGCTTACCCTCTTCGCTTTCACTTGCCTGCAGCAGAATCTCGGTGATTCTGCGCTTTAAATCATCCTTGGTACGGCTATTAACCAGAAACAGTGAGCGGGGAAATTGCGGTGAGCGGTGGATTATCCGGAGCTCATTGCGCATCGCGGATGGCACATCGTCTTCATCGATCCAGTCCTGATCGCTGACAACGGCTGCATCGACCAGTCCACGATATACCCAGGTGGATGAGTTAATTTCGCTACCGGAAAACACATAGCCGAGCCACTCGTCACCCGGTGGTTTCTGTCGTGGGCTTTCTAGTTGGGTCATGGCAAATCCCTGCTTTAACAGCATCGCAGCAGGGACAAAGTATGCTGAGGTGGAGCCTGGATCCTCAAACGCGATGGTGCGGCCTTGTAAGTCTTGAATGGACCGAATGCCACTGTCTTCGCGGGCAAAAAGTATGGATTGATAGGTTGCTTTCCCTTTGCGCCAGCCGTGGGCAATAGGTGCAGCGGCTGCTTTATGCATATAGAGAGCTGCGGAAAATGGCGTTTCAGATATCAGATCGACCCTGCCACTGCGCAGGTAATTGATCATCGTCTGGTTGTTGCGCGCGATTATGACATCGATCTTCCTGATGCCATGATCTTTCAGTTGACTGAGCAGGTAGTCAGCGAGGACCTGCTGCCGAGGTAAGGCTTTCTCCGGGTTGTCACTAACCCTGCCTAAAACCAGCGTACTACTATCGGCAAATGAAAAACTGCTCTGCGCGCTGAGAACGAGCGTGAGAAACAGCCCTGACCATCGGGCTTTCATGTCGATTCATCCTTGGGTTCAACTTCCTCATGAATTCAGTATAGGCGTGACTTTTAGTATTGAACAAATGAATACGGGAAGAGGCTGAGGTTTTTTAACCTTTCCTCAAAAATTCAAAAATCTGCTAAGGCAGCGAGTGGTAGTATAGAAATGAGGTGAGAAAGACAGATCAGGGCGGTAAGAGATACCGCCCTTCCCTGCGCGCTTAGAACTAGAAATAGCGCTCGACCGTCAGCTGGATATGATCATCCTGACGGATCGCATATGCGGGATCTGCCGCATCGTCTGAGCTGAAGAAACGACCATCAATACTGACCTTCCAGTTCTGGCCAAAACGTCGGCTGGCTTCGACTATCAGACTCTTACTCTGATAGTCCATGTCATAACCGACACCGGCGAGTAGTTCAGTACTGTTCTCGTCGTTCAGGGTCAGACGAGCACCCATGTAGAGATCGTTCTGGAACTGGGCGTTAGGGTCTTCTCCCCTTTCATCCCAGCCATACTCAAGCAGCATGCCTACATCGGCAACGGAATCAGCAACACCGTAGAAGGTGTATTCGAAACCGGCCTGAGTAGCCCAGTAATCTTCACGATCGGTATCACGCCAGATGGTTTCCCATTTCCACAACCAGCTATCAATTGTGGCCTGAGCATCGAAGCCAAACTGGTTCATCTGCTCGTAGTAAGGGACCAGTACTTGCTTACCGTTAATGGTATCAACCTGAAGCAATGGATCCCGGTTGGTGCCGCGGAACCAGTGCAGGCCGAGATCGAAGACATCAATGGTGTGACTCCAGCGCACTGCCAGATCCACATGCTTGTCTTTGGCGCCGGATTCGTAACGGGCTGCATCATCATCGACGATCAGGCTGCCACGAAGGCGACCATCTTCGCCGGCGAAGGTCCGTTCCCGAAAGCCGGGTAGCACGAACAGGTCAACGATACCCCAGTCTCTGACCAGTGACAGGTTGATCATCGGCTGACCCAGCTTGTCCTCGCCATCAAAATCTTCAACGGCATCGGTTTGATTGATTACATCAACCAGATGCTGGAACTCGGTCACGCCCCAGTATTCCTTGCGTAAACCGGTGCGCAGCTCCCAGTCGTCGCCGACATGAACCCAGTTCAGTTCACGGATATCACCGTGTGTGCGTTCACTATCATGCTGATCAACCCGAAAAAACGGCTTGAAAGTGACATTGTCGGTACCGTCGTTCCACTCCCAGTAGAACTCAGGCTCAGCGGCAAATGACAGGTTATAGTCCTGTTCCTGACCGGCGTAGGCAGTATCCTGGGTAAAGGCTCTCAGCTCAGCTGAGACCTTACCCGACATCTCATAATAGACTTCGGCCTGAACCGGCAGCGCTGTTGCCAGCGCTGTCAGTGCCAGCCCGGTTAAGGGCTTAAGGTTCATATTAACGTGCTCGCTTCAGCGTATTTTTGTTGAAGTCAGAGTCTTTCAGACCGGTCTGGAAGTTGTAGTTAGCGTAAATCAGATCGGTGCTTTTACCGGTCTGGTGGTTCACCATCTGCATCAGATCGGCACGCCAGTGCTTACCCAGGTACTCGTTGTACTGCTTGTAGGTCAGCGTTTTCAGCGGCGAATCCTTACGGTCGTAGAATTCGACCTTCCAGACACGGTGCTTGGACTGGTCTGTCCAGGCGATACGACGGGTGTAACCGGAGTTTTTATCCACCGGGTACTGTTCGACCACGTTACAGGTACCGCCTTCACAAGCTTCCTCGCGCAGGAACTTGTAGGTGTATTTTTCCACTTCGAAAGACGACAGGTCCTCGTAGGCAAATTCAGAACCCATGAAAGGGCCGGATTTGTTACGGGACGCGATACGCTTCACACGCTTGAGCGCTGGCAGGTACAGCCACTGGTCATCAGCACCGACGGGATGTGAGAAGCTGAGGAATGCAGTGCCCTTAACATCACGTGGCTTATCAAAGACAGTCAGGCTCTTGTCGCCGTCGTCCTGAACTTCCAGAGACTTCATTCGGATCTCGCGCAGGCTTTCCTGACCCTGAGCATTACGCAGGATCATCTGCATGCCAGCGGTCATGTCCGCCCAGCCCAGATCAGAGGCTTTAGCAGCTTTGGCAATCGCCAGGCCCTTCTCTTCCGGAGTTTCAGCCTGTGCCTGTACAGCCAGTCCCGACAGTGCGACAGCCAGCAGTGTTGGTTTAAGCAATGTTTTTGGCAAATTCATTGTTGTCTCCAGAGATATCAGAATCGTTAGCAGCTTTCTTGGCGTTACGTTTCTCAATGTGTTTATCAAGTTTCATCAGCAGTGGTGGCAGGAACAGGAAGTCTACAACCAGTGCCAGAGTAATAGTGATCGCTGTCAGCAGACCCATGTCGGCGTTGACCTTGAAGGTCGACTGAGCCAGGACCATAAAGCCGGCAACCAGAACCATAGTCGTGATCCACAAAGCGCGACCCACACTACTGAAGGCATAGTTAACGGATGCCCGGCTGTCGTAGCCTTTATCGCGACGTGCGTGCAGGTACTTACTCAGGAAGTGCACAGTGTCGTCAACCACGATACCCAGTGTCATACCTGCTACCACAGACAGGGCCAGACCCACTTCGCCATCCACGAAGTACCACAGACCAAAGCCCATCGCCGCTGGTGCCAGGTTTGGAATCAGACTGATCAGACCGTAGCGGGCTGAACGCAGAGCGATACCCAATAGCAGTGAGATCAGCAACAGTGCCGCAGTGGTACCGAACAGCATGCTTTCGATATTACGCTGACCGATGTGAGCAAACATCAGGCTCGGGCTACCGACATGTGCAGTGTACTGAGGTGCATTGTCGTTAAACCATCCAAGGATTCGCTCTTCCAACAGGACCTGTTCGTTACTGGTTAGGTTCTCGAAAGTACCGATAATACGGGTAGATGATTTATCCACGTTCAGCTGGTTGTTGAGATCCAGACCGTATGGCAGAGACATCTCGTACATCAGCAGGTACTGAGCAGACAGCTCACGATCTTCCGGCAGTTTGTAGTAAGCCGGATCATCGCCATGCATGTTCTTGTTCAGACGTTTCAGAGTATCCGTAATAGTGTTTACATGATCTGTCTCTGGTTGCTCACGCAGCCAGTCACTGAAATCACCCAGTGTTTTCAGGAATGCCGGATCATTGATACCACTGGACTGACCACTAACTACATCGATCTCGATATTGGTCATGCCGGACAGATTATCCTGCATGAAGTCGGTAGCCTGACGGAATGGCACAGAGGTGTCGAAGTACTTAACGAAATCATCGTTCAGCTGGTTACGTGGCACCATGACGACCAGTACGGCAATGATAACGGTCATTACTGGCAGCAGTACGCGACGGTTTCCGATTACCCAGTCAGCGAACTTATGCATGATATCGCCCTTCTGCTCCGGAATCGGTTTAACCTTCACAGGCAGCACCATCAGCAGAGCCGGGAATACGGTGATCGAGAAAACGAACGCCATCATCACACCGAATGCAACCATGTTACCCAGATCGCGGAACGGCGGTGAATCAGAGAAGTTCATGCTCAGGAAGCCGATAGCCGTAGTCACAGAGGTCAGCAGAATTGGCTGGAAGTTAACCTTCAGACTGTCAAAAATTGCCGTACGCTTCTCTACACCACGACGCATCTCATAGAACATGGTCGTCAGGATATGGACACAGTCTGCTACTGCCAGCGTCAGAATCATTGTTGGCGCGCTAACGCTTGGCCCTGTCAGGTAGAAACCAGCCCAACCCGCAGTACCCATAGTTGCCAGAATAGAGAATGCGATAACGACCACTGTTGCAAAGGTACCGGTAAAGGTCCGCAGCAGCAGGCTCATAGCCACCAGTACAAACAGGAACATCAGTGGCATCAGGGTGGCACTGTCATTCTGGGAAGACTCGGCAAAGGTGTTATTCATCATCGCTAGACCAGACAGGTGTACCTTAACATCCGGGTACATCTCGTTCAGACGATCACGAATCTCACGAACCTTGGCAACAACTTCTGGTACTTCCGTGACCGGATTAATACCTGGTAGCTGTACAGTCACGTTAACAACAGTAACGTGGCCTTTTGGTGAGATCAGCTTGTTCACCAGCAGAGGTTCATTTACCGCAACTTCTTTGATTCGCGGTAGATCTGCTTCAGTAACGGTTTCCGGATCTAATACCAGATCTTCAACAATCAGATCGTCCTCTTCGGCGATCGTATGCTGGTAGTTAGTGATCGAATCGACGCGCGTCGAATAAGGAACCTGCCAGGACTCCTGCGTCAGCCAATAAGTGGCTGCCAGGTTTTCCTTGGTAAATACTTCACCATCCGCTGGTGCCAGTACAAAGGCAATATTGTCACTCTTACTGTAGATCTTCTGCATCGCCTCAAAGGCGTTCAGCTGAGGGTTCTCCTCGCTGAAGAAGACACGGTAATCACTTTTGAACACCAGGTTCTTAGCGCCGGCTGCGGCACCGAGTACCAGTACTAATGCGAGCAAAGCCACCTTCCAGGGGTGGCCGAGGACTGCATTAAAGAGTCGCTCTTTCATGGGGGCTCCTTAAATGACGAAACGTCAAATAACCTTCTTAAAAAAGCGGTCCGATCAAACCGCTTTCACTCCGGAAATATCCGGCAGTTCACAGGTTCCCGACTGTGATTACACTGCCAGCGTTAATCCGCGTTTCCGCAGTTCCTCAACTTCAGAAGCAAAAACGAACTCCTTCAGCTGAGCCACTGTGGCTTTCCAGTCAAAATCGCTGCATGGCTTCCATTGGTAGCCATTCAGCATCGTATTGGCATTATTCAGTACTTCAACTTCAGCCAGTAAGCCCTCTCGGACTGCACAGACTTCAACGCCTTCGTTCAGTAATGCCAGCGCCCCAAAGGATGATGACCACAATGAGAAAGCGACCTGGGACGGATCCATATGAGCCGGTAGTTCCAGTTCGCCAGCTTCGATTCCCTGCTGGATGATCTGAAGCGCTACACCGAGCAGGTCGGCATCAAGCGTTTCCAAATCGGCACAGCGGCCGGGCGAAGCTTTCTCTTTGAGTCCTGGTGTTTTGGCAAGTATCACCATCATAAAGCGGTCTGGATAGCGCATCGCAAAAAGCATGTAGGCAAAACAAACTGCAATCATCCGATCCCGACTGTTGCCCTGATAGAGCATAATTCTGCGGAACATCGGTAACAGCATTCGCATACAATCGACGCAAATCCCCGCTAGCAGGTCTTCCTTACAGGAAAAGTGGTTGTAAACAGTCCCTTTCGAGTAAGGAACTTTAGCCACCACCTTATCCATGGTCAGACCGGCTACACCGTAATCTTTGACAAGCTGACGTGCTGTTTCAAGGATCTCCTGTTCCCTCGCCTGCAGTGTCTGCTCATCAATAATTCGTGGACTCATTCGTAGATCAACCTTTGTTGACGGTTCGTCAAGTTAACATAAACCAATATTGCATTGTACCGTTTTATTAGCGCGAAAACTGCAATAACGGGTCATTAAAAGGGCAAAAATTGACCAGTCTAGGTAGGGGGGGATTTATCTATTTGGGCTTAATGTCTTGATATTGCTGGGTTTATTTATGTTTTTGACGTTTTGTGATTTTTTGAAATAGTCGAGGTGCTGCACAGATATGAAGAGCACTACTTCATAAATGCATGGGCTGGGATAGTGACGAAATGCCAAAAATGGATTTCAGGAGAGATTCAGCATACCGATCAGGGGGCTCTCAGGCCCCTCTTATCTGCTGTAATGGTTTCTGGCGGATCTTCTCTATGGTTTCAGCTTCCAGCTCAAGCATATTGGCGACATAGCGTCGTTCACTGATTCGCTGATATAGCGCGGCTAGGTGTGGCCAGTGATCTGGATCCAGTGGATAGCCAGCGTGGTGCATACTGACCAGTTGGCTGAATACTGCGATATCAGCCAAGGTAAAACGATTTCCGACAAACCAGAGCTGGTGGCCCAGCTCCGCTTCCAGATAATCGAGCAAAGGCGGTAGCTGCTCGGTCAGTGCCCGCTGAATCAGCAATTGATCAGGGGCTTGATGTTGTAATCGCTTCAGTACTGCCTGATCAAACAGAGTAAAAGTCGCAACTGGGGCAAGCTCGTAGTCCGCATACTTTTCAAACCATTCGACACGGGCGCGCTGTTGCGGATTGTTGGGTAGTAAAGGGTGCTCAGGATGCTTTTGCTCCAGGTAGTGGCAGATAACGGCTGAGTCGGCGATACGGAAGTCGCCATCTTCTAGTGCCGGAATACGACGCAGCGGATTCAGTTGTTCGTAACCGGCGGGTAACCGATAGGGCAATACAATCTGATGATGGTAGCTGAGGCCTTTTTCCTCCAGCACTATCCTGACTTTACGAACAAAGGGAGAGAGGGCAGCACCATGCAGTGTCAGATTCATCGCGGGCTCCTGAGCAATGGAATATTCCTATGATAGGAGTAATCCACAGAACCTGCCAAATAGCTGATGTTTGCTGTGGGTAAATACGATCATCCACGGCAGATCAGACACCTGCGGTTGTCCACGAAAGCTGTGGATAATTCTGGGGATTGGTTTTGGGCGGATGGCGGCAGCGCCCGTATTGGCTGGCGCTGCCTGAATTGATCAGAGAGTGTCCGCTAGCTGCCAGTTAAGCTGAGGCCAATTGCGCTGCTGAGCGATCTGCCGGAGCTGGGAATCAGGGTTAGTCGCGACTGGAAAATCAACCAGTTCAAGCAACGGAAGGTCATTGATTGAATCGCTGTAGAAACGGGCGTGAGCCAGGTTTTCTCCTTGTAATTCAAGCCATTCAAGCAATCGTGTGATCTTGCCTTCGCGGAATGACAGGGTTCCGGTTGTCTCCCCGGTGAGGCAGTTCTCAGGGTCGGTCGCAACCTTGATACCTATGATCTCTTCGATACCCAAGGTAGCCGCAATCGGGCTGACCAGGAACTCCATAGTGGCGGAGATCACCAGTATCCGATAGCCCTCATTACGCAGCTGATCAATCAGTGGTTTTGCTTGTGGATAGATAACTTCGGGTATATCGCGGCTGACAAAGTCACTGACATAGGTGTTTAACTTATCCTCAGCCATCCCTTTCAGTGGTTCCAGAGTGAATTGCATGTACTCCTGCATATCAAGTTCACCACGGCCATAGGCAGCGAGGAACTGGTGATCACGTTCGACGAATGCAGGATCGTTCACTAAGCCCTGCTGCTGCATATAGCGGCTCCACATGTTGGCAGAGTCGGCTTTAATCAGGGTTTCATCAAGGTCAAAAATCGCCAGTGGCATCAGGCTACCTCTCGGATTTCATCTAGGTTTACCTGCAGCTCCAAAGCGGTACCGCGGCTAACCAGTCGCTCGGAGGAGCGGTTTAGAAGATCCACAACCAGTTCGCCGTGTTCCGCTTCCATCCGGTAGCGGATCACATTGCCCAGCAACATGCTGGATTTTACAGTCGCCTGTATTGGTGCACTATAGTTGCCGCCATCTGAAGGGCTCATGGTTCTGATCAGGATGGATTCCGGCCGTATTGCTAATTGATGGTTAGTTTCAACGTCAATCAGCGCTTTTGCTTGCTGCTGGTCTAGCAGATTGTAGTTGCCGATAAAACCAGCGACGAAGCTGTCAGCTGGCTCTGTGTAGATCTCTTCAGCTGTGCCGGACTGTACTATCTGGCCTTCATTCATCAGGAATATCCGGTCAGACATGGTCAGGGCTTCCTCCTGATCATGGGTGACGAAGATGGTAGTGAGCTGCAGATCCTGTTGAATCAGACGAATCTGTTCGCGCAGACTGCGTCGGATACGAGCATCAAGTGCAGACAGGGGTTCATCCAGCAGCAGAATACGTGGTTTCATCACCAACGAGCGGGCGAGGGCGACACGCTGACGCTGACCGCCTGAGAGTTGATGAGGGTAGTGGCTTTCACGGCCATTGAGTTCGACCAATTCAACACCTTCTTTAACCCGGCGTTGTACTTCGTCTTCCGAGAGTTTCTGCATCCGCAGGCCGAAAGCGATGTTGTCGATCACATTCATATTGGGAAACAGAGCATAGCTCTGGAATACCATCGCGATCCCACGACGCTGTGGTGCCAGGTCGGTAATATCGTCACCACCGACTGTGATGTTTCCGTGATCGACTGTTTCCAGGCCTGCCAGACAGCGCAACAGGGTGGATTTACCGCAACCGGACGGTCCCAACAGGGTGACAAACTCCCCTTGGGAGATGGAGAAATTGATGTCGGCAAACACCTTACTGTCACCGAAGGCTTTCGCCAGATTGTTCACTTCAACGTAAGACATGCTTATATCCTCACTTACGTTATTTATTCAGTCGGTTGGCGATCCAGGTAAAGATCAGCACAAACACGAAATAGGAGATCACGATGGCACTGGTAAAGTGGCCGCTGGTCTGTCGCATATTGAACAGGTAGACCTGCAGGGTTTCGTAGCGGGTACCTACCAGAATGTTGGCAAATACGAACTCCCCGAACAGGAATGAGAACGACAGGAACAGTGACACCATCAGCCCCTTACGGATGTTGGGGATAATCACCAGCAAGAATGCTCTGAAGGTACTGGCACCCAGCAGATGCGCGGCATCCATCAGATCTTTCAGGTTCAGAGCCTGCATACTGTTGGCGATTGCCCGGTACATAAAGGGCAGGGCGATGGTGAAATAGGTGAAGATCAGAATCCAAGGCGTACCTATCAGCTGCAGGGGTTCGCCGGCGTACAACTGCAGCAGGCCAACGGAAGAGACCACCGGTGGCACCGCAAACGGCAGCAGGATCAGGATGTTCATCACCCAGTGCAGCTTCGGGAAGTAATAGAACACCACGAAGATAGTCGGCACCGTCAGTATTGTGCCTAGCGCGAGTGCCGCCAGACAGATCAATACCGAATGGCCAAAGGCCTGCAGGAAGCGTGGGTCACTCCAGAGCTGGATATACCAGTCGAAGGTCAGGCTGTCCGGCAGTATAGTGGCGCCCCACTGGCTGGCCAGTGAGTAGAGTGCTGTCGATAGTAGTGGTAGCAGCAGAATCGCAAAGAGACTGTAGACCACCACATAATGGATACGGTTGCTGTTACTGTTCATGGTAGCTCCTCTTCATCAGCCACTGGTTGATCACAGTGACAAAGGCCAGCAACAACACCAGCAGTACCGAGACTGCACTGGCCAGGTTCGGATCGAGGAAAATATCGCCGGAGACCATGCTGGCGATCCGGATGGTGATCACGTTGTAGTTACCGGAGGTGAGGGCATAGACAGTGGCGTAAGCGCCGAGAGCGTTGGCCAGCAAAATGATAAAGGTACCCAGCAGCGCTGGTGTCAGTACCGGAATAGCGATCTTACGCCAGTAATCCACATGGCTGGCGCCCAGTAGCCAGGCCGCTTCCTCCCAGTCTTTTTTCAATGCATCAAAGGCCGGATAGAGCAGCAGCAGAGCCAGTGGTAGCTGGAAATAGGTGTAGATCAGCAGCAGGCCACCAAAGCCGTAGAGGTTAAAGTCATCGATCCAGCCAAGGGATTTAAACAGTAGGGTGAAGGCCCCGTTAAAGCCGAGAATGATGACGAAGGCAAAGGCTAAAGGCACGCCAGCAAAGTTACTTGTCATGTTAGAAAAAGCGATGACGAAGCTACGTAACTTACCGTCGATCAGGCGGAGCGAGTAAGCCCCGGCGGTGCCCAGGATAATCGCCAGCAGACTACAGCCGACGGAGAGCACAATACTGTTCCAGAAGGCCTGTTGCAGGAAAGCGGAATCGAGGATCTCAAGGTAGTTCTCCAGCGACCACTCTTCATCGTACTTAAAGCTGTTAATCACGACCCAGCCCAGCGGCAGGATCTGAAACAGGCTGAAGATGGCAAAGAAGGGCACTGTGACCCCGGCTGCCGCCAGCTTATCGCTGCGCCAGCGGCGCTTTTTAGCTACAGGAGCAGGCTTATTTTCAGCCTCCAACGCAGCTAACTGTTCTGGTGAAGCGGGGGAATTCATAGTGTGATCAGTTCCCGGGAAAGAGGCTTATCGTGCTCAACACCCAGCAACGAGCAGACGGTGCCGCAGATCTCTGTCTGTTGCGGTGCAGCTTCTGCCTGGGTAAAGCGGTCGCCAATTACATAGAAAGGCACGTCACGTTCCTCTGCCAGAGTACCGCCATGGCTGTTGTCGTTATTCATCCCGTGGTCTGAGGTCACAATGATCTGATATCCCGCTTCGATCCAGCGAGGCAGATGATCAGACAGCGCCATATCGGCCATTCGAGCTGTGTTTCGGTATTTACTGCTATCAAGCCCCGCCTTATGGCCGGCATCGTCGATATTCATCGGATGGATCAGCAGGAAATCCGGGTCATACTTGCTTCTCAGCCACTCGGCATCGAGAAACAGATGGCAATCAGGGTAGTGGTCGACGTTATAAAATACGCCGTACTGGATCAGTTGTGACGGGTCTTCAGTATGGCGGTCGCGTACAGCGTCATAAGGCGCCCGGTTATAGAGTTCACTCATCCAGTGATAGGCCGCAGCTGCGGTGGTCAGTCCCGCACCCCTAGCCAGCGAGAAGATGCTTTGCTGGTTGGAGTTACGCACCACATGGTTGTGCACAATTCCACTCTTGGCGGGTGTGACACCGGTCAGAATACATTCATACAGCGGACGTGACATGGAGGGCAGTTCGCACTGCATTTTGTAAAGGCGGGCAGTTCCTTGCTCGCAGAGTGCCTGTAGGAAGCCCATACACTCGGAACCGACCTGATAGTTCAGACCATCCAATACAACCAGAATGACTTTGTTAGACATGGCAACTCGACTCTTAGGGGTAGTAGACAGAGAAAACCCTGGCTGACGAGTCAGCCAGGGTCATCAACGGATCTGATCAGTTGTTGTGGATCAGAACCATAGACTGCCATTTGCGCGGCAGTTTCTTAGCAGTTTTTTCCCACGCTTTGTGGTCCTGAACTGGACGGGCGTTTTTGTACTGTGCATTGGACAGCAGCTTCGCCTGTACATCAGCTGGCAGGGTAATATGCTCAGCGCGGATTGGACGTGCGTAACCGCGCGCCAGGTTGATCTGGCCTTCGTCGCTCAGGATGTACTCACGAGCGAATTTGGCAGCGTTAGGGTGTTTAGCAAACTTGTTGATGATAGTGGTGTAGCCGGAGATCACGGAACCGTCAGAAGGGATCACCACAGTAAAGCGGGAACGGTCGATCTTGTCTGCATAGTTCAGGGCGTTGAAGTCCCACATGATGCCGACTTCGACTTCACCTTTCTCCAGGTTAGCCAGAGATACGTCGTTCAGTGCCAGGCGGCCCTGTTTGGCGATAGTACCAAATAACTCTAGTGCTGGGTCCAGATTCTTCTCGTCGCCCCCGGTTGCGTATGCTGCAGCCAGAACCGCGTTGTTTGCCTGGGAAGCCGCACCTACGTCACCGATGGAGATCTTGTAGGAACCGGTTTTCAGATCAGCCCAGCTTTTTGGCTGCTGGTCAGCGTTAACCAGGTTGTTATTGATGATGAATGCGATAGTACCGGTGTAACCAAGCATCCAGTGGCCGTCAGCATCTTTTGCCCAGTCCGGGATCTGGTTCCAGGTGGATGGCTTGTATGGCTGAGTTACGCCTTTCTTAACCGCGATTGGACCAAATGCGAAACCTACGTCGCCGATATCTGCAGTAGCATTTTCGCCTTCAGCGGCGAATTTTGCGATCTCCTGAGCGGAGCTCATATCGGTATCCATATGCTTCAGACTGAACTTAACATTCAGGTCTCTCCAGGTGTCCTTCCAGTTGGCCCACGAATCAGGCATACCAACAGAGTTCACTTCACCTTCTTTCTTAGCTGCAGCTTCCAGTGCCTTTAGGTCAGGAGTCGCGATTGCTACAGTGCTGGTTGCAGCAAAAGCGCTCGCCAGCAACAGAACAGATTTCTTCATGATAACCTCGGTTTGGTCTAGATCAGATATCGTTGTATTGCGAACGTTAACTACCTTTCATGTCAGAAATGTTTCATAAATATTTAAATTGTGCAAACTTTAAACGACATCGGTATGCTTTAAGGGTGTTTTGGCGGTCTGTCATCAAATATTCATGGTCTAGACCAATAATCAGGCTTAACAGATCATTTTAAGATCTGGTTCATTGAGGCACCGGCACAGTACCAGCTTCGATTTATTGTGACCCGAAGATGAATTTGCAAATGAAAGAAGAGCTATGGAGCAACCTCTGATACCGCAATTCCTGAAAATTCGTGAAGCCTTGCGAGAGCAGATTCGCGAAGGGCTAATGGTGCCCGGCAGTAAGCTCCCGGCTGAGCGTAAGCTGGCAGACGCCTTTGATACCACCCGTATAACATTACGGGAGGCGTTGGTATTGCTGGAAGCTGAGGGGCAGATCTACCGGGAAGAGCGCAGGGGCTGGTTTGTTGCGCCTGAACGTCTTAATTATGATCCCGGTGTACGCAGCGACTTTCACCGGATGGTGGATGAGCAACAGCGCTGCCCGGAAACCCGTTGGCTGAATTCCAGTACTATCGCTGCAAACCCGGCGCTGTGTCGCCAGATGGAGTTGACTCCGTTAGATCCGCTTTATCGTATTGATCGGGTTAGGTTGATTGATGATCGACCGGTACTCTATGTCGAACACTACCTGAAACCAGAGATTTTCCCGGGCATCCTGGAACATGATCTGAATGGCTCACTGACCCGGATCTACGAGTCAGAGTACGGTATACAGATTGGCAGAGTCAGGTTTGAGATCTATCCAACGGCGCTGGTAGGGATTGCTGCTGAGCAATTGAATGTGGCGCAGGGGAGTCAGGGACTGCAGATCATTCGGGTTAACTACGACCAGAACAATCGCTTAATCGATTGTGATTTCGAGTTTTGGCGTCATGACGCTATTCGCGTCCGGGTCGATACCCAGCAAATTGATTGATCAGCGATCCCGGACTTGCCGGGATCGCTTCATATTCAAACCTTAAACTGCGCCAGCGTGCTTTTCAGCGAGCGAGACAGCTCGGTCAGGGTGCCCGCAGCCTGAGCATTCCCCTCTACTGCGTTTTGAGCGACACCTGCTTCTTCAGAGATCTGCTCAATTGTGCGGTTGATATCATCGGAGACCTGAGACTGCTCTTCTGCCATCGCCGCGATATCATTGGTCAGATCGAACAAATTACGCACTGACTCTGACATTCCCTGAATCTGTTTATCGGATGCTTCGATCGCACCTATAGTTGATTCCGCATTGTCGCTGGCATCGGTGATGACTTTGACGGCACCGGAGACAGATCGTTGCAGTTCGCTGATCTGTTGCTGGATATTCTCGGCGCTACGCTGGGTCTTGGCCGCCAGATCACGAACTTCGTCAGCAACCACTGCGAAGCCCCGACCTGAATCACCTGCGCGTGCTGCCTCAATCGCCGCATTAAGCGCCAGCAAGTTTGTCTGTTCAGCCACCTCAGTGATCATATCCAGTACAGCTGTGATCTGCTGGCTCTGGCTTGCAACGCCATTAACGACTTCGGCCGCACCACGCACTTCAGACGTCAGATCGCTAATCTGATGTTTAACATTGGCTGAGATGCTGGATGCCTCTTCACTGGCCTGACGGATGTGATCCACATTACTCAGGTTGTGCTGGATACGCTCGGCAACATTGCGGATGGTATCGACCATCTCTCCCATAGCTGCAGACACCTGGGTAACCTGCTGGGTCTGACGTTCAACAGCACCACGGGCCTGATCAGATACGCCATGAATGGTATCGACTTGTTGTGCCGTATCTTCTGCCGCGCCATTTGCCTGACGCACCAGACGTTGTGTTTTCTCGACAAACAGGTTTACTGCAGAGGCCATATCACCAATCTCGTTGTTGGTGTTGATCTCGATACGTTTAGTCAGATCACCTTCACCCTCTGCCAGTTCCTGTACGGCCCCGGTGAGCTGATTCAGTTTACCGATGACTCTTGATGCCATCATCACCACCAGGATCACCACCATCAGGATACCGAGTACGATCAATACCAGAGTCAGGTTTTCAATCAGCTGATGAGAAGCGGTTTCAATCTCTTTGCGTGTCGTCTGGGCGATGCTGTCGTTCAGCTCTGTACTTTCAGTGATTGCCCCGGAGACCACACCCTTAGCTGTATCGGCTTCAGTGGCGATCGCTTGCTCGACCTGGCCTTTACTGGTGGTGATCAGAGAGTCAAAACGTTTTTTAAGTTCTGCGCTGGCATCCAGGGCTTTCTGGTTAGTTACCCCGAGAATAAAACGGCCGATGACTGCGCCTTTCGGGTTGATGTCGATTTCGACAATATAGATCGAAGGGTCTTTGCGAGCGCCGCTGAGTAGTTTGTCGAACGACTTCCGTCCCTCGCCTTTGCTGATCAGTTCCTTGACCTTAGGGTTGCGTTTGTCGGTATAACGGCTGAGTGGATTGCCATCGGCATTGTAATAACGGGCAAAGACTACGCTTTCATTACGATGAAGGTCACGTACCAGGCGGGTCAGCTCGCCTGAATCGTTGTCCCAAATTGCATCTGGTGATACCAGTGCCATCAACTCAGCTAGCCCTTTGGCGGTGTCCTGTACGGAATTCACCAATAGTTGCTCAACCTGTGCCTGTTCCGTGGTTAGCTGTTGTGTCAGGGTTGTATTCAGGGCAGTGGTTGCACCGGCAGACAGTCGCTCAATGGCGGCTCCGACTTCTGAGCCAGCGGTATCGAGCTTGCCCGACATCTCCTGATTTCCCTGATTAAGGGTACTGACGACCTTATCTACCAGATTGGAGACGCTGGTGTTGGTCATTGAAAGCATGATGACGGCCTGTAAGACCGACACGATCACTACTGCCAGCAGTATCGGCCGCAGCAAGCGGCTGGTAAGGATATTTGATTTCATGTTTTAAAGTCCGACTTACTACTCCGTCGGGCACGAGTGCTGCATATAGCAACTTGTTGCTCCGGCCGGGAAAGCTGCATCTGGATAACGAGTTAAGTGTAGTTGCTGTCTGCCTTGTTGCAGCAAGCCTTGCCCCGGTTGCTGTCACTACGCTTGTTCTCGTTGGCTCCGGATCCTGAGCATTGCCCTGGTATCCCTCTCACAGGTTGTGGAGTTTGGGATCGCAGGTCATTCCTTGTGTCATATCCTGATGCGGACGACGGCCAGGCTTTGTCTGGTGGGTAACCAGAAAGACGTGCCTGTTTATAGTTATTGTTGGTATTGCTACCGTTTTATTCTGTTGCAATTTAATAACATACTTTGGTAGTAAATCTAAAACAATGTCGTACTTTTGCAGTGATTTTTTCGTAATTTAGACCCAATAAGTCAAAAGTGATCTCTTAAGAGAACATCTCGTTAATTTTCTTCCCGGAGAGGAAACATGCACCGACCATCCGATATCGTTTTAATGTCTGAGCCACCGCAGTTGGACTCGGTGGATTATTTGACGACGGTGATTAAGGATAAGCAGACCTACGAGAAGAAGCTGAAGAAGTGGCAGCAACGGATGCTAGCGGTGCAGCAGGCTTATTACCATCAGCAGCGTCGGGCGATTATCGTTTTCGAAGGCTGGGATGCCAGCGGCAAAGGTGGAGCGATTCGTCGCCTCACCGAAAAGCTGGATCCACGAGGTTTTGATGTAGTGCCGGTAGCTGCTCCCACTGCGGAGGAAGCAGCACGACACTACCTGTATCGTTTTCAGACCCGACTGCCTATGGCTGGGACTATGACCATATTTGACCGTTCCTGGTATGGCCGTGTACTGGTTGAACGGGTCGAAGGCTTTGCCACTGAACAGCAGTGGCAGCGGGCTTATCAGGAGATCAATGAGTTCGAGAGAAGCCAGCTTGATGATGGCACCCGGGTGGTCAAAATCTTCATGCATATAGACCCGGATGAGCAGCTAAAGCGCTTTAAAGAGCGACTCAACAATCCATACAAACGCTGGAAGCTGACAGCAGAAGATCTGCGCAACCGCGCGAAGTGGGGGCTATACAGCGATGCCGCTAATGATATGTTCCGCAATACAGGCACCGAAGGGGCACCCTGGCATCTGATCAGTGCTAACCATAAATGGTATGCCCGGTTAGCCGTTATCAAGGCTGTCTGTAAAGCGCTCGAGGCCGGGGTAGATACTAAGCCGCCCGAGGTTGATCAGAGCCTTCTTGATACTGCACGCAGTCAGTTAGGTGCAGATATATAACACTGGGATGGTTGAAACCGCCTCTCTCCCGATCGTTGGCTGACTATACTGATCGCAGTGTTAACTGCATAACGGCTAAATAATATGCCATCGCGATTCAGACTGTTCCTTTGGCTGCTGATTCTGATTATCTGTCATCCGGCTCAGGCGACTATCGAACTAAGGCTACAGGAGTGGGGATACCTGCCTGATGGATATCAGCAGCGCTTTGCTCAGTTTGCGAAAGAGCGGGGAGTTGATGTAGACCTCTTGGTCATACCAAGGCTTATCACTGATTTTTCCAGTGTCTACATGGCACTGGAGCAAGATGAAGCTGATGTGACTATGCCAACCAGTTACTTCTTCGGTGCTCACGATGACAAACTGGTCGGTCAGCTCCTGCCCATTGATCGGACGCAACTCTCAAGATACCGATATTTGCTACCTGGCTATAAGAAAACCCGGTTCGACCAGCGTGGTGACGATAAGTACTCGATACCCAGCACTGTCGCTATCTTTGCAACGGCCTTTGATGGCTCGACTAGGGAAGCACCAGACAGCTGGGGAGTCTTTTTCCGGCCTCAGAGTACAGAACAGTTTTCGGTATTTTGTGACCAGTTTGAACCTTTTGTGATGTCGACCCTGATCGGAATGGGAGAGCAACCACAGGCATTTAAAAATGGCGAAGCATTTCGGAACCCTGAACTCGAAAAAGAGCTTTTGGAGGCTTTGACCAAGCGACTGCGTTTGTCTCGGGGCTTCTGGTTTAACCAAGAGCATAGTTGCGAGCAGTTAAAGCTGCAGTCACTAGCAACTACCTGGGGGTTTGAGTTGCAGGGCTGTAGCGAAAGCAACGGACAGCGTTGGAAGTTGGCGACTAACCGTGAAGGTATGCTCTTTGCGATGGATTCCTATGCTTTGTCCAAACGATTGGCTAATCGGCCAGAGAAATTAGCCGCGGCTTATCTGTTAATCGATTTTCTACTTAGCAAGGATGAGCAGCAGCGTTTGCTTCAGGGCGTACCTTCCATTCAGGGAGTCGTGAGGGATATTGTGCGTAACTTCAGTCCTGCGGAACTGGATATGCTACCTGTGGAACTGTTACCTATGTTCGATGAGCGCCTGCTGATACCAGTATTGGATGATGCTATATCGTTGCGATACAAAGCATTGTTGTCAGAAGCACTTGAAGCCTCCGGAAAAGTCACTATGGCGGAGAGCTGTCCATGGGACTTAAAGCAGTAGGCTGCCTTCTTTTTAAGCTCTCGTTTTGCTCAAAAGCAATGTTGAGTGTGTCCGGGATGGTTTTCCGGCTAACGCCGAGAATCGACCTTAACCTCATCTACCCGAAGCAGCATCGTTGTATTGCAACCATCTCCCGAACTTTCCGTCAGACAGTCACCAGAAAGCTAACGGATTTGTCTAGACTGATGAGCGAGGGCGGTTGAAGGAGGCGGCAATGATCCGAAGAAATTTGATCGGATTGCTATGTGGAATGACGCTGGCGTGTGTTGCCTGTGCTACTCCCCTGGAAGTGGTCTATCCCCACTATCAGGAAGGGATGGGGCGGCATGAGTTTGCGCTTAAAGTGTTAACACTAGCGCTGGAAAAATCAGGGCAGCCGTTCCAACTGAAAATGTCAGATATTGAAGCGCCGCAGAGCCGATTTGAGCGATTGTTGGCAGAGGGTAGTGGTATCTCGGTGATGTGGGCGGGTACTACCCCGCAGCTGGAGACAGAGCTTCAGCCTATCAGAATCCCCATCTATCGCGGTCTGCTCGGTTACCGTATCTCGTTGATTCACCGCGATAAACAGAACCTTTTTGATCATATCTCCGGGCTGGAAGATCTGGCCGCGCTTAGTGCCGGTCAGGGGATTGGGTGGGGAGACGTCCGTATTTTGCGTGAGGCGGGTCTGACGGTTGAGGAACATCGCTACGACACCCTATTACAAATGTTGAACCATGGCCGATTGGATTATTTTCCCAGAGGCATCAACGAGGTCTTTCTCGAACATGATCTGCAACGTTTCCAGTATGCAAATCTGGAGATTGAGCAAAAACTACTGATCTACTATCCGCTCTATCTCTACTTCTTCGTTGCTCCTGGTGATCAGGCATTGGCAGGGCATATCGAAGAGGGCTTTAAGACAGCCTATCGTGATGGCAGCTTCTTAGCGCTGTTTGAGTCTGATATTCAGATTCAACGCTTCTTGAATGACGCCCGGTTACATCAGCGGCGACTGATTTCTATTGCAAATCCGGCGATGACTAAGTCCTCAAAGTCATTGCCGGGCCGGTATCTCTATCGTATTCAGTTGCAGGTACCCTGATCTACCCCTGATGATGTCCAGTCAGTGCTACTTCTAATCGTTTCAGGTTGTCGGCGAGAACTTCTGGCAGAGTAGTTTTCGGTAAGCGCTGTAGTGCCTCCATATACCAGACCGGATGGTTATAACTGACTTTTTTGCGTTGTTTCGCCGCGATCATAAGTCGGTTACCAAAGGCAGGACTGTCACCCTTGACCAGCGGGAGGCTGGTTGCCTGAACCAGCGGTGTGAGCTGCGGAATATCGATCACCAGCTCATCTATCAGTGCTGTCGCCAGCAAGTTATCAAGTTGCAGCGAGTAGCGGCGTATATCTGCAGCGAGTTTACCCCGATTTCGCTCTAACTGAAGCTGATACTCTGGCCACATCCGAGCCAGTTCCTGGCTGATGATATTGGCCATCACCAGCAGGTTATCCGGGGCCAGCCAGAAGTAGCCCTGTTGTTGTTCTCGAGCTAAAACCACTTTTGCTCCGCCTGGGATCAACTGTCTGGCAGCGTCTATCTGTACCAGCCGTATATTGCGGCTGCGCAATAGAGGGTAGCTGCTGAACTCCGGCCAGATTGATTCGACGGTAATCAGGGCATCGAATGCTAACTGTCGATCAAGTTTCTGATTGGCTTTATGTTGCAGCCAACTGGGGATTCGATTGACCGGGTAGCGCCTTGGCGGCAGGTAGCTGACTTCGACTGGCGTATCTGTGGTCAGTTGTTGGGTGATCAGTTGCAATACAGGTAGGTTAGTGGCGACCTGTGGAGGGTTCTTCGCATAGGACTGCGAAGAGATCAGCAGGCAGCAACAAAGAATCAGCATAGCTTTCATGTAAGACTCCTGAATCGATTCCAGAGGATCGCCAGCAAAAAGAATGCTGTCGCAATGATGACGATCGCTGCCCCTGAAGGCACCGGTAGGACCAGCCCCATCGGCAGCAGGATACCGAGCAGGCAGGCGAGGGTGGATAGAAACGCTGACAGACAGATGAACTGGCGCATATTCTGGGTGACTAGTCTGGCAGTGGTGGCTGGAATCAGCAGCAGGGCTCCCACCAGTATTGCGCCGACTATTTTGACTGAGGCGACTGTAACCAACGCAATCAGCACGATAAACAGGTAATCGTAGAGTTTGACCGGCAGTCCTCTGACTTTCGCCATGTCGGGCTCAAGACTCGCCAGCAGAGCGTTATTGCCACTCCATATCGCTGCTACAAAAGCGATAAAGCCGATCAGCCCGATAATCAGGATGTCAGTATCCTGTACCGTCAGGATTGAACCAAAGAGTACGTTTTCCAGTATGTGAACGTTTACTTTCTTTGCGACGTAGAGCAGCAGTGCTGCCCCCATGGCCACCGCGAAGGCCAGAAACACGCCTACCAGTGCGTCGTAAGGTACCTGAGTCCGGCTTTTTATCCAGTGCAGTAATAGGGTAAAGATCAGGCAGAAGGCGAACAGAGCTGCCAGCGGCTGAGTAGCGGGTTCACCAAGCAAAATCCCCAGTGCTATACCGGTGAGTGCTCCGTGCCCGACAGCTTCAGAAAAGAACGCTAGCCTTTTAACAACGACAAGCGTACCCAGAGTACCGAGCAGGGGGCCGATGATGATGGCGGCGACCAGCGCGTTTACCAGAAAGCCATAGCTGAACATATCTGGCAGCATGCCTTGCTGGTGCAGGCTGAAAACCCATTGTCTGAGTGCGTCCATCAGGCGGCTCCGTTCACTGCGATAAAGGAATCGCTGCTCGGTAATACAGCGGCGGGAGTACCTGATGAAGTCAGGCCTCCAGCGATCATAAGGACGTTGTCGGCATGGCGACGGACAAACTCCAGATCGTGGTGAACCATGATTAACGTACTGCCCTGCGCCCGTTGATCTAACAGGAGTTGCTCGATGGCTTGCTGAGCATCGGTATCCAGACCTGTCATAGGTTCATCCAGAAACCAGAGCGGCGTTTGTTGTTGCAGTGCCAGCGCAAATAGCAGTCGCTGCTGTTCGCCACCGGAAAGCTGGCCAAGTTTCAGTTGCTGGCGATCGGCCAGGCCGACTTGTTCCAGCAGCTGGCTGACTTGATCTCGTATTTGTTGTTTACGTCGCCAGAAGAGTGGCCTGCGGCTAATCGCTGCTGCCATATAGTCCGCGATGGTTACCGGGAGGGTAGGCTCGAAGTGCGCCTTCTGTGGCAGGTACGCTGGTGTGACCGGCTCGCTCGGCCAGTGGCGTTCTATGGTGCCCTGATGGGGCAGTAAACCAAGCAGGCATTTCAACAGGCTGGATTTGCCGGCGCCATTGGGGCCAACCAGTGCATGTAGCTTTCCTGCTTCCAGTTGCGTACTGATCGGTTGCAGGATCTCAATCTGATTCAGTTGCAGCGCTAACTGATCGAGCACAATCGACGGCCCCTTCATGATGCCGCCTGCTTCAGTGCTTGCACCAGTGTCTGCATGTTTTGCTCCATCTCCCGGTATACCTGCTCGGGGTCATATTCACCGAAAGTCATATGGGAGAAGTGGTAGAGCTTGATCCCGGTGGCCTGTTCGATGGTTTTAACGTAACGGTTATCCATATTGAGTTCGGTAAAAAGGACGTCGATGCCTGACGCTTTGATCCGGTCGATAGTTTGCTGCAGCTGGCTGGCGCTGGGTTCAACCCCGTGGGCCGGTTCAATCACCGTATCGATAGCAATGCCAAACTCCTGTAGTAGATAACCGTAGGCGTTATGGGTGCTGGCTATCCTGATCCCGGCAAGGTCTTTATTTAACAATTGCTGGCTGTATTGGTTTTTCATCGCCCTCAGCTTGCGGGCATAGCCCACCGCATTGCGTTGGTAGTAGCGGGCATTGTCCGGATCGAGTTGTCCCAGCTCTTTAGCAATGGTGTACACCTGACGAATGGCGGCGTTGATGCTGACAAAGGTATGGGGATTCCAGGCGTTGGCAGTGTTCTCTGCCGCCAGCAGTGGTACATCTCGGTTGGCATAGATCACTTTCAGTGTCTGATTATCATTCTGTATGCCTTTTAGTGCCTTTATGGCGAACTCATCATGGCCGATACCATTTACCACCAAAGCGTCGAGCTCGGACAGGCGCTTCAGATCGGAGGGCTGGAGTTCATAGCTATGGGGGTTAAACCCCGACTCGATCAATGGCAGTAACTGAGCCCGGTCACCAACGATATTGGCCACATAGCTGTAATAGGGGTGTAGGGTAATGCCTATTTTCAGCGGGCCCTCTGCAGACGCGGCAAAACTCAGGACTGACAGCCAAATAGCTGCCAGTAAACGGGTAACGGGTTTGATCATGGTTGTAGTTTGTTCCATTGGCTGGTCGCGTGGCAGTCGGTCATGATCCTTTGTTGTCCATGACGTCCGTAGATGGTGCCGTCGGCTGTCAGCAGGAAGCTTATGGCTTCAGAGTTTATGGGTTGGCCCTGATAGCAGTCAGGTTCTGGCCGGTGCCACTGGTATTGCGGGGAGACGCCCGGTGTTGTGCTAAAAGGAGGCAGGGATAATTGCAGTAGTTCGTCGATATCAGGCAGTTGGTGTGGATCAACGGCTATAAAGGAGATTTCAGGCCAGGCTGTCTGTAGTTCCAGCAGTACCTGTTTCTCGACAGTTGATAACTCCAGATGGCGAGCGGCTGTCACAGGTTTAGCCTGATTAAACTGCAGACCAATGGCGGCGCAGCCGATAATCAACAGGATAGAACCAAACACCCAGAAACTCTCAAGCCGGCCATTGGCCGGCTGAATGGTTTCAACCCTGATATTTTCAGTGAATCTCTTCATAATCCAGCTCCACCGGGTACTCATGTCCTGATTCGAAACGTATGTAAAACTCTCCGTCTGGAATCTTGAAACTCACCTTTGAGTGGCTGTCGGCTCGTTTTCGCGCCAGCTCCAGTTCGTCATAGTTGATCAGGCGAACCCGTTTACCGATCGCTTTACTGCCATCACTGAAACCCACCCGACATTCAACTTGCTGATCCAGTCGTTCACAACTCATGATCGGGTAGTGGGCCAGCGCCGAAGCGCTGACCAACAGTAGCAACAAGGTGCAAACCGAGACGCTAAACCTGTTCATTAGTCGGCGACACTCTCAAATGTCAGGTAATGCATTGCCAACAGCTCATCTGCTAATGGGGTATCGATTTTTTTGGTGTAGTAAGCACCGAGGATATGAGGGCCGTTTTGTTGCGGCGTATATTTCACAATGCCGCTGCTATCTGTTCCGATAAGCGTATATTTGCGGTCATCGCGATATTTTGTGCCACCCGGCGTGATTTCAACTTCGACCCCAGCCTGAGGTTTGCCGTCGAACAGAACACGAAAGCTTAGTTCTTCGCCGGTAACAACATCTGCCGGGTGGGTGGTCAATTCAATCGCCAGCCCTTTCGCTGCCGGAGCTGTTGTTGTGGTGGTTGGAGCACCGCTGGTAATAAAGCTTTGGCTGGTGACTATTACCTTCTTAGCGACAACATCCCGGGCGTTCTTTGGCAGACGTTCTTTTGCCTGCTGCTTGTCTGCACCAAACAGTCGCTTCATCGCATCGCGTTTACCGGATTTATATAGCGTCATATAGAAAACAGGGCGCTTAAGCTCCAGCTTATAGGTGCCTTTCTGGTCGATTTCGACGTCGAATACGCTGCGGCGATGACCTTTGAAATAACTGCCGAGGTGATTTTGGTCACCGTCAGGGGAGTGGATTACAACGTTATCCAGCGGTAGCCCCTTATCGAAGCCGAAATAGGTGTGGGATGCAGAAACATCGACAGTGACCCATTCGCTTTTCTCGCCTGACAGGCTGAACTCGCTTGGCAGCATCCACATAGGATGTGCGCTAACGGTTGAAGCGGCCAGTACCAGTGAGGCGACACCTGTCTTTAGCATGGTGCGAATTTTCATGATCACTTGTCTCCTACCACGATCGTGATGCGACCCAACTCCTCGGTTGGCTCAATTGTGAATGTCTGTTGTCCTTCTCCCAGCCTGATCTTCTGCTTTACCAGGCTGCGATTGCCGTGCTCTCTGACGGCTTCAAGCAAGACGGTGTATTTCCCCGGGGCCACAGGACGGCCATCTTTGCCGGTCAGATCCCAGGTCAGTTTGTACTCACCCGGTGGGCGGGTGGCCCCGCTAACCGCGTCAAATTCCTGCAGGCCGTAACGACCGGACTTCCGCCACCATCTGCGGATATCTTTCAGCCATTCTTCGTCCTCATGCCAGACCGCCAGGTTACGAACGGCTTTGCCACGGCTATCTTCGATCCAGACAGCTGTATAAGGGCGCTGATACTGCGCCACTTTCAGTGGTGGCTGACTGAACTGAATCTGTAGTTGCTGTGCTGCCTGTACAGAGCCGAAAGCTAAGCTGCAGAGCAAAGAAATTGTGAATATGGTTTTGTTCATCACGGTGAATCTGTTCCTTATGGCACCAATACGGTCCAGTAACCGGCTAGCATTGCAGCTGTACCTAACGCGCAGGCTGACAGCAGTTTTCTGCGCTTTTTCTTTTGCGGCAGAATCAGCCAGAAGCCGGTCAGCGTAAACAGCAGCATCACCACCGCTGAAATATCGATAAACCAGCTCCAGATGACCCCGCTGTAGCGACCCATATGCAGATCGTTCAGCGTTGAAAGCAGGCCGTAGTGCTGTTGTTCCAGTAATACTGAGCCTTCCTCCGGAATCACTTCTGCAAGGGTATAACCGCCGGGACGTTTAACATCGATCAGCAGTAAACCTTCACTCTCATCCCACTCATAACTGACCTGATTGCCGCTTAGTCCATGCTGCTGATAGAGCCATTGCCTGACAGATTCCGCGATCGCTAATGGCTCCTGCTGCCAGCGCTTATCCTGTTGCAGAGGCTCTGGCAGTTGTATTTCTGATATCTGCGAAGGTTCTGCGTCCGGCAACCAGTCCCGATTGTTGAGAGTCAGGCCGGTTACGGTGAAAAACAGCATGATCAGTAGCATCAACATCGACGAGTAGCTGTGGATAACGCGTATTACCTTCGGCGATAACAGGCTTTGTTGCCGGGTTTGCTGCTTTATCATCAGGCTGGAATGATCCGGGGTCGTATTGAATGATACGTATCCTATTTATATGCGAATGCGTATCAATAAAGTTTACATTTTTTACATATAGGGGAGGGGAATCTGGCCATTAGGAAACCAGGCTCCCCTGGGGGCCGTTAACCGCTGGTGCTGGCTAACGATCAGAACTTATAGGCAGCTGTGAGCTTCAGGTTGCGACCTGGCTCATAGTCATTCAGGCGCAGATTGCCAAAGAATGGATGGTTGGAGCTACCGATTCGGGATGCGTGTGAGGTATAGGTTTCGTCAAACAGGTTTTCGATACCAGCGGTAATGGTCAGGCCATCCCACTGACCTGCTGGTTGCCAGCGCGCAGATATACCGTGAACGTCATAACCATCTTTAGGCTCCTGACCAGATTCGACCCTGTCCTCTTCTCGCACATACATGGAGTTCCATGCCAGTGTCACATCGTAACGAGGCAGTTCATAGTTCAGCTGCAGGTTGATCGTGTCGCCCTGTTCCTCCGCCAGAGGGGCATTAGTTTCCTGAATCTCCGTATCGGAACGGGAGTAACTTAGCAGTCCGGAGAAATTATCCTTGTTGTAGTTCAGGCTGATTTCAAATCCGTCTATATCGAGTGTTCCAACATTCGCTTCCCATTGCGCGCAGCCGCTTCCGCTACAGCTTGGGTCGACTTTGGTTTGGTCAATATAGTTGTTGATACGGGTACGGAATACCTTAACGCTGGCTGTTAGATTATCAGCCCCCATGACATTATCGTCAGAGTAAACTAAGCCAATCTCATTGTTATAGCCGTCCTCTGGTTGCAGGTTCGGGTTAGATGTCAGGCTAGTGCTTGTTTGGGCAAAGGTTTCCGGCAGGTCTGGCCCTTTAAAGATTTGGCTATGGCTGGCTAATAGCGTCACAGAGTCTGAAACCGGAATCTCTGTTGCGAGCGCACCACTTACTTCGGTATGTGTTTCCGAGTTGTTAGCGGAATTCAGCTTATAGCGGTCGTAACGCACACCCGGAATCAAAGCGACATCATTCGCAAAGGTGATGCGGTCTTCAATATATGCAGAGTAATTAGTGGCTTCGTCATCGATCGTCTGTACAAAACCGCTATAACCACTGGCTTCAGTATTAATTTCGAACTCACTGGTCTGTTTGTAATATTCGAAACCGTAAGTCAGTTCGTGGCTGATTTCACCCTGATCAAGAATAGTTTCTGCCAACAGGTTCAGACCTGTATTGTTGCTTTTACCGCGTTTGATATCTTTGGTCACCGGGAATGGCAGTGTGACTACGTAATTGAGGTTTTTCTCGTCGCGGTAAAGGTCTGTGCTGTTTTGGTAAAGAGTTGCGCGAAGGTTCAGAGCATCACCCAAATCGAGCTCGTAGTTCAGGGTGATGGTATCGCGCTTATATTCAGTAGGTGCTACTCCTGCACCTGTGATCAGTATGTTGGTTGCAGCACCCATATCAGGTCGATAGGTGTAGTCGCCTTCATTGTTGAATTTGTCATAGCTGAATTCCAGTCGCTGCTGTTCATCAATGTCCAGCCCGAACTTGATCAGCCCGTTTGCTATGTCACCCTCATTACCGATCTGCTCAGTGCCATCGCCGTCCTGCATATTGAACTGCTGATTCAGAATACCGTAAGCGAGTACGTCAAAAGCGCCTGCCTGAGCGTAGCCGGTCAGGGATACATTGCGGGAGTCATTGCTGGCGAAATGAGTCTGAATACGACCACCTATCTGCTGACCCGGCTCTAACAAGTCTTTGGCATCTTTGGTTTCAAATTTGACGGAACCGCCTAAGCCTCCGGTTACAACCGAGTTGTTGCCGACCTGAATATCGACCTCCTTGAGGATATCCGGGTTGATGAGTAAGTTGCCCATATGGTGGAACATATCGTTATTCTGACGAGCTCCATCAATCGAGATGTTCAGGAAGGTATCATTCAGGCCGCGAATTGTAAGTTCCTGCACCAGTGAGTGAGTACCGCCAATCTCGACACCTGGAATTCCACGTAGCAGGTCACTCAGATGGTCTGCCTGTTTAAACGCGATATCTTCGTCACCAAGATACATACTCGAGCTGGATACCTGGGTACCCCAAACTTCTAGGGTTTCCTGCTGTTGCGTTTCTTCTGCTACTGCTGTTGAAGCCAGAATGGCGATTGCTGCGGAAAGGGGCAGCTTTTTCAGGGGGCTGTTACTGCTCATTTGAGTGGAGGTCCGTCGCTAGTTGTTGAGTTGAATCGGGGGAAGATTCGACGGCGACAATCCTATTTAACTGAGAACGGTTATCAATTGTATTTACGTAATTTACATAGTTGACGTTCTTTACCTGTTGAAGTGTTGAATCTGAGCTGGAAAAACAATATTAGTGATATCGCTTTTCTGTTTTTATCTATTTAAATCAATAGGTTGTGCTTTGTGATTTGCTTTTGTATGTCGGGTCGATCTCCGGCGTTGTCGTCTTTTTCTGTAAAGGCAGCGGAAATTCTGGAGTTATTTGTCTTTCGGATAGTGAAGAGCGGCTAAGGAAGATTGTATGTATCCCGATGTGTTTGTAACGCATTCTGTTACATATCGGAGGTCTACTATTCAGCAAAAAAATGCGATGGTTATAATGACCGCTTGATCAATATAAAAATTCCAATGTGATCAGATGAACCAGTTGCAGAGCAAAACGATTTTTGTCGTCGATGATGATCAGGATATCCGTGAGTTATTGTCGGAGTATCTTGAAGCACAGAACTTCTGTGTACAGACTGCCGATGGGGCGCTACAGCTCGATCAGATGATGCGGCAAAACACTCCCGATCTGATTGTGTTGGATGTGATGCTGCCGGGCGAAGACGGTTATTCGATCTGTCGTCGTCTTAGTGCTGCTTCAGATATCCCGATCCTGATGTTAACGGCGAACTCAGGCGATACTGACCGGATTATCGGCTTAGAACTGGGTGCTGATGATTACATGGAAAAGCCTTTTAATCCCCGCGAGTTACTGGCGAGAGTCAGGGCTATTTTGCGGCGGACTGAACCGCGGATTCTGATTCAGCCTGAGGAGACTGTTGAGCAGGACATTACGATTCTCGGACGCTGGCAGCTTAACCACCAGAGCCGGGCATTGATTTCCGATAGCGGCGAAGTCTGGAATATATCAGGTTCAGACTACAACCTACTGAATCTGTTGATTGATAACCGTAATGAAGTGGTTAGCCGTGACTATCTGTATCAGCAGATGAAAGGGCGTGATGCGACCCCCTTTGATCGTAGCCTTGATGTTCAGATCTCTCGTTTACGACAGAAACTGGGCGATGATGGTAAGAATCCGCAGCTGATTAAGACTATTCGCGGGGTTGGCTATGTTCTGGCAGAACAGCTGGCAACGTCTTAAAAGCTGGCTGGTGCCAGATTCTCACAGCGGCCGAATCCTTTGTATTATTTTGCTGGGTGTCCTGTTAACGCAGTTGGCGGGTTACTGGGCCTGGCGTCATCAGGTTGAGCAGCGTCAGCTACAGGTGGTGGATAAAGTCTCTACCAACATCGCCTTCTCAGTGGCCTCAACTACCAAGTTCTTTACTTCGTTGCCACGACAGTATCGCCACATGGTGCTTGATCAGTTGCGTAAAATGGGTGGCACCCGCTTTTACGTCAGCCTGAATGATGAGCGTATCCTGATCGATGAGGTCGCCGACGATGCTGAGAAGCTGTTGGTAAAGCAGAACTTCGCCAAAGTCCTGCAGGAGGAGCTGAAATACGAACAGCTGTTTATCCAATTCTCAGATCCTCACACTCTTCACGTGCATACCAATGACACGCTTTTGACTGAGATACCTAAGCGCTGGTCGCAAAGGCTGTTAATTGAGGATCTGTCGCCGCCGATTCTGGTGATTCAGATCGCCTTGGGTGATAACGAGTGGCTCTATGTCGCAACGCTGCTGCCGTTGCCTGATTTTCTTGCCAATACCGAAATTCTCCGTATAGAAACAATGGCTTACCTGGTCATATTTGTAATCGGTATTTTGGGGCTGGCATCTATTGTTATTCGACAGCAGACCCGGCCGCTCACGCTTTTCCAGCAAGCCGCAGAGGAGTTTGGTCAGGATATCCGTCATACCCCGTTGCCGGTGACCGGTTCGCGTGAGATGCGGGCAACGGCATCGGTGTTTAATCAGATGCAGTCGAGAATTCAGACCTATCTGACCGATCGGGAGCGGTTCTTTGCGGCTATGTCGCATGATCTGAAAACGCCGATCACCCGAATGCGCCTGCGCACAGAGTTGTTGGATGATGACCGGCACCGCCACAAATTCAATCAGGACCTTAACGAGGTCGAGACCATGGTGAAAGGTGCATTGCGGGCATTGCAGGATACCCATGATCAGGAGATCCCCGAGCGCTGTCAGTTAAAGGATTTGATGGCAGGCATCGTTGATGACCTGCCAGATGGCTCATCAGTGATCATCTCAGGCGATGCTGAAGCTGTGATGATTAAGCCTGCCCTGATGCGCCGGGCGATGATGAATCTGGTCCAGAATGCGCTGTTTTATGGTCGTTGTGCTGATATTCAGCTGGTGGATGAGCAGGACTGTGTCCGTATTTTGATTCGTGATCAGGGTCCGGGTATCCCGGAGGAGCAGTTACAGGCGGTGTTCGATCCCTTTGTCCGGTTGGAGCCATCGCGTAACCGCAATACTGGCGGTACGGGTTTGGGGTTGGGGATCGCCAGAAGTATTGTCCACAGCCACGGCGGAACGCTGGCATTAGAAAATTATCCACAAGGTGGGTTGAAGGTTGAGGTCTGCCTGCCAAAAAGTAGTTTTGACCAACCACTGGAAACGTAACAATTTGTAACTCCGTAGCGTGACGATTCCTTACGATCGGTTACGTGACCTGACTCGCTTCCGGGTCAATAGTAGATCGGGCGTGGCAGAGCCTGACCACCGCGATCCGAAGTGCGGAGTCATGACGGATTGCATATTGCAGACAGGAGAGAAGGCTCTGCCGCGGTTGACTGACTGGGCCAAAAAGGTCTGAACCCGGAGAGGAAAGAATCATGAAAATAATAAAAAAAGCGCTGGCTGGCGCTGTACTGACCGCGACCGCTGTAACCGCTCAGGCGGGTAATGTTGAAGTACTGCATTACTGGACTTCCGGTGGTGAGGCGCAGGCGTTGTCAGTGCTTAAAGGGATGCTGGAGAAAGAGGGCCATAGCTGGACTGATTTCGCGGTATCCGGTGGCGGTGGCGAAACCGCGATGACCGTTTTGAAAGCCCGTGCTATTTCCGGCAATCCGCCGTCAGCATCCATGATCGCAGGCCCGGAGATCCAGCAGTGGTCTGAGCTGGGCGTACTGGCCAATATTGACCAGGTCGCTGATAAAGAGGGCTGGGATAAGTTGCTGCCGAAGAATGTTGCCAACATCCATAAATCTGAAGGCCATTATGTCGCTGCGCCTGTAAACGTCCACCGTATCAATTGGATGTGGCTAAATAAATCGATCCTGGATGAGGTTAACTCAGGTCAGGTACCAGCAGACTGGGATCAGTTCTTCGCTTTCCTCGATAAGGCTAAGGCGGCAGGCTACACCGCATTTGCCCATGGTGGTCAGGATTGGCAGGACGCTACCGTATTTGAACAGGTTGCACTGGGTGTCGGTGGTGCCGACTGGTACAACAAAGCCTTTGTGGAACTGGATCAGGAAGCGCTGAAAAGTGACACCATGGTCACGGCGATGACTAAGTTCAAACGCCTGCGTAACTACATGGACACAGGCATGCCGGGTCGTGACTGGAACCTCTCTACTGCCATGGTGATTGAAGGTAAGGCTGCAGTACAGATCATGGGTGACTGGGTTAAGGGTGAATTCTCCGCTGCAGGCAAAAAACCTGGTGTCGATTACGTCTGTGCCGCTGTACCAGGTACTGATAATGCATTCTCGTTCAACGTTGATGCCTTCATGATGTTCAACAAATCCGGTGACGATGCTAAAGCTCAGCAGACCCTTGCACGCCTGCTGATGTCCCGTGAATTCCAGGAAGAGTTCAACCTGAAGAAAGGTTCTATTCCGGTGCGCCCGGATGTCTCTTACGACCGTTATGACTCTTGTGCCAAGCTCTCCCGCGATGACTTCAACAAGTCCTCCGGCGCTGGCAGCCTGGTGCCAAGTTTCGCCCACGCAATGGCGATGCAGCCGCAGGTCAGTGGTGCCGTTTACGATGTAGTGACTAACTACTTCAACGACAGCAGTAAGACCGCCGAATCTGCCACTAAAGAGCTCGCTGCTGCTATCAAGGCTGCTCAGTAGCCGATGATCCAGAGCCACCCCTGAAGGGTGGCTCTCTCTCCCTTTTTCCCTCTGTTTTCAGCTGACAATCAGCTGCAGCGGGAGCATGCCTGCGATTCGGGCATGAGTGTCAGAGAATCACTATGAATACGAAATCACTACGAGCGAAATCGCTGGATAGCCCGGAAACCGGGGATTCCGGCTTTACCGAACGGCTTCAGTCGTGGCTCCCGAAGTTGGTGCTCAGCCCGACAATTCTGATCACACTGGTGTTTGTTTACGGCTTCATCATCTGGTCAGCGGTGCTCTCCTTCACCAAGTCCAGGCTACTGCCGAACTACGACTTTGTCGGCCTGGCTAATTACGAAAAACTGTTTGCTATGGACCGCTGGCAGGTCGCCTGGAGCAACCTGATTATCTTTGCGGTGCTGTTTATCGGCGTAGCTATAGTGCTCGGCACTTTGTTGGCAGTCTTCCTTGATCAAAAAATCCGGATGGAAGGGGCGATTCGGACCATCTATCTATACCCGATGGCGTTGTCACTTATAGTCACAGGCACCGCATGGAAGTGGATTCTCAATCCTGATATCGGCATCGAGAAGCTGATGCATGATCTGGGCTGGACCAGCTTTCAGTTCGACTGGCTGATCAACCCCGATATGTCGATCTACACGGTGGTGATTGCCGCAGTCTGGCAGGCTTCTGGCTTTGTTATGGCGATGATGCTGGCGGGGTTGCGTGGCGTTGATGGCTCGATCATTCAGGCTGCTCAATTGGATGGGGCCAGTATGCTGAAGATCTACTGGCGGATCATTCTGCCGATTATGCGCCCAATCTATTTCAGCGCTTTCATTATTCTGTCTCACCTGGCGATTAAGAGTTTCGATCTGGTACTGGCGTTGACGGCTGGTGGCCCAGGTTACTCAAGTGAGCTGCCGGCGACCTTTATGTATCAGTTTACCTTCTCACGTAGTCAGATCGGCGTGGGTACGGCGAGCGCCATCATTACACTAATGGGTTTCCTGGCGATTCTGGTGCCTTATCTGTACAGCGAACATCGGGGGACCCGTCATGCCTGATACCAGCTTAAACCTGAATCGATTGTTTAGCCGTGGTCTGCTTTATTTGGTGTTGCTGACATTCGCCGCTTATTTTCTGATGCCGCTGTTGGTGATGTTATTTGCTTCCTTTAAGGATCTGTCCGAGATCCGAGCCGGGAATCTGGTGATGCCACCGCTTGATCCTACTCTCGAACCCTGGCGAAAAGCCTGGTCGGAAGCTTGCACCGGTATTGAGTGCAACGGCATTAAGGGCTACTTCTGGAACTCCTTTGTGATCACCATACCAGCGGTGATTCTCTCCTCAGCGATAGGCGCGATTAACGGCTATGTGCTGTCCAAGTGGCGTTTTAAAGGCAGTGAGCTGTTCTTCTTCTGTCTGTTGGTGGGTTGCTTTATCCCGTTTCAGGCAGTGTTGCTGCCGATGGCGCAGACGCTGGGGTGGATGGGTATCTCAAATTCGGTCGTGGGTCTGATTTTGGTTCATACCATTTACGGTATTCCTTTTACCACGCTGTTCTACCGCAACTATTACGTTGGTTTGCCGACTGAGCTGATCAGCGCTGCCAAGCTGGATGGTGCCGGATTCTTTACCACTTTCTGGCGCATCGTACTGCCGCTGTCCGGTCCGATTATCGTGGTCACACTGATCTGGCAGTTCACCAACATCTGGAATGACTTCCTGTTTGGGGTGATCTATTCAGGTCCGGATTCGAAACCGGTAACAGTGGCTCTCAATAATTTGGTGAATACCAGTACCGGGGTGAAGGAATACAACGTCGATATGGCTGCCGCCATTATTGCAGCACTACCTACCATCATCGTTTATGTGGTGTCCGGAAAATATTTCCTGCGTGGCCTGATGGCTGGCGCGGTTAAGGGATAGGAATCAGTTTTATGTCTCAGCTACATATCAATAACGTATCCAAGCATTACGGCAGTCACAAAGCGCTGCACGACATTAACATCCAGATCGAGTCCGGCGAGTTCCTGGTACTGATCGGCCCCTCTGGTTGTGGCAAATCAACATTGCTGAACAGCATCGCCGGACTTGATTCGATCTCCGATGGTGATATCTGCATCGGTGATCGGGTGGTGACCCATGTCAGTCCGAAAGACCGGGATATTGCGATGGTGTTCCAGTCCTATGCGCTCTATCCGAGTATGAATGTTTATAAAAATATCGCCTTTGGCCTGGAGATGAAAAAGGTACCCAAGGAGCAGATCGACAATGAGGTGAAGCGAGTCGCAACTATGTTGCAGATCGATCACCTGCTTGAGCGCAAGCCTGCTGAACTGTCGGGTGGACAGCGTCAGCGTGTAGCTATGGGACGGGCATTGGCGCGGGAGCCTGCAATCTACCTGTTCGATGAGCCGTTGAGTAATCTCGATGCCAAACTACGAGTACAGATGCGTACCGAAATTAAGAAACTGCATCAGCGTCTAAACGCCACCATCGTTTACGTCACCCACGACCAGATAGAAGCAATGACGCTGGCTGATCGAATAGCAGTAATGCGCGACGGCCATCTGCAACAGCTCGGAACTCCGGCAGATATATATGAGGACCCGTGCAATATGTTTGTGGCCGGGTTTATGGGATCTCCGGCTATCAACTTTGTACCGGCGAGAGTACATCAGGCCGATAATCAGGCCTGGGGATTGGAACTAACCGATTCAGCTGGCGAAACTTATTTCGTAGAACTGCCAAATCCGCCTGCCAGTATTGCCGATTGGAAGGAGCGCGAACTGATAGTGGGGATCAGACCTGAGCATATCAGTCATAACGAAAACGTTAGTACTGGCGGACGCTGGACGATGCGGAATTTAATCGAGGTGACTGAGCCGACCGGGCCGGACACTCTGGTGTTTACCCGACTAAACAATCAGGAAGTCACCGGGCGTGTGGGTTCCGAATACCCGGTACATGCTGGTGAATACCTGACGCTATCGCTGGATCTGTCTAAAGCGGTCTTTTTCGACCCGGAAACTGAAGAGCGGATTCGCTGAGGAGGCTATATGCAGGTGATCATTGCTTCCGAAGCGGATGCTGTCGCATCCCTCGGGGCTGGCTATGTGGTTCGATTGTTACGACAGAAACCTGATGCGGTGCTTGGTCTGGCTACCGGAAGTACGCCAATAGCACTCTACAAACAGCTGATTTCGCAGTGTCGAACTGGGGCAGTAAGTTTTACTCGTTGTACGAGTTTCAATCTCGATGAATACATCGGTATTCCGGCCAGTCATCCGCAAAGCTACCGAACTTTTATGGAACAGCAGTTGTTTTCTGAGATTGATATCCGTCCGGAAAATACCCATCTGCCGCAGGGAAATGCTGCGGAGCCGAAAGCAGAAGCGCTGGAGTATGAACAAAAGATTGAAGCTGCCGGGGGAATTGATCTCCAGATACTGGGGCTTGGGCGGAACGGCCATATCGGCTTCAACGAGCCGAGCTCATCGCTGCGTTCACGAACAAGGGTGAAGACCTTGGCGCCGGAGACCCTTGAAGACAACAGTCGTTTCTTCAGTGCAGATGAATTTCAGCCGCGGTTGGCGATCACTATGGGGATTGGCACCATTCTCGAAGCGCGGCAAATTTTGCTGCTGGTGACCGGCAGCCAGAAAGCAGCGGCGCTCAAGGAGCTGGTTGAGGGGCCGTTGAGTGCAAACTGTCCGGCTTCTGCGCTGCAGCTGCACCAGAACACGATCATTATCGCTGATCGGGAGGCTGCGGCACTCCTGAGTAATCAGCGTTACTACCAGCAGGTACAGATTGAAACCGACCGGATGCTGGCGGAGGTGGCTAATGGCTGATGCTCCACTGTTCGTTGGCATCGATGGTGGCGGTACCCGCTGCCGCGCCCGCATCAGCGATGCTCAGCTCAACACGCTCGGAGAGGGCGTGTCTGGTTCAGCCAATATATTCCTGCCTCATTCGCAGGTGATGGCGACAATTCTGGCAGCGGTTTCTGAAGCGGCCACGGAAGCAGGGCTGACAACAACAGACTTTTCCAGGATGCATGTCGGTATGGCGCTTGCGGGTGCAGAAGATAAGCGTCAACAGACAGCGCTTGCCAGCCGTCACTGGCCGTTTGCGAGTGTTCAGATCGAAACTGATGCCTATGGTGCCTGCAAGGGCGCTTTTAATGGAGCCGACGGTGCGATCCAGATCGTTGGTACCGGTTCTGTCGGGTTACTGTTGCAACAGGATGAATGTATTCGGGTGGGCGGGCATGAGTTCCCTATTTCGGATCAGGGTAGTGGTGCCATCATAGGTTTGGAAGCGATCCGGACCACTTTGCTGGCCTACGATGGCATTGTTGCTTCCAGTGCAATGACGGACTGGATCTACCATTTTTTCCAGCAGGATAGTGATGAGATTGTGAACTGGTCGAAGCAGGCCAAACCTGCTGATTACGGTCGGTTTGCCCGTCAGGTATTCGACTTTGCCGATGGCGGTGATCCGCTGGCTGAAGAGATAATTGATCGTGCATTGGTAGATGTGATTGCGATGATTAATCGCCTGCAGCAGCGAGGTGCAAAAAGAGTGGCACTGATGGGGGCCGTCGCTCTCAGGATGCAGCCCTTGTTGCAACAGGAGTTGGGTGGGCTGCTGGTGGAACCGGCGGCTGATGCGATGCATGGAGCATTGTTGATGGTGCAGGAACGCGAAACGGTTAGTGGAACTGAGTCGGCGGTGGGGTGCCGGGAATGAAGGGTTATAAAAAACAGCTTTGGCAGTTGCTGGAACAGCAGGCTTGCCAGCTGCGAGAACAGTCAATCATCCAGTTGTTTGAACAGAACCCGGAACGTTTTCAGCAGTTCTCGTTAGAGTTACCGGGGATGCTGATGGACTTCTCAAAGAATCTGCTGACTGAGGCTGTTCTACAGCAATTAATCCAGTTAGCAGAGCTATCGGAGGTTGAACAGTGGCGAGAGAAAATGTTCTCGGGAGAACGCATCAACCTGACTGAAAATCGCCCGGTACTGCATACAGCATTGCGCAATCGGAGTGACCGCCCGGTGATTGTTGACGGTCAGAATGTGATGGAGTTGGTCAATCACCAGCTCGCCAAGATTGGCCACTTTAGTGAGCAGGTACGTAACGGTGGTTGGCGTGGTTTCAGCGGAGAACGGATAACGGATGTTGTATGTATCGGTATCGGTGGCTCAGATTTGGGACCAAGAATGGTGACTGATGCGCTTCATTCCTATGCGGATAAGAAATTGCGTGTTCATTTTGTCTCAAATGTTGATGGGCGCGAAATTGCTGATGTTCTTAGGGTATTGGATGCCAATAAGGTGTTATTTGTGGTGTCATCTAAGACGTTTAGAACAGCTGAGACTATGACGAATGCCGAAACTGCTCGGAATTGGCTGATGGCAGCGGCTTTTGATCAGCGGGCAGTATCTCATCACTTTCTTGCTGTGACTGCAAATGCGGATGCGGCGGTGAAGTTTGGTATAGCGCCGGAAAATATCTTTGATATGTGGGATTGGGTCGGTGGACGCTTCTCTCTGTGGTCGGCTATTGGGTTGCCTATTGCGCTCTATATAGGCTTTGACCGCTTTGAGCAGCTGCTGGAAGGAGCATATGAGATGGATTGCCACTTCCGGGATGCGCCATTACGCGAAAATGCTCCTGTGCTCTTGGCGTTGGTAGGGATCTGGAATAGTAACTTTCTTGGTGCGCAGTCTCAGGTAGTGCTGCCTTATGATCGGTCGTTGGCACATTTTGCCGCTTATTTACAGCAAGCAGAGATGGAAAGTAACGGTAAGAATGTTCATCGTGATGGAGAGGCTGTCGGTTACCAGACCGGGCCAATCATCTGGGGGCAGCTAGGCATTGATGGTCAGCACGCCTTTTACCAGTATCTGCATCAGGGTAGTAACATAGTGCCAGCCGATTTCATTGGCTCAGTTACCGCATCCACTCCGGTTGCAGGTCACCATGAAAACCTGATGGCGAATTTCTTTGCTCAAAGCCAGGCGCTGATGTGTGGTGTCGACTACCAGAGCGTGGCACAGGAGCTCGGTCAGCAGGGTATTCAGGGTGAACAGTTGGATCAGCTGATTCCCCATAAAGTCCATCATGGGAATCGGCCGAGTAACTCCTTGTTGATGGATCAGCTTGATCCGCGCACGCTTGGAGCTTTAATTGCCCTGTATGAGCATAAGTTATTTGTGCAGGGTGTTATCTGGGAGATATGTTCGTTTGATCAGTGGGGTGTTGAACTGGGCAAAAAGTTGGCCAGTAGGATTCAGCCTCAGCTGGGAGCAGACGGTGGTCTGGATGGTTTTGATCCATCAACAGGCGGATTAATCCGTTACTTTAACCGTGTTAGTGCTGGGATAAATGGTAGTTGACTGGGATAGGCGGCAGTTGTTTCTTCCCGCGCCTTTAGCGAGGTACATAGCGTGGTCGGCCCGGTCCACAAAAGTTTCAGTATTTTCCCCTGGATAGTAGGCGGTTATTCCAAAGCTGCAGGTCTCACGGAGATTGCCGGGGAAGCTGTGCTGACTGATGATCTGTCTCAGCTTCTCTGCGCTTTCCAGAGCGTTCTCTGCGGTGGTTTCGGGGAGTAGAATCAGGAACTCTTCGCCGCCCCAGCGACCGGCTATATCGGTCTGGCGAAGGTTGTCGTGCATGACCTTCGCTGTTTCTCGTAAAACATCGTCTCCTGCATTGTGTCCGTGTTGGTCATTGATCATCTTAAAGTGATCGATATCCATGAAAATCAATGACAAAGGTCTGTTATAGCGGGTTGCTGTCGCTGCCAGTTGATCAAGCAATTCCCGCATCTTGTTGCGGTTGTAAAGCCCGGTAAGCGGGTCGCGTTGTGCGAGCAGTTCCAGTTTGGCGCTGTAGTTACGAATAACGTGATAGCGGTATGAGATCAGCATCAGGATCGCTGTGGCAAACGCGATCACCTGCCAGAGGTATTTGAATTCAACCGTAGGTTGTGTCGGCGTAATCCAGCGATCAAGGATCTGCTGATGTTCTTCAGGGGTGATGCTTTGAATGGCAGAGTCGAGAATGGTTACCAGTGTTGGGTCCTTGCTCGGCACTGCAATGCTGATATCCCAGTTATCATGAATTGAGCGACTCAGCTTTAACCCCATAATATGGTGAGTTTCCATAGCGACACGGATACCGGCAGAAGTGCCTACAAAGCCGTATGCCTTACCCTGGTCGATCATAAACAGGCCTTCCCGGATACTATCTACGGTTCTGGTACTAAGGGTTGGGTAGCGGGTAGCCAGTATGTCTTGCATTGCACTGCCGCGAATGAAGACTAGTGGTTGATCTGGACGCAGCTGCTCAATACTTAGTTCGTCAGTGTCTTGGTGAATCGCCATCACCACAGGCATGCTCAGGTAAGGTCTGCTGAAGGACAGGTATTGGCTGTTTGTTGGGGTTTGCATAGCACTGGTTAGCAGGTCGCAGCTACCGCCCAGCATTTTCTCCAGGGTTTGAGCCCAGCTTTGTGTCTGGATCAGTTGAGTTCCGGTGTTTAAGTGCTGTTGGATGAGCTGCATATAGTCTGCAATTATCCCTTGATAGCGTCCTCTGTCGTACCTCTCATACGGCATCCAGTTAGGATTGATGCAGATCCGGAGGGGGCTGTGGTCACTCAACCATTTTTGCTGGCTCTTGGTCAGGCTGCTCTGATTCAGGCTGTCCTGATAAATATACTCTTTCAGCTGGATTGCCGACTGGATGGCACCCGTAACGAGATAGAGATGGGATATGCTTGCCAGTCGTTCTGCAGAGAGGCTGCCAAACTCCCCCTTGTTGTCGAACGCCAGTTTTCGCAGTGCTCTACCTTCAAATTTCAGCGCTTCCAGTGACCGTTGTTGAGTGTTGTAGTGATCAAAAATGATCTGAGCGGTTTCATCAATATTTTCAAAGGCGTACTTCCAGCCCAGTAGTGAAGCTTTGTAGAAGCGATCAACCAGTTCAGGTTTGTTTGCTAGTAGCTGCTTGCTGGTAAACAGAATGTCTGAATAGATCTCAAAGCCATAATCTTTAGGGTGCAAAATGTTATAGGGAATACCATTTTGTTCTAGATGGAATGGCTCATTGGATACGTAAGATGCCATCGCATCGGTTTTGCCATCGATCAGATCCTGTAGCTTGAAGGAGTGAGGCTGCCGCAGGTAATCGGTAGAGGTGACCCCTTCCCGCAGTAGCATAGCTACTAGGTCTGCATCTCTATTGGCGCCTGCGGTCATCATTACTTTCCGGCCTCGGAGGTCAGTCGGTTTTGAGATGCCACTGGATTGAAGAGATAACAGCATCAGTGGTGAACTCTGATAGGCTGCAAACAGTGCAATGATATCGGCTCCTCGCGCCATATCGATCATGATTGACGGTCGGCCTACAGCGAACTCTACATCACCTTGGAGCACTGATTTGACCGGATCTATCCCGCGTTGGTATTCGTTGATGACAACATCGAGATCTTGAGCCGCATAAAACCCTTTCTGCTGAGCTATATAGTAGCCAGCAAATTGAAATTGATGCTTCCAGATCAGTTGGACGGTAACGTGCTCCGGCGCGGCAGGCACCGTAGCTGAAAGGCATAGCAGGATCAGAGTGAGCGGCAGGGCACGCATCAACATCGGTTCGTCCTTTTACTGCTTTGTATCGCTTGCACCACCATTGCTTCGTGGACAGCTGCATTACAAAGCTTAGCTAGCATTTACTGTTTCTCCATTGCAACAGATCAATCTTCTGGTTGATCTGGTTGAACTCTGGCCGGGAGATTAAGATAGCATCCCGTAAAAGCGGCTGGTCTGGTCGCAGTCAGGAGTGTCGAGTTGATTACAGATCCATTGTTTTATCTGGCAGCTATACCTGCTGTGCTAATAGTTGGTATCTCAAAAGGAGGCTTCGGTGGTGGCTTAGGATTGGTGGCTGTGCCGATGCTGGCACTGGTGATACCACCAACACAGGCTGCTGCCATTATGCTGCCAATCTTGTGCTTGATGGATCTTGTGGCTGTTTGGGGCTTTCGTGGTACCTATGACAAGCGCAACCTTTCAATACTGCTACCTGCGGCAGCCGTAGGTATTGGTATTGGCTCACTCAGTTTTCATATGCTGACCGATCACCATCTCAAGCTGATGATCGGCGGGATGACATTGCTGTTCTGTTTGCACGCTTTGTGGAAAGAGTTGAACAAACAGCAACCTGAGCCTAAATCAGCAGACCGGGTGCGTGGCTCTATCTGGGGAGTGCTCGCAGGCTTTACCAGCTTTAGTGTGCATGCCGGTGGGCCTCCGCTGAGTTTTTATCTGCTACCGCAAAAACTTGAAAAGCGCCTGTTCGTCGGGACAACGGTGATCTTCTTTGCTGCGATCAACTATACCAAGCTGATTCCTTACAGCATGCTGGATCTGTTACCGGTCGCTAATCTGACAACTGCGCTGATCCTGGCTCCGTTGGCACCACTAGGTGTATGGCTGGGTATCCGGTTACATAGCCGGGTAGACGAAAAACTGTTTTACCGTTTGTGCTACCTGTTTCTCTCTCTCACAGGCATGAAGCTGAGCTGGGAAGGGGTTAGCGCGTTGATATGAGGCTCAATGCCCTATTGGCCAGTTGATCAACGTCCCCGACGCGGTGTCCCCAGTTAGTGATTTCGTAAGAAATCTGCAGTTGTTGGCAGTAAGAGATCTGTTGGTCTGGTGGAATTACATCATCTTGCCGACCAACCATTACCGCCAGTGTTTTGCTACGTGCTGTCAGTGATGCCTTCGAGGGGGCCTCAAATGCATCTAGCATTGATTGGGTAAAGACGATCGGCTGGTTAGTAACCCAGTTCATCGCCGGTTGTTCGAGATATTTCGACAGCATCGACGCAGGATCAAAACAAGGGTTAACCAGTAGCGTCGGTATATAGTACTGTTGCGCTAGTATCAGCCCGTAATAGCCGCCCATAGATGTGCCTATCAGCAAGCATTCATCAGAAGTATCCTGAATGAGCTTGCTTAGCTGTTCTATCGATTCGGAGTAACATTCCGGCTGGTAATCCGGTGCAACAACATGAATACCCTGAGGAACCACCTTCTTCAGTCCCTGAGCGGTGCTTGCGTTGCCGGACGATCCTAAGCCGTGAAGGTATATCAGTCTGGTCACCTGAAGATCCTCGAGTATGATGCTAAATCACAAGTGTCTAAGGATATCGGCAATATCGTCGACCACATGGTTGGGTGATGAGTCGGCGATCGGTATCCCGTAGTTATAGCCGTAAGTCAGTCCGATTGATCTGCAACCGGCTGCTTTGGCGGATTCAATATCATTTTGGGAGTCACCCACCATCCAGATGGAATCGGCGTTGAGCTGGAATTTCTCCATTAGTGTATTTAGTGCCAGTGGAGATGGTTTGCGCTCAGGCAGAGTGTCGCCGCCGATAATGTCGGAGAAAAAGCGTTCTAACTGATGATGCTCAAGTATGCCGGGAACGAACTGTTCCGGCTTGTTGGTGATGAGCGCCATCGTTATGTCTTGTTCTGCTAGGTGTTGCAGTGTTTCTGCAACATTGGGGTAGAGCTTGCTAAGGCTATGGTCTGTCTGAGCATAGAAATAGTCAAAACGACTGCGGGCGTGCTTGAGTAGTTCGGGGTCAAGTTCAGGGTCTGGCACAATATCGACGCTCAGCGAACGGGCCATCAGCATATCTGCACCGTTGCCGATCCAGTGACGTACATTGTTCAACCCGTTGGTTGGGCGCCCCATTTCTATCATCACCTGATCCGAGGCGTGGGCTAGTGCTGGCACGCTGTCTATTAGTGTGCCGTCCAGATCGAATGCAACCAGTAGCTCTGACATCTTGTCACCTTCTATTACAACGCCGCTGAGCATATCGGTTGGCTATCCTGTCTACCAGTGATTCAACTTCGGGGATATAGCTGAAAAATCTACATTGGTGGAATATATAACTATCATTTGTCTTAATGGATAGGGTTTGATTGCGAATGTGTGTAAGTTATGTGGTTTAAATGAACAAACAATCTCGTGCATTTGCCTGATAATAGCGCCCATTAAATATCAGTGCTCAGTAGGTAGTAAATGCAGCAGTATCGAGGCGAGCCGGCGTTCACCGGAGTTGGGATAAGTGCGATGGTCGCGACTTTGGTAATTTGGGTTGCCTTCCTGTTATCGATGCGCGCTCAGGGTGGTTCGGAACTCACGCCCTCAGATCTGGCGTTAATGCGTTTTGGTATGCCAGCTCTATTCTTTCTACCGTTACTGATACGTCGTCGTAAATACTGGATTAATGTGCAATGGCGTCATCTGCTGATGATCTTGATGGGCGGCATCCCATTTTTCTATCTTGTCTCACTGGGTAGTGAGTATGCCCCGGCTGCGCATGCGGGAGCCTTAGTTCCTGGCACTGCTCCTCTGTTTGTTACCGGACTAGCTGTGCTGGTATTTCGCGAGACGCTTTCGCGGCGTAGAGCTGCAGGCCTGACCACAATAGCAATCGGTGTGTTTGTCTTGCTTGGGTGGGCGTTGATGGACCTTAGTACCGGATACTGGAAAGGACATCTGGCATTTCTGGGTGCCAGTGTGCTGTGGGCATTCTACACACTGGGCCTGAGGGTTTCAGGTTTGTCTGCCAGTGAAGCTACAGCACTGTTATGTGTCGGTTCTCTGTTGGGTGTGGTGTTTTTATTGGGGACTCACACAACAGAATCGAATTTGCTGCAGGTGAGCTGGTCGCAGCTATGGCCATTCCTGTTAGCGCAGGGCGTTGGTGCAGGAATTGTCGGTGGTTTCACCTATGGCATTGCGATCAGGGAGCTGGGAGCTGAAAAAACCGCAGCTCTAGGGTCATTCACACCGGCACTTGCCGCGTTAGCAGCAATTCCCTTACTGGGTGAGCAAATTACGCCTATGACGATTGCTGGCATTACTCTAATAATGGCTGGCGTAATTATGGCCAGTGGCATTCGAATTCCGAGCCTGTTCTTGAGGCGCAGTGTTGCTGAAAACTGAGGCTGGATGGCAACGACCAGCTTAGATGCTACTATCCGGGCAACACAATAACTAAATGCCTTGATGAGAGAGTATGTCTGCAGCAGCCTTTGAATTTGCCTCAGCCAATCGAATAATTTTTAAGCCCGATGCGGTTGAGCTGATTCCTCAGCTTGCTGCAGATAGAGGGCAGAAAGTGTTTCTGCTTACTGGCGGAAATCCTCAGCGAGCGAGTAGGCTCCAGGGGTTACTGGAAGGTGTAAAGCTAGATCCGGTTGTTCACAGTATCAGCGGTGCTGAACCGACTGTTGATATGGTAGAGCAGGCAGTTGCAGCGGCGCGAGCCGAAAAAACGGATGTTGTTATTGCGTATGGTGGCGGCAGCGTTATAGATGTAGGCAAGGTTGTTGCTGCGATGCTGACGAATGATGGTGAGCTGTTCGACTATCTAGAAGTGATCGGTAAAGCGCAGCCGCTGAAAGCCCCGAGTGCTCCCTATATAGCTGTACCTACAACTGCAGGTACCGGCTCAGAAGTAACCCGAAACGCCGTGATTGATTCACCTGAGCATCAGGTCAAAGTCAGCATGCGCAGTCCATATATGCTGCCAGACGTTGCAGTTATTGATCCTGCTCTTACCTGCTCAATGCCGCCGGCGTTAACGGCGAGCACTGGTCTTGACGCTCTCACTCAGGTAATCGAACCTTTTGTCTGTAATAAAAGCAATCCAATCACTGATGCTATTTGCCGTGAAGCGATCAGCATTGCCGGGCGGTCTTTGCGTCAGGCATATGATAATGGTACTGATCTGGAAGCGCGGACGGGCATGGCGACCGTAAGTCTGATCGGCGGACTTGCCCTGGCTAATTCCGGTCTGGGGGCTGTACATGGTTTTGCTGGCCCGCTCGGAGGGATGATTCACGCGCCTCATGGTGAATTATGTGCGAGGTTGCTGCCAATAGTAATCAAAGCGAATATTTCTGCGTTGAAGGAACGAGAGCCAGGATCTGAATACCTGTCTCGCTATAAAGAAGTGGCTTGCCTGCTGACCGGAGATAGAGAGTCCACTACTGAAGACCTTATTAAGTGGCTGGAAGATATATGTCAGCATATGGCGATCCGAGGTTTGGCTGAGTGTGGTCTGTCCACAGAGCGGATTTCTGAAGCGGTCACAAAATCAGCCAAGGCATCCAGTATGAAAGCAAACCCTGTAGAGCTAACAGAATCGGAATTGCGCCAGATTCTTATTGAAGCGATGTAGCTCTATTAAGGTGGGGTGAAACCGTGGAATAGTGATCGGTAGCACCCCTGTCCGTTTCTAAAAATTGCCCTCTGAGCAGAAAAAGTAATATTTCTGAAATAATCG